>ENA-OVGQ01004238-OVGQ01004238.1-human-gut-metagenome-genome-assembly--contig:-NODE-4238-length-10209-cov-4.617392_pt1 | contig 10209 bp, 10 predicted proteins | sample MGYA00237774_ERZ505427 | MGnify/ENA primary metagenome ERZ505427 (study PRJEB26158, sample SAMN06016404) | human gut metagenome | biome: human gut; feature: ankylosing spondylitis patient; material... | reverse complement strand
AATTCTACGAATCAATAAAATTAAAAGTACAATTAGTAAAATAATGACTAAAACGATTGCCACAACCATTGCACTAAATTTATTTGGTTTTTTAATCAAGTCAATTATATTCTTACTATCATCCACAACCTTATGTTCATGTGTTGAAGCATAGTATTTTGAAACATTGCTAATCCCATCACCATCCGTATCATCAAAAGAGCACATATATCTAGCGATCGCATCCCAAGCTTTTAGTTCTTTGCCATCTTCTTTAATGATATGATCCTCTAGATTTTCAATTGGATTTCCATCCTGATCTTTTGGTTCAAGTGACAAAAGTCCATATGACATTTTATTTACTGAACCATCTGACCTGTATATAGATCTGTCACAACATGATACAATTGATCATCTTGAATCTCAATTCTTTGACCGTCTTTTGTCAGGTAACAATTTGTAACTTTATTTAAGATCATACGATTTGGATTGTAAGTAAAATTAAGTCCGCTACAATACAATCTTGCCGTTGTCATGAAATCTGAAACTGAAGCATCCACTTCGGCTGCAAGTTTTAATTCTTTACCCGTAAGATAAGTAGAAATCAAAGGATAACCAGCTATACCATCTTTTCCAATACCCAAAGAAAATGAATTATATACATCTTCTACTGTAATATCTCCTTTTGTATATGTATCTCGTATAGTTCCACTTGGTACAACTGCTACATCGACTGAATCTGCTGCATATGCAAATGAATCCGCAATAATTTGTCCAAGATTTGATTCTTCATGTTTTGAATATAGTTCTTCTAAACTATTAAATCCAATATCATTCTGCGCTAAAACTTCACTTCTTGTATAGCCAAAATCTGCAAGATAGTTTGTATCCACTGTATCCATCAATTCATCAATTCGATTTTGTGTTTCCATATCCGGCTGTATATTTTCAGACACAGGAATTAGTTCATAAGAACTTAAATCCCAACGACCATTCAAATTCTGTTTCATTGAAAGAGAACCGATATTTTTTCCATATTCCCCACAAGATACGATATATGTATTTTCATGTTGAATCGGTTCTTTTAATTCTGAATGCGTATGTCCACTGATGATTAAATCAATATCCTTTACATTCTTGGCAAGAAGTTCATCTTCCGATTTATTTTCATCCTCCCAAGTTCCACAATGAGAAACACAAACAACCATATCCACTTTTTCTTTTTTCTTGATTTTTTCAACTGTTTCTTTAACGGCTTCTACAGGATCTTTAAACAACAATTCACATGTTGGTGCACATTTCAAAGAATCCTTTCCAAAAGCACCTGTAACAGCTATCTTTGTATCCCCTTTTTGAATGACAACATAATCCTTTACTCCATACGTTTCAAATCCGGACTGAATCTGTCTTTGACCTTTACTCAATCCAGCCTTTTTCATGCCATCCCAATCCACATTGCATACGACAAGATTGGGTATTGTTTCACCCGAACTTTTGGCTGCCTTTAACATATTGGCCAAACCTTTTGAACGATAATCAAACTCATGATTTCCTAATGTTGTGACATCATATCCAAGATAGCCAAGCATTCGAAGTTCAGCTGCCTGCGTATCATATACTGTTTGTATCAACGTTCCCATTGAGAAATCCCCACCATCCAATATTAGTGTATTTGGATTCTCCTTCTTTTGTTCATTAATCAATGTTTTAATTCTCGCAAAACCACCAACTTCTTGAAGTTCTCCATCTATATTTGTTGTGAAACTATCCAAATGAGAATGCATATCATGTGTAAACATGACATCCACCTCTTTTGTATCTGATTCAGCTTTTAATGGAGTAATTTGTGCAAGCGGCATCAACAATACCGTCGCTAAAAAAAGCGACAAGATTCGCAATGTCATTAAGTTAAGAGATGACGAACCATCCGGATACTATTGTCTGGATGGTATTTTTATTTGAAGGCACGACGAAAATTGTAGTATTGCTACTACATTTTAAAAAATATATAATATTAGTTGTTAATCATATCGATAGTTAAAAGATACCGGTGATTTGGCTTTTACTTTCCGTTCATTCTGGCGATTAGGACGGATTGGCAGTATTTCTTTAGCTATCAGTGATTCAATATCAGGTGGATTCTTTCCACCTTTTTCTTTTAGATAGTTACGTATTATATGAAAGGCACGTACATAATTTAATTGATACTCGTATTTTCTGTCTTTTTCTTTAATTTTTATATTGTTACTTACTCTGCTGCAGAAATTATATAGAACCAGCTTTGCATAGATTTCCTGCTCTATAAACATTCTTTTCTTTGAATGCAACGTATTTAAATCTAGGTGATATTTCAATTCACGATAACTCGTTTCAATCTCCCAACGAAGGTGGTACAGATCTTTGATATCTTGTATATTGAATTCGGATTCATCTAAATTTGTAATAATACTTTCGTAGGTATCATCACTTATTTTAAAACGTACAACACGACATTCAAAATCAAAATATGGGCTTCCGTCAAAAAAATCAAATCTCTGATTCTTAGGGACAAACTTATATATTTCAGGATGAGCTTTTATTTCATTCGTTTGTTTTGTGGTCAAGGTACGACGGACATGCATATCAAATTCTGCATCTGGAAAAGGACCAAAACTACGCAGTACGCTTGTTCTAGAATGAATATCCTTTACCCTGATCAAATACTTATGGTTCTTCATACCTACTTTCACAAAAGAATTGATAGATTCATAGCCTCTGTCCGCGATGAAAATAGCTTTAGGACCATCATATCTATCCACTATTTCATTGAGTGCACCATTTTCATTCATCACAGCATTTCCTTGAAGAACAATATCATCATAAGTACATTCCAATAGATCGTAGCTTGTATTCAGGTGATAGGCGGAGAAAGGCTTATTCGAATTATTAGCCTTATAAAAAGTGGTTTTAGTATCTTTGATAGCACTGCTGATAGGCAGAACAGAACCATCAACAGCGAGAAGGCGATAGCCTTTGTGAAGCTTGATTTTATGTGTTCGTTCATTGAACATATTGAATAATGTATGGAATGCATCAGGGCGAATCTTACTACGGGCTTGTACAAATGAAGAAGCTGTAGGTGTATCAAGTTTATATCCAAACAATTTAAACATTTCATCTTTTAAAGATCCGGACTCTAATAAAAGCACATTGAAAAGAGTGCTTCCAAAAAGATGTTTTCTTTTCCGTGTAAAATCCTTATTTGAATCAACAACAAATAGAGAAGAAGAATCATTCATGGTTTTGATGCAAAATTTTAATTGCTTTTTTAACGATTTATAATTGTTCATAAGTACCTCCAAAAACATATACCTATAAACAATTGGCCTATTATCAGAAATGATAATAGGCCACACATTTCAATCTGTATGTCAACAAAAAAATTCAAATTTTCTACAAAAAAAAGAGGAGCACATTTTTTGTGTTCCCCTCAAAGATGCCATTTCTTAACTTAATGACATTGGTTTATTGCTCTTTCTTTTTTTTCATCTTGTCTGAATCTAAGAAAAACATTGTGAATGTAGCTCTTGAAAGAAGTACATTTTCATCATTAAAGATAAATACTTCATAAACTCCTGTTGTTCTTCCACTTGAAATTTCTTGTGCAATCCCAATCAATTTTCCACCACGACCAGGCTTAATATAATTAATTGTACCTGTTAATGTAACACTATCTCTTCCTGTCGCAAAACTTGCAGCACCTGCCACTGTATCGGCTAAAGAAAATAGGGCTCCACCATGGACAAAACCGTGTATATTTAAAATTTGTTCATCAATAATCATTTCTACTTTCGCAAAACCATGTCGTACTTCAGTCACACGCATATCATTACTTTGTAGAAATTGGCTCGAACTATTTAAACGTTCCATTAACGTCTGCATATTTTCTTCCATAAACTACCTCCAACAATGCTTTTATTATAGCATGAAATGATGATATAATGCTTATTGTGGTTAAGAAGGAGAATGATTTATGGATTCAAATAATATATTTTTTAAAGTGATAGTGGGAGTCATATTAGTAGGATATATGGCATTCATTTTCTATCAAAGCTTAAAGGGTGGGATTGCCTATAAAAAAGAATTTGAAAACTTTAAAAATTCACATAAACACTATGAGACAGTTGTTGATGGTGGATATTGGGTTTGGATTATTGTAGCGATGGCAGTTGTGGCATTTGTATTTATGTTTATGGCACCAACATTAGCTAAAAATGGACAAACATACTATTATTATTTAGCCTATGGATGTATTGGATTGATTTTTTTAGGCTTGGCAATCGATTCTTATGTTCGTCGTCGTATTTATTTTACAGAAGACGGATTCTTCTTTGATGATACATACTATCGTTATCGTATGTTAGCCAATTTTGAATTTAAAAATGGTGTTATTACACACAATTGTACAGTATTGATGAGCAATCGCGATAAGATCGTTGTGACAAAAAAGATGGGTGAATTGTTACAGGAAAAACAAAAAGCATTTAAAAAAGCAAAGAAAGAGCGTCATAAATAATGTTGTTTTTATCCGATTTAGATGGAACTTTAATGAATTCAAATGGAACTATTACAGAAGAAGACGTGAATTCAATATATCAATGGACACAAAAACATTCATTTGGATTTGTGACAGGAAGAGATCATGCTTTTTGTATGGAACTTGCTTCTAAATATCAATTGTCATGTGAATATATGATTACAGATAATGGGGCAAATGCATATTATAAAGATCAGAATGTGTATTCTTCTTTAATTGATTTAGATGATGGAATACAAATGTGTAAAGCAATTCTAGAATATAATTTGGATTTATTTTATACAGACGAAGTAGGAAATCGATATTATCCTGTTTCATCTTATGGAAAAGAAAGACTTCATAGTTTTGAAAAGAAACAACCGAGTTTAGGACGATTTTCAAATATAGATATATTGGAATATTTAAATTCACGAGATTCAGGGTTAGCTAAGTTAAGTATGTATGTTGAAAATGATTTAGATTTGTTATTGAATCAATTTAGAGACTTGTTTAAAAATTATGAAGTAATGGCTACTTCAAAAGATTATATTGAGATCACAAAAAAAGGTACAAACAAATGGGAAGCTTTTTGTCATTTACCTGTCGAAGATGCGATTTTTATTGGAGACGGAGAAAATGACTTATGCATATTAAAAAACTTAAAGAATACATATGTCATGGATCATGCACCTGAGAGTTTGAAGGTATATGGCGTGTGTGTAAAGAGTGTAGCTCAAGCTATAGATATAGAAAGTAGGAAAGAAAATGTCTAGAAAAAGAAAAAAAGGAGCAAAGGCAACAGCTGCTTCAATGGTCATGGATACTTTGAAAAAAAGAGGAGCAGTAGATGAAAAAAGTGCGGTAGATGTAAGTGCGTTTAAAAACTTGCCTTATGCTACTTCAACAATTAGTTATACAATTTCGAATCTAATAGAAGAAGGTGTTGTTGGTAAAACAAATGATGAAAGATTCTATTATGATGATTTAGGATTTAAAGCTTTAGAAACAAAATTTGTACGTGGATATTCAATGATTTTTATTGTACCCATTGTTATCGCAATCCTTGTATATGTTCTACAAAAAGTATTATAAAAAAGTGTCGCAGTAATGCGACATTTTCTGTAAGGAAAGGAGATTTGAATGGAGAAGCCAAAATCATTTGCGTATATTATCTTTTGTTTAACGATTTGTCTAGCCTTTGCGATTGGCAGTAATTACTTGATTAATACGACTACGCAATCGAATATGATATATAATTCGACGGAACCACGTAAGATAGGAGCTACTTATATGACCTACAACAATACGTTTTATTCAGTAATCAATGAGGAAATTTCTAGAATCTTAAAGGAACATGGGGATCAGCTCATCGCTTTGGATTCAGCTATGAGTTTAAAAAAACAAAAGGAACAAATTCACTATTTGATTGGACAACAAGTCGATGCCATAGTAATTGCGCCTGTTGATTATGAGGGGTTAGAAGATTCATTAAAAGAAGCATACAGAAATCATATTCCTGTTATTGTAGTGGATACGGAAGTAAAACATAATAAGAACGTTACTTATAGTATTGTGAGTGATAACTATGATGCGGGTGTTCAATGTGCAAAGGATATGATGCGTAAGCTTGATCATGCTAATATTGTTCTTTTACAACATTCCACGACTCGCTCGGGCTACTTACGTATTAAAGGATTTGAGGATACCATTCAATCCAATGAAAACTATAAAGTGGTCAAACGTATGGAGTGTGATGGACAATTAGAGGTGGCTATGCCAAAGATGGAGTCTTTTATTGAGGAAGGAATAGAATTTGATGTTGTAATGTGTTTGAATGATCCAAGCGCAATGGGGGCAATGGCAGCACTTTCATCAAATAATATGTTGAAAGATAAATATGTTTATGGCATTGATGGAACGCCTGAGGCAAAAGAAATGGTTGCAGAAGGTAAAATGGCTGCAACTGTGGCACAATCGCCAAAGACGTTTGGAAAAAAGGCTGGGGAAGCAATTTATAAGTTGTTTTCGCAAGAAACAATTAAGAATAAAAATGAAATGAGTCCTGTGCAAATCATCACAAAAGAGAATGTTCAAGATTATTCTACGGAGGGCTGGCAATGATACAAAATATTAAAAAATATAATGTATGGCTTGTCTATGTCTGTATGTGGGTTTTTAGTTTTTTTACTGTTTGGTACACCGCAATTGTGATGTATTATACGTTGGTACATGTGACAAAAAGTGGCTATGCATCCGATTTTATAAAAAATATATCTACGCTTTCCAATGTTCCAATGCGTTCTTTTTATATCTCTATATTTATGTTTATTGCGCTATTTTGTTTTGTGTCCATTCGTCCAAAACTCAAATTTTTTAATCATCACCAAATGATTCCTAGCTTTATTGAGTTAGGATTCAGTTTGATTTTGATGAAGAATATCTCCTTTAGTGCAACATGTATCTTATTTATCGTCATTGCCGATTGTTTGATGTATGTAGATAAATCTTTTGATCGTTCAATTTGCATCATACTTGTCTTTTTGGCATATATGTTTTCAAATTATGGATATTTATCCAATTATATTCCTATGATTTCATTCCAGGAATATTTGTCTGTATATAATTCAAGAACACAAGGATTGTTGATGGGTATTGAGGTTACTTTAACCAATTTAAATATTGTATTATTTATTGCCTATATATTCTTGTATCTACAAAAGCAGATGAATGAAACACAAAAGTTCGCTTCATTAAATGCTGAATTGAAACGCTTGAATATTCAACTAAAGGGTTATGCGAATTTGCGTGAAAAAATGGGTGAAACCAAAGAAAGAAACCGTCTTGCCCGTGAAATTCATGATACATTAGGACATACTTTAACGGGATTAAGTGTTGGTCTTGAGGCTTGTCAAGTGATGATTGATAGGGATGTCAATGTCACAAAAGCACAATTGGGGATTTTGCAAGAGAGTACAAAACGAGGATTAACGGATGTCAGGCGTTCAGTGGATAAGTTGAAGCCAGATGCGTTAGAACGCTATTCTTTAAAAGAAGCTTTAGATATGATGATCATGGACTTTCAAAAATTGACTGATGTAACGATTCTTTATTTGTGTCATTTGCCTTTGGTGAATTTAAATGCAGATGAAGAAGAAATCGTGTATCGTGTAGTTCAAGAAGGAATGACCAATTCTGTAAGGCATGGTCATGCCACAAAAATTTATGTTTCGATTGCGCAAGCCGATAATAATTTGATTATAATTATTGAAGATAATGGTCAAGGATGTAAGGATGTAAATCCGGGCTTTGGTATTCATCATTTGACGGAACGTATTAATTTATTACAGGGACGAATTCGTTATTATGGCGATAATGGATTTGAGTTAATTGTAGAAATACCAATGAGAAGAGGAGAGAATAATGGTTAAAATTATGATTGCGGATGATCAACAGCTCATTCGAGAAAGCTTAAAGATTATTTTAGATTCGGATCCAAGTTTTGAAGTTGTAAAAGTGGTTGGTAGTGGGCAAGAAGTATTAGATTCATTAAAAACAGAAAGTGTAGATATTATCTTGATGGATGTGCGTATGCCAAATATGAGTGGGGTGGATTGTACGCGAATTGTGAAGAAAGAATATCCAAATATAAAAGTTATAATATTAACAACGTTTGATGATGATGAATATATTTATGATGCTTTAAAATATGGTGCAAGCGGTTATCTTTTAAAGGGTTGTTCTTTAGAAGAGTTGAGTTCAGCTATTCATAGTGTGTTATCTGGGGGAGCATGTTTTAATCCGAATGTGGCAGGAAAAGTTGCACAGTTCTTTTCGCAAATGGCAAACTCGAATTCGGAATTTAGTTTTGAACATAAGGAAGATTTTGATTTAAGTGATACAGAACGAAAAATCATTGCACAAATTGGGCATGGTTACTCTAATAAAGAAATTGCTCAAAAACTTGGATTTAGTGAGGGTACGATTCGCAACTATTTAAGTGTGATTTTGGATAAATTGGATTTAAGAGATCGTACACAATTGGCTATTTGGTATTTGTCTAGGGGAAATAAATAATGGTGAAAAAAAGATTAAGAACTTTTTTGATAGCCATATTGGTGTGTTGTTTGACAGCTACATTTTATTATACACAAAAACCCATTGTTTTAACGATAGGTGTATTTGCGGGTAGTAACTGGAATGTGCCAAGTCCATACAGTGGCAAAATTATTGATGATGTGATTGAACGATTTGAGAAAACACATCCCAATGTGCAAGTGGAATATGTGAGTGGAATCTTAAAAGAGGATTATTCAGATTGGATTTCAAAGGAAGCTTTAGATGGTAAATTGCCCGATGTATTCATGGTTTTGAGTGATGATCTTTCTACATATGCTAAGGTGGGAATGTTAGAACCATTAGATACGTTTATGCAGACGGATGCAGACTTTAATAAAAATCGCTATTTTTCAACAACATTAAATGCAGGAAATATATATGATCATCAATATGCACTTCCATATGAAAGTTCACCAACTTTGATGTTTGTGAATAAAACGTTATTAGAAGAAAATGGGATTGCGATTCCAAATGTGGATTGGACGTGGGATGATTTTTATTCAATTTGTGAAAAATTGACTGTGGATACGGATGGTGATGGAGAAATCGATCAATTTGGAGAGTATGGCTATACTTGGCGAAATGCCCTAAGTTCGAATGGACAGGCGTTGTATGATGAAGAAAGTATGAAGTGTACTTTACAGAAACAGGATGTGTATTCAGCTATTGAATTTGTGCGTCAATTAAATCGTTTAAATCGAAATCAGAATGTGACAAGTGAATTGTTTGATAAAGGCAAGGTTGCCTTTTGTCCAATGATGTTTAGTGAATATAGTACATATAAACCGTATCCTTGGAGCGTTAAAAAATATTCAAGTTTTGAATGGGATTGTCTTCCAATGCCTGCAGGACCTAGTGGCAATAATGTATCGCAAATGGATAGTTTACTTTGTGGAATCAGTAAAATGTCTTCTAAGAAAAAAATGGCTTGGGAATTTTTGAAGTTACTTTGTTATGATGAGACAACGCAAGAGAGTTTGTTTAAATATTCGCAGGGTGTCTCCGTGTTGAAGAATGTGTCGACATCCAAAAATGTGACTAAGTATATTCAAGAGGATGCGCCATTGGATTCAAATTATAACTTAGATTTTTTTGATGATATGATGGAACAAGCAATCACGATAAAAAAACTGGATGGCTATGATCAATTGTATTCGATGGCAGATAGTGAAATTCGAAGAGTCATTGATACAAATGAGGATATTGAGTTGGCAATGCAAAATTTGAATGATGAATTAAATATATTATTGGAGAAACAATAACAAAATAAATAACGATCTATTTAGTAAATAGATCCCTAGATTCTTTTAACAATCAAAAAGATTTCAGTAATGGTTATAAGCTGAAATCTTTTTTGCATAAAATAGCTGTATTGGTTTTCAAATATCTTTTATGATGAATTTCTTTTTGGAATCAATAACATTCGATTACGTATATGAATGCTTAAACCATGATTTTAAAGCCGTGTCTAGTGATAGCTTTGCAGTAAATCTCTTTGAAATTAGAAAATTTGGTTAGTTTTCATGTGTCAAAAATGGTTGGAAATCTCAAATTTATTG
>ENA-OVGQ01004222-OVGQ01004222.1-human-gut-metagenome-genome-assembly--contig:-NODE-4222-length-10247-cov-3.934851_pt1 | contig 10247 bp, 2 predicted proteins | sample MGYA00237774_ERZ505427 | MGnify/ENA primary metagenome ERZ505427 (study PRJEB26158, sample SAMN06016404) | human gut metagenome | biome: human gut; feature: ankylosing spondylitis patient; material... | reverse complement strand
CTGGGCGTACTGGAGCCGGTATATCTGGGTCAACCGTTATATGAATGCGCCAAAGCCTGTGTATGAGGATTTACTGGCGCTTGTCAAAGACAAGGACTACTTTGTGATTACCACCAATGTTGACCATCAATTCCAGAAAGCCGGGTTCGACAAGCATCGTTTGTTCTACACACAGGGCGATTACGGGCTGTTCCAGTGCAGTCAGCCGTGCTGTCAGAAAACCTACGACAACGAGGAAACCGTGCGTCAGATGATGGAGCAGCAACGCAATATGCGTGTGCCAAGCGAGCTTGTGCCGCGCTGCCCGGTCTGCGGCAGACCGATGACGATGAACCTGCGCAGTGATGATACCTTTGTCGAGAACGAGGGGTGGCATCGGGCGGCAGAGCGGTATTCGGAGTTTCTGCGGCGGCACAAGGGGCTGAAAACGCTGTTTCTGGACTTGGGTACCGGAATGAATACGCCGACAATCGTAAAATTTTCTTTCTGGCGTATGGCGAATGAGTGGCCGGATGCTGCTTATGCCTGCATCAACTTGGGAGAAGCCTATGCACCGAAAGAAATCGAAGCAAAGTCTATCTGCATCAATGCGGATATTGGAAGTGTGTTGAATCAAATCTGAACCGTATCTGCAACCGGCACAGACTGATAAGAGCCGGAAAGGATACGCAAATGGAAAAGTCAATTATTGTGCGGTGTTGCCCTATATTGCAGAAATTGAAGATTTCTCCTATAATGAGATTTGAAGGGGGATCTGCCCATGAAGGACAAACGAATGCGCTATATCTCGATAACGGCGGCTATCCTGCTGGTTTTTGTGCTGCTGATGCTGCTGTTTTCCAACCGATCGGGCGATTTCAGCGCAAAGGAAGCGCAGAACGGCGTGCTGGATGCAACATCAGCGGACTTTTCGTCGGCGGTATATGAGATAGACGGTGAATGGGCGTTCTATCCTGAGGTACTCGGCAGCGGCGCAGAGCTGACCACGGCCCAACCGGGAGAACGCAATGAATCCATTCCATACGGCTCATACCGGCTGAAAATACACGCGCAGCCGAAACAATACCTGACACTTGGCGGCTACTCATTCGATTACAGCACGCGCGTGCTGGTAAACGGCAGTGAAGTGCTCGAAATCGGCAAGGTGGGGGCGTCTGCGGCGGAGTCTGAGCCGCGCATCGACTATATGCTCATACCGATTTACACCGGCGAGGATGGCACGGTCGAAGTGGTCTGCCAGTACGCGAATTTCGTGCATCGCGAAGGCGGCGGTCTGACGCAGATGCACCTGTCCACCGCGGAGAACATCGACCGCATGCGTCGAAGCCGGAATCTGTATTCACTGGTGCTTGGCGGTTCGCTGTGCCTGTTCGGCATGTATTTTCTGCTGTTTGCAGTCTTTCAGGGCGAGATCAAGTATGTTTTCCTCGCGGTCATCTGTGTGCTGCTCGGTCTGCGCGACCAGAATTTCTATGTGCTGCATCTGCTGCCTGCAAACTACAACTGGGCAGTCGCATATCGGTTTCTGGTGCTGATGATTACGCTGCAGCCGTGTTTTCTGCTGCTTTTGCTGCAAAGTCTGTACGAAAAACTGGCGAAGCCAATCGTTGTGCGGTGCTATGCGGCGCTGTATGCCGTGCTGGCGGCGGCGCATTTTATCCTGCCGACGCAGGATATCGCACCGCTGAGTAAAATCGGGTACTATCTCTCGATGCCGTTTTTCCTGTATCTGGTTGTACAGCTGATTCGACGGTTCTGGCGCATCCGGCGGTTTGAATGGGACGATGTGCTTGTTCTGCTCGGCTATCTGCTGCTGTTCGGTTCGAACGTGTACGAGGCGGTATTTGGCCGCATCGTGACGACCATCACGCGCCACGGAGCAGCGCCGCCGTATCTGCTGGTGTTCGTGTTCCTGATTGCGGGAGCCATCAGCCTGAAGATCAACCGCCGGGAACAGGAGCTGTCCGAGAGCCGCCGTCAGCGTGAGGTGCTGACCCAGCTCAACCGGCTGAAAAGCGAATTTCTGCACCAGATGGCGCACGAACTGAAAACACCGCTCACGGTCATGAGCGGCTACGCGCAGCTGACCGACTGGCAGCTTGGCACCGGAGCGGTCGGCGCGAGCGCGCATGAACACATGCAGACCATTTCGTCCGAAGCGCAGCGGCTTTCTGCGCTCGTATCGCGTCTGATCGACCTCGCCAACGGCGGCTCACCCGATATTGAGATGGGCGTCGTTGACGCGGCGCAGCTGCTGTCCGGTGCGGCAGATGTATGCCGTCCCATGCTGGAAAAAAAGCACAATCGGCTGGAAAGCGACAGCGGAGACGGTATTGCGCTCTGGGGCAATCCGGAAATGCTGCTGCAGGTGCTCATCAACCTGACGGTCAATGCCAATCGCTACACGGAGAACGGCGTGATTGCCTACCGCATTGCGGACGAGGGCGAGCGGGTGTGCCTGCGCGTGAGCGACACCGGCAGCGGCATTGCACCCGACCTGCTGCCGCATATCTTTGAGAAGGGCTGCAGCGGCGACGGCGGCAGCGGTATCGGCCTGACGATCTGCGCGGACGCGATGAGGATTCACCACGGCTCGCTCGAGGTGGAGCATACCGATGCAGACGGCACGGTGTTCCGGCTCGAACTGCTGAAAAAGCCGCTCAAAACACAAGGAGAGAACGATTGTGGAAGATAAACTGATTTTGCTGGTGGAGGACAATCCGCACATCATGGCGATCAACGACGCGGCACTGCACATGCGCGGTTACCGCACCCTACAGGCAGAAACCGCGCACAAGTGCCGGGAGCTGCTGTGCTTTCACGCGGTGGACTTGATCGTGCTGGATATTCTTCTGCCGGACGGCGATGGCGTGGCGCTGTGCCGCGAGATCAAGCAGGAATATGACGTGCCGATCCTGTTCCTGACCGCTATGGGCGAAAACGAGGATATCGTCAAGGGACTGACCGCAGGCGGAGACGATTATCTGACAAAGCCGTATGATTTGGAGGTGTTCATGGCCCGCGTGGAAGCGCGTCTGCGTGCGGCGCACCCGAAGGAACGCGCAGTACGGTTTTGGACCGCTGCAGATGAATCTGCTGAGCGGACGCGCGTACATCGGAGAGATCGACCTGAATCTGACGCAGAAGGAGTTTGCGGCGCTGCTGTATCTGGCGCGGCACCCGAACCGCAGCGTCAGCGCACAGGAGCTGTACGAGGCGGTCTGGCAGCAGCCGATGGGAGACAACCCGCATGCCGTGCGCATGACGATCTCGCGGCTTAAGCAGAAGCTCGGCGGAGAGGATGCGAGGGTCACGGTCAATTCGTACCGCAGCAGCGGCTATCGGCTCGAGGAGCAATAATTGAACAGCGGACGGCGAAGGTAACAAATTTGATACCTTCGCCGTTCGCTGTCTTTTTGCCTTTATACTGAAAGTACGGTGAAATACCTGTATCCTCGGACGGTGCGCCGCAGTAAAGCAAGGGGAAAGCCGTGGAAACCGTTTATTTCATAAGGCAAGGAGGAAGAAAAATGAAAAAACGAATTTGCAGTTTGCTGCTGATATGCAGTATGCTGGCAGGTCTGCTGCCGCAGATTGTGCTGCCGCAGGCGGCGGCAGCGGATACTGCAGCAGCAAAAGACGGCTTTGGTCTGCCCACGGAAGAAAAAACGGGCATAACAGACACAGCCACACTTCGTAATAACCCATACGGCACGCTGGGATGGGTTCCGCTGTTCCAGAACCACGAGCTGGTTGTAGCCGGCGTGGACTCGGATGAGTTCCAGACGACATACGAGGGTGCAGTCAACGGCAAGGGTGGACAGATGTCCACATTCCGGTGGAGCAACTCGACCGATGTCGGCAATGCCGAGCGTATTGCGACTGTGGCATTTGACCCGAACGGCACCGGCAAAGATGAGTACATCGCTAATCTGGTGTTCGATAAGGGCGCAAAGCGGCTCAAGCTGTATGTCACCAACAAGGACCGTAGGGTGTCTGATGTTAAGGATGTTTGCGGTGGCGACAGTGAGTACATCAAGAAACTGAAATTCTACCAGACCCGCGCTATGCTGTGTCTGACCGCAGGCGACTTTGACGGCGACGGCAAGGACACCCTGATGGTCTACACGCCGGGCAACAACGAGGATACGGCTACTGTAGACAGCATTAAGGAGTATACGTTCAGCGGCGACACACTGACTGACAAGGGTCGCGTAATTAACCTCGGTGACGTCATCGACGGCGGCCGAGACGCGCTGAAAGCAATGCTGTACCACGACGGCAACGGCGATAACGAGCTGCGTGCGCATCTGAGCGTTGATATGGAAGTCGGCGACGTGGATATGGACGGTATCGACGAGCTGGCAATGACGGTCAATGTCAATGACCTGAAGGAGAGCGAATACAAGCTGGATGGTAAAACATATACCGACTTTGAAAAGTCTTATCTGACGGTCTACGACTATAACAACAGCAATAAATGGTCGCAGATGACGAAGCAAACACTGCTGAACAGCAATGGCGATGCAAAAGGCCGTGCCCGTTTTGCAGGCGTAACCATCGGCTACGTCAGCGATGCGCCGAGCGGCAGCATGCCGCCGGAAGTTGTTGCGGTAGGCTACTACGATAAGAAGGATAATTATCAGGACTGCGAGTTTGACAAGAGCAGACTGCTGGCATACAGCTATCAGTACAGCACGAAGGATAATTCGTGGACAGAGAAATGCAAGGCCACCGAAGTTGTCACCAACGGCTTTACCAATACCGGCACCAAGGGTGACGATGTGCAGAATCCGATCGCGGTAGCGGCTGTTGCGGCGGACGGCGTCAACACCAAGGAATATCTGTTCATTTCCGGCAGTATGTATCAGATTGGCACGGTGGACGGCAATCAGCGGCTGTCTATCCTGGAAGGCTCGAATAAGGGCCATGACCGCTGGCTGGGCGGCCGACTCATCAACAACAGCGGTATTCTGGACTATGCTGTCGGCAATTTTGACGGCAACAAGCAGGGCATGGAACAGGTATACTACGTTGAGTACCGCAAGCAGGAGACCTTCGACAAGCAGTTTTTGAAGATTGGTCAGTTGTACAAAGGCTCGGCTGGCAGCACGTTCAGCCGCTGGGAGGATGATTGGACATACTATGACAAGAGCAACTGCAATCTGGCGCTTACAACGGCAGATGTAAACAACGATGCCATGCTCGCGAAGATCAAAAGCGTCAGCACCGGCTATACCGACCCGAAGGTAATGGCGATTCTGGAGGCGTCGCCGCACTTTGCGGAGGTGAATGACGGCGATATCGGAAACTCCGCGACGTCGATCGGCAAGAGCAAGGAGGAAGGTTTTAATGCGACCGTATCCGGCTCGTTTGGTTTTGATATTATGGCGGGCTTTGAATATGTCGCGCCGCTCATTGAGACCGGCGGCGGTGTGGAGTTCAATACCAGTCATACCTTTACGGCGGGTACAACACAGTCTACCAGCCGCACGATAGAGGTTGTTTATTCCAACTCTACGAATGAAAACATGGTGGTCATGTATGCAACGCCGATGACTTACTATGAGTACGAGGTGAAATATCCGGACGATACAAAGAAGGGAAATTCGCCGAAGCTGACCAGTTCCATGACGCTGGCGGTTCCGGGTAATCCTTCGATGAACATGGTTTCGGTGGATACCTATAACGAGGCCGCATCGGCGTACGAGGGTATGCAGCAGATTGGCAGCAACCTGCATCTGGGCACGCCCGGTCAGCCGAATACCTATCGTTCCAGTTTGCCGAGTGGTAAACTTTCGTGGGCTTCTGAGGCTAAAGACGCAGGTCACTACAGGGACAGCGGCACAAAGACACAGCGCATTACCACTTCCACAGGCAGCAGCGTGAACTTTGAGTATGCCTATGAAGGCTCGGTGCAGATGTACGGCGTCGTAGGCGGCTTCAAGGCAGGCGGCGGCTATCACTGGGGTGCAAGCGTCGGTACGGAAAAAGTTAATACCACCAGCATTACCAAGGAAGGTACTGTTACCGGCGGCGGAGATTCGCGCTATAACTTTGACTGGAATTTTGGCACATGGACGGTACCGTTCAACGGCGATGAAGTACCGGTATTGGGGTATATCGTCAGCAATGTGACGGCACCGCCGTCTCCGGCGCAGGATCTGTCGCTGAGCGAGCAGACCACCAACAGCATGGTGCTGTCGTGGGAATCCGGCGACCGTCCGGCAGAGTATTACAAGATTTACCGCTACATTGAGAACAATAAGAATAAGCCGTTCGTATTGATTGATACCGTAGACGCATCGGAATCACCGAGTGGTGAATATGCGTATCAGCTGAAGGATCTTGCGTCGAACGAAGAGTATCAGTATACGATCACTTCCGGATATTATACCAGTAAGGAAGAGTCGGTTGAAAGCGAGATCGTTGTCGGCAAGACGCTGGCGAATGAGATGAGCCGTCCGATTATCAATGGACCGGACAAAGTAACCGTTCCGCTGAACGGCTCGACAACTTTCCGTGTGCAGGCTTCGACTCCGGCAGAATTTTCGAGCACGGATTATCAGTGGCAGAAGCGTCTGCCGGGAAGAAAGTGGACGGATATTGAAGGTGCTACGCAGGACACCTATACCATAAAGTCGGTAACGAGCGAACTGAATGGTGCGATGTACCGCTGCGTGGTAACGTGTTATACCAAGTCGGCAACGCCGATTTCGTTCTACAGTGATGCGGCAACGCTGACGGTTGGTACACCGCAGGCAACCGCCGGTTTGACGGTATCCGGTACTTCGGAGGGCAGCGGCACTCAGGATACCCCGTATATCGGTCAGAGTAATTTCAACACGGTTAAAACCACGACAGAATCCGTACAGACAACCGTTCCGTGCACCGTAGAAGCCGGCGGCATGACGCTGAATGTTTACGAGGTAAAAGGTCAAGCAGGTACGGTACTGGGATATGTCGGCATCGGTGAAAAGAAGGAAGCAGACGGTTCGGTATCGACCGTATACTACACCGTAACAAAGGATGGTGAGACGTATACCGCAGGTGCGGAACTCACCATGAAGACCACCTATCAGTGGAAGAACCGTGAGACGGCAGTAACGGTGCCGAGCACAATTACGCCGGAAACCGTGGTGATAGACAAAAACGAAAACGAAAACGCAAAAGCAAAAGCAAAAGCGTTTACGCTGGCCAGTGCAACGAATGTGCCGACATACACGGAATACGACGAAAGCAAGTACCGGAACGGCGAGCAGTACCTGATTCACGGTACGGATACCGTGACGGAGAACGGAATCGCGTTTGAACGCTATATCCTCAGCAAGATGGATAAGACGACCAAGGATGAAAACAGTAGTACCGCAGAGGACACCTATACCGTCAAGTATTATCAGCTGGTGAACAAGGCAGCAGGCGGCTATGAACTGACCGAGCTGACCTGCACACAGCAGACGAAGCTGGGCGATTATGCGGAGCCTTCCTTCGCACTGGTAACAAAGGAAATTACGGTTGAAAATCATGTTACGACCTCTGCACCGGGTTACGGTACGGCGCTGACTCTGACAACGAAAACGGCGGAAAAGAACGGCGATGCACTCGGCAATGTGGAGTACACGCTGACGATTACGAACACGTCGGACGGCACGGTCAGCACGATTGTCGGCAGAACGGACAGCCGCGGCACGGACAGCAAAACGTGGACCGCACCGACAGCCGGTCTGTATGCCATCACGACCACCGCGACCGGCGGCTTGACAAGTGATACGGTATATTATCTGGCAGGCGTGCAGAGTGTAGAGGACGGCAAGACCAGCACAACGGAGACCGTTTACACGCTTAAAAGCACGGTTGGCAAAGAAAACAAGATTACGAGTGTATACGGTACGCCGATTGATCTGACCGTGCAGCAACAGACTGTAACGAAAAACGGAAACAATGTTACCGCAGGCAGCAAAACAGAGGTTGCGGACATCACCTACACATGGCGTCAGTCCGGTCAGAGCGAGAGCGGTGAAAAGACTATCTCCGACAGCACTTTCCGACCGGAGAAGGCGGGAACCTATATTATCACGGCATACCAGAATTACAGCGATACTTCCAAGCGCACTAAGCTGGCGTCCACGACCATTACGGTAAAGCGCAAGCCGCTGGAGCTGTATGTTACTTGGTCGGGAGATAATGAAAATCACACTTCGACCGAGGCGCCGGACAGCAAGGGCGCATTTGAGGTTAAGTCGGATGCTCTGGAGTCGGGCGACACCCTGCCGCCGGCAATTACAGCCGCATGTGCGCTGTATGATGACAATGGCAATCGAAAGAACGTCAGCGGCCGCTTTGAGGTAACGATTGCGGTCAACGGTGAGGACGCGGCTGTGAAGTCGCTGCTCGAGAAGTACGAGCTGAATCTGACCAAGCGCATGCTGGTTGTCAAGCAGGACACCCTGAGCGTAACCTATCGCGCCGGTGAGGGCGGCTCGCTCAGTGCAAGCTACAACAGCGGCAACCTCGACCAGAAGTTTGAAAGCGGCAAGAACATCGCTAAGAACACCAGGCTGATGTTTGATGCCAAGAGCAACGACGGTTTCCTTGTAAAGGAATGGAAGGTCAACGGTCAGTCCATTACCGGTAATACAAAGTACAAGGTGACGGAGATTCTGTCGAACGGAAAAAAGGTCGGCGAACGACTGACGGTAGCGGAGCTGACGGAAAAGCTGGACGTAGAAGTAGCCTTCAGCAGTGATTCGCACACGATTACCTTCAGCAGCGGCGAAGGCGGTAAGCTGACCGCAGCGCTGAAGGACGGCGGTGCGGTCACAAACGGACAGAAGATTGCGGAAGGCGCAAATGTGACGTTCACGGCTGCGCCGAACACCGGTATGTCGGTAGCACGCTGGGTGGTGGACGACAAGTCGTATTACTGGCCGGGTACGACCGATCTGTACCGTGAGTCCACGCTGACACTGGAAAATGTGCAGAAGGACCGCAAGGTAGCGGTAGAGTTCAGCAAAGCAGGCACCTATAAGATCGCCTTCAACATCGAGTCGGAAACCGGCAGCACTTTGCCGTCCGTGCAGACCTCGGCGAAGCTGGCAGACGGCACAGCGGCAGATCTGAATGCGGTTCCGGACGGTGCGGCAGTAACGTTTGCACTGGAAAATCTGGGCAGCAACTACACGGTCAAGACGTGGAAGGTGGATGGTAAGGAAGCTGAAAATTCGGGTACGCAGAAGCAGTTTACGCTGCGCAATATCAATGCAGTGCATACGGTTACGGCTGTGATCAATGCGGCGCAGGAGGTAACGCTGACCTTCAAGGCAGTGGATGCAAAGGGTGACCCGATAAACGCAGACGCAGGCATCGCTTCCGTTACCGCAAAGATTAAAAACGGCAATGCGATTGCCAGCGGCAGTACGGTCGGCAATTATTCGACGATTGAGTTTGCTGCTGCGGTAAACGAGAATTACTATGTTTCTAAATGGACTGGTGCGGAAGCGGATGCAAAGGATTCGGCAAAGGCCTCCATCGCAAGTCTGGAAAAGAACACTGATGTTATCGCGCATATCGCGGAGAAGCCGCAGGTGACGGTGGCAGCTGCTGAGAACGGCGCGGTTACAGTCAAGGGCACGCGCGTGAACGAGGTATCCATCACGAAGGACAGTCCCAACACGCACGTCGATTATGACAGCGCGATTACCATCACGGCGGAGCCGGAGGAAGGCTGCTACGTTAAGAGCCTTACCGTTGGCGGCAAGACGTTTGATTATGATTCTCAGGATACCTATCAGTCGGGTACTCGCACGGAGACCGTAACGAATATCACGGCGGATACCGCAGTGACGGCTGTGTTCGGCAAGGAACCGGTTATCGTGTTCTCCGGCACATATGCGGATATTACCGCGCAGAACGGTTCGCTGAACAGCGGCAGCTTTGTATCCATGCACACGCCGATGCTGGAATTCCTCGCGGCGCCGCATTCCGGCTACGAGCTGACCGCATGGACGGTGAACGGCAATGCAATCACGAGCGGGATTGAGCAGCAGCCGGAGGAGAAGCAGCTTTACAAGCTGAACGGTCCGATTACTGCAAATCAGACCGTCGTTGTTACGGCAGCCGAGATTCCGCAGTACGACTTCACCCTGTCCGTTGCTTCGCTCGGTGACGAGGGAGACGGCGGCACAGTTTCCGCAGAAATCACCCGCAAGGGCATGAGCACATACAAGCAGGAGAACCTCGATGCAGGC
>ENA-OVGQ01004220-OVGQ01004220.1-human-gut-metagenome-genome-assembly--contig:-NODE-4220-length-10250-cov-3.821383_pt1 | contig 10250 bp, 4 predicted proteins | sample MGYA00237774_ERZ505427 | MGnify/ENA primary metagenome ERZ505427 (study PRJEB26158, sample SAMN06016404) | human gut metagenome | biome: human gut; feature: ankylosing spondylitis patient; material... | reverse complement strand
GTTTTTAGGGGGCTTTTCGGGGGTGCCGCTAAATGGCAAGCAATGCAAGTGTCAAGACACTTGCGAAAAATGCTTGTTGAGGGCAGTGCCCCCAAACCCCGAAATCCGCTCCGTTCGGAGCTGGCAGCGCATCCGTTGGATGCTTATAGAGCGGGAACAGCTTATCGCTGTTTCTGCTCTTTTTCATGTTCCGCCTCACGCGGTTCGGCTCCGAGAATTTTTGCGACGTTGGCCTGCACGGTCAAAAGCTCCTGCATCTCCTGTTTGGCTTTTCGGTAATCGGGATATGCCGCCTTTTTCTCGGATAGCAGCTTTGCGTATTCCGCCTTCAAGCTCTTGACGGTGGGGAGCTTTTTGACGTTCAGCTCTTGAAATGCTCGTTTTGCGCTGCGGTGCAGCAGGACCTCCGCCTCATGCTCCGCCAGAAACTTTTTCGCATAACCGCTTGCTTTGTACGCATCGAAAGCCTTTTTCGTTTTTGCAAAGTTGACGATATGCCCCCGCAGAACGGCGATCTCCGCCATGCGCGCCTCTGCCGATTTGATCTGCGCAGACAGCGCATGGAACTGCTCCGTCGCTGCCTGTGTTTTCTTCTTCAAATCGGCGTAATTCATCAGATCGTGTTCTTTCAGATATGTCATCGTCTGACCGAGCTGCTTCGCGTTGAATTTAGATGCCCAGCGTTGGTAGCCGACGCCCTTACCGGCACGGATTTTAGCGTCAATGTCAATCAGTAGGCTCGGCGTTTTAGGCACACCGATTATAGCCGTTCTCTGCGGCGTATGCTCCTGTCTGCCGAGGATCGCATCCAACAGCGCAGCTTCCAGATAGTTCTCCCCAAGCCGGTCTGCACGGATGAAGCGTTCCCAGCCTGCGCCTCGAAAGGAAAGCGTCTTTCCACGCCGTTTGACCTCGCAGCCGTTTTCGGCAAGCAGTGCAACAAACGCATCCCAGTCGGCAGGCTTTTGGGAAAGCGCAGCGTCGATTGCACTGCGCACCTGTTCCAGTTGCGTCGGCTCTGCACGTTCGCAGCGCCACTTGTTGTAGCTTTTGCCGTGCCGGTTTGGATGCTCAACAATGGACAAACCGTTCTCCGCGCAGATCAGATCGCTAAGATGACGGACAGCCTTGGTGCTGCCCCAAAAGTTGCGAAATTTCCGGTCGCAGGAGAGCGCGGTGGAGTTCCAGATGATGTGATTGTGAATGTGCTTTTTGTCGATGTGCGTGCAGACGATATAGGCATGATTGCCCTTGAGAAAACGCTCCGCAAATTCGCAGCCGAGGCGATTGGCTTCCTCCGGCGTGATCTCGCCGGGCTTGAACGACTGCCGCACATGATACGCAATCACGTCGTTTTCCTGTTTTCTGCCGGTGCTGGTCTGATAGCGCCGCTTGGAAAAGCAAAACTCCGCGTCTGCGATTTCGGGGTTACACTGAAAGCAGGTAACGAGCCTGCCCTGATCGGTCTTTTCTGCATCTTTGACATATTCCAGAATGTCGCTGACCGCCGTGCCGACGCTCCGCCCCTTTCCGATGTGCAGCGGCATGATGCGGGTCGTTGCCATACAATTCCTCCTTCGGCAAAAATGTAAGAGCGCCGGAACACGTCCGGCGCTCATTTGCAGATTTAATGGTAAACACGGTTTTGAATGAATCCCCGCAGCGATTGCAGCAGTGCAAGCAGCCTTGTAGCAAGCATTGGGATACCGAGCGGACTGACGAGGAACGCAATTATCAGCAGAATAATTCCGTTCTTTACGGAATACGTCACCAACACGGCAACGCCAAGAATGCTGACAAGCGCAGATGCAAGACCAAACACCCACGATGCGCAATAGAGGATGCCGCCGCAGAGCCAGACAAATACAGCCAGCACCGCAACAACGGGAGCAAAGAGCAGCTTCAAAAGAAATCTCATAAGAGGACCTCCTTGTATGTTCTAATTTCATCATACCTGCGCACGGAGAAAAGCGCAAGGATGCGGACACTCAATCCAGTGTAGACAGGACGCGCAAAATCTCTTTTGCGGATTCCCACAACTGCGCTTGATTCTGCCGGATGTCCGCCAGATCTTCCGGGTAAATGCGCCCCGTTTCGTTGGCGCGCCGCGCAAGCTGGTTGAGATTGTTGCTGGAGCGGCGCAGCAGCGACACCATCTCCCGCAGCTCCGGCAGATCGAGCTGGACTACATAGCCGTCAATGGCGATCTTGCGAAGATAGGCGCTCATGTTGTTCGTGCCGATCTGCGCCATCTTTGCCTCGATCTGGTCACGTTCCTCCGGCGTCACATAGAACATCAGTGGAATGGTGCGGCGGCGCTTTTTCATCGGGCATCCCGATCTCTCTTTGCAGATGCAGACCGTTCGGCGGCGCGGGCAGGTGTGCCATGCAGCTTTTCCAGAACGGAGACTTTTTGCTGGCTGCGCTGTTGTTCTGCCGCGAAATCCTTGCGCACCTGATTTGTAAACAGATCCAGCAGTCCGGGATTGCAGCGGTCAACAAGAATATTCAGTTGATCCTCGCAAATGGGAATTGTCTGCGCCCATGTTTTGTTTTCCGGACTGATGCGGCCATCATAATTTTTGATGCGGATCGTATTTGCCAGCACAAACATGGTGCGGTCAAAGCCGAACGTATCAATGACGGCTTTGGATGCCTCCCGCACGTCTTTCAGACTGTTATCCTGATACGCGGCAGCAATGGCATCTTCGATCATATTCTTGCAAGCCGCGCTGATGCGCAAAGACGCGGTGTAGTGTTCCATTTCATTATGTGCGACAGCATAGGCTGCGTCGTGGAGATAAAGCGGCGCTTGATGTCTGTCAATGACTGTATTTGCGCGACTTGCCATGCTTTCCCTCACAACATCCATGTAGTCTGTTTCGCGGTTTTCAAATTCTTTGAAAACGTCTGCCAACGGTGTCGGTGAGGATAGCAGCGCCCACGCCTGCTCAAAACTCAAATCGTTATCTTCCAGTGTCATTAGAATGTCCTCGCGGGTGGCGTATTCGTAGGTGTGATTCAAAATTTCCTCCGGCGGCTGGTGCAGCAGCCAGTCACGGTAACGTTCCTGCTCAGCAAACATTTTCTCGTACAGTTGCGTGTTTATCGTTTCGGTGTTCATCGTGATACCTCCATTTCTTTGTGTTTCGGTTTCAAATTTGTCTGCTCCGGCAGCGGGGCGCGGAGCTTTTGCAGGATGGATGGACGTGTGGATTTGGCAACAGCTTCGGTATCTCCGGCAAGCCGTTCCATCGGCATTTTATCGTCAATGTTCAGCTCTGCGTTGAGTTCGGCAAGACGCGCGGATTTTACGCGCAGTTCTTCCTCCTGCGGGAACGGCTTGCCAAGCTCCGTTTTGGCGGCTTCCATCTGCGCATACAAATTCTCCAGATACACTTTTTGTGAGTTCAGCCGCGCCGGGATCGCGTTCAGCACATTGTCGATACGGGTGAGGTTGCCTCTGGCGTCCTTGCCAAGCTCGACCCGGTGCGACATCTGCCCTTTGAGTGTCAAAATGCAATCCATATAAAAGCCCTCCGCTGTGAGTGCGGTCTGGAATCCGCGATAGCTGCCGACCGGCACAGGCTCGGAATCCTTAACCTCTTTGAACGCTTCCAGCAGCGCAGCACCGGCATTATCCTTGTCTGTCAGAAGATCGCCTTTGACCTCCATTCCGGCAAATCCGTCCGTGGGGTGCGGATGTGCCGCCGCGGTCTGCATATCTGTTTCCAGACCGGCGATGGCATTTTTCGCTGCTTCAATCTGCTCCGGGAAGTAGCGCAGAAGATTGTCCTCCAGCTTATATTGCTGACTTTGATGGCTGGCGCGCATCAGCTTCAGCCGCGCAACATCCACATCCAAGTCCATCTTTTCCTTGATCCGCTCGTCACCGGCGCACAGCGCCTTGATCTCCGCATAGGACAGCGCCGTTTCGTCAATGTCCTCACAGGAGCGCACCGGCGATTTGGATGTCATAATCTGCGAGATGAATCGTTGCTTATTTTCAATCGTCTGCCACAAATAAGCGTCGAATGTTCCCTCCGTGACATAACGGTAAATATGGACTTCCTTGTTGCGGTTGCCCTGACGGATGATGCGGCCACCGCGCTGCTCCAGATCGCCCGGCCGCCACGGGCAGTCGAGGTCATGCAGCGCGATGAGCCGGTCCTGCACGTTCATGCCCGCCCCCATCTTGAAGGTGCTGCCCATGAGGATGCGCACCTGCCCGGAGCGCACCTTTGCAAACAACTCTTTTTTGCGGACTTCGGTGTTTGCCTCATGGATGTACGCAATCTGTTCGCGTGGAATCCCCAGCGCAACCAGCTTGCTGCGAATATCGTCATAGACGGAAAAAGGCGCGTCCGACGTTATGCCGTCGCTGGCAAGCTGCATTTCCAGCGCGTGAAGCTCCGGGTTATCGAGCGCACCACCAGCCGGTTTTTCTGCGCGCTTGGCGGCTGCAATCTTGGGCGTGGATAAATCACAAAAGACAAGCTGCGTGAGCTTGTCTGCCTGTCCGTCCTGCCAGATACGGAAAATATTATCCACACACCGATTGACCTTGCTGCTCGGATCGTCCGGTAAATCCGGATTGATGATACGCTGGTCCAGACCGAGCTTGCGGCCGTCCGAGGTGATTTTCAGCATATTGTCGTTGGAGGGGTCCACCGTGCCGGAGTGTACCTTTGCCGCCCGTTCTGAGAGCATTTGCACCATCTCTTTCTGAATGGCTGTCGGCTGGGATACCTCCGTGTGATAGACCGCCTCTGGTCTTGGAAGATGGAGCTGATCTGCCGTCTTAATGTCCGCCGCAATTTTGAACATGGACATCAGCTCCGGGAGATTATAAAACTTTGCAAAGCGCGTTCTTGCCCGGTAACCCGTGCCCTCCGGCGCAAGCTCAATGGCGGTCGTTGTTTCACCAAAAGTGGATGCCCAGCAGTCAAAGTGTGCCAACCCTTTTTGCTGGAGGAGGTCATGCTGCAAATACCGCATCATGGTAAACAGCTCCGTCATGGAGTTGGAAACCGGTGTGCCGGTGGCAAACACAACACCCTTGCCGTCTGTGATCTCGTCGATATAGCGGCACTTTAACAGCATATCCGAGGATTTCTGCGCATCGGAGGTGGAAAGACCTGCGACGTTGCGCATTTTGGTGTAAAGGAACAGGTTCTTGTAGCTGTGCGCCTCGTCCACATAGAGCCGGTCAATGCCAAGCTGCTCAAACGTGACAACATCATCCTTGCGTTCTGCCGCCTGCAATTTCTGAAGCCGCAGCTCCAAGCCTCTCTTTGTCCGCTCTAAGCTCTTGATCGTAAAACGCTCGGCGTTTGCTGCCCGCAGCTCCCGGATACCGTCCTCGATCTCATAAATCTGTTCTTGGAGCAAATGCTCCTGCCGCTCTTTAGAGATCGGGATTTTCTCGAACTGGCTGTGTCCGATGATAACGGCATCATAATCGCCGGTGGCAATGCGGGCACAGAATTTCTTGCGGTTGCGGGTTTCAAAATCCTTTTTGGTCGTGACAAGGATGTTCGCGGAGGGATAGAGCCGCAGAAATTCAGACGCCCACTGTTCCGTCAGGTGGTTCGGCACGACGAACATGGCTTTCTGGCAAAGCCCCAGCCGCTTGGATTCCATGACGGCGGCGACCATTTCAAAGGTCTTGCCCGCGCCGACCTCATGCGCCAACAGCGTATTGCCGCCATAAAGAATGTGTGCAATCGCGTTTTTCTGGTGTTCGCGCAGCGTGATTTCCGGGCTCATGCCGGAAAAGCGGATGTGGCTGCCGTCATACTCGCGCGGGCGGATCGAATTGAAGCGTTCGTTGTATTGCTGCACCAGCGTTTGCCGCCGATTCGGGTCGCGCCATATCCACTCTTGAAAGGCGTCCTTGATGGCCTGCTGCTTCTGCTGTGCAAGCGTTGTTTCCTTGGAATTGAGAACGCGCCGCTCCGTGCCGTCTGCATCATAAACCGTGTCATAGATGCGAACATCGCGCAGATTCAGCGTGTCCTCCAGAATCCGATAGGCGTTAGCGCGCTCTGTGCCGTAGGTCATATAGGCGTTGACATCCTGTTTGGATGGGGTGGATTTGCCGCTGATGTTCCATTCGGCGGTGCTGGGCGAATAGTTCACTTGAATCGGGTTCTTTCTGTTGTACGGAGGATGAAAAGTCTGCTCCATAAACTGCTGGATGTACCATTCGTCGATCCACGTTGCGCCGAGGCGCACTTCAATCTCCGACGCATCCAAATCTTTCGGCTGTGCCTGCCGCAGCGCCTCTACGTTGGGAGCGTAGCCGGGTGCGTCTACGGCGGCTGCTTCCGCCTGCCGCAGCTTTTGGCGGACGTTGCCGGAAAGGTATTCGTCCGCCGTCTGCCAGTTGCCGCGAGTCGGGTCGAGGAAAATGACACCGTTCAGCTCGTCAATCAGTTCATCCTGACTTTTGCCGGAGAGCTGTGCCATATAGTGCATATCCACACAGGCTTTTTCCGAGATAGACAACGCCAGCGCTTCTGATGCTGTGTCCACCGAGGTCACGACCTCATGCGGCTTGATGGTGCGCTTGGTGAAAATATCCGCCTTGCGTTCCAAGTCACCGTTTTCATTCAAGATCTCCAGCGAACAGAGCAGATAGTAGGAGCTATCATCAGAGAACGCAAGGCTGTTGGCGCGAGCGTTAATAAGACCGTATTTGTCAGTAAACGTATCATAAAGGCGGTTGAGCTTCTGCTGCGTCTGCTGGATGGTCATATCCGAAATAACGCCGTCCATTTGCTGCGAAATGAGCAACTGCACGCAATCCCGCAGCTCGATCATACCCTTGACGCGTTCTTTGGCGGTTGCGTTCAGGTCCGGTTTTACCATGACACTGTTTTCGCGGTAGTAAACCTCGCCGTCCACGAGTGTATAGCTGTAATTCTTTACATCTGGGTCTGCGGGGATGGTATCTTGGATCTGATCTTCTTCCCCGAGGTCTGGCAGCTCGGCTGCCTGATAGATGCCGCCAATGTGCTGTACCGCCTCATGGAGCTGCACGGAAAGGTCTGCGCCCTCAATGGGTTCTACGGTAAAATCCTGCTTTCCGTATTGCGTACTTTCCGCAGACTGTCTGCCAAGAATCATTTCCGGGTGGTGGATAAAGTAGTTGTTGATGGAAAATCCGTCCGCATTTTCACCGAGCTGCGTCCACTCTGGCTCTGCGATGCTTGGCTGCTCTCGTTTTTGCAGGAACAGAATGTCAGATACCACGTCCGTACCGGCGTTGGCTTTGAACGCATTGTTCGGTAAACGAATTGCGCCCAGCAGTTCAGCACGTTCCGCAATATACTTTCTGGCACGGTCATCCTTGCTGTCCATCGTGTAGCGCGAGGTCACAAAGGCAACAATACCGCCCGGACGTACCTGATCGAGCGCCTTGGCGAAAAAGTAATTATGGATGGAAAAACCGAGCTTGTTGTAAGCTCGGTCGTTTACCTGATATTGTCCGAACGGCACGTTGCCGATGGCAAGATCATAGAAATCTCGCCGGTCCGTCGTTTCAAATCCGGCAACGGTGATATTTGCCTGCGGATAGAGCTGTTTGGCAATGCGCCCGGTGATGGAGTCCAGCTCCACGCCGTAGAGCTTGCTGCCCTGCATCTGCTCCGGCAAGCAGCCGAAGAAGTTGCCGACACCCATTGACGGCTCCAGAATGTTGCCGGTCTGGAATCCCATGTTCCCGACAGCTTCATAAATCGCCTTGATAACGGTGGGGCTGGTGTAGTGCGCGTTCAACGTGGATGCACGCGCGGCGGCGTATTCCTCTGGGGAAAGTGTAGCGTAGAGCTCTGCAAACTCGTCTTTCCAGTTATCCTTGCTTTCATCAAAGGCATCTGCCAGACCGCCCCAGCCGACGTATTTGGAGAGAATGTTCTGTTCTTCGGGCGTGGCCTGTCTGCCGTCAAATTCCAGCTCTTTTAGCAGGTTGATCGCGTCCATGTTCGCGCGGAATTTCGCCTTTGCGCCGCCAGTGCCGAGCAAATCGTCCGTGATACGGAAGTTCTGCGCGGGAGGGGTGTTCCCCTGCGGCGGCGCAGTTTGTGCGTCCGTTTGGGGCATTTGTTCCGGCTCCGGTGCTGAGATGGACTGTTCCGGCTGCTCCACATGAAGCGTCTGAATGACCACATCATACGGAAGATGGTTTTCTTCTGCCGCGTAGACTTCGACCGGCTGAATCGTGTAGGAGAGCGGCTTCTGCTGTTCTTCTACAAACGAGCGCACAAATGCAACGTGTTCAGCGCGGAAGATCGGATAGCCGGTGTGACTTTGAAAAGTCACATCTCGCAGAGATACTTCATCCGCGCCGTAATTCACGCTGTCAATGACAAACTTCCGTCCGTCGATCTCCAGCTCCATGCCAATGGGAATGTAGTCCTTGGCATCTGCCTCGTTAAAAATTTCATAGCCGCCGGTTTCATCCGGCTGCGCAAACACGAAGCTGTGTCCATGCTCCAGCAGCCGCTTTGCGGCGCTTGCCCATTGCCCAAAATCATAGCCGGTCACAGCAGTTTCGCCCACACCGGGAATATCGCGTTGCAGCAGGCGGCGATTCAAGGCGCTGGCGGCTCGTTCTGCATCTGCACCATAAAAAAGCAGCCGTTCTCCGACACGGACACCGATGAGCTTTTCGGGATGCTCTGCACGAAGTGCCTGATATGCCGAAATATTCGGCGCAAGCTCACGACCCTGATCTGCAATTCGTGTGAGGACAGCAGAAACCGGTTCGGTTCTGTGTTCCGGATCGTGATTGCTCTCGCTGGAGGATGGAACGGCGCTGAGATGCGCGACAGTTTCATCTGCGGAATCAACATTATAGAGCTTACCATCAATTTCCACGCGCTGCCCCATAAGGTTTTGAACCGCTTGCGGCGTCTCCGGGGTTGGCTGTTCTGTGTGCTGCGCCGCAATGACGCGCTGCGGCTCCGGTTCAGAAACCTCGAAATATCTGGTGTCGAGGTAGCGTTCAAAGGAATTGCGGTCGATGCTGACAGGTTCCTGTCCGGGTACGTTCGGTAACGTGTGCCAGACGTGATCTTCATCTACACGCGCGATAGCGCCGACTGCTGCTATGTGGTCTAACTCTATGGATGAAATACGATCTCCAATATGATAAGTATAGCCAAGCGGTGTTGTAAACGCCGGAGGGGATAGCTCAATTCCCATATCCCGTTTGATGCCATCCAAGTAAGCAATGGCGTTATTCTGTTCTGCAAAGCGGAGCGTTTGTTCCCCGTCTCCGCAGAACCGTTCCAACACCTCATCCCAAATGCCGGTAATTCCGCCCTCGCCGGGATGCAGACGAATGGAGTATCGGTCAGGTGAAAATAACCGCAGTCGCTCATTCTCATCATAAAATTTATTCTCGCGGATGAGCTGTGCCAACCGCCGCTGTACCTGCGCCCATGTGAGCGTCACCGGCTCGGCGTTTCCTACATGGATATACATGGGGGTTTTGCTATCTTCCCAGCCATATTTTGCAGCCAGCCATGCGGCGGTGCTGCGTTCTCGCCCATGCGCCTGCATATATAGTGCGACTTCCTGCTTGCCCTTTAGGTTGTCGTGCCAATCCAGAAGCGCGTTGTCAATGTCCTCCTGTGTAATCTGATAGGGAGATGGTGCGACCGTCGCTGCCAGCGTGGGATACAGTTCCTCCAAAAGCTCCTGATGCAGCCGGTTATGGAACGCGGGCATATCAAAGTACAGGCGGACAAGCTGGAGATCATCAGATGCCATGACAATACGACGGATAGCGTCCGCGCCCTCCAGATAAGCGTTCTGGCGGTCTGAATTGCGGCAGGCATTGACAAAAGCCGTATCTTTGGAAAGCGAGTTGCCGACGGTCAGCTTGTACCCGTCAAACAGCTCCTGCACCGTGGGCTGCGGCGCATCGGCGGCAGGATCGTGGAACACGTTTGAACCGTCAGCGCCAAACTCCGTTTCCTGTACGTCGATGGAGGCTTCTGCTTCATGGTCGATAGAGCGCAGCGTGTAAATGTGGCGCTCACCTCTAAAGTCTGGCGCTTCGGCAATCGTCACATCATACTTATCGCGCAATTTCTCTACATACATCTCTAAATTGTGCGACGGTACACCGCACATCTCCACACGGCCAGCGCCGGGGATGTTGCGGGTGGTCAGGTTCATATTCAGCAGCTCCGCCGCCTGTTTTGCGTCCTCGCCGTACATTTCGAAGAAAGCGCCCA
>ENA-OVGQ01004207-OVGQ01004207.1-human-gut-metagenome-genome-assembly--contig:-NODE-4207-length-10269-cov-3.986685_pt1 | contig 10269 bp, 7 predicted proteins | sample MGYA00237774_ERZ505427 | MGnify/ENA primary metagenome ERZ505427 (study PRJEB26158, sample SAMN06016404) | human gut metagenome | biome: human gut; feature: ankylosing spondylitis patient; material... | reverse complement strand
CATGGCTTTTCATGCCATCAAGCGAAAATCACCCCAGATACTGCACCGCCAGAATCACAACGCCCAGCACCACCAAAACCACGCCGACCACCCGGTTGAGCGTCTCCGGCTTCGATTTGTTCGCAATTTTCGCGGCAATCTGCGCGAACAGCAGCGTGAACGCCATGCACAGCGCCAGCGTCCATCCGTTCGGCAATCCGCCGATGGTGAAGTGGCTGACCGCGCCCGTCAGCGCCGTGAACGCCATGATGAACACACTCGTGCCGACGGCGGTTTTCAGCTCGTAGCCCATGACGGAGGTGAGAATCAGCAGCATCATCATGCCGCCGCCCGCGCCGACGAAGCCGCAAATCATGCCGATGAACGCGCCGCAGACAATCGACTGCACCATGCGCTTCTTTTTGCTCACGTTCTGCATGGCTTCGCGCGTCGTCATCACCGGGCGGATGATGAACTTGATGCCCAGCAGCATCGTCATCAATACGCTGAAGCTGCCCATCGTTTGGCTTGGCACAAGGCTTGCGACGTAGCTGCCTACGACCGTGAACGCCAGCACCGCCGCCATCATCAGCAAGCCGTTGCGAATGTCGAGATTCTTGTTTTTTCCGTATGTCCACGCGCTTGCGGCACTCGCCAGCACGTCGCTCGCCAGCGCAATGCCGACCGCCTCATACGGCTCCATGCCCAAGAACGTAATCAGCATCGGGCTGATGACCGCCGCGGCGCTCATGCCCGCGAACCCCGTGCCTAAGCCAGCGCCTAAGCCCGCCAGCAGGCATACCAGTACTTTTTCCACCATGGGGAAAGCCTTCCTTCTGTCGATTCTTATGCACATTGTAGCGGATTCGTGTGTACTCAGCATGAACATTGCGGACGAAAATGCAAAATTCGCGCATCAGGTGAAAATCCGCCGCTGATGGCTGGAAAATTCCGCAAGAAGCCGCGAAACCGCTTGTGCAAACGCGCATTTCGGGCTATACTACCCTCATCAGCAGAAGGAGGATAAGCATCATGTGTACCGCGATTCGCCTGACCACGCGCGACCACTATTTCGGCAGAAACCTTGACTTGGAGTACAGCTATCAGGAGACCGTTGCCATCACGCCGCGGCGCTATCCGTTCCATTTCCGGCACGAGGGGACGAACAGCCACCATTTCGCCATGATTGGCATGGCGTTCGTCGTCGGCGGAATGCCTTTGTATTATGAAGCGACGAACGAGAAGGGCTTGAGCATGGCGGGGCTGAACTTCCCCGCGAGTGCCGTGTATCACGACGTGAAGCCGGATTGCGCGAACATCGCCAGCTTTGAGCTGATTCCGTACATTCTGGGGCAGTGCGAAAGCGTCCAAGAGGCGAAAGCGCTGCTCCAGCGCCTGAACATCACCCGCGACGGCTTCAGCGAGCAGCTCCCGCCGTCGCCGCTGCACTGGATGATTGATGACCGCGAAGGCTGCATCGTCGTCGAGTCGATGGCGGACGGGCTGCACGTCTACGACAACTGGTCGAACGTGATGACGAACGAACCGCCGCTGCCATTGCAATTGGAAAATCTGGCGCACTATCAGGCGCTTTCGCCGGAAGAGCCGGTGAATCGCTTTGCGCCCACGCTGCCGCTGAAGGTGGGCGGACGCTGCACGGGCGCGATTGGCTTGCCGGGCGACTGGTCGCCGTGGTCGCGGTTCGTCCGTGCAGCATTCCTGACGAATAACTCCGTCTCCGGGGACAGCGAGGAGGAGAGCGTCGGGCAGTTCTTCCACATTTTAGGCGGCGTGGCACACCCGCGCGGCTGCGCCCACCTGCCGCATGGGTATGAAATCACGGTGTACACAAGCTGCTGCAACGCCGACACGGGGGTCTACTACTACACGACCTACGGCAACCAGCAGATTTGCGCGGTGGACATGCACAAGGTGGATTTGGACGGCGGCGAAGTCGTGTCGTATGAACTGAAAAAGCAGCAGGGGATTTGCTATCAGAACTAACGTGTGTTGCTAAAATGCTGCCGGGCAAATTTAGAAACACACGCTAAAAGCAGGGCAGGGGTGCAGAACGCATCCTTGCCCTTTTGCTTATACTAATTCGATTCTAAAACATGGCATCGAGCATAGCAGATTTTTCGTTCCGGCAAAGCTGAGTGAAGCGAGGCGTACTGGAGGTACGCGCGAGCGGAACGAAGCAAAGCCGGGGCGGAAAAGATGCTGTGCGAATGCCATGTTTTAGATGAGAATTAGTATTAGCCGATGCAAATCACCGTTCCCGACGAGAAGTCGCTGGGCAGCAGCGTCGGGTTCAGCGAGAGCAGCCGCCCCCGCGTCGTCCGAAAGCGCACCGCCAGCGTGTCCAGCGTCTCCCTCGGCTGAATGGTGTACGAGCGCAAGCCGGCGCACGTCTGCCGCGTGCCGGACGGCGGCGCACAGTATGCGGTGCCCGCAATCAGGTAGCCCGGCATCAATTGCGGATTCGCGCTGCGCATCGCCCGATAGCTGACGTTGTGCTGCACCAGCAAATCCGCGTAACTCTGCCCCGACTGCACCGCGGACAGCGTGTATCCTGACGGACAGACACGGGTCGGCGTATCAGGCAGGGCGGGATATTCGCCGTCGTCCGGCAGGGGAATCACGGGCGTCTGGCTGTCATCGGGCAGGGCAGGGTACTCACCGTCGTCCGGCAGGGGGATGGCGGGCGTCTGCGCGTCGTCGGCGTCGTCCGCTTTTGCCGGAACGCACAGCACCTGCCCGACCGTGAGATTGTTCTGTGACACGCCGGGATTCCGCTCGGCGAGTTCGAAGGTCGTAATGCCCAGCCGCGCGGCAATCGACGCGAACGTGTCGCCGTCTTCAACCACATACGGCTGACCGCTGATGCAGGTATAGATGAAATTGGGCAGACAGATTTCCTCCCCGGCGGTCAACGTGGCGAAATCGACGCCGGGATTGATGACCTGCAGCGCCTGCACGGTGGTGGCGTATGTACGGGCGATACGCTCGGCGGTGTCGCCCTCCTGCCAAGTGTAGCTCTCCGCCCCGCGCGGACAGACGCGCCCGATGGCTCTGCGACCTTGCTGTTCCATGCCTGTTTCCCTCCTGTTTGCACTTTTCGGCGGGTTTTGCGCCCACCATTCAAAATTTATGCGCCGGGCAGTGGTTTCATCCCTTGCCCTCGCTGCTATTCTATGCTATAATGTTCGGCAGGTGTGCTGACGCGCCGATTTTCGTGTGCCTAAGTTTCACCAGAATCTGGTTGTTTCCCCTGAACCCGACACATTTCGGTGCGCCTCGGTTCGGGCGGGAAAACGAAAGAAAACGTGATGCGTATACATGAATTGTGCATCAATATACAGTTTCTCTGGTTCACTGCAACATCCGCGAATAATGATGGAGGGAATCCTGATGAAGCATCTGCTGAAGCTCCTCGACCTGAGCAAGGAAGAAATCACGGAGCTGCTTGACCTCGCTGACCGCCTGAAGGCGGAAACCAAAGCCGGCGTGGAGCACCACATCCTCAAAGGCAAGACGCTGGGCATGATTTTTGAGAAGTCCTCGACCCGCACGCGCGTCAGCTTTGAGACGGGCATGTACCAGCTGGGCGGTCATGCGCTGTTCCTGTCCAGCCGCGATCTGCAAATTGGGCGCGGCGAACCGGTGGAGGACACCGCGCGCGTCCTGAGCCGCTATCTGGACGGCATCATGATTCGCACCTTTGCGCAGGAAGAAGTGGAAACGCTGGCGCGCGTGGGCAGCATCCCGATTATCAACGGCTTGACGGACTTCTGCCACCCCTGCCAGGTGCTGGCGGATTTGCAGACCGTGCGCGAGTACAAGGGGCGCATTGAGGGGCTGAATATGTGCTACATCGGCGACGGCAACAACATGGCCAATTCGCTGATTGTCGGCTTCCTCAAAATGGGCGCGCATGTGTCCATCGCCTGCCCGAAGGCGTATCAGCCGGACGCGCAGGTGCTCTCGTTCACCGAGCAGTACCCCGGCAAGTTCCTCATGACCGAAAGCCCGGAAGAAGCGGCGAAGGATGCGGACGTCATTTTCACTGACGTGTGGGCTTCGATGGGGCAGGAGGAAGAAAAGGCGGTGCGCGAGAAGGCGTTCCGCGGCTATCAGATTAACGCGGAGCTGCTGGCGAAGGCGCATCTGGGCTGCATGGTGCAGCACTGCCTGCCCGCGCACCGCGGCGAGGAAATCACGGCGGATGTGTTTGAATCCCACGCCGACCAGATTTTCGACGAGGCGGAGAACCGCCTGCACGCGCAGAAGGCAGTCATGGTTGCTGTTATGGCGGACAAGAAAGACTGGTAAGCAACACGCGGTTTTTGCCCCAATAGAAAAATGGAGGAAACGAGCATGAAGGGCTATCTGCTGCTGGCCAACGGTCAGCTTTACGAAGGCACGCTGATGGGCGCTGCGAAGCCGGTCATGGCGGAGCTGGTGTTCACCACGGCGATGACAGGCTATCTGGAAACCCTGACCGACCCGTCCTACGAAGGGGAAATCGTCATTCAGACGTTCCCGACCATTGGCAACTACGGCGTGATTCCGGAGGACTTCGAGTCGCCGCGCCCGCGCCTGTCCGCGTATATCGTCCGGGAACTCTGCGATGAGCCGAGCAACTTCCGCTGCCAAGGCAAGCTCGATGATTACCTCAAAGCGCAGGGCATTCCCTGCCTGACGGGGGTGGACACCCGCGCGCTGACCCGCGTTATCCGCAATGCGGGCGTGATGAATGCCGCGCTGCTGACCGAAAAGCCGGAGAATCCGGAGGAAATCTGCGCGCAATTGAAGGTGCTGCCGTTCCATCCGTCGATTCAGGACGTGACGTGCGACGGCGTTCAGCCCGCGAAGAAGCGGGGCATCCACAACGTCGTCCTCTGGGACTTCGGCGCAAAGGCGAACATCCAGCGCGAACTCGAAAAGCGCGGCTGTGCGGTCACGGTTGTTCCGGCGAGCGCGACGGCGCAGGAAATCCTGAACCTGAATCCCGACGGACTGATGCTGTCCAACGGCCCCGGCGACCCGGCGGATAACACCGCCGTGATTGCGAACCTGCGCGAACTCATGCGCCACCGCATCCCCACCTTCGGCATCTGCCTGGGGCATCAGCTGCTGGCGCTCAGTCAGGGCGCAAAGACCGTCAAGCTGAAGTACGGCCACCGCGGCGCAAATCAGCCCGCAAAGGACGTCAAGACCGGGCTGTCCTACATGACGAGCCAGAACCACGGCTATGCGGTGGACTGCGACACGCTGCCGGAAAACGCGTCCCTGCGTTTTGTCAACGGCAACGACGGCACCTGCGAGGGCGTTGATTATACCGATATGCCCGTGTTCTCCGTCCAGTTCCACCCGGAAGCGTGCGGCGGCCCGCTTGACACCCGCTTCCTGTTCGACCGCTTTATTGCCATGATGGGAGGGAATAAGGAATGCCGCTGAATCCCGATCTGCACAAAGTAATGATTATCGGCTCCGGCCCGATTGTGATTGGTCAGGCTGCCGAATTTGACTACGCCGGTTCGCAGGCGTGCCGCGCCTTGAAGGACGCGGGGCTGGAAGTCGTGCTGGTCAACCCGAACCCCGCGACCATCATGACTGACCATTCCTCGGCTGACCATATCTACATTGAGCCGCTGACGCTGGAAACCCTGCGCCGCATCATCCTCAAGGAAAAGCCGGACTCCCTGCTGTCCACGCTGGGCGGGCAGAGCGGTCTGACCCTCTCCATGCAGCTGGCGAAGGAGGGCTTCCTCGAACAGCACGGCGTGAAGCTGCTGGGCGCCAAGTGCGAGACGATTGAAAAGGCGGAAGACCGCCAGCAGTTCAAGGACACGATGCTCTCCATCCACCAGCCCGTCATTCCGTCGGAAGTGGTGGAGACGGTGGAGGATGCGCTCGCGTTCGCCAAGACCATCGGCTACCCCGTGATTGTGCGTCCGGCGTATACGCTGGGCGGTTCGGGCGGCGGCATCTGCCAAGACGAAAAGGAACTGGCGGAAATCGCCGAGAATGGTCTGCGTCTGTCGCCGATTACGCAGATTCTGGTCGAGAAGTGCATTTCCGGCTGGAAGGAAATCGAATTCGAGGTCATGCGCGACAAGCTCGGCAACGTGATTGCCGTCTGCTCAATGGAGAACATCGACCCCGTCGGCGTGCATACGGGCGACTCCATCGTCGTTGCGCCCGCGCTGACCTTGGCGGACAAGGAGTACCAGATGCTCCGCCGCGCCGCACTGGACATCATCACCGCGCTGGAAGTCGAGGGCGGCTGCAACTGCCAGTTCGCGCTCAATCCCGATACGTTCGACTATGCCGTCATCGAGGTCAACCCGCGCGTCAGCCGTTCCTCCGCCCTTGCGTCGAAGGCGACGGGCTACCCGATTGCCAAGTGCGCCGCGCAGATTGCCATCGGCTACACGCTGGATGAAATGAAGAACGCCGTGACGGGCAAGACCTGCGCCGCGTTCGAGCCGGCGCTGGACTACATTGTGGCGAAAATCCCGAAGTGGCCGTTTGACAAGTTCGTGTACGGCAAGCGTACCCTCGGCACGCAGATGAAGGCGACCGGCGAGGTGATGGCGATTGGCGTGAACGTCGAGCAGGCGCTGATGAAGGCGGTTCGCGGCGCGGAAATCGGCTGCGACACACTGCGGATGAAGTCGATGGCGAATCTCACCGTGGACGAGCTGCTGGAGCTTATCGGCAAGTGCACCGACCAGCGCATGTTTGCAATGTACGAGGCGATTGCGCGCGGCGTGACGCTGGAAAAGCTGCACGAAATCACGAAAATCGACTACTTCTTCCTCCATAAGTACCTGAACCTGTACAACATGGAATGCCGCCTGAAAGAGGGCAACATCGACGCGGAGACGTATCTGCGCGCGAAGAAGATGGGCTATCCGGACAAGGCGATTGAGCGCCTGTCGGGCGAAAAAGTGCCGATGCACCGCGACCCGGTCTACAAGATGGTCGATACCTGCGCGGCGGAATTCGCGGCGGAAACGCCTTACTTCTACGCAACCTATGACGATGAGAACGAAGCGAAGGAGTTCCTCGATGAGCGCCCGAAGAAGCCGTGCGTCGTCGTCTTGGGTTCCGGCCCGATCCGCATCGGTCAGGGCATCGAGTTCGACTATGCGTCCGTCCACTGCGTGTGGATGCTCAAACAGGCGGGCTACGATGTCGTGATGATCAACAACAACCCGGAGACGGTTTCGACCGACTTTGATACCGCTGACCGCCTGTACTTCGAGCCGCTGACGGCGGAGGACGTGCTGGGCGTGATTGCGACGGAGAAGCCGGTTGGCGTCGTCGCGGCGTTCGGCGGGCAGACGGCGATTAAGCTGACTCACGCACTGGAGCAGGCGGGCGTGCGCATCATGGGTACGTCGGCGGATATGATTGACGCGGCGGAAGACCGCGAGCGCTTCGACGCGGCGATGGAGAAGTACGGCATCAAGCGCGCCAAGGGCCGCACGGTCATGACGAGCGAAGAAGCGGTGGCGGCGGCGAACGAGCTGGGCTACCCGGTGCTGGTGCGCCCGTCGTATGTGCTGGGCGGTCAGAACATGATTATCGCCTATCAGGACAGCGACATCATTGAGTACATGCGCATTATCCTCGCGCAGGGCATCGAGAACCCGGTGCTGATTGACCAGTACCTGATGGGCATCGAGGCGGAAGCGGACGCGATTTGCGACGGCACGGATGTGCTGATTCCCGGCATCATGGAGCACGTCGAGCGCTCCGGCATCCACTCCGGCGACTCCATCGCTGTCTATCCCGCGTGGAACCTGACCGGCGCGATGACGCAGCGGCTGATTGAGGTTACGCGGCAGATTGCGCTCGAACTCGGTACGCTGGGGCTTATCAACATTCAGTATATCGTCTATCATAACGAAGTCTATGTCATTGAGGCGAACCCGCGCGCCAGCCGCACCGTGCCGTACATCAGCAAGGTGACGGGCGTGCCGATGGTTGACCTCGCCGTCCGCGCGATGCTGGGCGAAAAGATTCGCGACATGGGCTACGGCACGGGGCTGTACCGGCAAAGCCCGTACTACGCGGTCAAGGTGCCGTGCTTCTCCTTCGAGAAACTGGCGGATGTCGATACCCACCTCGGCCCGGAGATGAAGTCCACCGGCGAAGTGCTGGGCATCGGCACGAACCTGCAGGAGGCCATCTTCAAGGGACTCGTCGCCGCGGGCTACAAGATGCGCCATCAGGGCGGTATTCTTGTCTCCGTCCGCGACAAGGACAAGCCGGAAGCCATTGACTGCGCGCGCAAGTTTGCCAAGCTCGGCTTCAACATTTTCGCCACGCCTGGCACGGCGCGCGCCATGCAGGAGCATGGGCTGTACGCCGCCGTCGTGAAGAAGGAAGCGCAGGAGAAAATGCTGGAAATGGGGCAGGTGCAGTACGTCATTTCCACGTCCAACAAGGGTCGTCTGCCGCAGCTGGAATCCGTCCGGATGCGCCGCAAGGCGGTCGAGCGCGGCATTCCGCTGTTCACCAGCCTTGACACGGCGAATGCCCTCGCCAACGCGCTGACCAGCCGCTACTCGCTGGGCAACGTCGAATTGGTGGACATCAACAACATGCGCACCAAGCACAAGAAGCTGACTTTCACCAAGATGCGCGGCACGGGCAATGACTACCTGTACTTCGATTGCTTCGACCAGACGGTGGAAAGCCCCGAATCGCTGGCTGTGCGCCTGTCCAACCGCCGCACGGGTGTCGGCTCGGATGGGATTGTGCTGATTATGCCCTCGACCATCGCCGATGCGAAGATGCGCATGTTCAATGCCGACGGCACGGAAGGCTCGGTGGCGGGCAATGCCCTGCGCTGCGTCTGCAAGTACCTGTACGAGAACGGCCATGTGCGCAAGGACGAAATGGCGGTCGAGACTGGCAGCGGCGTTAAGACGGCGAAGCTGTTCATCCGCGAAGATCAGGTGTTCTCCGTGCTGGTGGACATGGGCTGCCCGCAATTCGCTCCGGCGAAGATTCCCGTCAAGCTCGACGGCGACCGCGTGATGATGCGCCCTGTGTTCCTTGCGGGCGAAAAGCGCGAAATCAGCTGCGTCAGCATGGGCAATCCGCATGTCGTTATCTTTGTGGAGGATGTAAACCGCATCCCGCTGGAACAGGTGGGCCCGCAGATTGAGACGGACAGCCTGTTCCCGGAACGCGTGAACGTGTCGTTCGCCCAGATTGTGGACAAGAACGACATCGTGATGCGCGTATGGGAGCGCGGTATCGGCGAAACGGCGGCATGCGGCACGGGCGCGTGCGCGGTGGCAGTCGCGGCAGTCGAAAACGGCTTCTGCACCCGCGGCGCGGACATTGATGTGCGCCTGCCCGGCGGCACGCTCGTCGTCCGCTATCAGGAGGACGGCAAAGTCTGGCTGACTGGCGACGCCAACACCGACTTCACGGGGACTATCGAAATTTAAGCAAGAGCGGCATCTCGTTTTTCACGCGGGATGCCGCCCTTTTTGCAAAGGGGAGGAAATTTGCATGAAACACGTTCTTTGCTTTGGCGACAGCAATACTTGGGGCTTCATCCCCGGCACCTGCAAGCGCTACGACGAACACACCCGCTGGACAGGCATTTTGCAGAATGAACTTGGCGCAGACTGGCGCATCCACGAGAACGGGCAGAACGGGCGCACGACGGTCTTTCCGTCTCCGGCGAAGGGGTTCATGACGGGCTTGGGCGCGTTGCCCTATGCGCTGGATACCCTGCGCCCACTGGATGCGATTGTTCTCATGCTCGGCACAAACGATCTGAAGGAGCATTCCGCGCAGGCGAGTACCGATGGGCTGGGCTGCCTGATTCGCACGATTCAGACCTTTGATGCGCTCTATCCGGCGGCGGAACCGCTTTTCCGCGATGGGAAAATGCGGATTCTGGTGCTGACGCCCATCGAAATCGGGGAGCAGGTCGCGGAATGGGACACGCTGCATGGGAAGGGGGAGGAATCGCGGAAATTCCCGGCGCTGATGAAGGGCTTGTGTGAGTGGCTCGGCGTGGAGATGATGAATACGCAGGAGATTGTGCAGCCGTCGAAGGTGGATGGGATTCATATGATGCCGGAGGAACATCGGAAACTGGCGCTGGCGGTGCGGGATAGGCTGTTAGGGCTGGTAAAGGCATAAGAGCTGCGGCAGAGGATAGCAGGGAAGCGCAACCAAGCCGGGCTGCCCAAAAAGGGTCAAGGGGCAATTGCCCCTTGCAGGGTCAAGGGACAGCGTCCCTTGTGGGGT
>ENA-OVGQ01004205-OVGQ01004205.1-human-gut-metagenome-genome-assembly--contig:-NODE-4205-length-10279-cov-3.691217_pt1 | contig 10279 bp, 9 predicted proteins | sample MGYA00237774_ERZ505427 | MGnify/ENA primary metagenome ERZ505427 (study PRJEB26158, sample SAMN06016404) | human gut metagenome | biome: human gut; feature: ankylosing spondylitis patient; material... | reverse complement strand
TCCCGAAGGCACTCGCGCGGTAGATTGCCCGAAGCTGCGTCCGGAAGATCTCCGGTCTTGTCAGGCAGATCCGGATCGCGCGGTATCCCATCGCCGGGTTCTCTTCTTTCTTTAATTTAAAATAGTCCGCCTGCTTATCGGCGCCGATGTCAAGAGTCCGGATGATGACTTCCTTTCCCGCCATCATCTCCGCCACCTGGCGGTATGCGGCAAACTGTTCCTCCTCGGTCGGGTACGTCTTCTTCTCAAGGTACAGGAATTCACTCCGGAACAGACCGATCCCAGCCGCGTTGCTCTTTAATGCCTCCGCGACATCTGAGACGTCCCCGATGTTCGCATAGAGTTTTATCTTCGTCCCGTCCAGGGTGACATCCTCTTTATCCTTTAACTCCTGGAGCAGACGCTCTTTCTCTTCCTCCGCCAGCTTCTTTTTCTTCATATCCGCCAGCGTTTTCTCATCCGGATCCACATAGAGGGTTCCGGTCTCGCCGTCGATGACCGCCATCTTTCCGTCCCAGTACTCTTTCACCGGCACGGAGACCAGCGCCGGAATGTTCATGCTGCGCGCGAGGATCGCCGTGTGGGAGTTCGGAGACCCCTGTTCGGTGATAAATCCGAGCAGCATGTCTTTTTCCAGCTGGACCGTCTCGCTCGGCGCGAGGTCCTCCGCCATCAGGATCACCGGTTTTGTCAGGAAACCGGATTCCACCGCATCGCCGGAGAGGATCTTTAGCAGCCGGTCTGTGATGTCCTTTACGTCCGCCGCCCGGGCACGGAAATATTCATCATCCATGTCCGCAAAGAGCCGGTAAAAGTTGTCACCGGTCACCGCGGCTGCGTACTCCGCGTTCGTCTTCTGATTTTTGATGATATTCAGAACGGAATCCCGGTAGTCTGCGTCCTCCAGCATCATCATGTGGACCTCAAACACTGCCGCTCCGGTCTCTCCGACCTGCTCACACGCCTTTTTGTGGAGTGCCTTGAGCTCGTCCTCGGCGCATTTCACTGCCGCTTCGTACCGGCTGATCTCCACTTCCGTATTTTCCACCGTGCGGCGTTTGACCTGGCTCTCCGTCTTTCTGTGGTAGAGGATCGGTCCGATCGCCACTTTATTTAAGATTGATTTTCCTTTAATGATTTCCATACTTTTTGTTTCTGCCTCACAGTTTTGCTTCAAAAAACTTCCGTACCGCTTCTGCCGCCGCCTTTTCATCCGTCCCGTCGATCTCAACGTTGATCGTCTGACCATGACGGATCCCGAGTGCCATCAGTTTTTCCGCGTCTGCCTGTTTTGTGTCTGTCTTCAAGGTGATCTTTGAACGGAATTCTTTTGAAAGCTTCGCGAGTTCCCCCGCCGGTCTTGCGTGAATTCCGATCTCGTCTGTAATTGTATACTGAAACTTCTCCATAATCAACCCACTTCCTTTTTATTTTCGCATTCCGGATCAGCAAAATCCAACGTCAGCTTTCCGGTGCACTTCCATGAAAGGCTCACCTGCATGGATCTGCCCTTTTTTCAATACCCTGACTTCCATATTCTCCGCAAGGTCCGTGAAGAGGACCGGCGATGCCATGGACGGAACCCGGTCCCCGATCTTCCGGATATCCACCTTTAAAAGCGTCTCTCCCGCCCGCACATGATCCCCGTCGCTCACGAAAGCCTCAAATCCGTCTCCGGACAGGGACACCGTATCGATCCCGACATGGATCAGCATCTCATGACCGGCATCCGTCCGGAATCCGACGGCATGCTTTGTGGGAAACACAAAGGTCACCTCTCCATCCGCCGGAGCCTGCACGATCCCGTCTGTAGGTACGATCGCCGCACCGTCCCCCATCATGGCTCCGGCAAACGCCTCGTCCGGGACCTCTTCAAGAGGAATGACGGTCCCGGTCATGGGACTTCTGATCACAGTTGACGCATTTTGCGCCTGTTCACGCGCTTCCATATATTCTTCCAGATCCGACTTGATGACAGACACCTGCGGACCATAGATGATCTGGACGCCGTTTCCTTTTTTGATGACGCCGGATGCCCCGGTCGCTTTTAAGATCGTCTCATCCACTTTCTTTTCATCTTTTACAGTACAGCGGAGCCGCGTCGCGCAGCAGTCCACATCAGTGAGGTTGTCCATGCCGCCGAGTCCCCGGAGGATTTTTCCAGAGCGCGACTCCCCGGATCTCTCCGGATTTTTTTCGTTATCATTCTGACTTTGGTACGGTTCTCCGGCTGTCTCTGCGGGATTCTTTGCTTCTTTTGCTCTATCTTTTTCGTTTTTCGCGTTTTTTGAAACAGTTTTGTTTCTTTTGTCCTGTTTCCTCTGCTCCACATCATCTCTCGTGTAAAGTTTCGCCGCGGTCCCGCTCTCCCGCCCCGGCGTCTTATAATCGAGTTTCCGAATTACGATCAGGAACACCGCATAATACACGAGGAAATAAAACACACCGATCACCACGATCCAGAGCCATCCGGTCTTTTCATTCCCCTGAAGGATCCCGAACAGAAACAGGTCGATCAGTCCGCCGGAGAATGTCATTCCGACGCCCACGCCGAGCATGTGCATCAGCATGTACGCCAGACCGGCAAACACACAGTGGATCCCATAGAGCAGAGGCGCTGTAAAGAGGAATGTAAACTCCAGCGGTTCCGTGATCCCTGTGAACATGGAAGTCAGTGCGGCGGAGAGGAACAGCCCCGATACCTCCTTTTTCTTTTCCGGCAGCGCCGCCTGATACATGGCGAGAGCTGCGCCGGGGAGTCCGAAGATCATAAGCGGGAACTTTCCCGCCATGAACCTTGTCGCCTCCACAGAAAATCTCGCTGCTGCAGGGTCCGCGAGTTCCGCAAAAAAGATGTTCTGTGCGCCTTCCACGACTTTCCCGCCGATCTCCATGGACCCGCCGACCGCCGTCTGCCAGAATGGGATGTAAAACACATGGTGCAGACCAAACGGGATCAGCGCCCGCTCCACAAAGCCGTAAAACCAGGTTCCCGGGTAACCGGAGCGGAGTACGAACCGGCCGACTCCGGAGATCGCCGTCTGGACCGGCGGCCAGACAAAGTACATGAGGATCCCCACGAGAACGTAAAACAGGGCGCACACGATCGGGACAAACCGCGTTCCGCCGAAAAACGAGAGCACCTGGGGAAGCTCGATCTTATAATACCGGTTGTGGAGCCATGCCGTCCCAAGCCCCACGAGGATCCCGCCGAACACTCCCATCTGCAGGGACCGGATCCCCGCGACCATGGCGCCGGCGCCCTCCTTCAGGGAATCCGCTCCGCCGTTTACCGCGATCATCGCTCCGATCGCAGCATGCATGACGAGGAACGAGATGACCGCCGCTAACGCTGCAACTTCCTTCTCCTTCTTTGCCATCCCGATCGCAACACCCATGGCAAAGAGGATCGGGAGATTTGTGAACACGATGTCCCCGGCCCGGCTCATGACCATGAACAGTGCGTTCCAGAAGGTTCCCGGTCCCATGATCCTCGTCAGCCCGTATGCCTCGAGCATCGTGACATTTGAGAACGAACCGCCGATGCCGAGCAAAAGTCCCGCCGCCGGAAGCAGCGCGATCGGCAGCATGAACGATCTCCCGATCCTCTGAAGGACACCAAAGACCTGATCTTTCATGAATCTCACCCTTTCGTTTTCTGTTAGTTTTGACAGGCAGTGCCTTATTACTCTGATTATTATGGGGAGATTCTTAAGATTTTATCCATGACCTCTCTCTGAATTTTCCTCTTCTCCCGGTACATCCGGATCTTTCATCCCGTAGACTCTCGTCCACTCTTTAGTCCCGTCCACCTTCACAGTCTCGCTCTGATTCAGCCGCAGGAACTTCACGATCTCGTAGCAGTCAATCCAGATCTCGTTGTTTCCCTCTTTCTGGGATTCATCGAAGATGAGCTGGATCCCGAAGTGCAGGTGCGGAGTTGTGATGTTGTTGGTGTTCTCCGTGGTGCTGTATCCGGTCCTGCCCAGGTATCCGATCACATCGCCCGCCGTCACGATACTGCCCTCTTTGAGATTTGACTGGTATGGGTAATTCTGGCGCAGATGGGCGTAATAATAGTACCGTTTTTTATCGAAACTCCGGATCCCGATCCGCCATCCGCCGTACTGGTTCCAGCCAAGTGCCTCCACATATCCGGATTCCACCGCGATCACCGGCGTCCCCACCTGCCCCATCATGTCATGGCCCAGGTGTTTTCTCTTGAATCCGTAGGATCGGGATACACCGAAATCGTCGAAATCACTGTACGGGAAGTTTTTCGCGATCGGTGAGAATGCTTTCAGACCGTATTTTCTGAGCCAGACGGTCTTCGCATTTCCATTTTCACCCGTTCCGCTCTGTGTGAGGTCTTCCGGCGCCTCCGTCTCCTGCTCAAAATATCCGACCATCCCGTCGAGGACTGCACCGTATGCCTCCCGGTAATAGGCATAGTATTTCATGTCCTTCGTGAGCTCCTCCATCGTCATCCCGGACTTCAGTTTTTCCGTCACCGCGTCGAGATCTGCCTGCCGGAACCGCTCGAAATCCCCGCCGTATTTTGCTCCGAGATATGCAAGCAGTTCCACCCAGTTCAGATGGACATCCTCCTGGATACTTCCCATGTCCAGGCGGAATGCTTTCTGCATGACTTCCGCCGGGACGGTAAATTCCACCCAATGGATATAGTCTTTCTTTTCCCCGCCGCTCTCCTCCATGATCGCATATGTATTCTCCGCCGCCGCTTTCCTGCTCTGGACACACAGGGAAGCCGTCAGGATCACAAGGATCACAAGCTGCGCTCCGATCACAGCTCCCGATCCCGGATGCATCTTTTTCCCCATGGCAGACACTCCTTCCGTCACTTTTACGCGCACGCGCCTGATGCGCCTGCATACACATCAGTGTATGCGGACAGGCAGAAGAATATGCGCAGTGGACACGCTGGCAACAATCACAGAAAAAGCTCTGGATGATATGGAAGAACTATACAATAAAAAAAGACGAAGCCACCCAGATCATCAAAAATCAGGTGTCTTCGTCTTTTTATCAGCGCTTATTTACAGCTCCCCGCGCCGGATCTTCAGAACTTCCTCCACCGCGAGCTTTACATATTCTCCCATCGAAACGTCCCTGCAGCCCACAACAAAATGCTGGCAGCGGTTCACCGGGATCAGAACCTTTTTTGCCGGGCTCTGGCCGATCGCAACGGCCATCTTCGGGGTGATCTCCCCCATCAGGGAGTCCGCGATAACGATCCCCATCGGGCCCACGATGATGTCCGCCGTGCGGCTTGTGACGACCGCCGGGTTTTCTCCCGTCGCACCGGCATCCGCCCCCGCCTTTAACATCGCCGCCGTAGCGATGCTGTTCGTCCCGATTGCCAGGATCTCGTCCTCCGGGCAGCTTTTCTTCAACATTTCCACCAGGCCTTTTCCCATCTTTCCGCCTTGGCCGTCAATTACCATGATCGTCATGTATTTCTCCTTATTTCACCTTCCTGCCATGTTTCAGCACTGCAGGCACAAAGACCTGCCGGAGCGTTCCCGCAGCGCTCCTTACTTCAATCTTCAGCTGTCTCCAGCTCCTTCAGCCGCTCATACAAAAACGCGTTCACCGGAAGAGAAAGTCCCTCTTCCTCCGCGATCTTTAACATCGTCCCCGCAAACAGCTCCACCTCCGTCGGCCGTCCCGCGAGCACGTCCTGGCACATGGACGTATGTCCATCCGGATTCAGGGTTGCAAGAAGGTTCAGCCAGTAGGAAATGTCCGCCTCCGAAAGATCCACATCCTGAGTGTCCGCCACGCGGAGAACCTCGCGCATGGCCTCGATCATCATAGTCCGCGCCTCTCCCTCTTTCTGGGTCAGGCTGTACGGTGCGCCGTAGACTGCCGTCACCTGGTTGACGCCGGTGTTTAACATGAGTTTGTTCCACTGTTCCCTCAGGATATCGTCCGGAACCTGGTAGGAAAGTCCGGTCCGGTCAAACAGATCCGTCACCGCTTTTAACTTCTCATCGCGGCTCTTATCCTTATTTCCGATGGTGATGTAGCCCATATTTTTGTAAGTGACCGCGCTCCCATCCTTTCCAGCGTCCATTCCCTGAACGCAGGCATAGAGCACATGATCCGCCCCGTAGACTTCCTCGATCATCCCCTCGCTGGAGATCCCGTTGAGCACCGACAAGAACAGGGTATTCTCCCCGACAAACGGCTTCACGGTCCGGATCGCACTCTCCATTCCTTAAAACTTCCTTCCCCCGCCGCCGTGGCTGTTTCCACCGTAACTGTGGGTGGATGACCTGCCGCCGCCGGAAAAACTTCCTCCTCCTGCACCCGGACGGTTATTTTTCTGTGATGCAATCACCTGCTGCGTAATATACGAAGTCAGCAGGGCATCCGCGAGAATATTTCCCATGGTAAACCGGCTGTCACGCCGATAAGAGAGCTTAAAGTTCGCAGCCATCCGCTTATCTTCCCCGTGAAGACTGTAGCTTCTGAGCACAGAGGCCACCGCCGCGCCGCCGCAGACTGCCGCAATGCCGATCGCAAACAGGATCTCATACCATTCCAGATGATGGTAACGGCTGATCTTTCCCGTCTCCGTGTCATAATTGTACTGATCTTTCGAGATCCCGTTCGCATAACACGTTTCCGTATCTGCAAGAAATGCTGAAGCCGCCCCGTAATAATCGGCATCCGACGCATACCCGTAAACATCATCCAGGACGTCCTCGATCCGGCTGTCCGTCATATACCGGATCATCTGTCCGGTCGTGGAAATATAGAGCTCCCGGTTGTCCATGTCGATGAGGAACAGGATTCCCGAATGGTCAGAGCCTGTTCCAAAGCCGCCCTCCGTGTAAAATCCGTCCGCAAACACCTGTGCGGAGTCAGAATTTTCCTCCGTCGTAACGATGACCGCCTCCATCTTCATCTTCTCAGAAAGCGTCTGCGCCTGTCCGGAGAGCTGTTGTTCTTCTTCGTCCGTAAAAAGATCCGCCATATCGTAGACATCGGCATAGTTTTCCGTTCCCTCCGCCATGCGGTACGCGTCCTCACCGGACGCTGCGAAGGCAGTTCCCGAGAGGAAGATCCCAAGGACGCCTGCTGCCAGGAAAACTTTCAGCGATCTTCCTGCCGCTCCCAGAATGCCCCTGTTTTTCCCTCTGTTCTTCCCCGTCTTTTCAGTTATCCACTTCATTTTCATCACAGGAACCACCCTCCGATCATCAGGATCGCCGCAACCGGCACAAAGATCTCCAGGAACAGTTTCACAAGCTTTCCTTTTGCGACCGGAAGCTTTCCGCAGATCTTTCCTGTCTGCCCGTTCATCGCAAAGTAATAGAGTTCGTCTTTTCTGGCCTTATCCCTATATGTAAGGATCCACACCGGGAGCAGGGCATACTTCCACTTTGCGTCCCGGATATTTGTGTCACTCTGATCCACGCGGACTGCGGAGTACTGTCCCATCACGTCGTTTTTCAGCTGTTCCACCGTGTACTGCTTTACTTCCTGCTCCACCTCCGGCGTCAGAGCTTCTTTCTCCATATCCCGCTTTTCCGCCTGGAATCCCGAGAGGTATCCCATATCAAACAGTTTCAGCTTTTCCATATCAAAGGGCAGAACGCCTTCCACGAGTGCGCTGTTATTTTTCTTTAAGGCATTTCTCGTCACATTTCTGACATCGAGTTCCCCTGCGCGCTCCATCCGGTATTTTTTATGCTCCGTATACCGGATATTTCCTGCAACCCAGGTCCGCTGTTTTTCACCTTCCGCCTGGATCTTTCCGTCCACCTTGCAGCTGTACATCAGGTACGGGAAATACACGCCGGAGAACTTCTCGATCTGACTTTTTGAGAAAAAGTCATCCGGGATATATTTTTTCTTTTTGATCCAGTCAAGGAAGATCCCCGTCGCCTGTTTCTTATCCATCGCAAACGGGATCACATAGTCCGGCAGGAATTCCCCGGAAAGCTTTCCGGAGAGGACGACCGGATTGTGGCAGTAATAGCAGAACGTCGCCGCTGTCGTGGCATCCGTCACGACCTCCGCACCGCAGCTCGGACAAATGTAGACGAGAGCGTCCTCTTTCTGATCTGTGCTGCCTGTACGGCCACTCTGTGCCATATCGGATATTTGATCTGCACCTGTTTCGGTGCCAGCTTTCGCATTAACCCCGCTTTCTGCCTGTGACTCCGTTCCCGCTGTCCCGGAGGTATCACCCCCATCCTGCACACCGCTGGTCTCTGTTGAACTCAGAGCCGCGGCTTTCATCTCTTCCTCCGTAAATTCCGACATGCAGAACTCACAGCAGAATTTCTGCTTTTTCGGATCAAAGACCACTGAGCCGCCGCAGTTGGGGCATTTATAACTTACAAGTGCCATCTCTTTTTCCCCCTGTATCTGGCATAACTCCCGGACTGTCATTCCGAAACAATCCGGGAGCTGATTCTTTTATGGTCTCGGTTTTCCGCAGTTCGCACAGAAGTTTCCTTTATTTTCCTGACCGCAGGAGCAGGTCCAGACAGCGTCCGGGCGCTTCTTTCCGCAGTTTGAACAGAAATTGCCTGTATTTACCTGTCCGCAGGAGCAGGTCCAGGAACCGCTCTCCTCCGGTTTCTTCTTTCCGCAGTTGGAGCAGAAGTTTCCGGTATTTCCCTCCTGACCGCAGGAACAGGTCCAGCCGGATAACGGCGCCATCTTTGCTGGTCCGCCGGATGTCTGCGGAGCCTGGGCAGCCATATTGGAAGCACCCTGCTGTCCCTGGGCAGCTGCCATGTCAAACAGTCCCTGGGCATTAAATCCGCCGTTCTGTGCAGCCATGTTCATTCCGGCGAACGCCATCATCGGACCGGTCGAAGTGTTTTTCGCCGCACTCTGCATCGCCTCCGCCTGTGCATTTACGAGCTGCGCTGCCGCCATTCCAGGGTTGCGGAATGTTGCATTTCTCTGCAGCTCCTTGATCATCTTCTCGTCTTCCTCGGAGGCTTTCACGGAGCTCACTCCGATCTTGCTCACCGTGATCCCGTAAACATCGTCCCAGCTGTCGGAGAGGATCTCACGGAGCGCATTTGCAAGCTCCACCGTATGCCCCGGAAGTGCGCTGTAGCGGACTCCCATCCCGGAAATCTTTGCGAATGCCGGCTGCAGGGCTGTCAGGAGCTCGCTGCGAAGCTGGGAATCAATCTTGTCTCTCGTATAATCTTCCTCGATGTTTCCGCAGATGTTCTTATAAAAGAGGATCGGATCCACCATCCGGTAGGAATATTCGCCGTGGCAGCGGATCGCGATGTCCATGTCGAGACCGATGTTCTGGTCCACCACGCGGAACGGGACTGCATTCGCCGTGCCGTACTTGTTTCCGACGATCTCCTTTGTATTAAAGAAGTAGACTCTCTGGTCTCTCGCCGTGTCACCGCCCATCGTGAAACGCTTTCCGAACTGCTTAAAGCTGTCCCCGATGCTCTTTCCGAGATTTCCGTAGAAAATACTCGGCTCCGCGGAGGTATCGTACACAAACTCTCCGGCTTCCGCGCAGACCTCAACGATTGCTCCCTGATCCACGATCATCATGCACTGTCCCTCATTGACCGCGATGATGGATCCGTTGGAGATCAGGTTGTCACTGTTTTTTGTGTTATAGCTTCTATTTGACTTTCTGTTTTCCCCTTTTTTGACAAGGACATCCGGTTCCATCGCCGGGCAGTAGAAATACTCGCGCCAGGAATCTTCCAGCACGCTCTTTAACGCGCCGACACCAACCTTTAAAATACCCATATCCCATGTTCTCCTTTTTATTGTCTGTGTTCTTTCAGAAAGCGGATCTCTTCTGCATATCCCGGAAGCTCATTCGGAGTCTCCAGACAGAACGGCAGATCGCGCAGCGCCGGATGGTTGATCACCCTGACAAGCGCCTCCGCACCGATCTCGCCTTCCCCGATCCGCGCGTGGCGGTCCTTTCCGGCTCCCCGCACATTCATGCTGTCGTTCAAATGGACCGCTTTCAGACGGTCGAGACCCACGATCCGGTCAAACTCCGCCAGCACGCCGTCAAGATCATTTACAATGTCATACCCGGCATCCCAGACATGACACGTATCCATGCATACTCCCATCTTATCAGAAAGTTCGACTCTGTCAAGAATTTCCCGAAGCTCCTCAAAGCTTCTCCCGACCTCGCTCCCCTTTCCGGCCATCGTCTCGAGGAGTACCGTCGTGTGGAGATCCGGACGCAGGATCTCATTCAACATTTCTGCGATATAAGTGATTCCAGCTTCCA
>ENA-OVGQ01004182-OVGQ01004182.1-human-gut-metagenome-genome-assembly--contig:-NODE-4182-length-10333-cov-3.259000_pt1 | contig 10333 bp, 8 predicted proteins | sample MGYA00237774_ERZ505427 | MGnify/ENA primary metagenome ERZ505427 (study PRJEB26158, sample SAMN06016404) | human gut metagenome | biome: human gut; feature: ankylosing spondylitis patient; material... | reverse complement strand
GCGAGGGGCTGTATCTTCTGCCGGAAGGAACACCGAAGCTGGAAAAGCTGCGCGTACTGCGGACGGGATGGATGCTTGGGACGCTGAAAAAGGGGCGGTTTGAGCCTTCGCAGGCATTTGCAATGGGACTGCGGAAGGAAGAAGTGAAAAATGCGGCGGATTTTCCTCTGGAGGATGAACGGGTGATTCGGTATCTGAAGGGGGAAACGGTTGAGGCGGAAGGCAAGGATGGCTGGACACTGGTTTGTGTGGACGGGTTTCCGCTTGGCTGGGCAAAACGGCAGAAGGGACGCTTGAAGAATAAATACGCTGTCAGCTGGAAATGGGAATAAAAATATGTACAATGGACAGACATTTGTTTGATTCCTGTTGACAAATGCGGAATCGCCTGTAAAATAGAACTATCATAAGCAGACATAAAAGAAAAGAAGGAGTGGAACAAATGGCATTGACATATATCGGCACAAGAGACAGAAGCATCAAGGCGACAGCATCCGAGGCGATTCTGCGGGGGATTTGCCCCGATGGGGGGCTGTATATTCCGGAGGAGATTCCCAAAATGGAGAAATCCTTGGAGGAACTGGGAAGGCTGGACTATCGGGAGCTGGCGTATGAGGTGTTGAGCAAGTTTCTGGACTTTACGGAGGAGGAGCTGAAGGCGTGCATCAGGGGGGCGTATGATGAGAAATTCGATACACCTGAGATTGTGCCTGTGGTGAAAAAGGGCGATGCACTGTTTTTGGAATTATTCCACGGGAGAACACTGGCATTTAAGGATATGGCACTTTCTATACTGCCCTATCTGATGAAAACTGCGGCGAAAAGGAACGGCTTGCAGAAGGAGATTGTGATTCTGACTGCGACAAGCGGTGATACAGGCAAGGCGGCACTGGAGGGCTTTGCGAACGTGGAGGGTACAAGAATTATGGTATTCTTCCCGGAGGATGGGGTCAGTCCCGTGCAGAAGCTGCAGATGAATACGCAGGAGGGCGCGAATACCTGCGTGGTCGGCATTAAGGGGAACTTTGATGATGCGCAGTCTGCGGTAAAGAGCATTTTTACGGATAAGGAGCTGGAACAGGAGCTGGCGGCAAAGGGATTCCAATTTTCTTCGGCGAACTCCATCAACATCGGCAGACTGGTGCCGCAGATTGTTTACTATTTCTGGGCATATTTGCAAGCGGTACGCATGGGCGAAATCAAAAACGGCGAGGCGTTGAATTTTACTGTGCCGACAGGGAATTTCGGGGATATTCTTGCAGGCTGGTATGCCATGAAGATGGGACTGCCTGTGGGGCATTTCGTTTGTGCATCCAATGACAATAAGGTGCTGTACGATTTCTTCCGCACGGGGGAATATAATAAAAACAGAGCCTTCCATGTAACCGTTTCTCCCTCCATGGATATTCTGATCTCCAGCAATCTGGAACGTCTGCTGGCACACATGGGCGGACAGGCCGCGACAAAGGCGGAAATGGAAAGCCTGAACAGGGACGGCGTATACCATGCGGAGGTAACAGAAAAGAAAATCAGCGGCGAATATGCAACAGAGGCGGAAACCTTTGCGGCCATTAAGGATTTCTACGAAAAAACAGGCTATGTGATGGATACGCATACGGCGGTTGCCTATGCGGCATATCAGAAATATAAGGCGGAGAGCGGCGACGATAAGCCGATGGTGATTGTTTCCACCGCAAGCCCGTATAAATTCACAAAGGACGTAATGACGGCACTGGATGCGAAATACAAGGATGGGGATGCCTTTGCATTGCAGGCGGATTTGGAGAGAATCAGCGGCGTGGCTGTGCCTGCACCCATTGTGGGCTTGGAGCATAGACCGATTCTGCATAAGAACGTCTGCGAGAAAAATGAAATCAAGGAAGTTGTGAAAAACTGGCTGAAATAAAAAAAGGAGGCACGTATGGAAGAAAAAAAGCTTGAACATCCGGAGGAAAGACAGGACGAAAAGCAGGAGAAAAAGAAGCAGTATCCTGTGACGCGTAGGGATTTTTACGGCTGTGTGATTATTCTGCTGATTGCGATTTTTTTGCAGGGGATGCAGACAAGAGCACTCATCCGCAGAGGGAATACACAGCTTGAAAACAGCATAGCAAACCGAATCTCAAGCGTGGAGAGCCGCATTGGCAACATCCCGAACAGCATTGAGACTGCATTGCTGGAGGCGGATAATCCCTTTCGGGAGAGCAGCATGGAAATCGTAGCGGCAGATTTGAAGGCGAAGAAGGTAACCCTTCGCATGACGGCAATGCCGAAGGAATGGAAAACGGGGGATACCTCCTTGCAGTTCTATCTTTCCTGTGACGGCGGCGAAAAGATTGCCATTGATGCGACCGCAGGCGCAGACCATAGCTTTACGGCGGAAAAGGAAATTCCCTTTTGCGAAACAGCGGCGGTTACGGCAATCCTGCAAAGAGGGGATACGGAGTACCCCTTCGATTTGGGCGAAACGAGTGTAGCGGGGGCGGTATATCCTTTCTTTAGCGGTGATTTTTTGGGCAGCTATTCCTGGGTAGCTGTCGGCAAAGAGGCAACGGTCGGTGGAGACATCAATGTTGAGGTGCAGCCGAGCGACTGGATGATGCAGAAGGACAAGAGCCTGACGCTGAAAAATCCCGCGATTGAAATTTATGTGGACGGAAAACGAGTACAGAAGCATAAGATGCAGGCAGAAGTGGCCGATACGAATTTTACATGCTACACCTACACGATTGAGAAGGCGTTTAAAGTGAAAGAAGGACAGTACATTGAGGTTTACTTCAAGGCGGAGGACGAAAACGGCTTGAACTATACCTATCTGGTAGACCGCTCTCATGTGACAAACGGCGATGTAGAGACGGCGGAGTCGGCGATTGAGGCGGCTGATTCGGTGCAGGAGGGCAGATTGAAGGTAGAATAAAATTAAGTTGAAAACGGGGTTTTCAACTTGCTGAGACAGAAGAATAAACCGTAGGTTCCGGCGGCGAATGCCTTGAAACCTACGGTTTTCCTCGGCGAAAGTAAATTTCGCCTGCGGATTCCGGTCGGGAAAACGCTTCGTTTCCCGAACCCTTCCGCGTTTTGCAAAAAAATCAAGCAGGAGGTTTCCTGCTTTTTTTGTTTCTTTGGCAGAAAAACGGAAAAGCATTGATTTTATTGCGTGCATGACGTAAAATAAAATCAGCATATTATGTGCGTTCGGCAGGGTGCCGGATGAAATGGATACTGACAAAAAAGATAAGATAAAAAAGGAGACAAGCATCATGAAAATGTTCATTGACACAGCCAATGTTGACCACATCAGAGAGGCAAACGATCTGGGCGTAATCTGCGGCGTTACCACAAACCCTTCCCTGATTGCAAAGGAAGGCAGAGATTTTGTTGAGGTGGTAAAGGAAATCACAACCATCGTAGACGGCCCCATCAGCGCAGAGGTCATCAGCCTTGACCACGAGGGTATGGTAAAGGAAGCAAGAGAACTGGTGAAAATTCATAAGAATATCGTTATCAAAATCCCTATGACACTGGAGGGCTTGAAGGCGGTTAAGATTCTGGCGGCAGAGGGCGTAAAGACAAACGTGACACTGATTTTCTCTGCTACACAGGCACTGATGGCAGCAAGAGCAGGCGCAACCTATGTTAGCCCCTTCTTGGGCAGAGTAGACGATATCGGCTCTGTCGGGATGACACTGATCGAAGAAATCGTTGATATTTTTGATATCCACGGCATTGAAACAGAAATTATCGCGGCATCCATCCGCAACCCCCTGCATGTAATTGATGCGGCAAGAGCAGGCTGCCATATCGCAACGATTCCCTACAATGTACTGATTCAGATGGCAAAGCACCCTCTGACAGATATCGGTATCGAAAGATTTTTGAAGGACTGGGAATCCGTACCCAAGAAATAAGATAGTTTTAAAACGGCAAAGAAGAAATTGAACCCTTTGGAGGAAAACCAAATGAACAACATGGACAACCTGACAATCAATACCCTGCGTTTTCTGGCGGCAGAGGCTATCCAGAAGGCAAAAAGCGGTCACCCCGGTCTGCCCCTTGGTGCGGCACCTGCGGCATATACCCTGTGGGCAAAGGAGCTGAAAGCAAACCCTGCAAACCCCAACTGGGATGACAGAGACAGATTTATTCTTTCCGCAGGACACGGCTCTGCACTGCTGTATTCCCTGCTGCATGTATTCGGCTACGGGCTGACGATTCAGGATCTGAAAAACTTCCGTCAGAGAAATTCTTTGACACCCGGCCACCCCGAATATAAGCATACAACAGGGGTCGAGGTGACAACAGGCCCTCTGGGACAGGGCATTGCCAATGCGGTTGGTATGGCACTGGCAGAAAGCCATCTGGCTGCAAAATTCAACACACCCGAATTCAAGGTGGTAGACCATTACACATACGCACTCTGCGGTGATGGCTGCTTGCAGGAGGGCGTTGCCTCCGAGGCGGCTTCTCTGGCAGGGACAATGGGTCTGAATAAGATTATCGTACTGTATGACAGCAACCATATTACCATTGAAGGCGATACAGCAACCGCATTTTCCGAGGATGTGCTGAAGCGCTTTGAGGCTTACGGCTGGGATACACAGGAGGTTGCGGACGGCAATGATGTTGACGCAATTCAGGCAGCGATTGCGGCAGCAAAGAAATCCGACAAGCCCTCCATCATCAAGATTGAAACAAAAATCGGCTACGGCGCACCCAATAAGCAGGGCAAGGCTTCTGCACACGGCGAGCCTTTGGGCGAGGAAGAAATTAAGCTGACAAAGGAAAATCTGGGCTGGCCTTATGCCGACAAGGAATTCTTTGTTCCCGAAGAGGTGAAGGCGCACGTTGCGGCAATCACGGCAGAGGGTGCAAAGGCGGAAGCAGAATGGAATGAAATGTTCCGCGCGTATGCGGAAAAATATCCCGAACTGGCGAAGGAATATGCACAGTGGCACAGCGACGAGTTGGCGGCTGATTTACTCAATGACGAGGACTTCTGGAAGAACGAGGGCGACCTTGCAACCAGAGCGGCATCCGAGAAGGTGCTGCAGAAGGTGGCAAAGGTAGTGCCGAACCTGTTTGGCGGCTCTGCTGACCTTGCACCCTCCAATAAATCCCAGATGAAGGATAGAGAATATTACAGCAAGGAAAACCCCGCAGGCTCTAATGTGCATTTCGGTATCCGCGAATTTGCGATGACAGCAATCGCAAACGGGATGTCTGTGCATAGGGGTGTAAGACCTTATATTGCAGGCTTCTTTGTATTCGCAGACTACATGAAGGCAGGGCTGAGAATGGAAGCACTGATGGGTCTGCCCGTAATCAGTATTCTGACACATGACAGCATCGGCGTTGGCGAGGATGGCCCTACCCATCAGCCCATTGAGCATCTGGCAATGCTGCGCAGCCTGCCCAACTACAACGTATTCCGTCCCTGCGACACAAGAGAAACCGCAGCGGCTTGGTATACTGCACTGAACAGCAAAGCAACACCTACCGCACTGATTCTTTCCAGACAGAATTTGCCTGCACTGGAAGGCACAGGCAAGGATGCACTGAAGGGTGCGTATGTGCTGAAGGATTGCGCGGGTACGCCTGACGTTCTGCTGATGGCATCCGGTTCCGAGGTGGAGCTGATTTACAAGGCGGCAGACGAGCTGGCGGCAAAGGGCGTAAAGGCAAGAGTCATCTCCATGCCCTGCTGGGAGGTATTCGAAGCACAGGATGCGGCGTATAAGGAAAGCGTATTGCCCAAGAATGTGCGCGCAAGACTGGCTGTGGAAGCGGCGGCTGATTTCGGTTGGCAGAAATATATCGGCTTGGACGGCGACATCATCTGCATGAACGGCTTCGGTGCATCTGCACCCGCAGGCTTATTGTTCAAGGACTTTGGCTTTACGGTAGAAAATGTAGTAGAGAAGGCGTTGGCACTGGTAAAATAATAGCATTTTAATAATAGTATTTTAAGGAAGGAAAAGGCTCTGTGCAGTCCTGCGAGATAAGGCTGTGCAGAGCTTTTCTTGAGAAAAGGAGGTGGATACGCTTGCGTACATTTATTGCGATTGAACTGGAGGAGGAAACCAAAGCACAGCTGGCGGAGGTGCAGGCAGAAGCGGAGAAGCTTTGCCGCAGGGGAAATTATACACCGAAGGAGAACTTTCATCTGACGCTGCATTTTCTGGGAGAGGTGCAGGAGGAGGATCTGGATTATCTGCATGAGGCAATTTACGAAACGGCACGCCGCAATCGTCCCTTTACGATGACGATAGATAAAATCGGCTTTTTTCCGAGAGGGAACAAGGGAATTTTATGGGCAGGGATTGAAAGAAGCAATCATCTGCAAAGATTGTTCAGCACGCTGGAAAAATCTTTGGAGCAGCAGGGCTTTGCGAGGGAGAGAAAGGGACTCAGCCCGCATATCACCCTTGGCAGAGAGGTGGAGCCGCAGCGGAATTTTACTGATGTGCAGAGAGGCGTTCGGGTGGAGCCGATGCGTGTTTCTGTGAGAAGCATTTCGCTGATGGAAAGTGTCAGAAGGGGTGCAAGGTTGATGTATGTGCCTGTTTTCAGACAAAATTTAATCGGAAAATGAGACAGAAAAATCTCATTTTGCAGGATGTAATACCAGTCTTTTCATGGGATTGGTATTTTTTATTTGTGCAAAGTGTGGGAGGTAGAGGGGAATCCTTCGTATAGAAGTAATTTAAAAAAATTAAACATAAGGTTTGATTTTGTGAAATTAGCAACAAAAATGAACAAATTTTCAGCAAAAAAAGGAAGAAAAAGGCATATTTTCTTGTTCATTGTTCCAAAGATGATTTGTTGTTTGCGAAATTGATTGAAAAATAAAGGGTTTTTACATATACTTTATTTGTATAACAACGGAATGTATTTCCGCTGTGTACAACGAGGAGCCTGCTTGACAGGTATGAAAAGTTTTTGTTCAAAATAATGAGGAAGTTTTTGAGAATTTAAATTTTTTAGGAGGAATGTAATTATGGCAAACAATACTGTATTTTTCCCCGGCTATTCCGCAGGTGAAAATGCTTACAAGGAAATTGACAAGGTATGCTCTCCCTATGGTACAAAGGCTGTTGTCATCAGTGATGAAATTTCTATCAACGCAACAAAGAAATATCTGGATGAAGCAACACAGGACGGTATTGTAAAGATTGATTATATCCTGTTCCCCGGTGAAGCATCCTTCGAGGCTGTAGATGAACTGGAACAGAATGAAATCGTGAAAAATGCAGATATGATTTTCTGTCTGGGCGGCGGCAAGGCAATCGACACAGGCAAGCTGCTGGCACACAGAATGAATAAGCCTTACTTCACATTCCCCACCATTGCATCTACATGCGCTTGTAACTCTGCGCTGGGGATTTACTACTACCCCAACCATGAGTTCCGCACCTTCTTCCGCGTGGACAGACCCCCCGTACATATCTTCATCTCTACAAAGGTTATCGCAGAAGCACCCGCTGCATTCCTGTGGGCAGGCATCGGCGATGGCATGAGTAAGGAAACAGAGGTAAGATTCTCCGCAAGAGGCAGAGATCATGAGCTGACACTGGAGGAACAGGCAGGCGTTGCACTGGCAGCATGCTGCACAGAGCCTCTGCTGAAATATGGCGTACAGGCAATGGAGGACTGCAGAAACAACCGTGCATCCAAGGCAATCGAAGAGGTTGCACTGAACATCTTCATCAACACAGGTATGGTTTCCAACATGGTTGACTCTGCAAAATACAACACATCCTTGGCACACGCTTTCTTCAACGCAAGCACAACACTGCCTCAGATTGAAGCAAGACACAAACACGGCGAGGTTGTTTCCTACGGCACACTGCTGCTGCTGACACTGGATAAGCAGTATGACAAGCTGGAAAGATTCTTCGACTTCTACAAAGGCATGGAGCTGCCTACAAAGCTGGCTGACCTGGAAATCGAGGTTGACGAGCTGGATCCCGTACTGGAGCTGGCAGTACAGAGATATGACCTGGATGTGGTTCCTTACGAAATCACACCTGCTATGATTAAGGATGCAATTCTGGAATTAGAAGAATATAACAAAAAAAGAGCATAATTAGGGGAATTCAGGGGGGGCTTTATTGTCAATTTTGTTGATATGCAGAGCCCCCTGAAAATTGTTTAGTTTTTTTAAAAAACACTCTGGTAAAAAGGAAAAAAGTCTATATAAACCGTGAGATTTGTCTCACAAGAGCAAAAGACGATGCGTCTAAAGACACAAGCAAATGTTTAAAGGAGGAAACAAATTTATGGAATTCGGATATTCTAAGGAGCAGGTACTGCTGAGAGAAATGTACAAGAAATTCGCTGAAACGGAAATCAAACCTCTGGCAGAAGAACTTGACGAAGAAGAAAGATTCCCCGTAGAAAGCATTCCCAAACTTGCTAGATACGGTTTTATGGGCATTCCCTTCCCTAAGGAATACGGCGGCGCAGGCGGCAACTATCTGACATACGCAATGGCAGTTGAAGAACTGGGTAAGGTATGCGCAACTACAGCAGTTATCGTTTCCGCTCACACATCTCTGTGTGCAGGTCCTATCTATTACTTCGGTACAGAAGAACAGAAACAGAAATATCTGGTACCCCTGGCAAAGGGCGAAAAAATCGGTGCATTCGGTCTGACAGAGCCCAGTGCGGGTACAGACTCCTCCATGCAGCAGACAACAGCTGTTCTGGATGGTGACGAATATGTTCTGAACGGTACAAAGGTATTTATCACAAACGCAGGCTACGCTGATATTTATGTAGTTATCGCTATGACAGATAAATCTAAAGGCAATAAGGGCATTTCTGCTTTCATCGTAGAAAAAGGCACACCCGGCTTCTCCGTTGGTAAGAAGGAAAGAAAAATGGGTATTCGCGGTTCCGCAACCTGCGATCTGATTTTTGAAAACTGCAGAATCCCCAAGGAAAACATCCTGGGCAAAGAAGGTCAGGGCTTCAAGATTGCAATGCAGACACTGGACGGCGGTCGTATCGGTATCGCTTCTCAGGCTCTGGGTATCATGCAGGGTGCAATCGATGAATGTGTGAAATATGTAATGGAAAGAAGACAGTTCGGCAAGAAGATTGGTCAGTTCCAGAATACACAGTTCGAGCTGGCAGATATGGCTACAAAAGCAGAGGCTGCAAAGCTGCTGGTTTATGAAGCAGCGGCAACAAAGGATGCAGGCAAGCCTTACAGCCATCTGTCTGCAATGTGCAAATACTTTGCCGGCTCTACAGCAAGCGATATCACAAGAAGATGCCTGCAGCTGTTCGGTGGCTATGGTTATACAAGAGACTACCCCGTAGAAAGAATGATGCGTGACGCAAAGATCACAGAAATCTACGAAGGTACATCTGAAGTTCAGAAGATGGTTATCTCCAGCTGGATGAAACTGAAATAATTTGACATAAGAGAACGGAAGGAGAAAAAAATCCATGAAGATTTTAGTTTGTATCAAACAGGTTCCCGATACAGTTGAAGTAAAGATTGACCCCAAAACAGGCACACTGATTCGTGACGGTGTACCCTCTATCATCAACCATGACGACAAGACAGGTATCGAAGCTGCACTGAGAATCAAAGAACAGCTGGGCGGCACAGTAACAGTTGTTTCCATGGGCCCCCCTCAGGCAGACGTTGCTCTGAGAGAAGCACTGGCTATGGGTTGTGACGAAGCATATCTGGTATCTGCTAGAGAATTTGGTGGTTCCGATACATATGCTACATCCGGCATCATCGCAGCAGCTCTGAAGAAAATCGGCTATGATCTGATCATCACAGGTCGTCAGGCTATCGACGGTGACACAGCTCAGGTTGGTCCCCAGATTGCTGAAAAGCTGCACCTGGCTCAGGTTTCCTATGTAGAAGAGGTTGTGGAAGCAGCAGAAGATCATGTTGTTGTAAAGAGACAGTTTGAAGACGGTTACCACATCGTAAAGGTAAAAACACCCTGCCTGCTGACAGCTATCGCTGAGCTGGCAGAACCCAGATATATGTCCATCGGCGGCGTTTTCGATGCATACCAGAAGGAAATCAAGGTTCTGGGCTTTGAAGATCTGAAGGACGACCTGGAACTGGATATGATTGGTCTGAAGGGTTCCCCTACAAACGTATTCAAATCCTTCACAAAAGAAGTGAAGGGCGCAGGTACCATTCTGAATGGTTTGACACCCGAAGAAGCGGTTGATGCAATCGTGAAGAAACTGGAAGAAAAATTCATTATCTGATTTTGAAATAGATTTAGGAGGCAAACCCAATGAGCAGATCCGTTAAAAAGGGCCCGTTCATTCAGCCCGTGCTTCTCAAGCGCGT
>ENA-OVGQ01004180-OVGQ01004180.1-human-gut-metagenome-genome-assembly--contig:-NODE-4180-length-10336-cov-4.280128_pt1 | contig 10336 bp, 6 predicted proteins | sample MGYA00237774_ERZ505427 | MGnify/ENA primary metagenome ERZ505427 (study PRJEB26158, sample SAMN06016404) | human gut metagenome | biome: human gut; feature: ankylosing spondylitis patient; material... | reverse complement strand
TTCGTAATCCTAAGGTATTCCTTATGGATGAGCCTTTATCAAACCTTGATGCAAAACTTCGTGTTCAGATGCGTATCGAGATTTCTAAGATTCACCAGAGACTTGAAGCTACAATCATCTATGTTACACATGATCAGACAGAGGCTCTTACACTTGGTACTCGTATCGTAGTTATGAAAGATGGTGTTATGCAGCAGGTTGCTTCACCTATCGATCTTTATACAAAACCTTGCAATGTATTCGTAGCAGGATTTATCGGATCACCTCAGATGAACTTCATCAACTGTAAAGCAGTTAAAGATGGTTCAGATGTTAAACTTGAGTTTGGTACATACTCAGTTAAACTCCCTGAAGGAAAGGCAGAAAAGCTTGTTGAAGGCGGTTACATTGATAAAGATGTTATCATGGGTATTCGTCCTGAGGATATTAAGGATGAGGAAATCTATGTAAACAATGGTACGGACAATGTTCTTGAGGCTACTGTAAAAGTTTACGAAATGCTTGGTGCTGAAGTATTCTTATACTTCACAGTTGAAGGATTTGACATTACAGTTCGTGTAAATCCTCGTACAACAGCTCGTCCTGGTGATACTATTAAGATTGCACTTGATACAAGCAAGATTCATGTATTTGATAAAGAAACAGAGAAAGTTATTACAAACTAGTTTGTAGCAGGTGTTTTGAATTAGATTTAAAAATGTAATTTATGTGAGAAACATACAAATAGAAATGTCGCTATACTTTGAGTATAGCGGCATTTTTTGATGTCTGGGAAAATGCTCGTAATATAGAGATGAGTCAATGAGAATTGTGTGTTACAGAGTATTATAATGTAAAAATATATTTGTTTTTGTTAAAATGCACAATTTTTATATGGAATAATATGTGAAATATGGATATATTGTTTATGGAGTATTTACTTTTGTGCAAATTGATGGTATAGTAAACTAATGGAGTGAAAAAATATATTAAAATTAAAATAGATAATCAACAGATATTGGAGGGAATTTATGATATCTAATCAGGTTTTACAGACTACTATAGACGGACTTAAAAATATTACCAGAATTGATATTTGTGTTATGGACACAGAAGGAAAGGCGCTTGCCACAACTATAAACAATGTCGAAGAGTACGAAGATGCTGTTATGGCATTTGTTGAATCTCCTGCAGATAGTCAGGTGCTTCAGGGATATCAGTTTTTTAAGGTTTTTGATGATCATCAGTTAGAGTATGTTATTCTTGCAAAGGGTGACAGTGATGATGTTTATATGGTGGGAAAGCTCGCAGCTTTTCAAATTCAAAATCTTCTTGTTGCGTATAAAGAGCGTTATGACAAGGACAATTTTATTAAAAATCTTTTGCTCGACAATCTCCTTCTCGTAGATATTTATAATCGTGCAAAGAAGCTTCATATAGAGACAAGCGTAAACAGAGTAGTATTTCTTATTGAGACTAAGGATGAAAAAGATTCAAATGCATTAGAGACGGTTAAGGGATTGTTTGCAGGAAAGTCAAGAGACTTTATCACGCAGGTAGATGAAAAAAATATCATTCTTGTCAAAGAGTTAAAAGAAGAAGAAGGTTATGAGGATATGGAAAAGACGGCAAATGTCATTCTCGATATGCTCAACACTGAAGCAATGATAAGTGTGCATGTATCATTTGGTACCATTGTGAATGAGATAAAAGATGTTTCACGCTCATATAAAGAAGCGAAGATGGCACTTGATGTAGGAAAGATATTCTACAGTGACCAAAATGTTATTGCATACAGCAGCTTAGGTATAGGAAGACTTATATATCAGCTCCCAATGCCATTGTGTAAGATGTTTATCGGCGAAATTTTTGGAGAAAATACTCCGGATGATTTTGATGATGAGACTATCGCAACGATAAATAAATTCTTTGAAAACAGTCTTAATGTTTCGGAAACATCAAGGCAGCTTTACATCCATAGAAATACTCTTGTATATAGATTAGACAAGCTTGAAAAGAGTACGGGACTTGACCTCAGAGTATTTGATGATGCTATCACATTTAAGATAGCGTTGATGGTTGTTAAGTACATGAAATATATGGAGACATTTGAGTTTTAAGCATTGAAGATAATATCTCCCCCGGATTGTACCAAAATCAAAGAGCTGACTCTTTGATTTGGTGTATTCGGGGGTTTTGTTATTGTTTAGCTATGCTGCGTTATAGCTGCACAATTTAATCGTAGGTTATGATAGTTTTGCAAATACCTGCAAATGTGCATAAATAAAAGGTGTAAAAGTTCTTTATATTGTGTTATCATCATATAAATATTTAAATGATTGCGAAACAGGTTATATGTTGTGTTCATTACAGATTATGATAGTAAGAAATGCAAGGCTGAACTGTTATAGTTTCGCAAATGTAGATATAAATTGACAGGAGAGAAATAGACATGAATATGGACAGAGATAGAGAAACAGATATTAATTTTGATTTTTTACGCGGAGTCATTATGGGGGCGGCAGGCTGCATATTAGTTTTGTTGAGTGCACTGACAATTGCTCAATATGCAGGAAAAATCAATGTGGCGGCAGGTCTGAAATGGGATGAGAATGGAATGTCCAAAGAGGCAGTAGAGATAAAGGATAAGGCAGAGATATTGTCGTCGTATATAAACAGATTTTACCTTAATGATATAGATTATGGCAAAATGGGAGATATTATTTATAAGGCGATGGTAAGCGGACTTGATGATAAATATGCTGCATATTATACAAAGGATGAATATAAGGATATTTCAGAAAAGACAAAAGGAGAATTTTGTGGAATAGGTGCGTATATATCACAGGGGAAAAACGATAATTCTTTAAAGGTGGCAGGCGTTGTAAAGGGTGGCCCGGCAGAAAAAGCGGGAATAAAAAAAGGAGATATTATTGTTGAGGTTGATGGGGAAAATATCCAGGGAAAGGATAGTTCTTATGCCATATCAAAAATGAAAGGCAAAAAAGGAACAAATGTAAGCATTTCAGTGATGAGAAAAGGAAATAAAAAACCTATCACTTTCAATATTAAAAGAGAAGTGATTCATGATAATACTGTTTCATACAAAATGCTTGATAATAATATCGGATATATTTCGGTGAGTGCCTTTGAAACAGTTACTAAGAAGCAGTTTAAAAGTGCTGTAGATTGTTTGGAAAAGAAAAATGAAAAAGGACTTATCATAGATCTCAGAGATAACGGAGGTGGACTTTTGGACACCGCACTTGATATGCTGGATCAGATACTTCCTAAGAAACTTGTGGTATATACAAAAGATAAGAACGGAGTAGCAGAGGAGTATTACACAAAGGATGATAAAGAAATAAAGATTCCGATAGTTATTCTTGTAAATGGCAATTCTGCAAGTGCTTCTGAAGTTTTTTGTGGAGCACTCAGAGATTATGGAAAAGCGAAACTTCTTGGAACAAAGACTTTCGGAAAAGGAATAGTACAGTCATCATTTGCGTTCCGTGATGGAACAGGACTGAAATTCACGACATCAAAATATTATACTCCTAAGGGCATAAATATACACGGAACAGGTTTTGAGCCTGATATAAAGGTTAAAAGTAACGGAAAAATGACTGCTTTGAAAGAAAGCGGTTATAAAGTTGATAATCAGATAAATGCTGCATTGGATTATCTTACAATAGCTCTTAAATCTAAGCGTTGATGTATCTGCTGTAGTTTTACTGTTGTACACTGATTTATAAAATTTTAGGGAGGTGTTTTTGTGCAAAATTCACAACAAAAATTCAAATTACATTCAGAATACAAGCCAACCGGTGACCAGCCGCAGGCTATCGAGGAACTTGTAAAAGGATTTAAGGAGGGCGACCAGTTTCAGACTTTGCTTGGTGTTACGGGTTCGGGAAAAACATTTACTATGGCAAATGTTATAGAGAAACTCAACAAGCCCACACTTATAATCGCACATAACAAGACTCTTGCAGCACAGCTTTACGGTGAGTTTAAAGAGTTTTTTCCTGAAAATGCAGTTGAATATTTTGTATCTTATTATGATTATTATCAGCCTGAGGCATATGTTCCGTCATCGGACACATATATAGAAAAGGATTCATCGATAAATGATGAGATTGATAAATTAAGACATTCGGCTACAGCGGCTTTAACTGAGAGAAGAGATGTAATTATTGTGGCGAGTGTGTCATGTATATATGGTCTTGGAAGTCCTATTGATTATCAGAACATGACTGTTTCGCTCAGACCGGGGATGATGAAGGACAGGGATGAGGTTATTAAAAAACTTGTTGAAATCCAGTATGCCCGCAATGATATGGATTTTAAGCGTGGTACTTTCAGGGTGAGAGGGGATGTTTTGGAAATATTTCCGGTTTCAGAGTCAGAACATGCAATAAGAGTAGAATTTTTCGGTGATGAGGTTGACCGAATCACTGAGATAGATGTGCTTACGGGAGAGATAAAGGCAGAACTTGAGCACATGGTGGTATTTCCGGCATCTCATTATGTAGTAGACCGTGACAACATGAATCGAGCTATTATTGGGATAGAAAATGAACTTGAATACAGAGTAAAAGAATTTCAGAGTCAGGACAAGCTTCTTGAAGCTCAGAGGATTTCAGAGAGAACAAACTTTGACATAGAAATGCTTCGTGAAACAGGTTTTTGTTCGGGGATAGAGAATTATTCAAGACATTTGTCGGGACTTAAACCGGGACAGCCGCCTCACACACTGCTTGATTATTTTCCTGATGATTTTATTATAATGGTTGATGAGTCACATATCACGATACCTCAGATAAGAGGAATGTATGCAGGTGACCGTTCAAGAAAAAACACACTTGTTGAGTATGGTTTCAGATTGCCGTCAGCACTTGACAACAGACCTCTTAATTTTGACGAGTTTGAAAGCCACATAAACCAGATGCTCTTTGTATCAGCCACACCGAATGTGTATGAGAAGGAGCATGAGCTTGCAAGAGTTGAACAGATAATAAGACCAACAGGTCTTCTTGATCCTGAGATTACCGTAAAACCAGTCAAAGGTCAGATTGATGATTTAGTGGGTGAGATAAGAAAGACACTTGATGCAGGAAATAAAGTAATGATAAACACACTTACAAAAAAGATGGCAGAGGATTTGACGAATTATCTGAAGGAGATAGGCATAAGGGTGAGGTATCTTCATTCAGATATAGATACACTTGAGCGTTCAGAGATAATTAGGGATATGCGAATGGATGTGTTTGATGTGCTTGTCGGTATAAATCTTCTGCGTGAGGGGCTTGACATACCTGAGATAGAGCTTGTTGCAATACTTGATGCTGATAAAGAGGGATTTCTGCGTTCGGAGATTTCTCTTATCCAGACTATAGGCAGGGCGGCGAGAAACGCTGATGGTCGTGTTATCATGTATGCAGATGTGATAACGGAGTCGATGAGAAATGCGATAGATGAGACGAACCGAAGAAGAAAGATACAGGCAAAGTATAATGAGGAACATGACATTACGCCACAGACAATAAAGAAAGCAGTAAGAGATCTTATCAGTATATCAAAGAAAGTTGAGACAAGCAGCGAGGATATAACTAAGGATATTGAGTCGATGAGTGAGAAGGAGATTGACAAACTTGTTGCAAAGACTAAGAAACAGATGCATACGGCGGCAGCAGAACTTAACTTTGAGCTGGCGGCGAAGCTGCGTGACCAGTTGATTGAGATAAAAAAGCTTGAGTGAAAATAATGTAGGTTGAGAGGGCTTGCAAGTGGCTGTAATTAACAGCCGCAGGCACGCTCACGCTATTTGTAACTCGCAGCGGTACATAAAGTGCTGAAAGACAGCACTTAAGTGCCGGCGGTTACAACAATGCCTGCTTGTGTTAATTAGCAACCCACTTGCAAGCCTATATACGGTATTGAGAATTTTACAATGGAGATTTTTGATAAGAAATTTTGACGGTTTCATAGTGAAGTTTTTTTATAAGAGATTTTGACAGTTTTGCAGTGAATGATTTTTATAAGAGATTTTTTTAAGACTTTGCGGTGTAGTTTTTTGATAAGGAAAGGAAATTTTGATGACTGATAGTAAGTTTAAATTGCCGGTGGGAATAAATATCGGTGTGGACTATTATCCGGAGCACTGGGATGAGTCACTATGGGTTAAGGATGCGGATATGATGCATAAGGCGGGAGTTAAAATTGTCCGTATGGCTGAGTTCGCATGGAGCAGACTTGAACCGGATGAGGGCGATTTTGATTTTGAGTGGCTTGACAGGGCGGTTAAACTTTTTGAGGACCGGGATATATATGTTGTTTTGTGTACGCCTACTAACACACCTCCACAGTGGCTTTTTAAAAAGTATCCGGAGATTATCCAGATTGATAAAAAGGGAAATAGGATTTCCATTGGGATAAGAGGACACAGGTGTTTGAACAGCCCTGTTTACAGGGAACTCTCTAAAAAGATAATCACGCATATGGTCGAGAGATATAAGGACAATAAATATGTTATAGGTTATCAGATTGACAATGAGCTTGAGGCAAATCACTGCTACTGTGATGTGTGTAAAAGTTCTTTTAGGGAATGGATTAAGAAGAAATATGGTACGACACAGGCGGTCAATAAGGCATATGGAAATAATGTGTGGAGCGGTGAGTATAGTGATTTTTCACAGATTATGCCGCCGATGAATGAAAATGGGAAATGGCTGAATCCCTCGCTTAACCTTGACTTTAACAGATACGCATCTGAGAGCACCTGCGATTATGTTAAGTTTCAGTCGGACATTATCAGAAAAATCTCTCCTGATAAATTTATTACGACAAACAACTGGCTATGTGAGAATATGCCTGATTTTTATGATATGTTTGAAAATCTTGATGTTGTATCATATGACAATTATCCGCTTACAAATTTGCCAAAAGATGATGAAACATTGTATTCGCATGCATTTCACCTTGACCTGATGCGTGGCATAAAAAATAAAAACTTCTGGATTATGGAACAGCTAAGCGGAAGTGTTGGAAGCTGGATGCCTATGTCACTTACAACAAGACCTGGAATGTTAAAGGGGTATTCACTTCAGGCAATCGCACATGGTGCGGATGCCGTTGTGCATTTCAGATGGCGCACGGCTGTTTCTGGTGCTGAGATGTACTGGCATGGGATAATAGACCACAGCAATGTGCCTGGGAGAAGATATAAGGAGTTTTGTGGACTTTGCGATGAGGTTAAAAAAATCCAAAATCTTGCGGGAACAATATGCAGAAATGAGATTGCGATACTGTATTCATCTGACAATGAGTATGCATTTAAAAATCAGCATCAGGCGGAGAAAATGTATTATCTTGAGCAATTAAAACAGTGGCATGATGCATTTACCTGTCTGGGACTTGGAGTTGACATTATAAATCAAACACAGAGACTTGACAAATATAAAATTGTCATCGCACCGACAATGCTCGTTGAGAGTGTGGGGACATTAAAAGAACTTGAAAGAGCGGCAAATAATGGAGTTGCCGTTATTTTAACGAATCGTTCAGGTGAGAGGGATTATAATAATAAATGTATTATGGAACAACTGCCGACGATATATTCCGAACTCACGGGAATAAAAGTGACTGAATATGAAGCGTTGCCTGATGGTATGGAAGTGAGGCTGAGATTGTCGGATGAATTTGCTGAAAAGTCGAAGTATGCCTTAAAGAGTGAAAGAGAAGAAAATGCAACATCACAATATAATTTAGAAAGCCAAAATAAGGAAGTTGAAAAATCAGACTATGCATTAAATAGTGACAACGATGTAAATTCAAATGAAGAAATAAGAAAAGTGAAAATTATTGGAAAACGATGGTGCGATATAATAGAAGAAAACGAAAATGTGGAAGTGCTTGCAAGATATGATGAGCAGTTTTATAAAGATTTTGCGGCTGTCACAAGAAATAAATATGGTGATGGAGAAGTCTATTATTTTGGTACAGTATTAAATCGTGACGCAAGTATAGGATTTGCAAGGGAGATTGCCAAAAGGCAGCAGCTTGACATAATAGACGGACTTCAAAAAGGTGTGGAAGTTACATATCGTTATGGTGATAAAAAGTGGCGTTTTATATTTAACAATACCGAAAAAGAGCAGAAAGTCATTATCGGGAAAGAACAGATTACATTAAAGCCATTTGAGATGAACATACAAGAAACTATCTTGCATTGAAGAAAAAAGGAGAGTATAATTGATTATATAGGAATATTAAGATGGTTTAGGATAAGTTTTTATATGAATTTGACAAGGAGTGATTTTTATGCAGATAAGTGGTATCAATGGAATGAACAATATCAGCAGTATATATACATATGGAAATTCACATTTTAACCAGATACAGAACAATCCTGTTACTCCGGTAACAAAGGTTAAAAGCACACAGCCTGTTGATGGCGAACAGGACAAGTCAAAATATGCTGTTGTTTATGGAAATGATAAGACAAGTGAGACATATGACACTAAAGAAGCAGATGAAGTCAAGTCAAAATATGCAGATGCACAGAATGTCTCATATAATAATACAAACAATCCATATGAGATTTCAAAGATGGAAAGAGACAGTATGATATTATCCGGAATGAATTTTGATGAGTATGCATAGCAAATATGCATAGCAAATATGCATAGCAAACATGCATAGCAAACATGCATAGCAAACATGCATAATAAGTATTAAACAGGAGGAATTATCGCATGATGAAATGGTGGAGAAGATTGATTTTTTCTATTATCAGTCTGGTATTGGGGTATATTTCTCTTGATTATCTTTATTCCGCTTTTACGAAACTTACAAATGCATCGGGAAGTGCAGCAGCATACAGTCCTAAAGGAGATGGATTGTCACAGCTTTTAGGTGCGGTTATGTTTTTGGGATACTTTGTTGTTGTTGGATTTTATATCTGGATGATAAAGAGGTGTTCGCCAAAAATTGACCTTATAGAAGAAGATGCCAAAACCGGAGAGCAGAAAGTAAAGAAAAAATGGTTTGATATTATACTTCAGATAGTTATCATTATTACCGGTATGATAATAAGATGGGCATATCTTATGTTCATATATCTGCCGAAATTATAAAATAAAAACACCATAGAATTTAAGATTTAGAGCTGCAATTATCAGTTTTTAAAACAGAGTGTGAACAGCATTTAAATCTTGTATTCTATGGTGTTTTTTCACTATCAGAGAAGTTTTTCTGATAGTGTTATAAACCGGTAAGCAGAGCTTACCGGAAATATCTGCCTGACTACATATCCTTTTGGGATTTTATACTTCTAAAGCAATGCATCAATGTGCAGATGAAAATCTTTTGAAAGATCGTATGTTTTTGTGTCTGATATGACAATAAGTCATGAAAGAAAGTTTTTATTTAACAAAACAACACGACCAACATCGCCATTTGACAATTTTACTTCTGTATTGATGTAGGCTTCAACAGTTCTTTCAATAAATTTATATAATGCTCCCGGTTCGTAGAGTTCTTTTTGCAGCTCCATATGTTCAAGGACAGGGAACGGACAAATTCCTTTCCTATATACTCTGTTGGCGGTCATTGCATCATAAACATCTGCAATGGCGACAATACCTGAAAATAAATCGATTTCATTTCTCTTTAAACCATTTGGATAACCTTTGCCGTCATATCGTTCGTGATGCTGAAGTGCAGCAAGTTTTATTTTAGAGTTTAAATTTTTGGTTGAAAGGATTTCATAACCATATTCAGGATGTTTTTTAATAATAGAATATTCGTTATCGGTAAGTTTTGAGGGTTTTTGGATGATTTCAGGTGGAATACGCAACTTTCCTATATCATGTAACATTCCTGCTATCATAAGCGTTTCAATATCATCATTACTTAAGTTCATCCATGTACCAATAACATTACATATAAGTGCAACATTTATAGAGTGGGCATATGTCAAATCATCGTATCCGCGCATACATTGCATCATTTCAAGAAGATGAAGTGGGTTCCTGGATTTTTCAAGTATGCTTTCGATTTCTGAAATCATTTCATCGACAAGACCGTCGCTGCTTTTTATTATCATATCATTTAATGTCTTTTTAAATCCTATAAGACATGAATCAAATTGTGAATGAAATTTTTTGAAATCTTCTGACTGCTCAATTCGTTCAAAGTATGTTGGTTTTTGATTGTAATTATCATTATTGTTAGTGTTTTCAGTCTTTTCAGGTGAATCATTAACAAGTATATATACTGTTTTAATGGCATAGTGCTTTAGTTTACTAATTATATCCGGTGTAAGCTCAGTGTTTTCCTGCATGATGAGCCGACC
>ENA-OVGQ01004170-OVGQ01004170.1-human-gut-metagenome-genome-assembly--contig:-NODE-4170-length-10380-cov-7.347312_pt1 | contig 10380 bp, 7 predicted proteins | sample MGYA00237774_ERZ505427 | MGnify/ENA primary metagenome ERZ505427 (study PRJEB26158, sample SAMN06016404) | human gut metagenome | biome: human gut; feature: ankylosing spondylitis patient; material... | reverse complement strand
CACCCTCATCGCCGCCCTGCTGACGGCCCGATGCCGGAAAAAGTGGCTGGCCCCTCTGCCGCCGGTGGTGCTGAACACTCTGCTGGTGGGGGCTGTCATCGCCTATGAGGAGACGGGCCTCACCGCCGCCTTCCCCATCAATCCTCTGCCCCTGCCCTTTGAACAGGTGCGGGTTTCCTGCCGGGAAAATCTGTCCGCCGCAGTGGAGAATCTCATCCGTTTTTATTGCTCTGTCGCTCGGTAAATCCGCACAAATCCTTAACGCGAAACCTCCTATATTTTATTGATTCTTTATGCTTTTCTGCGATATTTTAGCGCGGTTTATAAAAGAACCGAGAAATCTGTAACACTTCACAAAATGTTCGTTAAAAATTCAGCGATTTGGCAATTGTAAACATTCTGTGACTGTTATAGAATTAACACAAACGGGTCCGCTGCGTATAGGGCGGCGGACCGGGAAACAAAACAGCGCGGTGCGCCGCGCCCCCAAATTAAGGAGAGTGAGTCTGTGTTTAAGAAATTCACCAACGGCTGCGTTCGCGTGGTCAATCGCTGGCTGCCGGATGCCTTCCTGTTCGCCATCATCCTGAGCATCATCGTTTTCATCGGCGCCATGTTTGCCACGGGAATGGGTCCGCTGAAGGTGCTCAACGCCTGGGGCGACGCAAAGGGCTTCTGGGGCCTGCTGGCGTTCTCCATGCAGATGGCCCTGGTTCTGGTATTCGGTTCCGCCATGGCTTCCGCCAAGCCCTGCAAAAAGGCCCTGCGGGCTGTGGCGGGTCTGTGCCACAACAACATGCAGGCCATCGTGATCACCACCATGGTCTCCACCATCTGCTGCTGGCTGAACTGGGGCTTCGGCCTGGTGGTGGGCGCTCTGCTGGCCAAGGAAGTGGTCCGCCGCGTTCCCACCGTGGACTATCCTCTGCTGATCGCCTCCGCCTACTCCGGCTTCGTGATCTGGCACGCGGGTCTGTCCGGCTCCATCCCCCTGGACCTGGTGGCCGGCAAGGCCTTCGGTGAGGTGACCTATCAGGCCCCCATCACCGCCACCGTGTTCCACCCCGTGAACATCATCATGTGCGTTGTGATCCTGATCGCCATGCCCTTCATCAACTACGCCATGCATCCCGACAAGGCCCACACCGTCTGCATCGACCCCACCCTGCTGCAGGATGAGGAGGACAAGACCTACGAGATCAAGACCCCCGCTGACCGCATCGAGCACTCCAAGATCCTGTGGGTGATCCTGGTGGTGGCCGGGTTTGCCTACATCGTTTACTACTTCGTCCAGAACGGCTTCACCCTGGGCCTGAACATCGTGAACATGATCTTCCTGTTCCTGGGCATCCTGCTCCACGGTGACCTGCGCCGCTATGTGGACGCCATCGGCGAGGCTGCTGCCGGCGCCGCCGGTATCCTGCTGCAGTTCCCCTTCTATGCCGGTATCATGGGCATGATGGTGGCTGCCAACGACCAGGGCGTGTCTCTGGCCAGCGTTATCTCCCAGTTCTTCGTGAACATCTCCAACAGCATCACCTTCCCCATGCTGTCCTTCCTGGCGGCCGGTATCGTGAACTTCTTCGTTCCCTCCGGCGGCGGCCAGTGGGCCGTTCAGGGTCCCATCATGATGCCCGCCGGCGCCAACCTGGGCATCGACGCCGGACGCACCGCCATGGCCATTGCCTGGGGCGACCAGTGGACCAACATGATCCAGCCCTTCTGGGCTCTGCCTGCTCTGGGCATTGCCAAGCTGTCTGCCCGGGATATCATGGGCTATCTGGTCATCGTTCTGCTGTTCACCGGCGTGGTGGCCTGCCTGGGCTTCCTGGCCTGGGGCCTGTGGTTCTGATTTACCCGATCCACCAATTGAGAAGAGGCGCTGCCGCGGCAGCGCCTCTTTTTTGTCCGTATTCGTCCGTATACGCGTTACTCCCGATAGATGGCGGCGTCAAAGTCCCGCACCAGCTCCTGGCGCTTGGTGTCCATGACCTTCACCAGGTTGAACTCCTCAAAGGCCAGGCGCATGGCGAAGTCCTTGGCCTCCTGGATGTCGTCGGTCTCGAAAAAGGGGAAGAAATTGGTCCCCGGAACGTTTTCCTTTTTCAGCAAAACCTGAAAGCGCATGGTGTGCATCCTCCTGCATATGTGGTGTACCTTTCAGTATACCCCCGCCGGGGGCAAAACGCAACGGCGCGTTTCGCCCAAAATCCCGCCCCGAAAACCGGCAAATTTGCCGGAGGGGAAAATGCAAAAAGGCCTTTTCTCCCCGGGCCCGGTCGTGTATAATAGTTAGGTTGAAGCAATTACCGGAAAGAGGGAGCACATATGAAAATTGGTTTTGATAACGACAAATACCTGGCCCTCCAGGCCCAGCACATCCGGGCCCGGCGGGAGCAATTCGGCGACAAGCTGTATATCGAGTTCGGCGGCAAGCTGTTCGACGATTACCACGCCTCCCGGGGGCTGCCGGGGATCCCGCCGGACAGCAAGATCCGGATGCTGGCCTCCATCCGGGACGAGGTGGAGATCGTGGTGGCCATCTGCGCCGGAGACATCGAAAAGAAGAAGATCCGCGGCGACCTGGGCATCGGCTATGACGAGGACGTGCTGCGGCTGATGGACGTGTTCCGGGGCCTGGGGTTCTATGTGGGCTCCGTGGTCATCACCCAGTACGCCGGGCAGCCGGCGGCGGACGCCTTCATCAAGCGGCTGACGGCTCTGGGCGTCCGGAGCTATCGCCACTATCCCATTGCCGGATACCCCTCGGACGTGGCCCACATCGTGTCCGACGACGGCCTGGGTAAAAACGACTATATCGAAACCACTCGCCCCATCGTGGTGGTGACGGCTCCCGGCCCCGGCAGCGGCAAAATGGCCACCTGCCTGAGCCAGCTGTACCATGAGAACAAGCGGGGCGTCCGGGCGGGCTACGCCAAGTATGAGACCTTCCCCATCTGGAACCTGCCTTTGAAGCACCCGGTGAACCTGGCCTATGAGGCGGCCACGGCGGACCTGAACGACGTGAACATGATCGACCCATTCCACCTGGAGGCCTACGGCAAGACCACCGTGAACTACAACCGGGATGTGGAGATTTTCCCGGTGCTCAACGCCATGTTCCAGCGCATTCAGGGCACGTCCCCCTATCAGTCCCCCACGGACATGGGCGTGAACATGGCGGGCTTCGCCATCGTGGACGATGCGGTATGCCAAGAGGCCTCTCGGATGGAGATCCTCCGCCGGTACTATGCCGGAATGGTGGACCGGGTCCGGGGCAAGTGCGACGACGATGTGGTGCGCAAGCTGGAGATCATCATGCAGCAGGCCGGTGTCACGCCGGATATTTGCCCCGCCGTGGCGGCCTGCCTGAAAAAGGCGGAGGAGACCGCCGCCCCCGCCGGGGCCATGGTCCTGCCGGACGGCCGGGTGGTCACCGGAAAGAACAGCTCCCTGCTGGGACCCTCGGCGGCGCTGCTGCTGAACGCCATCAAGGCCCTGGCGGGCATCGACAAGGAACTGGACCTGCTGCCGTCGTCCATCATCGCCCCCATCAGCGACATGAAGATTTCCCACCTGGGCCACCGGAACCCCCGGCTGCACTCCGACGAGGTGCTCATCGCCCTGTCCATCTCCGCCGTCACCAACCCCCTGGCGGAGCGGGTGCTGAAGAAGCTGGACGACCTCCGGGGCTGCGACGCCCACTTCTCCGTCATTATCTCCGAGGAGGACGAGAAGCTCTATAAGCGCCTGGGCATCCACGTCAGCTGCCAGCCCCGGTACGAGGTTAAGAAGCTGTATCACAAGTGAAAAAACCGGGACGGACAGGCTCCGTCCCGGTTTTTCCCCGGAAGAAAGGAGTACTTTATGCCCACCATTGCCGAAATTCTGGCCCGGGAGCTGGACAAGCCCCTGGCCCATGTGCAGAACGTCATCGACCTGTTGGACCAGGGCAATACCATCCCCTTCATCGCCCGCTACCGCAAGGAGCTGCACGGCAGCATGGACGACACCGCCCTGCGGACCCTGGAGGACCGGCTGAGCTATCTGCGGAACCTGGACCAGCGCCGCCAGGAGGTGAAAAACGCCATCGACGGCCAGGGGAAGCTCACCGACGAGCTGTCCGCCGCCATCGACAGCGCCGCCACCCTGGCGGAGGTGGAGGACCTGTACCGCCCCTATAAACAGAAGCGCCGCACCCGGGCCACGGTGGCCCGGGAGAAGGGCCTGGAGCCCCTGGCCCTTCTGCTGCTGGACCAGGGCCGGGACTGCCCGGCTCCGGAGGAGGCCGCCCGGGACTATGTGGACCCAGAGAAGGGGGTGGAGACTCTGGCCGACGCCCTCCAGGGGGCCAACGACATCGTGGCGGAGCTGCTGTCGGACGATGCCGCCATCCGCAAGACCCTGCGGGAGCTGCTGCGCCGGCAGGGACATCTGCGGAGTCTGGCCGCCACGGAGGAGGACACCGTTTACCGGCTGTATTACGACTTTGACCAGCCCATCGCCAAGCTGGCCGGGCACCAGGTCCTGGCCATCAACCGGGGCGAAAAGGAGGGCGTCCTCTCCGTCACCGTGCTGCTGGACCGGGAGCTGGGTCTGATGACTCTGCGCCGGGCGGTGGTGCGACCCGGGTCCCGGGCTATGGAGTTTATCAAGGCCGCCTGTGAGGATGCCTATGACCGGCTGATCTACCCCTCCCTGGAGCGGGAGGCCCGGTCCGACCTGACCGACGCCGCCTGCGAGGGGGCCATCGCCAACTTCGGCCTGAACCTAAAGCCCCTGCTGATGCAGCCCCCGGTAAAGGGCCACGTCACCATGGGCCTGGACCCCGGCTATGCCCACGGCTGCAAGGTGGCGGTCATCGACGGCACCGGCCGGGTGCTGGACACCGCTGTGGTGTACCCCACCTACGGCCCCCGCCAGAAGCAGGAGGCCATCGACCGGCTGTCCCGCCTGGTCCGCCGCCACGGCGTCACCCACATCGCCATCGGCAACGGCACCGCCAGCCGGGAAACCGAGCAGATGGCGGTGGAGATGATCCGGGCCCTGGGAGGCGGCGTCAGCTATATGATGGTCAACGAGGCCGGGGCCTCCGTATACTCCGCCAGCAAGCTGGCGGCGGAGGAGTTCCCGGAGTATGACGTGAACCTCCGCAGCGCCGTGTCCATCGCCCGGCGGATGCAGGACCCCCTGGCCGAGCTGGTGAAGATCGACCCCAAGGCCATCGGCGTGGGCCAGTATCAGCACGATATGCCCCAGAAACGGCTGGACGAGACGCTGTCCGGGGTGGTGGAGGACTGCGTCAACGCCGTGGGCGTGGACGTGAACACCGCCTCCGCCAGCCTGCTGGGCCGGGTGTCCGGCCTGAACGCCGCCACCGCCAAAAATATCGTGAAATACCGGGAGGAAAACGGCGCCTTCACCGGCCGCCGTCAGCTTCTGAAGGTGCCCAAGCTGGGGCCCAAGGCCTTCCAGCAGTCGGCGGGCTTCCTGCGGGTGCCGGAGAGCAAGTCTGTGCTGGACAACACCGGCGTCCATCCGGAGAGCTACGCCGCCGCGGAGGGACTGCTGGCCCTGTGCGGCTATACGCTGGCGGATGTGTCCGCCGGGAGGCTGGCGGACCTGCCGGACAAGATCAAGGCCCTGGGGGAGGAAAGCGTTGCCCGTCAGCTGGACATCGGCGTGCCCACCCTGCGGGACGTGGCGGCGGAGCTGGCCAAGCCCGGCCGGGACGTCCGGGACGAGCTGCCTGCCCCCATTCTGCGAACGGACGTGCTGGACATTAAGGACCTGGCCCCCGGCATGGTGCTGACGGGTACCGTCCGCAATGTGGTGGATTTCGGCGTGTTCGTGGACATCGGCGTCCACCAGGACGGCCTGGTCCACATCTCCCAGGTCTGCAACAGGTTCATCCGCCACCCGTCGGAGGTGGTGTCCGTGGGAGACGTGGTAAAGGTGACGGTCCTGGAGGTGGACGAAAAGAAGCGCCGCATCAGCCTGTCCATGAAGCAGGCGTCAAAGCAGTAATATAAAGCAGCAGGGCCGCCCTTCCGGGCGGCCCTGCTCAGCTTGCAAGCCTTTTTGGACAAGCTTTTAATAGCCCCGCTTCCGGTCCACCCGGTGCTCCAGGGGACGGCCGGCGGCGTAGTTTTCCAGATCCCGGCAGAACATGTCCACGTTGATGTCGCAGGTGTAGCCCAGGGACATATTCCCCGAAATGTGGGGCGTCAGCAGCAGGTTCCGGGTGCTCCACAGGGGGTGCTCCCTGGGCAGCGGCTCCGGCACCACCACGTCCAGGGCCGCCCCGGCGATGCGCCCGGCGTTCAGGGCCTCCATCAGGGCCTCCTGGTCGATGGCGGTGCCCCGGCCCACGTTCACCACAATGGCGTCCCGGGGCAGCAGGGCAATGCGCTCCCGGCTGAGGATGCCTACGGTGTCCGCCACCGACGGCAGAGCCATCACCAGGATCTCCGTCTCCGGCAGCACCTGGTCCAGCTGCTCCTGGGGCAGCATCCGGTCATAGGCGGGGTCCGGGTTCCGGCCGCTGCGGGACACGCCGCAGATGTGTCCCGCTCCCAGGGCCTTGGCCCGCCGGGCGAAGTTGGTGCCGATGTCCCCGGCCCCCAGCACCGTGATGCGGCTGCCGTAAATGGACCGCATAGGCAGCTCCGACACCCATTCCCGCCGCCGGACGATGTCCTGGAACTCCGGCATCCGCCGCAGCAGCATCAGCGTCACCATGAGGATGTGCTCGCTGATGGTGAGGCCGTAGGCTCCGGAGGAGTTGGACAGCACCACGTCGGGGCTGGCATACAGGCTGTCGTCGGACAGCTGGTCCACCCCGGCGAAGCCGCAGCAGTACCACTTCAGCCCCGTGGCCCGCTTCAGGTCCTGGGGATTGCACCAGCCGTAAATGATCTCATACTGCTCCAGACCCTGGGCCGGGGCCGCGCCCCGCCCGTAAAAATCCACCGCAAAGCCGCACTTTTCCGCCGTATCCAGCACCTTTTTCCGGCGCTCCGGCGTCAGGAAGTCCTCCATCACCGCGATTTTTCTCATTTGCCGTATACCTCCCATATTTTTTCCGCGCAGCGCATGCCGTCTGCGGCGGCGGACAGGATGCCTCCGGCATAGCCCGCCCCCTCGCCGCAGGGGTACAGCCCCCGGACATTGCACTGACCGCTGTTGTCTCGTATGATCCGCACCGGCGACGACGACCGGGTCTCCACCGCCGTCAGCACGGCGTCCCCCTGGGCATAGCCCCGGACCTTTCCGTCCAGCATCGGCAGCGCCAGGGCCAGGGTTTCCCACACGAACTCCGGCAGACACTGCCGCAGGTCCGTCCACCGGACCCCGGGCCGATAGCTGGGGATCACCCGTCCCGGCCCCGTGGAGGGCCGCCCGGCCAGAAAATCCTCCACCCGCTGGCAGGGAGCCGCATAGCCTCCGCCGCCCAGGCGGAAGGCCGCCTCCTCCAGCCGCCGCTGGAAGGCGATGCCCGCCAGGGGATGGCTGCTGCCGAAGTCCGCCGGGGTCACGTTCACCAGCAGGCCGCCGTTGATGTTCTCCCGGTCCCGGGCATATTCGCTCATGCCGTTGGTCACCACCCGGCCCTCCTCCGACGCGGCGGCCACCACCTGCCCTCCCGGGCAGACGCAGAAGGAGAAGGCGCTGCGCCCGTTTTCCGGGTGGCACGACAGCTTATAGCCGGCGGCGGGCAGGCACGGGTGCCCGGCGAACCTCCGGTACTGCGCCGCGTCCATATCCGCCTGCCGGTGCTCGATGCGCACCCCCACGGCGAAGGGCTTCTGCTCCATCCGCACCCCGGCGGTGTGGAGCATCTCAAAGGTATCCCGGGCGCTGTGGCCCAGGGCCAGCACCGCCTGCCGGGCCGGCAGCACATAGCCCCCCTCCGGCGACGACACCTCCAGCCCCTCCAAGGCCCCGTCCCGGACCCGCAGTCCGGTGACCCGGTGGCCGAACCGCACCTGGGCCCCCAGGTCCAGCAGCTGCCGCCGCAGGTTCACCAGGGTCACATGGAGCATATCCGTGCCCACATGGGGCTTGGCGTCCACCAGGATGCTCTCCGGCGCGCCGCAGGATACCAATTGCTCCAAAATCCACCGGTGCCGGATGTCCCGGGTGCCGGTGTTCAGCTTTCCGTCGGAAAAGGCCCCGGCGCCGCCCTCGCCGAACTGTACGTTGGACTCCGGGTCCAGCACTCCGGTGCGCCAGAAGGACGCCACGTCCCGCTGCCGGGTCACGGCGTCCTGCCCCCGCTCCAGCACGATGGGCCGCAGGCCGCACCGGGCCAGAACAAGGGCCGCAAACAGGCCCCCCGGACCGGCCCCGATGACCACCGGCGGCGTCTCAGGGGCCGCCAGGGTCTCCGGCAGCCGGTATACCTCCGGCGCATACGGCGTTACCCGCCGGTCCCGGACCCGCCGCAGTGCGGCCTTCTCCTGCCGCAGGGTCACCGCCGCCGTATAGACAAAGTGCAGCTCCTCCCGGGCGTCGATGGCCCGGCGCAGCACCTGAAGGGACAGAATGTCCCCCTCCGGCACCCGCAGCAGCCGGGCGGCCTTGCCCCGCAGCAGCTGCTCATCCTGCCCCGGGGCCAGCTTCAGCCCCTCGATCCTGACCATGGGCTTCCGCCCCCTTTCTTCATAGAATGTTCAAATTTTTCCGCCGTTTCTTAAAGCTTCGCTTAAGGTTTCCGCGTATACTATAAACCATCGGAAGGGAAACCACAGCGGCGGCGGAGCATGATACCACATCATACCACATTCCGCCCCGCCCGACAATAGGAGGTTCACAGTTATGTATAGCGGTGTCAACGACGAGAACAATCAGGGCGCTTTCAACGATGAAAACAGCCTGTATCACTACAGTTATTCCAAGGACCGGGAGCCCCAGCCCGGACAGCCCGACCCCAGCCAGACCAGCTGGCAGCCGGCGTCCCGGTCGGAGGATCCGGTCTCCCCGGAGGAGCCTGTGGCCTACACCACCGGCACCCGCCAGGATGACCCCCAGCCCCCCAAGCCGGAAAAGGGCTCCTTCTGGAAAAAGACCGGCACCAAAGTCACGGCTCTGGTTCTGTGCTGCGCCCTGACCGGCGGCCTGTGCGGCTTCGGCGGCGCGTCCCTGGCCCGCCGGGGCGGCAAGGCCACCATTCAGGAGTCCGGCCGCACCGCCTCCGCCGTCAGCGTCAAATCCGTGGACGGCCAGACCCTGATGACCCCCGCCGAGGTGTACGCCTCCACGGTGAACAGCGTGGTGTCCATCAACTGCTCCGCCGTGTCCACCAACATCTTCGGCCAGCGGGTGCAGTCCGCTTCCTCCGGAAGCGGCTTCGTCATCACCCAGGACGGCTATATCGTCACCAACCAGCACGTGGTGTCCGGTGCCAGCAGCGTCAACGTCACCCTGTATAACGGCGATACCTATCCCGCCACTGTAGTGGGCGGCGACAGCGACTATGATGTGGCCGTGCTGAAGATCGAGGCCACCGGCCTCCAGGCCGTGACCCTGGGCAAGAGCGCCGACGTCAACGTGGGCGACACGGTGATGGCCATCGGCAATCCCCTGGGCGAGCTGACCTTCTCCATGAGCCAGGGCATCGTGTCCTGCTGCGACCGGGCCATCAATGTGGACGGCACCCCCTTCAACATGATCCAGGTGGACGCCTCCATCAATCCCGGCAACTCCGGCGGCCCCCTGATGAACCTGTACGGCGAGGTAGTGGGCATTGTGTCCGCCAAGTATTCCAGCTATTCCAACACCACGGTGGAGGGCATCGGCTTCGCCATCCCCATCAGCGATGTCCAGACCATCATCACCGACATCATGGAAAACGGCCAGGTCACCGATAAGGCCTACATGGCCATCAAGGCCGGCAGCATGACCGAGCAGATGGCTGCCCAGTACAACATCAACGTGACCCAGGGCGTGTTCGTCTACGCCGTGGAAAAGGGCGGCGCCGGTGAAAAGGCGGGCCTGCAGCTGGGCGACGTCATCACCAAGCTCAACGACACGGACATCACCTCCATGAGCGACCTGTCCATGGCCAAGAAGGGCTTCAAGGCCGGCGATACCGTCACCCTGACGGTGTGGCGCGGCGGCCAGGAGATCACCCTGAGCCTGACCTTCGACGAGCAGCCTCAGACCACCGGCACCGAGGACGATTCCCCCAACCAGAACCAGGGTCAGCAGGATTCCTACGGCGACCTGTACGACTACTTCTTCGGCCGGGGCAACAGCGGCCGGGGCAACGGCGGCCGCGGCAACTAATACGGCGTGACGGCTTCTTCGGAAGCATCACTGGATATATTTCGCATTTCCCTTTTACTCTCTCTTTCTTCTTTCATCTTTCTTCCTTTA
>ENA-OVGQ01004161-OVGQ01004161.1-human-gut-metagenome-genome-assembly--contig:-NODE-4161-length-10418-cov-2.502171_pt1 | contig 10418 bp, 6 predicted proteins | sample MGYA00237774_ERZ505427 | MGnify/ENA primary metagenome ERZ505427 (study PRJEB26158, sample SAMN06016404) | human gut metagenome | biome: human gut; feature: ankylosing spondylitis patient; material... | reverse complement strand
CTTGGAGTAACATCGTGCCAGAACCCCAGTACATGACGCATATTAATTATGCTTTCGGTCATGTAAACGAAAGTTTTGATGGCGTCAGGATTGACAATGAAGAACGCTTGAAACAAATTGTGGACCTGAAGAAGCAAAATCCCGAATTGAAAGTACTTCTGTCTGTCGGCGGATGGGGGAGTGGACGTTTCAGTGAAATGGCTGCCAATGATAAGTATCGCTTGGCTTTTGCAAAGGATTGCAAGCGTGTAGTGAAAGAGTTCGATCTTGATGGTATTGATATAGACTGGGAATACCCTACCAGTGCAGCAGCCAATATTTCTGCTTCACCGGATGATACAAAGAACTTCACATTACTGATGAGGGATATACGGAAAGAGATAGGGAAGAAGAAGTTACTGACTCTTGCTACGGTAGCTTCTGCAGAGTATATAGATTTTAAGGCGATTCTTCCCTATATTGATTTTGTCAATATCATGTCCTATGATATGGGGAATGCTCCCAAACATCATGCAGCTTTGTATCGTTCGGAGAACAGTGGCTGGATGACTGTTGATGCTGCTGTTGAGACTCACCTCAAAGCCGGTGTGCCTGCTTCTAAGTTAGTGATGGGCATGCCTTTCTATGGCCGTGGTGGCGATGGAGATCCTAACTTTCAGGATTTCAATAAAGTAGGCCATACCAGAGAGTATCGTGAATGCTGGGATGAGGTAGCCAAGGTTCCCTATTTGGCCAATAAAGCAGGAAAGCTTGTCTTCGGTTATGAAAATCCCCGTTCGTTGGCCATAAAATGCCAGTATATCCTGAAGCAGAAACTGCTGGGCGGCATGTATTGGGACTATGACGGTGACAACGAGCAAGGCGATTTGCGTCGTACGGTCTACGAGGGATTGATAGAACAGAAACCTTTCTATGACAGGACTTACCGTGTACTGGTACTTACCGAAAGCCAAGGCCAGCATAAACCTTTCTCGGATGCGGCAGTGAAGTGGCTGGTGGATGAGAGCAAGGTACAGAATCTGCAGATACAGATATTGAACAACACCCGTCTCCTGGCTCAGAAGGAAGTGTTGGAGGGTACGGATTTAGTCATTCAGTTGGACTTCCCGCCTTATACCTGGCCGAAGGAAGCAGAGCAGAACTTCATCAACTACATTAACGAAGGTCGTGGCGGTTGGATTGGTTTCCATCATGCTACTTTGCTGGGAGACTTTGACGGTTACCCTCTGTGGCAATGGTTCTCCGATTTCATGGGCGGCATTCGCTTCCAGAACTATATCGCTCCGCTTGCTGATGGCACAGTGATTGTGGAAGACAAGGAACATCCGGTAATGAAAGGCGTCGACGCTTCTTTTGTGGTTCAGGATGACGAGTGGTATACGTACGACAAGTCTCCCCGTCCCAATGTTCGCGTTTTGGCACATGTGGACGAGTCCACTTATACACCCGCTTCCGCTGTCAAGATGGGCGACCATCCGGTAGTGTGGGTGAACGAAGGCAAGGCTGCCCGGAATGTTTATTTCCAGATGGGGCATAGTCCGAAGCTCTTCCAGTCGGACGACCTCACGATGATGCTTAGCAATGCTATCCGCTGGACTTTGAAGAAATAAATTCTACCTGTAATTTATGCATGTTTTTGCATATACTCATACATTCATTCTCTGTATCTCCCTGTTCATAGACATTATAGCGGTGGTGAAAGCAAATTAAAGAAGGGTATAGGCAATTTTTGCCTACACCCTTTTTTAATGGGACATTCATTTGATTATCTTACTGTTAATGCCGAATATCTACATAAACCTACTCTCTCAAAACCTGCTTGTTTTCCCGCTTCTTCTCTTTATTTTGATACGAAATGTATCGAATTGCACCTGTTTTGCTTGTAGTATTCCTTTTCGCCTGCAGTCTCCGTAGACTATGACTGTTTGTTGCTCCAAAGCCTTCAGGCGAAGAAACAGTAAAACACAAGTAAATGCCAAAAAGTCTGCCGAAGAACTTTAGCTCTCCGGCAGACTTGAAATGTTTACAGATATCAGGCTATGACTTCTTTGTATAGAGTTTAATCTGTCTTAATCTGAATCTTGGTGATTGTTATGTCGCCGCCAATGAGAGCGGTTTCAGTACCATTCATTGTTGCCGCCATACCTTCCGAGATTTTGAATTCCAGGAAGTCCTCACCAGCGGCAAGAACGATGTTGTTACCGCTTTCACCGCCATCGCGGATGAAAGGAGCACCCCACCAACCATCGCACAGACAAAAAGTCTGAGGAGCATCATGGTGAGTGAACGTGAACTTAATAGTTTGGCCGGCTTCTGGCGTTATTGCCGAGAGGTCAAGCTCAGATGCAGGGAGATACCACCACCAGCCAGTAGTGTATTCACCTTCCCAGATTGAAGCATATCCTTCACCTCCTTCGCTGCCACCTGCAACCTCGTCAGACAGCGTTACCTCTGGCAAAGTATATTTCTTGCCGCTGCAGTCTTCGAGGGTAACTTGGGCAGGTCCGGCTAGATGTAAAGAGAACCGGTAGCTTTGCGCTTAAAGTTACTTGCATCTACAACAATGTCCTTGCCGTCTTCACCGGGGAAATAAGCCTTGGTGATAAATTCGAGGTCGTTGCCGTACACCTCCACACATTCGTTGATTTTTATTTCCTTGTCAAGAGGAGCCACGCGCAAAGGCTCGGGCTTGCCGACAGTCAGCGTCATGACTGACTCTGCCGATTCGCCGTTGGCTTCTATTGTTACTGTTCCCCCCTCTGCAGAAATGCCGGCAGGAGTTATCACAGAGATATAGCCGTTGCCTATTTTGATAATGTTGTTCACAGAGACATTGCCAGGGAACACAACGGAAATGGTCTTCTCAAGACCCGTACCAGTGATGGTGACAACCTGTCCTTCCATAACTTTTGTAGGCAGGACAGCATTCACCATTAGCACATCGTTGGCATTCGCCACATCACTATCGCTGCACGAGGTCAGTGTCATGTTCGACAGCAAAGCGAATCCTAAGATCAGAAGATATATAATATGTTTTTTCATAAATCTTATTCGTTTGAAATTTCATTGAATCAGTTTTACCAATTGGGGTTCTGCTTCAGATTGCCGTTCTTCTGAATTTCAGACTGCGGAATCGGGTACAGGTTGTACTTCTCGTTCCACTGGCGAGTCTTAGTAACTCGATTGAGAATCAAGTTGCCGTTTCCATTCAGTTTGAAGTCTGCCACATCAACATTCTTGAAGAACTCGGCCCCCTTCTTCCAGCGACGTACATCCCAGAAGCGCTGACCTTCGAAAGCAAGCTCTACCATACGCTCACGCATGTAGCGCTCTTCGAAACCATTGTTTCCTTGGAATTCAGGCATCATGATGTCAGGACGGTTACGAAGCACATTGATAGCCTCGTTGGCTGACATGCCAAAATCGCCCTGTTCGTCAGCATTGCCGTAGTAGTTGTACATAGCCTCTGCATAATTGAGGTAAACCTCGGCCAGACGCATCACAATCCAGTTGTGGCGTGTTGTAGTCTGGTTGTTGGCTGTGGTGATACAGTTGCCGTCCACAAACTTCTTCAAGTAGTAGCCCGTGGGAGTTGCGCCGTACTTAGGAGCACCGTTGAAGCCGCTCTGATACGTCTCAATAGCAATCTGCTGAGTTGTGTTAGATGGCCAGAGATCGCCGTTCTTCACTACAGTGAGTTCGAAACGTGGGTCAAGACCATCGTATGGATTCTCAGTAGTCACATCAACATCTCCAGGATGTTTCTCCTTGAATGTCTTGCCATCGGCCTGATATTCGTATGCGTCCACCAGTGCCTGTGTAGGGCAGTTGCCGGAGTTTCCGTTCTCCACACCCACAGGATAATTGTACTGCTCGAAGGTGTTGCTTGCCTGGGTGCCAAGAACGAAGATAAATTCAGAATTGGTGAATGTGTCGTGCCCCCATAGTTTGGCATACTCGCTGAGTTTGTAGCCCCAGCGCTGTGCATTATCGATGATGACCTTGCTGGCAGCAGCGGCCTCTTTCCAAAGCTCCTTGTTGTTGTCTGTATTAAACAAGGGTGAAGCCTGATAAAGAAGTACGCGTGCCTTCAGTGCAAGAGCAGCACCACGGGTGGCACGACCAATTTCCTGACCAGGAATGTCATTATATGACACGGGCAGATATTCAGCCACGGCATCCAATTCGTTGATGATGAACTTGAACACATCCTTGGCTGGAGTGCGTTCCACGCTGTTGGCCTGCTCATTGGTGAGGGTTGTGGTCACCAAAGGCACATCGCCGTAGGCACGTACCAACTCGAAGTAGAAATAGGTACGGAGGAAACGCAACTCGTAAGGGAATATCTCAAACTGCTGCACCATGGTCTGGTAGTCGGGATCATATTTATAATCCGACAAGTCTATCTTGTGGATGCGCTCAAGGTACATGTGTACCTGAGTGATGGCACGGTATGACCTATCCCATGTGGTTGAAAAAGGATTCGAAGGAGTCCAACCACCGTTGAAATACTTGTGAATGGGTGAGAAGGAAAGTGCAAACTCAGACTCGTCTGTAGCACTGGCTATCAGGGCGCCATTACCGTAGGAATCGTCCTTGAATTCACTTTGTGCGTAGACATCGTATACAAGAGCCTTGACACCATTGAGGGGACTGTTGTAGGTCCAGTCCTCGTCACGATTCGAAGCTTCGTTGTAATCTAGGTCGGCACAGCCTACAAAGACTACTGCCGCCATACCTAAAAGAGCATATGTTATCTTGTTCATAAATGTATCTTTTATTAGAAAGTTAATGTGACACCTATATTGACACCCTTGAACATGGGATATGCTGTCGAAAGTACCTCAGCATCCATAGCGTCGATATTGTCGAAGGAAAGAAGGTTCTCGCCCTGAATAAATACCTTGGCTGCGGTAAGAGAGAGTTTCGAGAGCACCGTTGCAGGCACTTTATAGTAAACCTCGATGTTGCGCATCTTCAAGAAGTGAACAGGCTTGTACCATACGTTGCTTTTCTGGCTGTTGTTGCTGTTGTTCAGAGTTGTCAGACGCGGGTAGAGAGCATTGTTGCCAGCCACATCCCAGCAGTTGTTGTAGTAATCCACTGAAAGGTTGCCGTTATCGGCCATGCCACCCCATATTGCTGACGGAAGATACTTCATGTAGTTGCCAGTGCCTTGGAACCATGCGTTTAGACCGAAGCCTTTATATTCTACACCGACATTGAAGGCGTAGTTGAGCTCAGGGATATCAGTAGCACCATTGAGACTGGTAACATCGAACTCATTGATTACCTGGTCACCGTTGAGGTCTTGGTATTTGATGTCACCAGGGCTTACGGTAGAGTATTCCTGACGATAGCTGGAGTTGATGTCGGTCTGATCTTTGAAAAAGCCTGCCGACTTGAGTCCCCATGCCTCGTTTACACGGTGGCCTACAGGGTCGCTCAGCGGATAGGTCGGTGTGCCGATATACTTGCTCACCTCATTGCGTGCCCACGACAAGTTGGCACCCAAGTTGAGATTGAGGTCGGAAGTGATTTTCTTCACATACTTGGCACTTACCTCAAAACCGTAACTCTTAACTTCGCCAACATCGTTGTATGACGACTGTATACCAGCCACCGATGAATTCTCAGAGCTTGCAGAGAGCATGATGTGGCTGCGAAGCTGGTAGAAAGCATCAACTGAGATGTCAAGAGCATTTGCCAGACGAAGGTCAGTACCAAGGTTGAAGCTCGTAGATGTCTCTTGCGAGAAATTGGTAGTTGGGAAGGAGCCAAGCGATGCTCCCCATGTAGCACCGTAGTTGTTACCAATAATCACATAACCGTGCGAAACATCCCATGTGGGAAGCCACATGCCATAGGTAGGCATATAGTCGGTATGCTGGATGCCAGCCGATGCACGCAACTTACCGTAGTTGAGCAGAGCATCGTTGTTGTCAGCGTAAATCCAGCCGAGCGACAGTGTGGGTGAGAATGCCCACTTTGAAGGATAGGTACGGCAGGAGCCGTTACCTGCAAGCACAAGGTCGGCAACGTAGCGGTTCTGAAAATCGTAGTGGAAGACTCCCATGATGTTCTGACGATAGAAGGTGTTTCCACGTCCATCAGTGCTCACACCACTATTGTCGTACACAACGGTAGCATTGAAGTGGTCGTTGTCGAAGAACGAACGTTTGTAATTGATACCTACACTGGCCTTTGCTTTCCACCACTGACCGGCATTCCAGGTGCTGAAGGTGAGGTTGGTCTCCTTGTTACCGAATGGGTTCAGAGCTACGTTGTTCTTGTCACCAATGGTACCGGTGTAACGCTCGTAGCCATACTGGTGTGCCTTGTGCGAATTTTCCGCATAAATCGACGAATTGGCATAGCCGGCACTGACAAATACGTTCAGACCATTGAGCAGGAAGTCGAGTTTTTGAGACAGCTTGGCATCTACCCACAGCTGACGTTGATGGGTCTTGTAGAAACCGGACTCCTGAATCTTGGCAATGGGGTTGGCATCACCGTATGCCTCGTTACCACCCCAGATACCTGTTGAGGTCTTGTAGGGGAAAGCGCTTGCCGGCAGTTGGTAGATAGCAGCTGTAGCATCGTCAGCACCGATGTCGGAGGGCCGCTTGGTCTCCTGGAACATACCGAAGAGGTTCACCGACATGAGAGTTGTGTTGGTGATGTTGAAGTCGAGGTTGGTACGGATATTGGCCTTCGACTGGCGCAACTGCGTATTGTAGTCCGGCAGCTTGGTGTCCTTGAAAGCACCGCGCACATCGGTATAATCGATATGGGTGTAGTATTTCACCTTGTTCGTACCTCCGTACACCGAAACGTATGCATGGTCTTCCTCGGCAGTGTTCTTGAAAGTAAGGTCGCGCCAGTTCACGTTAGGATAGAAGTACGGGTCGGAACCGTCTTTGAAGAGGTTAAGCTCCTGCTCGGTGTATGCGGCAGAGAGTCCGTCGTTGTGACGGGCACGATTGAACGCATTAGCATATCCGTAACCATCTACCATGTCTGCGAATTCAGGGTCGAACTGGAACTTATGACTGTAGTTCACCTTGACGTGTGTCTTGCCTTCAACGCCACGCTTTGTCTTCACAAGTATAGCACCATTGATACCCTCATGGCCAAGAAGTGCCGTAGCGGCAGCATCTTTGAGGATGGTAACGCTCTCCACTTCCTCTACACTGAGGCGGTCGATGGGACGCTCGTAGCCATCGACGAGGATGAGGATACTTTTATCGCTAAGCGTGTGATAGCCACGAATATTAAACGAGGCACCCTTATTTTCGTCGCCCGAGAAGCCGCCTTGCGATAGAGCTGTTAGACCTGGCAGACGTCCATAGAGAGCCTGGGCAAGGTTAGTTGCCGAGGTCTGCTGCAATTCTTCACCTGTGATTGTGGTTGCAGAAGCGGTGCTGAGGAAATTACTTATTTCCACGCCGTAATTCTTATCGTCGAGTTTTACCTGCGCATTTGCTGTGAGAGAGACAACAGCAGTCGCAAGCATCAACATTCTATTTATATTCATATTTTATAAGTCTTATTGATTTTTAAAATCTGGATTACCAACCTGGGTTCTGGTTCAGACCATAGCCCTTGTTGATCTCATCACGTGAAATAGGCGCGAGATACCATTTGTCGGTCCACTTGCTCGTCTGGTTGCCGGTATCCCACCATACACGGGTATTGTTGGTACAAGGTATCTTCTCATAGATACAGTTCGGCCAAGGTTCACCGGGTTCGAGGCTCGTGTCGCCATTGTAGTCGGCAGGATTCATCTTGTTGCCGTTGGCATCCTTGCGCCATACACGCAGTTGGTGTACCTGTTTCTTGAATATGTCGGATCTCTTGTAGCGGATGAGGTCATACCAGCGGGAGTCTTCATAACCGAACTCACAGGCACGTTCCTTAAGGAGTTGATCGATAAAGTTGTCTTTGTTGGTGGTTAGGTTGAGCTCTGGATTCATAATCTCTACCTTACCAAGACCTACGCGTGCGCGTACCTTATTCATTTCGTCGCAGGCTTTCTGCAGATTGCCTGTCTGTGCGAGTGCCTCAGCGTAGCAAAGGTGAATGTCAGCCATACGCAGATAAGCAAAGTTGGTCGGATAGTATGCTGCATAGCCGTTGTCGCGGAGATACTTGAACAGTTTCATACGGGTAGACCATGGATTGTCGGTAACAGCAGGATTGAAGGTCTGGTCAACATTGCCACCTTGCCACATCTCGGTGCTAGAAAGCCCCTGATATTGCTCGGCAAGATTGTTGCGATTCACCACCATTGTCTCGTAGAGACGTGGGTCGCGGTTGGCAAAGATGTCTACGTTGTTGGTGTTATCGGTATTGAATACGTCGTCGTAAGGGAAGTTACGACCATTTGCCATACCAAACATTTCCATATATTCGAGGGTGAAGAGAGCCATACCGAACTCATCCATACCTTGTACGTTCCAGTCACCATTCCAAGCGTCTGTACCCGGACCAGCATGAACTTCAATCACCTTCTCGCTGTTGCCACGGAACCAGTAGGCGGCACGGAAAGCGTTGCAATAGTCTTGCTCACTGTTACCGGTGGGCTGTACAAGGGCGAAATAGTTGCCGTTGGCGCTATTGGCTTGGAAGAAATCCTCACAAGCTTTCAGCGCTTTCTGCCAAAGTTCGGATTTGTAGCCGCCAGCCCATATTTGGTTGAGGTCCTGATTCTCCTCGTTGCGAGTGAATTCAAGATAAGGTTTGTCACTGTTAAACAGAGGCGAAGCCACGAAGTTCCACAGCCTTACACGCAGACCATAGGCTGAGCCTTTGGTCAGACGTCCGGAGTTGGTGGCCTGATCCTGCACAAAGAAAGGAAGACCCGGTTCGTTGATGGCGCCCTGGATAAGCTCGTCGATGAACACTGCTGTCTCGATTACGCTCATGCGCTTGCCATCTACAACATCAGTAGCCACGAATGAGCGGTCGACTTTTGGAAGACCTCCGAAGTTGCGGAAAGCATCAAGATAGCGCGATGCCATGATGACGTACACCTCACCACGGAGCTGGCTCTTCTCTGATTCGCTCAAGTCGGGAACGCGATCGATGTTCTCGATGAAAATCCAACCCTCACGGATGGTACGCCAGATGCCTGCACGACCATTGCCGTCACCGTTGGCGATGAAGGGGAACTTGACAAGACCGCCGTTATCCTGGTCGGTCTCGGTAAGGTCACCACCGTAGTACTTTCCGAGATTGTGCCATCCGCAGTACGACTGGCAAATATCGGTAAGGGCATCGGGGTGAGAATACCATACTGCACCTGTATAGGTGAAAGGGTTATGCATGGCACCGTACATGTGCCAGAGGAAACGCTTTGCATTCTCTCCCTTGGCAAAGATGGAGTCTACGGTTACGTCGACACCTGGCTGCTTGTCGAGGAAGTCATTTCCGATGTTGATATCATCGACACAGGAACTCAGCGATCCCATCCCTATCATGGCACCAGCTACACATATAATAGTAGCAGTTTTTATTTTTTCTATAAGATTCATTGTCTTGAATGTTAGAAGTTTAAGTTGATACCGAAGTTGTAAACACGAGTCATAGGATAACGTGTGCTGCCAAAGCCGGCTTGTGCCTCCGGGTCATTGGCCTTGAAGCTTGTGAAAGTAAGAAGGTTATAGCCATTGGCATAAACACGGATGTTGTTGATGGGCACACCGGGTATGCGGAACGAATAACCAATCTCAAGGTTCTTCAGACGGATATACGATGCATCGACCATCCATGGGTCTGAAAGTGAACCGTTATGCTCGCGTGCCGATTTCTCAAGAGAGATACGTGGCAGGCTGGCACTGGGGTTATTCTCGGTCCAAGAATTGTCATAGACCCATTTGTTGAGCATTGACTGGTTACCAGTACCGAAGGCTGGAGTATAGAAAGAACTGAGCTGGCGGTTGACGTGGGTGGCACCTACCCAAGTCATGGAGAAGTCGAGACCTTTCCAGTTGAGCGTTGCGTTTATGCTACCAGTATACTCAGGAATATCGCTGTAGCCGATAGCATGTACATCGTTAGCATCCACCTTACCATCACCTGTGAGGTCAACGAATACGCTGTCACCAGGACGCAATGTAATCTGCTGGTCTGGCATGTCAACACCGTAAACTTCCTTGTAGCGCTGTTCGGTTTCACCAGGAACATAGAACTCAAAGAAGTCGTAGCCGAAAGGCTGACCTACAGGATGACCAGTGTGATACATGTGTGGGAATTCCTTCTTCACTTCTGCCATTTCCACAACCTTGTTGCGTGCGAAAGCTAATGTAGGAGCTATCGAGTAGTTCACTTTACCTATCTGGTCGGTACAGCGTAGGGTAATTTCATAACCATGGTTCTTGACACGGCCGAAGTTGACGGAGTTGGGTTTGAGAGCG
>ENA-OVGQ01004156-OVGQ01004156.1-human-gut-metagenome-genome-assembly--contig:-NODE-4156-length-10422-cov-10.396547_pt1 | contig 10422 bp, 6 predicted proteins | sample MGYA00237774_ERZ505427 | MGnify/ENA primary metagenome ERZ505427 (study PRJEB26158, sample SAMN06016404) | human gut metagenome | biome: human gut; feature: ankylosing spondylitis patient; material... | reverse complement strand
TATGGAATTTTCCCATCTGGTCCACACTGGCATCGTTCATCAGAGTGGCCGAAATACCGGAATGATCCGGGTCGGATACCGTCCTGCCGTCGGTGTGTTCAAAATCCAATTGCAAGATCAGATTGTCCTCCTGCGCCCATAGTGCCTGTCCGCTAAAAAACATCAGACAGCACATCATAATCAGTTCTCTGATTCGTTTTTGGTGTTTTTTCATGATTGAAATTTTAATGTTGAAACTAAATTTGTGATTAATAAGAAATGATTAGTGTAATACTATCACAACAAAAATAATATTTCATTTTTATTTTTAAAATTACAATCAATATGAATTTAGACCTTTTTTACAAAAAAATATAAATTTTAATCCGTATCCGCAAAAATCGAACCGACTTATTTCTGACAGATCTTCAATTTATCCCATATCATCAAAATACCAAGTCTTTATACATTCATCAATTTCTTATGAGATAATGAAATAATCTTTCATAAATAATTCAATCTTATGTACAGAAACCTCAACATACCCCAACCAAACCTCACTGACCGGAAAACAAACACTTTCCGAACATTCAAAAAACAAATACTGACATTTTTCAAGTCTGCTACATTTTTTGCCCAAGGATATATTGTACAATTAACATTTATTTAAATCCAAATGTTAACGGTATAAAAAATATTTTCTATAACTTTGAAGACGATAAAGACCTTAAAACATCTCGGAAAGAAGAAAAACATCATTATAACCTATATTTTATACCACTAATTAAAACTATATTTATGAAAAAACTACTGATGCTGACCATGGCAGGCGCCCTGTCATTGGGAATGCAAGCCCAAACCGGTAACGAACTGCCCTTTCAGAAATGGGCACTGACTCCCCCAATGGGATGGAATTCATGGGACTGTTACGGTCCTACGGTTGTAGAAAGTGAAGTCAAAGCCAATGCCGACTACATGGCCCAACACCTGGCTGCCTATGGCTGGGAATACGTGGTGGTCGACATCCGCTGGTTCGTAGAAAATGACAAGGCCGGAGGTTATAACCAGACCGACCCAATCTATGTATACGATGAGTACGGCCGCTATACGCCGGCACTCAACCGCTTCCCTTCTGCTGCCAACGGTGTCGGATTCAAGGCTCTGGCCGATTATGTACACGGACTCGGTCTGAAGTTCGGTATTCATATCATGCGTGGTTTGCCGAAAATCGCAGCCGAAAAGAAATTGCCGGTCAAAGGCACCAATGGCATCACTTGCGACATGATTGCCAGCAACGACTCCGCCTGCACATGGCTGAGAGACAATTATAAGGTAGATTACCGTAAACCGGGTGCACAGGAATACTACAATTCCATATTCGACCTTTATGCCCAGTGGGGAGTGGACTTTGTGAAGGTTGACGACCTGTCACGTCCTTACCATACGGCCGAAATAGAAATGATCCGCCATGCCATCGACCAGTGCGGACGCCCCATCGTCCTCAGTATATCTCCTGGTGAAACACCTCTCAACAAAATGGAGCACGTAAAGAATCACGCCAACATGTGGCGTACGGTGGATGATTTCTGGGACAACTGGAGCCAGCTGAACTACCAGTTCAACGTATGTGCCAAATGGGCGCCTTACATCGCTCCGGGCACATGGCCTGATGCCGACATGCTGCCATTGGGTAAGATCAGTATCCGTGGCGAACGCGGTGAAGAAAGATGGACCAACTTCACCACCGATGAACAATACACCATGATGAACCTGTGGACCATATTCAAGTCACCGCTGATGTTCGGAGGCGATCTGCCCCAGAACGACGAGGCGACCAACAAGCTGCTGACAGATCCCGAAGTGCTCTACATGCACCACTACTCTGCCAACAACCGCCAGCTCAGCCGCAACGACAACCGCATTGTCTGGGCTGCCGATGATCCGGCCAACGGCGACAAGTTCGTAGCCTTGTTCAATACCGGCGGTTCATCATTCGTCAATCCAAAGAACGTGCTTTACCGCAGTGGTACCATTTCCTACCTTACAACCGGTTATGCCACAGACGTGGCCGTGGATCTTCCGGAAAACACCCGTCAGCTGGCTCTTGTCGTGACCGATGGCGGCGACGGTTATGATTGTGACCATGCCGACTGGATCAACCCGACTGTCACGCTCAAGGACGGCAGTACCATCAAACTGACTGAAAAGACTTACCTGCGCGGCACCTGTGGCTGGGGTAACATCCATGTCAACCAGAATATTGAAGGCGGCACCTTGTCCATCAACGGACAGACTTATGACAACGGATTTGCCGTACATGCCAATTCCATTCTCCTGTTCGATCTTCCTGAAGGTGCTGAAAAGTTTACCGCCTTTGCCGGAATCGACAACACCGGAACCGACCAGGGCAGCAAGTCATCCGTAGAATTCATGGTCTTCAACGAAGATCCTACAATCCGTGAAGAAAAGACCGACCAATGGAACGGCGGCAATGTAACCATCAAGGTCGATCCGGGCAAACAGGTAGCCTGCAGCGGATTCATCAGCCGCAACAGCCAGGCAGAAGGTGTCAACCTGTCAGCAGACATCACCGGTGCCGAAAAACTTTATCTGGTAGTGACCAACGGCGGTGACGGTCTGGACTACGACCATGCCAACTGGGTAAATCCCGTACTGGTGGATGCAGACGGCAAGGAAACCTCACTGACTACCATAGCATGGGATGAAAATCCGGTCAACGGATGGAGCAGCCCTAAAGTCAACAAAAACAACGATGGTGGCGCACTGACCATCAACGGAACCACTTACGAAAAGGGATTCGGTGTCAATGCCCCGTCAGTTCTGACCTTCACTCTTCCTGAAGGACATCAGTATAAGACATTCAAGGCTCTGGTAGGCTACGACGGCGACGTACAGAATGCCGACAAGGGTGTAACCATGGAATTCCGCGTGTTTACCCAGGATCCTACTCCTGAAAGCGCCGAACCGGTCATGCTCGACCTGACCCAACTCGGATTTGCCCAAGATCAGGAATGCCGCATCACAGACATGTGGAGCAACGAAGAACAGGGCGTATTCAAGAACTCAGAATTTGCTCCGACCATCAGAGCCCATGCAAGTGAACTCTACCGCATCGAAGCAGTAGAACGTTCAAGCGGTGCTTCTGTCAGCATCGATACCGACGGCGACAGCCACAAGTCTGACGAACCGTTCAATATTACGATGACCGTCAGCGGTCCGGCTGAAGGCGCATACGTCCAGCTCCTTTGCGATGGCAAGATCGTCGGCACACTGCCTGTTGAATCAGACGGAACTGCCACTTACGTTTGCAAAGACTATTACGGCGGCACCTACAAGTTCCAGGCCAAATACAGCGGTACGACCAGTGTCAGCCCGGCCATATCAGAAGAAGTGACTGTGACGATCGAAGGAACATCAGCCGACCTGAGTCTCCTGCAACAGCGGTTGACCAAACTGGTAGAAGATGCCAAAACCGTAGAACCGGCCAGCGTAGCCGGTGCCTACCGCGCACCGCTGAGCGATGCCCTGAAAGCTGCCGAACCCATCGAAGGAAAAGACAAGGCGGAGCTGGAAGCAGCCATCAGCAATCTGGAAACCGCTTTGGACAATGCCCGCAAGAGCATGTCGGCCATGACCGCACTGAAAGATGCAGTCAGCGAAGCAACGGATTTTTTGTCTGCCGTCAGTGAATCCGCAGCCAAAGACGAACTGGCGGCTACAGTCAACAAAGGCAACGAAACTTTGGCCAGCGAAACGGCTACTACGGAAGATGTAGAAACCGCCACTGCTGATATCGTAGCCCAACTGAGAATCGCCAAACTGGAAACAGCACCCGTCAAAGGCCAGAGCTATGACATGACTGAATTCCTGACCAACCCCAGTTTCGAAAGCCAGACCACAGGATGGACACTCGACAAGAAGGCCAGCGGCTGGGAAGCTTACGGCACCTGGAGTGACCGTCCGGCAGCCGACGGTACATACTTTGTCAGCGTGGTCAACGAAAAGATCAGTTCACTCGACCTGCATCAGGAAGTAGACGGTCTGCCGGCAGGACGTTATACCGTTACCGGTGCCCTGCGCAACACCGACGGTGTGGATAAACTGACCGACCAGCATGTTTACGCACAGGCCGGCAGCCAGACTGTCGACTCTGACCCTCTGACCAATGTAAGCGGTGACGACAACAACGACTGGAGCACCCTGAACGCTGACGGCGTACTGGTTGCCGATGGTGAAGCGCTTCGCATCGGTATCCGTTCAACCGGTGACGGCAACAGCTCAAAAGGATGGTTCCAGGCCGATAATTTCCAGCTCACCTACTGGGGATCTTACCTTACTCTGGACGAAAAAGACGAAGCACAGTCTGTCATCGCCAAGGATATGCCGATGAATGTCACACTCAACAGGACATTCGAGAACGAAGGATGGAATACACTCTGTCTGCCGTTCAGTCTGGATGCCGAAACAGCTGCAAAGTATTTCAGCGACATCCGCAAAATCGAAAGTCTCAAACAGGATAATAATGCCTGCGTCATCGTATTCTCCGGCCAGCAAACTGAAATTGAGGCCGGTGTACCTTATATTGTCAAGACTGCTGCCGACATACAAGAAGCCATGTCATTCGACAACGTAGAGGTCAAGAGCCAGACTGCCGCCGACAAGGCTATCACAGTCAGCGATGACAAAGCCACCGTCACCATGACGGGACAATACGGAAGCGGCGCTCTTGCAGAAGGCAGTTTCATACTGCAGGATCAGGCTTTTGTAAAAGCTCCTGCAGGCAGTGTGCTTGACGGATTCCGCGCCAGCATTCTGGCCAAGGATCAGGAAGGTCACGATATGGAAATGATCAAAACGGAAATAGACGGTATCATCACCGGTATCAGTCTCACTGAAATGACCGGCAATGAGAAAGTGGATGTCTACACCGTAGCCGGCGAATTGATCAAATCCAATGTACGCCAGTCCGAAGCTACAGACAATCTGAAGAAAGGTGTGTACATCATCAATGGCAAGAAAGTCATCAAAAACTGATCAGTGTCTGTTCAGCCGGCCATCCGGAACATTTGGAGCATCCGTATCGACCGGTACTTGAATAACGAATATCCGTAAATAACAGTATCAATCCCCCGCCCTGCCCGGTATTTTAAAAAAACAAGGCATGGGCGGGGATTTTTATATCGTATTCCGCCCCCTGCCCTACAAAGATACCACACAATAAAAACAGGAACGTCACTTTCAGTCATTTATGGACACACCCCGTCATTTATGGTCATTCATAGTCGTTTTGACGGTTTTTGGTCCCATGAAAAAACCTCAAGGTGGTTTTTTCAAAGCCGGAAAGCATCCGGAAACAAGAAGTTCATCCCCCGATATAAGCAGATCCCATCCCCACATAAAGACTACTGACCCATATTCATCCTTCACCTCTTCATTTATAGATATATCTACCTGTTAAACAGCCTGTTACAGATGAACATCTGATATTCACCTTCCTTACAAACCAGATATGGCCCAAAATATCAAAATGTAAAATAAAACTACCAAAGCTACATCTTCAAGTCCGGCATCTTTTGAAAAAAGTAAGCTTTACTTTCAGAAAAGTAAGGTTTACTTTTTTTAAAGTAAGCTTTACTTTTTTGAAAATGTTTATATTTTTCATTTATCTTGTTTTTATACATTCTGTCATAAAACCGGAAAATGAAGGACCAAAAAGGAAAAGTGAAGGGATGGTGAAGGAGCGGTGAAGGAGGCCATTCACCTTGAAAGCCGCATAAACAAAGGAAAGTGAAGAGGTGAAGGGGTTTATGCCATAAAGGGTTTGGGGTGATGTTTCCGACAGGTTTCTTTTACGGAATATGCTTTACACAGACAAGCGCTATTCAACAATTTTGATCACTCACCCAGCGTTTATTCTACACCTGATATAACCATTCGGTCTTTCCAGCAGAGTATCATAATATCGAAACTGTAGCAAGCCATTCTGAACCCTCTCAACAATTATCCAATCTTATTTACGGATATTCCCGACCACACCTGTGAATCTTCTCACATGTACAAACAGCCACGAACCGCCATCCTCAAACCCTTCTATATCCAAAAGAAGGGTAGTCACACCTTTAGCGACTACCCTTCATTATTCTGTCATGCAGATGTGCTGTCATCTGCTTCTGTCATTCACTTCAAATGAATTACCACAAACTGCCGAAACGGTTATCATTTACATCGGCTTCCATATCTTCATAAGCATCGCCTGCATATTCAATATCTACATTTGAAGATACTGACGCTGCCATCACCTGTTCCTCACCAACAAGGTTCATTGCATTGACTTCCGGTTGGATATAATTTTTCTTTTTCATGGATTTAATTTATTTTTTAAAGTTTATAATTCTGTTTTGGTTATTATTTAACGACTTTCTTACCGTTGACAATATAGATGCCCTTACGCAGACCATCGAGAGCCTCGGATGACTTCACACCGGATTTTACGCATACGCCATCGATAGTATATACATTGACTGTGGCATCCACATCCTCACCCAGTACATCTTCAATGGCGGTCACATTACCGTCAATATTAATCAGCATCTGGTTCACACCTACCATAACTTCATCCAAAGTGATATAAGCACGGAAACCTTTCACGGTCACGTCCTTATCTGCAGCACGATAGAACTTGTTGTCGCTGATGAAATACTGGTCGCCAGTGATACTCATCTTGCCATAATTACCTAGCATATTCACGCTGCCTACTTCCAATGGAGCGGGTTCTGCAACCTTCACAGCCACGCCATTGACTGTAATCTGGCTTACGGCCTCGCCGACCTTCACAATATAAGGTACTCCAGCCTCGATTTCGGTTACAGGTTCTGAGAAGTTCAATACAACTGAACCACCGTTCTCTACCGTATTCTCCAGTTTGCGGACTTCTGTAATCTTATTAGCAGCAAGCTGTTCTGCTGTCATGGAAAATGGTACACAGAAGGTATTCCAGCTATCGGCCTTAAGAGTACGATCTACAGTCACATTGCCATAAGTATCGGAATCAATGCCTAATGAAGTATTTTCTTCACTCAATGACAAAGTTGTCGGAGCAACCTTGACAAGTTTCATATCATTAATACCAAACCATGAACAATCGTTATCTTCATTGATAAAGATACCTAACTTACCTTTCTTATCACCTGTCAAAGGCTCATTAACCATGAAAGAGAATGTTTGGAGTTTCTTCGTTCCTTTTTCTACAGGTTCTCCCTGTGCCAAGACTGTAGAACCATATCCTACACTTAAGTTTGCAGAAGGAGTATCAGTAGATTGAGCATCGTTATTTCCTGGATCTTGTCCAAATGTATAGGCTGACAAACTATAAGCACCAACCGGCAAATCAACAGACTGATAAATCAACCAGCCATTGCCATCTTTCTGGTGAAATACGCCAGAAGTCCATGCTTCAACAAATTCCCATCCTTCATCTTCTCCTTGCTGCTTATCATTACTTTGTACCTGGAAATTACCACGATCCAAATCACAATACCAACCAGTAGCAGGAGAACCACCCCTCCATGTATGTACATTGGGATTGATCAGCAAGAATGTCATATCAAATTGATATTCTTCTACAGGATCTGCAACCCTCATATAGTCATGCAAGGCTGTTTCCAGTTGTGTATAGCAATCACGAAGTTCGTTACCTGTAGCCAACTCTTGATACCCTTCTACCTGAGAAACAAGCTGTTTTAAATTTTCTTTAAGACTCTTGGATGCCTCAGAATTGTCCAGACATTCATTAGCAGACTCAATCAATTGAGGTATGGATACCAGATAATTTCCAGCCAAACTACATTCTGATACAGCCTCCTTCAAAGCAACATAGGCACTATATTTTTCCTCCAAGGTAGTTGCCGGCATGTTAATAGCTTGAATCAACTTCGTTTTAAAGGCCTCAGTTAAATTATCCTGACTGATTGATTGGGCTTCATTCAATTTTGTGTCATACAGATTCTGGATTTCAGCAGCACCGTCGCTTACCATTGTTAATCTAAAATTATCATAGAACAATTGCCCATTAAATCCTATATGGACATTCACGCCTATGCGTACTTTACCATCAACAACAAGTACATTACCCGTTGTAACACGATTTCTGTCCTTATCATTTTCCCAATCTTTTGCAGCCTGTTCTACAGTTCCTCCATGATTCCAATTCATTTTAGTTGTCATTCGAGCCTCAGAACTTTGGATATAAAGGTCTGTCTTATCACCTATGGTCGCATGTTCCTGAACTGACACATTATAAAGGCCGTTTGGAACATCTATCTCCTGATAAAAATCAAAAGTAGGTTTGTTCTTTGTGAAATCAAAAAACGGCATGCCATAATCTAAATTAGGTATCACAGTACTAGTCCATCCGTCCATTGTTTTATCATCAAAACCAGCATTAACCACCATGAGAGGTGTTACGTCCAGATTTGACACACCTTCAACAAATCCATCACTTGAATCATAGAAGGCTTTGCACGCTTCCAGAATTGAATTTCCGGCTTCTTTCCACACGCTTTGGTCTTCAGAAGCAAATGCAACTTCTTTATTTGAAACAACCGTTTCGTTTAATTTATTTTTAGCACTTTCATCTGCTTTTAATGCTCCAGACAAGTACTCAGCATAATTTTGCACTGACAGATAAGAAGAATTAAAAATAGCCTTTGCTTCATTGACATCAGTTATCAGCTTATCAATCTCAGATATTGCTTCCAAATATTCTTCTGAAGTTGAACATGTTTTATTTGTAACGTCATTTAATTGGGTAATATAACTTGTTGGAACCAAATCCTTCAATTCATTAGCCAAATTATGAGCTTCCGTTACTTTTTGTTCCAAAGCTGTTTCCATCGCACTCAAGTCCTCACCAACAAACTCAACTTTAACCTGAGAAAGAGTAAGCCAATTATTACCATTATTCTCTCCCGCACGTAAGCCAACACGCAAAACACCATCTGCTAACACGATTCCTTCTACTGTCACCTTTCCCCAAACATTGGTAGTAACTGCAGATTCTCCATCATTAGCAAACAAATACAAGCCTTCCTTGCAAACGTTATTTTCATTCTGTTTTCGTCCCATTGCCACAGCAGAAACCTTGTATTTACCTGCAGGAAGATTATTTATATCCTGATAAATCAAATCTGCACTTTTAGTCGGATCAGTTTCACTTGTCCAATATTCAATACCAGCCCCTGCGTAGGCTTCACTATCTAAATCTCGGCTATCAACAACATAAAAACGTGACGCGTTACGTGCATCTCTCTCCCATCCATATCCAGCTACACAAGAAGAATTCTTAACAGCCCCAGTCACATCCAACGGATTATCCGTACTAATGCCATCTATAATGTTCTGATCCGCCAATATTGTCACAGCAGCCATTACTACATGGTTATCATCGCTGCCGTTTTCACCGGTCTTAACACCTAATGTTAAAGTTCCGTCCGTTACAGTAACTTGCAACGTGTACTGCTGTAACGTACAGTGATTGGTTATATCTTGCTGTACTTCATTTGCAAATACAAACATACCTCCTTTATGTGTATGATCTCCAAGATCTTGGCTTTCCGCCCACATGGTTACGGTATAATCACCATTAGGCACATTAATTTTCTGATACAAAATGTTGGTATTAGCCGCATACTTCAGTTCTGCACCCTGCCAACGTTCTACGGCATTAGGATAAGGACATTCACCTTTATTAATATCTGCATCAGTTGGCATTGTGTAAGTTCTGAAATTACCACCCTGCACATCGGTCAACCAGCCACACTGATCCCAACTTGCCAATGTTTCCATTTTAGAGTTCCATAGAACCCATTTTGAAATATCAACTCCTGATTCTTGCTGCTCATTAACATCTGCAGTCATAACCACTTCACTTGTATTGACGGCATTCAAATAACGCATTGTATTTTCTCCTATAGCCTGTTCAGAATACAATGCTGCTGCACTCATCAGTGCTGCTGTAAAAAGTAATTTTGTTTTCATTTAAAATTTAAATTTTTAGGTTAAAAATTAATGTTATCATGGTTTTTAATTAAAAGACGAACGAAAAACGCAATTCACGCAAAAATCATTTTTTTCATTCTTCCGGATGACAGACTATGTCTGGACGGGAACGGCTCTTAAAATCAGAATTTTTATTATGCTTCATATTATTATTTTTCAGGTTAATACATTTTTCCAGATTGATTTCTACTATGTAGACGAACGAAAAACTGATTTCCCGCAAAAAAATCACTTTTTTTTTCATTTTTCCCGGAGAACAGACTTTTCCCGAAACGGAAACGGCTTTTAAAATCAGATTTTCTATCGTATTTCATTTCTTTTTATTTTCAGGTCAATACATTTTTCCAGATTGATTTCTACTATGTA
>ENA-OVGQ01004155-OVGQ01004155.1-human-gut-metagenome-genome-assembly--contig:-NODE-4155-length-10423-cov-2.724055_pt1 | contig 10423 bp, 5 predicted proteins | sample MGYA00237774_ERZ505427 | MGnify/ENA primary metagenome ERZ505427 (study PRJEB26158, sample SAMN06016404) | human gut metagenome | biome: human gut; feature: ankylosing spondylitis patient; material... | reverse complement strand
AGAAAATATTCAGAGATTTACCAGAATCTTTTATTTGGGGAATATGGAGAGGCAGGTCCATACTACATACTTGCAGATTTTCCGTCTTATATTGAAACATATGAAAAAGTATATCATTTGTATGTCGATCATAAGGATGAATGGATTAAAAAAGCAATTGTTAATACAGCAAAATCCGGATATTTTTCATCAGACCGAACGATTGAACAATATAATGAAAAAATCTGGAATCTGAAACCAGTAAAATAAGAGTTACAAAAAAGATGAGATTAAATTATGATTCATAACGCGTCAGTAGAAAAATACAGAACTCCCGTAGGTGCAGTCACATGTGGAAGCGAGATGATGATCCGCCTGTATGATGTAGGGCAGGAAGTCAATAAGGCAGAGATCATCATGTATTCTGAAAGTTTTCACCGGGAGTATGAGATGAAACGAAAAAAAGACTGCATGGAAGAACACATAAAGATGACCAGTGAAGCAGGTGTTGTCTGGTATTATTTCAGAATCTGGGAACATGGGAAATGTTATTTTTATGGAGCCAGACATGGGAAGACACAAGGAGAAGGAATGATCGTTGATGACAACCCGGATAGTTTTCAGATCACCGTATATGAAGAAAATTTTGATACCCCAAGGTGGATGTCAAAAGGAATCATGTATCAGATTTTCCCAGATCGTTTCTGCCAGGGAAACAAAGAAAATATGAAACACGGGAAAGCATATCATGAAAATATGGGAAGAACGGTCTATCTGCATGATGACTGGGAAGAACAGCCAGTATTTGGACCACTTCCAGGAAAAGAATTTTATGATCCATGTGATTATTTTGGTGGAGATATTGAGGGAATCATATCCAAACTTGATGATCTGAAACGATTGGGGATCAGTTGTATTTATCTGAATCCGATCGGAGAAGCAGCATCAAACCACCGCTATAATACATCAGATTATAAGAAAGTCGATCCATTCCTTGGAAATAACGAAGATTTTAAGCGGCTATGCCAGCTTGCCAAAGAACGCAGGATTCATGTGATCTTGGATGGGGTATATTCCCACACTGGGGATGATAGTGTCTATTTTAACAAAAAGGGAAATTACGAAGAACCAGGGGCATATCAAGGGGAAGAGTCAAAGTACTATGATTGGTATGACTTTAACGAAGATGGAACTTATAAGAGCTGGTGGGGTTTTGAAACACTGCCGGAAGTCAATGAATTAAATGAAAAGTTTGTTGATTACATTATCACAGGAGAAGATTCGGTGATCAAGCATTGGTTAAAACTTGGAGCATCAGGATTCCGTCTGGATGTTGCAGACGAACTTCCGGATGAATTTATCTTTAGATTGCGAAGCGAATTAAAGAAGAAATTCAAGAATTATACACTGATCGGTGAGGTATGGGAAGATGTCACAACCAAAGAAAGTTACGGAACGAAACGTAAATATGCTTTGGGAAAAGGCTTAGACAGCGCAATGAACTATCCGCTGAAAGTCAACGTTACAGATTATTTACTCGGCAATCAAAGTGCCAAAGATATGAAGACATTCTTGCTATCTCAGCAGTGTAATTATCCAAAACCATTGTATTATGCACTGATGAACCTGTTATCTTCTCATGATATTCCAAGAATTCGGACAACACTTGCAACTGGAATGAATGAGAATCTGCCATCGAGAGAGCAGCAGGCAGAATATGTCATAACATCAAAGATGGATCAGAAAGGAAAAGCACTCACAAGACTTGCAATGGCAGTTCAGTTCTTTGTCCCAGGAATGCCATGCATTTATTATGGAGACGAATATGGAATGCATGGACTGATGGACCCATTTAACCGAGGAGCATTTTTTGAAAATGATAAAGAAACCTATCAGGAAGTTTTGAGACTGACTAGCCTTAGAAACCGTGAAAAAGTCTTACAGACAGGATATGCATTATACATGGCACCGACTGAAAATGTCCTTGCGATCTTAAGATTTATCAGTGAGAAAAAAGATGTCTTTGGAGAAGCAAGTGAGAACAAAGCAATATTACTTCTCGTCAATCCGACGATGAAAAAAGAAGAGATCAATCTAGATCTCAACAAGGTCAAAGAAGGGGGAAATGAGAATGCATTACAGGCGCTGTTAAAGAACTTGAGCAATGCTGTGATCAAGGCAAATGTAGCACCTATAGATTATAAAGTGATAGAGTTATAAAAGCAAAAAAGAAAAAGGATCTGCAGATCAAAGATACATAAAGTATCAAAAGGGTTTGCAGATCCTTTTCTTATATTCTAGGTTCAACTCAAATTTAATTCTTAGCAGTGAGGGCTTCACTCTCAGCAGCAAGTATTTCATCTTCATCTTCATCACTCATGGAATAAGCAATATTCACACTATGGTCAGCAATACGCTCTAATTCAGAAAGCATATCGGAGAACAATAAACCAGCTCTTGGTTCACATTCGCCTTTGGCAAGACGTTTGATATGGTGTTTTTGATATCTGCGTTCCATTTTGTCAATCGAAGCTTCCAGAATTGCAATCTCAGCAAGCTTTTCTTCAGGTTTGTTGACACCATCTTGTTCCATGAAACATTCCAGGGAAAGTTTTAACAGTTTGGAAACAGCAGTGTACATCTTTTTGATTTCTTCTTTTGCATCTCCAGTAAGTCCAGTGTTATGTTTGATCTCTGTTTTTGTAAAATCAGCAAAATTTTCTGCATGATCACCGATTCGTTCGATATCATTAACAACATAAAACATGGAACCCAAGATCTTCTGATCGGCTAAAGGCAGTGATAGCTGGTTGGACTTTACCAGATAATCAGTGATCGCATGACTGACATTATTGATATCTTCCTCGCGATGATAGATTTTATCAACAAATTCATCGGATTGATTTAGAAATCCGTGGATGGCATGGTCTAAATTCTCCTGTGCCATATTAGCCATACGTCTTAACTCATTCTTCGCCTGAGGGATCATTGTTGCAGGAGATTTTAAGGAAATCTCTGTAATATACTGCAGTTCATTATGGTGGACTTTTTCATCTTTTCCACGGATGATCTTCTCTGTTAATGCAACAACTAAAGGTGTACATGGGAACATAAATAACACTTCAATGATCTTAAATGTTGTATGAGCATTTGCAACACTTCGTCCAAGATTTCCACCGGAAATACTTAAGAAAAAGTTTGTGATAGGAGTAAGTGCAAAGCTAAGTCCTGTAAAGATGATGATACTTCCAAATACATTAAATAAGAAATGGATCATCGCAGCACGTTTTGCACCTTTGTTACCACTTAAGCTGGCAAGCAATGCGGACACACAAGATCCCATATTACATCCAAGAATAATAAAGAAGCAGATTGGAAGATGTAATAATCCCTGAGATGCCATCAAAAGAACGATACTTACAGTAACAGAAGAACTCTGTAAGATAGCAGTCATGATAAATCCAAATAAAACACCAAGGAAATGGTTATCCAGTGTCTGAAGGTAAGATGTGATCAAAGGTGAATCCCTTAACACAGACATAGCACTTGACATGGAAGTTAATCCCATAAATAAAACACCAAATCCAAGAATAACTTCTCCCACTTTCTGAACGGTAGGATTATTTATAAATAATACCATAATAACACCCGCCATTAAAAAGACAGGGGCAATCTCAGAAAGGTTAAAAGAAACAAGCTGGGAAGTAACAGTAGTACCAATGTTAGCACCAAGGATAACTCCAGCAGCCTGAGACAGGTTCATAAGCCCTGCATTTACAAAGCTGACTACCATAACAGTAGCAGCACTAGAGGACTGAATAACAGCGGTAAAAAAGATTCCGACTAACATACCCGTTAAACGGTTTGTAGTAAATATTTCAAGAATCCGGCGAAGCTTCGCACCGGCAGCTTTCTCAAGTCCATCGCTCATCAGTTTCATCCCATAAAGAAAGAGGCCAAGGCCTCCCATCAGAGCAAGTATCATACGATAGTTCTCCTTCTTAACAATAACTTAACATAAACATTACTTATATTTTACTTTAAACGAAGCAATGTGACAAGAAAAATATCGAAAAATTTGGTTGAAGAGTAGTTGCCACAAAATTAAAATTGTCTAAGCAGAACATTCATGTTATAATCAAAGATACTGTAAAAATAGAGATGAATTATATAAAGTAGGAGAAATAATAGAATGGAACAGTTAAAGAACGAGTCGTCAAGACAGTATGAATATATGGAAGAAATGAAAAAATGGGTTCAGAAAAAGTCTGAAGAATTGGGAAGAAAGCTCACATGCCATGTAACCACATTTGGCTGTCAGATGAATGAGAAGGATTCTGAAAAGTTATTAGGGATCTTAGAAACGATCGGATATGAAGAAGTTGAAACAGAAGAAGCAGACTTCCTGATCTTTAATACATGTACAGTTCGTGAGAATGCCAATACAAAGTTATATGGACATTTGGGGCAGGTTAAGAAGATGAAAGAGAGAAATCCACAGATGATGATCGGGTTATGTGGATGTATGATGCAGGAAGAGCATGTGATCGAGAAGATTCGTTCAAGCTATAAATTTGTAGATATCATCTTTGGAACACACAATATCTTTAAATTAGCAGAATTATTAAAAGCAAGAGTAGACTCCAAGGGAATGATCGTTGATATTTGGAAAGATACAGACCAGATCGTGGAAGATCTTCCAAGTGACCGTAAATTCTCATTCAAATGTGGAGTTAATATTATGTATGGATGCAATAACTTCTGCAGTTACTGTATCGTGCCATATGTAAGAGGAAGAGAAAGAAGCCGTAAGCCGGAAGATATCATCAAAGAAGTAAAGCAGGTCGTATCAGAAGGTGTCAAAGAAGTGATGCTTCTTGGACAGAATGTAAATTCTTATGGAAAGACATTAGAAGAACCGATGTCATTTGCTGAATTATTAAGAGAAGTAGAGAAAGTCGAAGGACTAGAAAGAATCCGTTTTATGACACCACATCCAAAGGATTTATCGGATGATCTGATCGAAGTGATGGCAACAAGCAAGAAAGTATGTAAACATATGCATCTTCCAATGCAGTCAGGAAGCAGCCGCCTGTTAAAATTGATGAATCGTCATTATACAAAAGAACAGTATGTGGCACTTGCTAAGAAGATTCAGGAGAGAATCCCGGGAGTGTCTTTTACAACAGATATTATCGTAGGATTCCCTGGAGAGACAGAAGAAGATTTCAAGGAGACATTAGATGTTGTAAGAGAAGTTGGATTTGACAGTGCATACACATATGTATATTCGAAACGTTCCGGAACACCAGCAGCGAGCATGGAAGATCAGGTGGACAAAGATGTGATCAAAGATCGTTTTGACAGACTTCTTGCCTTATTAAAAGAGACATCTGCAAAGAATTGCAAGAAGAAAGTCGGAGATATCGAGAGAGTTCTGATCGAAGAAGAGAATACGCATGAAGAAGGAATGTTAACAGGAAGATTGGAAAATAACCTGTTAGTTCATTTTAAAGGATGTAAAGAACAGATTGGTACAATGGCAGATGTTAAATTAGTTGAGGAAAAAGGTTTCTATTATATGGGAGAGCAGATCCATGGCTAAAAAAGGAAAACTGACACCAATGATGCAGCAGTATATGCAGATCAAAGAAGAAAATAAAGATTGTATCTTATTTTATCGTCTTGGAGATTTCTATGAGATGTTCTTTGATGATGCACTGACAGCATCCAAAGAATTAGAGATCACATTAACCGGGAAGAACTGTGGACTTGAGGAGCGCGCACCAATGTGTGGCGTTCCTTATCATGCTGTGGATTCCTATTTAAATAAATTAGTAGAAAAAGGATATAAAGTCGGGATCTGTGAGCAGGTCGAAGATCCAAGTCAGGCAAAGGGAATCGTAAAACGAGAGATCGTGCGTATTGTAACGCCAGGAACGAATATTTCCCAGCAGAGTCTTGATGATGAGAAGAATAACTATCTGATGTGTATTTTTGCAAATGATGGAAGCTACGGAATTTCATTTGTTGATGTTACAACGGGAGATTTTAGAACAACATCAATGGACAGTTTAGCGAAAGTCAGAGATGAGATCTTCAAGTTCGAGCCGGCAGAGATCATTTGTAATGATGCATTTTTGATCAGCGGCATGGATTTTGATTACTTAAAAGACAAGATGTCGATCGTGATCTCAAGCATTGAGCCATACCATTTTGATGAAGAACAGGCAGAGGAAAGGATCAAGCGTCAGTTCAAAGTAGGGAATTTAGAAGGCCTTGGACTTGTGGATCATCCAATGGGAGTGATCGCAACTGGTGCATTGCTTGGATATCTTCATGAGACACAGAAGAGTTCTCTGGATCATCTGATGCATATTGAAGCTTATGAGACAAGTGAATTTATGATCATCGACAGCTCCAGCCGTAGAAATTTGGAACTTTGTGAGACATTACGTGATAAACAAAAAAAAGGTTCACTCTTATGGGTATTAGATAAGACAAAAACAGCCATGGGTGCCAGAATGCTAAGAAACATGGTAGAGCAGCCATTGGTGGACAAGAAAAAGATCGAAGAGAGATACGATGCGATCACAACACTTACGGATCAGACGATCGTAAGAGAAGAATTAAGAGAATACTTAAATCCAATCTATGATCTGGAACGTTTAATGACAAAAGTAAGTTATAAGACAGCGAATCCAAGAGATATGATCGCATTTAAAACATCGTTGGAATTACTGCCTGCGATCAAAACAGTTCTTGAAGAATGTAAAGATCCATTATTGTCTGGATTAAGAGAAGATTTAGATCCATTAGAAGATATCCACAATCTTTTGGAAGATTCCATCATTGAAGAACCACCGCTTGCAATCAAAGAAGGTGGGATCATCAAAGAAGGATTCAAGGAAGATATAGACAAATTAAAACGTGCCAAAACAGAAGGAAAGCAATGGTTGATGGAACTTGAGGAACGGGAACGTGAAAAAACGGGGATCAAGAACTTAAAGATCAAGTTCAATAAAGTATTTGGGTACTATTTAGATGTAACAAATTCCTACAAAGATCTTGTACCTGAACATTATATCCGTAAGCAGACACTGGCCAATTCCGAGCGTTACACAACCGAAGAATTAAATCAGCTGGCGGATACGATCTTAGGTTCCGAAGACCGTCTGTATGCGTTAGAATATGAAACTTATGTTATGATCCGTGAAACATTAGCAGGAGAGATGGAACGAATCTCAAGAACAGCGAATGTGATCGCGCAGATCGATGCACTTGCCTCCCTTGCATATGTCGCAGAACGCAATCATTTTGTACGTCCGAAGTTAAATGTCAGAGGGACGATTGATATCAAGGATGGAAGACATCCGGTTGTGGAGCAGGTGATTCCAAATGATATGTTTATTTCTAATGATACATATCTTGATAACAAGAAGAATCGTGTAGCGATCATCACGGGACCAAATATGGCAGGTAAATCAACTTATATGAGACAGGTTGCCCTGATCGTATTAATGGCGCAGATTGGTTCTTTTGTACCAGCGGCGAAAGCAAATATCGGTATCGTAGATCGTATCTTTACAAGGGTTGGAGCATCAGATGATCTTGCTTCTGGACAGAGTACATTTATGGTTGAGATGAGTGAAGTTGCCAATATTTTAAGAAATGCAACGAAAAACAGTTTGTTGATCTTAGACGAGATCGGACGTGGAACGAGTACATTTGATGGATTGTCCATTGCATGGGCAGTTGTGGAATATATCAGCAATTCCAAGCTCCTCGGTGCAAAAACTCTGTTTGCGACACATTATCATGAACTGACAGAGTTAGAAGGTAAGATCGACAGTGTACATAACTACTGCATTGCTGTCAAAGAACAGGGAGATGACATTGTGTTCCTGCGCAAGATCGTAAAAGGTGGTGCAGATAAGAGTTATGGAGTACAGGTTGCAAAACTTGCCGGAGTCCCAGATGCCGTGATCAATCGAGCAAAAGAGATCGCAAGAGAATTAGAAGAAAATGATCTGACGTCAGGAGCGAAGGATATCATGCCATATGGAGAGGCACAACAGTTAAGTTTCTTCAGGGAAAGCGATGAACCAACGATGGAACATCCATTTATGGCAGAACTAAGAGAAAAAGACCTTTCTGACATGACACCGCTTGAAGCATTGAATTATTTATATGTGTTACAGGAGAAGTTAAAGAACGAGGAGTAATTTTATGGCGAAGATACAATTACTAGATCAAAAGACGATCGATAATATTGCAGCAGGAGAAGTCATTGAACGGCCAGCTTCTGTTGTCAAAGAGCTTGTGGAAAATGCAGTGGATGCAAAAGCGAATGCAGTGACTGTGGAGATCAAAGACGGCGGAATGACATTGATCAGGGTAACTGACAATGGGATCGGAATTCCAAAAGATCAGGTAAAGACTGCATTTTTACGTCATGCGACAAGCAAGATCCGTTCGGTTGAAGATCTGTTAAGTGTATCTTCTCTTGGATTTCGAGGAGAGGCATTATCAAGTATCAGCGCAGTTGCACAGGTTGAGCTGGTAACGAAGACTGCAGAAAGCTTCAGTGGAGTATCCTATAAGATCTATGGAGGCGAGGAAGAAGCTTTTGACGATATCGGAGCACCCGATGGAACAACATTTCTGGTAAAGAATCTGTTTTACAATACACCAGCAAGAAGAAAATTCTTAAAGAGTGCGACAACCGAAGCAGGGTATGTAGAACAGATGATGGTACACATTGCCCTAAGTCATCCGGAAATTTCATTTAAATTTATCCATAACAATAAAAATAAGATTTATACTTCTGGAAATGGTAAGGTAAAGGACATCATCTATCATATTTATGGGCGAGATGTGGCAGGAGCATTGATCCCGCTAGAAGCACAAAATAAAGATGTGAAAGTCACGGGATTTGTCGCAAAACCGTATGTTTCCAGAGGAAACAGAAACTATGAGAGTTACTTTATTAATGGAAGATATATCAAAAGCTCGATTATTTACAAGGCAATTGAAGAAGGATATCGTACCTTTACGATGAAACACAGATATCCATTTGTGTGCCTTGATTTCAAGATCGATCAGGAACTGCTGGATGTGAATGTTCATCCGACAAAGATGGAGATCCGTTTCCGAAATGGAAGAGAAATCTACGAGCTTGTAGTAGATGCAGTCAGAGCGGCATTACTTCAGAAAGATCTGGTGCAGGATGTATTAAGAGAGACACCGAAGAAGAAAGAATTGCCGAAGACAAAAGAAGTGAAAAAGCCTGAGCCATTTGAGGTGAACCGAAGGAAAGAAGAGGTTCAGAAGGTAGATCAGCAAGGGCAAGGTGTACAACAGCAGGTTGAAAAGCAAAGGCAAGCTGTACAACAACAGATTGAAAAGCCGTCACATCCTGTAAAGAAAACACCAACAGCCAGCGAATCATCAAAAAATACAAAGAAACCGACTTATGCAGGCTTAAACTACAATACTCAGAAAAAAGAATTTCCACAATATAAGACAGATGAACTAAGTAACAATCAGATGACACTAAGAGAAGATCCAGTATTTTCAGTTCAGGCAAGACCTGACCGCAAGATCTTAGGTCAGCTCTTTAAGACATATTGGCTTATTGAGTACGAAGACCAGTTATTTATCATGGACCAGCATGCAGCACATGAAAAAGTCAATTATGAGAGGCTGATGAAGAATTTCAAAGAAAAAGAAATATATAGCCAGAGATTAGAACCGCCAATGGTTGTGACGGTTTCTATGACGGAAGCAGAAGCGTTAACAAGATACAAAGATGCATTCGCAGGTTTAGGATTTACGATCGAATCTTTTGGAGGGAATGAATATTGTATCCGGGAAGTTCCAGCCAATCTCTATGGAATCGGGGAAAGAGACTTATTTATGGAACTTTTAGATGCGGTAAGTCAAGAAAATGGTACCTTGGATACAGAAGTGATCGCATCAAAGATTGCGACAATGGCATGTAAGATGTCGATCAAGGGAAATCAGAGAGTATCGTTAATGGAAGTAGAACATCTTTTAGATGAACTGATGAAGCTGGAAAATCCATACCAATGTCCACATGGAAGACCAACGATCATCAAGATGAGTAAGTATGAGATAGACAAGAAGTTTAAGAGGATCGTATAGTGAAACCAGACAAGGAGGGAAGACTATGACAGATCAGGAATTATTAGATTTTGCAGATAAAGCAAAAGAGAAAGCATACGCACCATATTCCAGATTTCAAGTAGGAGCAGCAATTCTTACCAAAGAAGGAAAAGTATTCACCGGGTGTAATGTGGAGAATTCTTCTTATGGAGCAGCCATTTGTGCAGAGAGAACAGCGGCAGTCAAAGCTGTCAGTGAAGGATATCATGACTTTGAAATGATCGCGATCGCATCCAATGGCAGTGACAAAGAAACG
>ENA-OVGQ01004144-OVGQ01004144.1-human-gut-metagenome-genome-assembly--contig:-NODE-4144-length-10452-cov-2.786765_pt1 | contig 10452 bp, 10 predicted proteins | sample MGYA00237774_ERZ505427 | MGnify/ENA primary metagenome ERZ505427 (study PRJEB26158, sample SAMN06016404) | human gut metagenome | biome: human gut; feature: ankylosing spondylitis patient; material... | reverse complement strand
ATTTGGAAGAAAACATTTGTCTGATAAATTTTTTATAGAAGGGGTGGAATGAAAAAATCTGAGGAATATTATAACCAGGGAAATGATTGCAAACACATTGATTCATAGGGAATTTACGAGTTCATATACAGCTAAATTTGTAATAGAAAAAGATAGGATGTATACAGAAAATGCGAATCGGTCATCAGGAGATGGAATTATTACACCTGATAACATGGAACCAAATCAAAATAATCCGATCATTGCTTCATTTTTTAGAAATATAGGATGGTCAGATCGATTAGGTTCAGGAGTGAGAAATATATTTAAATATTCGAAATATTATTCAGGAGAAGAACCAGAATTTGTAGAAGGGGATGTATTTAGGATTATTGTGCCATTAAATGAAGATTATTCCTATGATAATGTAAAAAACGGCGATAAAACGCTTTCAAAAAAGACAATACAAAATTATAAAAAAATACTTGAATTTATGGAAGAGGGTAAAGAATATACGATTCAGGATTTTTGTAATTTGTTAAATTTAAAACCCTCCAGAACGAAAGAGTTATTAAAAGCTTTGACACAAGATATAGAACAAATAGGCAATAATAAAAATCGAAAATACAGATTAAAATAAAAAGGCTATGGGGAGGAAACCTACAAATGCAATCAGCATATATTCACTTATATCTGATCATGATCAACGTTATAACATTTGCATTGTATGGACTAGACAAATGGAGAGCGATGACAAGACAGTGGAGAGTCAGAGAGAAAAAATTGATCATACTTGCACTGATCGGAGGCTCCATTGGAGCAATGATCGGTATGACAGTATTTCATCATAAGACAAGAAAATGGTGTTTTAGATTAGGGATACCTTTGATTTTGGGCATTCAGGTGTCGTTGGTACTTTGTTTTTATGATATGATATAAGTAAGCAAAGAAGAATCCCCAAAGCAAAGGAAGATTAGAGATATGAAGCAAAACAAATGGAAGCATTTAAAATTTGAAAAATATATTTTTGTGTTATTATTGGCAATCGAGCTTATTATGTCATTTACTTTTTTAGGATTCATTCATATTGATCCAATTTCACTTACAACAGCATATATCCCGATCGTAGTTGCGGGATGTTTGCTTGGACCTTTGGAATCGACACTGATCGGATTGGTATTTGGACTAGCAAGTATGTATAAGGCATCAGCACTTTATGTTGTATCAGATGATAAGATATTTTCGCTGCTATATAGTGGTAATCCAATAGGAAGCATTTTACTAAGTGTTGGGTCAAGAGTTTTGTTTGGCTTTGTGATCGGATATCTGTTTTCCATCATAAAAGGACGAAAGTATGAGAAAATAGGAATCTGGATTCTTTCTTTGATCTCACAGTGGATACATGCTTTCTTAGTGTTCACTGTTATGGGAGCCTGTTTTCCACAACTTGGCTATACTGGAATGTCAACATTTCATATGGGGATCAATGATGCACTTATTGCACTATGTTGTCTTTTCTGGGTAGAGGTGGCATATAAGATTTATCACAAGGAACGCATTCAAAAATACAAGGATGCGGTAAATCAATCTTTGGATGATCCATATCTGTCTTCTAAGATAGTCGCTATATCATCAGGGATCAGTTTTTTGATCATTTGTATAGCGATATTTTCTACTGGATATTTTGCAAATCGGTCTACATATATGTTGAAACAGCACAGAGTTCATGTAACAAAGACAATTGAGATTGATCTGCTACATTTACAGGTACAGTTTTTGATCGCAATGCTTGCATTGGATTTTATCTTAATATTGACGATGCTTATGATCTACCAATATATGAAGTATCGGGAATATCAAGGGGAGATTGATTTTCTTACTGGAGTAATGGGAAGAAGACTGTTTTTGCAGCATTGCCAAAATATTCAAAACGATCAGAGGATTTATGGCCATCAAGGATGGTTTTTATTCTTGGATGTGGATTGGTTTAAGCAGATCAATGATAAACTGGGACATATGGCAGGAGATGAAACCTTAAAGAAATTTGCGATGTTTTTAAAAGAACAATTTGAGCCATATGGAGCAGTCGGAAGAGTTGGTGGAGATGAGTTTGCTGTGATGATCGAAGAAGAGATGAGCCAGGAAGTGTTAGAAAAGGAACTGGAACAATTCTTTCAAAACATCTCAGGAATTCAGAAGGAAGTTACAGTAAGCTGCAGTATTGGAGTATATCGTTTTACATATCCAAAAACAATCAAGGAACTTCTGACAAAGACCGATGAGATCTTATATGAAGCAAAAGCAAATGGAAGAGGCTGTTTTGTTATTAGATAAAGTCTAAGAAGGTGGTAACGGTGGTGTTGGCAATGAACAATATGAAATTACCAGTAGGCATCGATCAATTTGATAAACTGATAAAATCCGGTTTCTACTACGTAGACAAAACCAGATTGATCGAGCAACTTTTACAAAACTGGGGAGAAGTAAATCTATTTACACGTCCTCGGCGTTTTGGAAAGACTTTGAATATGAGTATGCTGAAATCCTTTTTTGAGATAGGAACAGATAAAACACTGTTTGATCAATTGTATATTGCTGCAAATAAAGAATTATGTGAAGAATATATGGGGCAATATCCAGTAATCTTTCTTTCGCTAAAAGGTGTTGATGGATTGAATTTTGAAGAAGCCAAAAGCATGCTAAAGATTACGATCCGTACGGAAGCACAGAGACATTACGAGTTGAAGAAGAGTGGAAAAGTTACATTAAAGAAGAAAGCCAAGAAAGGAACATACAAAATCCGGATCACGGCAGCAAAAACATCGAAGTATCAGAAAGCGGTGAAATATGTGACGGTTAAGGTAAAATAAATCAACAAAGAATTATGCAAAGGTATTGATTGAAAATTTTAAAGTATGTTATAATTACCTAATTACTAATTGTTCGATTAGTAATTAGGTAATTAGTAATTAGTCAATTAGCAAAAAGGATGATGGTATGAGATTTGTTGGAAGAGATCGTGAACTTAAGAAGTTAAATGAATTGTATCAAGAGGAAGAATTTCAGTTTGTTGTTATCTATGGAAGACGGCGGGTTGGAAAAACGATGTTGATCAATGAATTTTTGAAAAAGAAAAGATCCGCATATTATATGGCAGTTGAAGGTACATCCAAAGAAAATCTGTCAAGTATTTCAAAAGTGTTATTAGCTGAAAAAAATGAAGAATTTTATATGCCAGAATTCCCAGATTTTGAAAGCTTGCTTTCATATATCGATCATTTATGTAAGAATACAGATGATCAAGAACGTCTTGTGATAGCAATTGATGAATTCCCATACCTTGCAGGATCTTATCCTGCGATTTCTTCAATGTTACAAAGTCATATTGATCAATGTTGGAAAGATTCCAATTTGTTTTTGATTCTGTGTGGATCTTCTATGAGTTTTATGGAAGAGCAGGTGTTAGGGTATAAAAGTCCCTTATATGGAAGAAGAACGGCCCAGTTTAAACTACATCCTTTCACTTATTTTGAAGCCAGACAGATGCTTTCAGGTTTTAAAGTAGAAGAACAGGCAGTTTTATACGGTGTGACAGGGGGGATTCCAGAGTATTTATCGAGGATTCATAATGATTGGTCAATGGATGATAATATTAAGAAATTATTTTTTGATGAAAGCGGACGTTTATTTGATGAACCAGGGAATCTTTTAAAACAGGAACTTCAAGATCCATCAAGCTATCATTCAATCATAACAGCGATTGCAGGAGGTGCAAGCAGGTTAAATGAAATTGCAACGAAAACAGGACTTGCAAGCAGTGGATGCAGCGCACAGATTCAGTCTTTGATAACGTTAGGAATCATTAAGAAAGAAACACCATTGACTGAAGGTATCAAAAGTAGAAAAACATTATATACCTTAGAAGATTTTATGTTTTTATTATGGTATCTATTGGTCAGAACGAATTTAAGCGGTATGATGAGAGGAATCAGGGAGACAATCTATGAGGTATCTGTAAAACCTCAGATCAGTCATTTTATGGGATATATTTTCGAAGAAATCTGCAAGCAATATTTATATCTTCCACAAATCTATATGACACTTCCATTTCCAACAGGTGAATTTGGACGATGGTGGGGAAATAATCCAAAGAAGAAACGACAAGAAGAGATTGACTTAATGGCTGAGAATGGCTCAGAAGCGATCTTTGGAGAATGTAAGTGGAGAAATGAGCCAGCAGATGTGGATATATTGGAGACATTACAGGAAAGAAGTGGATTGTTTCATTATCAAAAACAAAGTTATATGATATTTTCAAAATCAGGTTTTACGGAGAAATTAAAGTTGCGTGAGCAGGAAGAGGAAAATGTCAGACTGATATCATTCGAAGATATGAATCAGTTGTAAAAAATATGGAGACAGTTTCAGATTTTGAAAACAGTCTCCATATTTTTATTTCATGTGTAACATACAATTGTTGAAAAATATTAAAAAGTTGGTTACAATCTACAACAAATCCCCCTGCCAAACATCCTTAACCTTCATCTCATGCGCAATCCTATTCAAAACTTTCCGCTTATAAACACTCCACTCAGGAGCAATCAACAAATTTCTCGGTCCATCTCCAGTTAATCGATGAATCACGATCTCAGGACTCAGATTCTCAATACATTTCAAAATCAGATCAACATAAGACTCCAAAGTAAACACATCAAAGGGATGGTCCTCATAATGATCAGCCAGATCCGTATTCTTCAAAATATGCAGCATAGAAAATTTAACCCCATGAATCGGAAGGTGATTCAGATAACGAACTGACTCAAACATCATATCATCCGTTTCACCAGGAAGCCCAAGAATCAGGTGAACAACAGTCAATACACCGATCTTATGAAGATTCATAACTGCTTCATCAAAACAAGACAAAGGGTACCCACGCCGGATAAAAGAAGCGGTCTCTTCATGAATCGTCTGCAGACCAAGTTCCACAAACACAGGTTTGATCTTATTTAATTGATTTAAAAGTTCCAAAACCTCGGCAGGCAGGCAATCCGGTCTGGTACCGATTGCAAGAGCAATGATTCGCGGATCATTGACCGCTTCCATATACAAAGCTTCCAGTTTTTCAATCGGACCATAAGTATTCGTAAAAGCCTGAAAATAAGCAATATACTTTCCATTCTCGATCTTTCTAGAAACCATCTCAATTCCAGCGGTAATCTGATCTGTCACAGACAAAGCAGCTGAAGAAGCAAAATCCCCGGAACCGCCCTCACTGCAAAAGATACAACCACCAGTTCCAAGTGTTCCATCTCTGTTTGGACAGGTAAAACCACCATCTAAGGATACTTTATAAATTTTCTCACCAAAATAATTCTTTAAAAAACTATCAAACGAATAATAACGTTTTCCATGCCAATTCATATGATCATAACTCCTAACTACAAGTTTGTTATCTACAAGATAGCACGAAAAATGTGGAAATTCCAGCGTTTTCAAGTCACAAAATGTTCATAACATTATCACGTACTATAAAATCTCAATCACAAAACTCAAAGTTTCATGTTCTCCAGGCTCCAAGAATCGAACCCCTCTTTTATGTTCAAACACATCATCCTCATCACTGCAGGTAGAAGTTCCACTCCAAGGTTCCAAAGCAACAAAAGGTCCATCATTTGCACTAGACCATACACCCAGATAATCAAAATCAGGGAAAGTAACTAAGATACCATGACCGCTTTCCTTATGTTTTAATGCAACCGTGCGTGATTTCAACTGATCAAAGATCAAAGCGTCCTTGTAAAATAAAGAATGTTTTACAGGGATCACAGTTTCATGATCAAGAACAGGAATACGATCGTTGTTATTGATCAAACCATCATCTGTAAGCTGTGCACAGGCAGCAGTTTCCGGTTGTTCAAATTCCACGATATAATCTTCAAAATTCTCCCCTTCATACACTGGACAGTTAAATGCAGGATGACCGCCAATACAGTAAGGCATAACGATGTCCCCATGATTGATCACCTTATGACTGACTTTCACTCCATGATCTGTTAATTCATAGATCATCTGGAGTTCAAAATCATAAGGATACTGTTCTTTTGTAGAATCATCCGCTTTCAAAGAATAAACAGCACAAGTTTCAGAAGAAGAAACCAAAGTAAATTCTAATTTTCTTGCAAGACCATGACGGCCAAAAGAACAAGTCTTAGAATTACCGATGGTTGCAGTTCCATTTCTTAAACATCCAACGATCGGAAATAAGACAGGTGCCTGTCCGCTCCAGAAGTCAGGGTTTCCCTGCCAGAGATATTCCGTACCAGAAGCATCTTTGATAGAAGTCAGTTCCCCACCAAGAGATTTTAAAGTGACAGATACATTTTCATTGCGTAAGATTGTATTGCTCATGAGATATCCTCCTAGATTTAATATAGTATGATTATACCATGAATTAACATCGAAAAACACTTGTGTTTCTTGAGAAAAGCAATAGTTAAAAGCATATTTTTTATAAAGAATCAGTAGAAATTTAAGAAGTGGTGTGATAATATGACTAAGTATGCGTAGAAATGTAAAATAATAGATAAAAATAGAAAAGAGGAAAAAGATTATGGCAAACAGTATTGAGCAGGAAATCGGCCGCAGAAGAACCTTTGCGATCATTTCCCATCCGGATGCCGGTAAGACAACGTTGACTGAGAAGTTCCTTTTATATGGAGGAGCGATCAATACAGCGGGGTCTGTGAAAGGAAAGGCAAACTCCAAACATGCAGTATCTGACTGGATGGAGATTGAAAAAGAAAGAGGTATCTCTGTCACTTCTTCTGTATTACAGTTTGAATACGAAGGAAAATGTATCAATATCCTTGATACACCAGGACATGAGGATTTCTCAGAAGATACGTATCGTACACTGATGGCAGCGGATTGTGCCGTCATGGTGATCGATGCTTCCAAGGGTGTGGAGCCACAGACGATCAAGTTATTTAAGGTCTGTGTTATGAGACATATCCCGATCTTTACATTTATCAATAAGATGGACCGTGAAGCTAAGGATACTTTCGATCTGTTAGACGATATCGAGAAAGTCTTAGGGATCGAGACATGTCCGATCAACTGGCCGATCGGATGTGGAAAAGAATTTAAGGGTGTATACGAGCGTGCATCAAGAAATATCTTACGATTCGAGGCAGTCTCCACAGGTGGTGCAAAAGAAGCAAAAGAAACGATCATTTCAGCAGATGATGATAATGCAGCAGATCTGATCGGAGAAGATTTCTATGAGAATCTGATGGAAGAAATTGAATTGTTAGATGGTGCGGCAGCAGATCTTGATATGGAGAAAGTACATCAGGGAAAACTATCCCCAGTATTCTTTGGATCAGCACTTACAAACTTTGGTGTAGAACCATTCTTAGAGCATTTCCTGAAGATGACAAACAGACCACTTGCAAGAACATCCAAGGGAGAAGAAGTAGATCCTGTGGAAAATGGTTTTTCAGCGTTTGTCTTTAAGATTCAGGCAAATATGAACAAAAACCACCGTGACAGAATTGCATTTATGAGAATCTGTTCCGGTAAATTCGAAGCGAACATGGAAGTAAAACATGTACAGAGTAAGAAAAAGATGAGGCTTTCCCAGCCACAGCAGATCATGGCACAGGAACGTAAGATCGTAGAAGAGGCGTATGCAGGAGATATCATCGGAGTATTTGACCCGGGAATCTTCTCTATCGGAGACACTGTCTGCCTTCCAAAAGATGACTTTGAATATGAAGGAATCCCAACGTTCGCACCAGAACATTTTGCAAGAGTCATCCAGTTAGATTCTATGAAGCGTAAGCAGTTTGTGAAAGGTGTAGAACAGATCGCACAGGAAGGTGCTATCCAGATCTTCCAGGAACATGAAGCAGGATTTGCAGAGATCATCGTCGGAGTTGTAGGAACACTTCAGTTTGATGTCTTAAAATACCGTCTGGAAAATGAATACAACTGCGAGATCCGTTTAGAACCATTGCCATATCAGGCAATCCGCTGGATCAAAGACCGCAACACGGATATGAACAAATTACGTGGTGTATCTGAAGTTAAGAAAGTCAAAGATATGCGAGGAAATCCACTGTTGTTATTTAAGAATGAATGGGGAATCCAGTTTGTACTTGATCGTAATGAGGGATTAGAGTTAGTTGAGTTCAGCAAAGAATAGTATAAATTGTATTGCTTTTTGGTAAGAAAAAGCATTGTAACTTGAGAATAAAGGTGATATATTATATTAGTATATTTCTTAAGTTATCAAAAATAATATAAATATCAGACTTAGAAAAGAGATTGTTATGGCGTTGATAGATATTCATACACATATATTATATGGAGTTGATGATGGAGCAAAGGACATCAATGATTCAATGGGACTGTTGGATGAAGAACGGGAACAAGGCGTGGATCAGGTAATACTGACTCCGCATTACGGTCCGAAGTTTGGATATCCGGATACAGAAGTATTGAGAGAGAAGTTTGAGGCGATCAGAGAGAAGGCATACAAGTATTATCCAGAGATTCAGCTATACCTTGGGAGCGAATTATATTATCAGCAAGGGACAGTTTCAGATTTGAAACAAGGGAAAGCATTGACGATGAATGGGACTCGTTATGTTTTAGTAGAGTTTGCAACATCAGATGCCTATTCGCATATATATCGTGCGGTTCAGGATTTTGTATATGCAGGATATATTCCGATCCTTGCGCATGTAGAGCGATACAAAGCAGTTTTCGGACATGTAGACAAGATTGTCGAACTGATCGAAACAGGTGCATATATTCAGATAAATGCGGAAAGTCTGATCGGAGGAATTTTTGATAAACGAGCATCTTTTTGTAAGAAACTTATGAAAGAAGGACTGGTTCATTTCCTTGGAACGGATTGTCACGATTTCCGGACAAGAAGACCAAATATGAAACCGGCAGCAGAAGTTGTACGGAAGAAGCATGCGGACCAGATTCTTTATGAGAATCCAAGGAGAATGCTTGAGGGGAAAAGTATTTAATTAAAGAAAGGATAAAAACATCTATGTACGAGTTAGAGAATGATGATGAGATCGAGATTGATTTAAGGGAAATGTTTTTGGCATTGAAGAAGAAGATCGTTTGGATTTTGTTGACAGCAATCGTCTTTGCAGGTGCATCAGGATTGATCACGAAGTTTGCGATGACACCGATCTATTCTTCTACAGCACAGCTTTATGTTGTTTCGAAGGGTGGATTTTCACAGCTTACAGATCTTACAATGGGTACTCAGTTAACACAGGATTATATGGTAATTGTTAAGACAAGACCAGTCCTTGAACAGGTGATTGCAGATCTGAAGCTTGATATGGATTATAAAGAATTAGAGAATAAGATCACGGTGGAGAATCCATCTGATACACGTATCATGCAGATTACGATAACAGATAAGGATGCAGCACTTGCACAGAGCATCACACAGGATCTTGCAGAAGTAACAGCGAAGACAGTTGCAGAGAAGATGGACGTGAAATCACCAACGATCATCGAAAAGGCATATAAGGCAGACAAACCAGACAGCCCAAGTCTTAAGAAGAATGTATTGATCGGAGCAGTTCTTGGATTTATATTGATGGCAGCAGCCATTGTGATTCAGTATCTGATGAACGATACGATTCTGAAAGAAGAAGATATTGAGAAATATCTTGGAATTAATACTTTAGCGCAATTACCTTTGGTAAAGGGAACTACAAAGCGAACAAAGAAAGTAAAGAGGGCGAGGGAATAAGATGAAGAAATTAGTAATGGATCTTCCAGAGATCAACGATTATCGTATGGTAGAAGGACTAAACCAGCTAAAGACGAACTTAGCCTTCTGCGGAAAAGATATTAAAGTGATCACAATGACAAGCAGTGTTCTGAACGAAGGAAAGAGTTCTGTTTCTCTGAGCCTTTCAAGAACACTTGCAGAAAGTGGAAAGAAGATACTGATGGTGGATGCTGACTTAAGAAAATCAGTAATGGCAGCCAGATATCATATACAGGGAATTGATAAAGGATTAAGCCATTATCTGACAGGACAGGCAGAAGTGGAAGATATCATCTATGAGACAGAAGTTGAGGGACTTTGTATTACAGTAGCTGGTCCGCTGTCACCAGATCCAACAAGCATTCTGGATTCTGAACAGTTTGAACAATTCATTGAGAAAGTTAGGGATATGTTTGATTATGTGATCATTGATACACCACCGCTAGGTATTGTCATTGATGCTGTGATCATCGGTAAATATACAGATGGAGCAGTCATCGTGATCGAGCAGGGAGTGATCAAACGTAAGATTGTTCAAGATGTCATCAAGCAGTTGAAGAGGGGCGAGGTTCGTATTTTTGGGGCTGTATTAAATAAAGTTGATGAGCGTATCGGTGCTTATGGTAATTATGAGTATAAATATTCATATTCATATTACG
>ENA-OVGQ01004140-OVGQ01004140.1-human-gut-metagenome-genome-assembly--contig:-NODE-4140-length-10467-cov-3.444295_pt1 | contig 10467 bp, 5 predicted proteins | sample MGYA00237774_ERZ505427 | MGnify/ENA primary metagenome ERZ505427 (study PRJEB26158, sample SAMN06016404) | human gut metagenome | biome: human gut; feature: ankylosing spondylitis patient; material... | reverse complement strand
GTGAATATGATGGAGCCTATGATCTGCGAAACATTCCTGCAATTCCGATATCTCAGCGACCTGGGTCTCTCGCCGGACGGTCGGTACACTGCCTATATCCGCCAGCAGGCGAATTTGGCCTCCAATGGCTATGACGCCCGGCTGTGGGTCTATGACCACAGTACGGGGGCGGACCGCCCCCTCAGCTCCCTGAGTCCGGTGCGGGCTTTTTCTTGGATGGATAACCGGACCATCCTCTTTTCCGGGATGCGAGGCACAGCCGGTTCCGCTTCTCAGGATACCACTACATATTACGCGCTGCCGGTGGATGGCGGCGAGGCGCAGCCCCTGTTCACCGTCCCCATGCGGGCGGGCAGGGCCCGGCGCTTAACGGACGGGCGGTTCGTTTTCACCGCCACCGTGGACATGAACCGCCCAAATCTGGACAGTCTGAGTCCCCCGGAGGAAGCTTCGGCCCTGGAGGAATACAAAAACCGCACCTATGATGTGCTGGAGGACATTCCCTTCTGGGCCAACGGCCTGGGCCTCACCAGCGGGCAGCGGTCCCAGTTGTATATCCACGACCCTGCGTCCGGCGTAACCACCCCCCTCACCGCGCCGCCCTTCAAGGTTACAGGCTTTACCGTGGAAGATGGCCGGATCCTCTATACCGGTCATCGCTTCACGGATGTCCAGACTCTGCGCCACGGTGTTTTTATCTGGGACGCGGCCAGTGGAGAGACCCGGTGCCTCCTGGAACAGGACCGGTATCTGGTGAAGCTCTTTGCCCTTTGGCGGGACCAGGCGGTTCTCTGTCTTACCGACGGGCTTGGCTATGGAAATGGGGAAAATGGCGATTTCTACACCATCCCTCTCTCCGGAGGAGAACCAGAGCTGCTCCTCCGCCACAGCCATCATTGTGTGGGCAACACCGTGGCCACCGACAGCCGCCTTGGTGCCGGAGAGACCTGGCGCGTCTGCGGAGACACGCTCTATTTCCTCTCCACCGTGGACCGGGACAGCCGGATTGAGGCTTTGGATCTGACCTCCGGCGAGGCCCGCCCCCTCACCGGGCCGGGCAGTGTGGAGTATTTGGATGCCGCGGCAGACCGGCTGGTGTACCTGGCGTTTCGGGAAAACCGGATCGGAGAGATCTACACTCTGGAGCATGGCCGGGAGATCCGTCTGACCCACGCCAACGACGGGATCTATGACCGCTGCGCCGTCTCCACGCCCCAGCCGCTGGAGGTGGATACCGGAGGTCCGCTGCCGGTCCAGGGGTGGGTACTCCCGCCGGTGGCCTACGTTCCCGGCAAAAAATACCCAGCCATTTTGACCATCCATGGCGGGCCCCGCCTGAGCTACGGCTCGGTGTTCTTTCACGAGATGCAGGTCCTGGCGGGAGCCGGATACTTCGTTCTGTTCTGCAACCCCCGGGGAAGCGAGGGCCGTGGAAATGACTTTGCCGATATCCGGGGCCGGTTCGGGACCATCGACTATCAGGATATCATGGCTTTCTTGGACGGAGCCCTGGCCCGCTGGCCGGACATCGATCCCACCCGTTTGGGCGTTGGCGGCGGGTCCTATGGCGGTTTCATGACCAACTGGATCATCGGCCACACGGACCGGTTCCAGGCAGCCTGCTCCCAGCGGTCCATCGCAAACTGGACCGGGATGGAGGGCACGGCGGACATCGGCTACTACTTCGCCAAGGGGCAAACCGGCGCTTCCCACCGGGAGGATCGGGATCTCCAGTGGCAGCAGTCCCCTCTTCGCTATGCCGATCATGTGACCACGCCCACATTGTTCCTCCACGGTGAGGAGGACTATCGCTGCTGGAAACTGGAAGCGATCCAGATGTTCACCGCTCTCCAGCTGCGGGGAGTTCCCTCCCGGCTGTGTCTTTTCCCAGGGGAAAACCACGAACTCTCCCGCTCCGGCCGGCCCCGTCAGCGGCTCCGGCGACTGGAGGAAATGCTCCGCTGGTACCAGCGGTATCTCAATAAACAGGAGGCATAATTATGGAACGCATCAAAGCAGATGACTTGTACGCATACCGATTCCTCTCCGAGGTGGCGGTCGCACCCGACGGGGCTCACGCAGCTTTTGTGTCCCGCCGGGCCAGAGATGATGGAAAAGGCTATTACGCCTGCATCCATCTGCTGGACACCACAACCGGCGCCGTTCGCCCCCTGACCGGCAACGGCGACGAGGCCGCTTTTCGCTGGCTGGATTCAAATACGCTGATTTTCCCCTCCTGCCGGACCGGGGATCAGCCTGGTAAAACCGCCTTTTACCGGCTGGACATCCGGGGAAGCGAAGCAGAACGGGCTTTCACCATTCCCCTGTCGGTAAAGCAGTTTCACCCCCTGCCCGACGGAAGATGGTTCGTCCTTACCCGGCGGCCCATGACCCCTCCGGAGGACCTGCCTGCGGACCAGCCTCAGCCCGGCCGTGACTATACGGTTTTTGACGAACTGCCCTTCTGGGCCGACGGTCTGGGGATGATTAACGGCACCCGGATGAGCGGATGGATTTTCGATCCTGCCGACGGCTCCGTAAACCAGATCACCCCTCCCACCTATGACATGGAAGGAGCGGCAGTCTCTCCGGAAGGCTCTCGGATCCTCTATTGGGGTGTGAGCTTTGAGGGAATCCGGCCCGACTACCGGCAACTGATGCTCTACGATCTGGCCACCGGCCAAACCCGGTCACTGGTCCCCGATGGGAAATATCGGATCACCCAGGTGGGCTGGTGGGGCACGGATATCTGGTTCGAGGGCGGCGACCCGCACACCAGCGTCTCCCGAAGCCCCAAGCTCTATCTGCTGAATCCGGCCACCGGGGACTGCCGGACCTTCTGCGCCCCGGACGGCTTTTTGGGTACCTCCGCCATCGGGGATATGTCTTTGGGCGGCGGCAAGGTCTGTGCCGTCCAGGGAGACAGTCTCTATGCCGTCCGTCTCCAGCGCGACGTCACCGCCCTGCTGCGCTTCGACAAGGTGGGAAACTTTGCTCCTGTGGCCTCCTATGAGGGGATTGCCTGCTTTGATATCATTGGAGAGAACGCCTATCTGGCAGCTTTCCGGGATCACCGGCCTCAGGAGCTGTACCGCCAGCCCCTCTCCGGCGGGGAACCGGAGAGGCTCACCCAATTCCACGACGCCTTTCTGGAGACCCGCCAGATCTCACGTCCGGAGCACATCACGTTCCGCAGCCGGGACGGTCAGGAGGTGGATGGCTGGGTCATCCGCCCCTCCGGATACGAGCCGGGGAAGAAGTATCCCGGCGTATTGAACATTCACGGCGGCCCCAAGGCGGCCTACGGTTCCCAGTACTACCATGAGATGCAGCTGCTGGCCGCCGGCGGTCGGTTCGTGTTCTATACCAATCCCCACGGCAGCGACGGTCGGGGGCAGGATTACTTCGATCTGGTAGGTCGGTGGGGCACCATCGATTACCAGGATCTGATGGACTTCACCGATGAGGTGCTTCGCCGTTATCCGGACGTGGACGCGGATCGGCTGGGCGTGTGCGGCGGGTCCTATGGCGGCTACATGACCAACTGGATCATCGGCCACACCCAGCGGTTCAAGGCTGCCTGTGCCATGCGGAGCATTTCCAACTTTGTCACCTCCATCTCCACCTGTGACAAGGGGTATCTGTTCCTGCTGGAGCACATGGGCCTCAATGCCCTGGAGCGGAAAGGCGTCATCTGGGACGAGAGCCAGATCCTCTGGGACAAGTCTCCCCTGAAGTACGTCCGCAATGTCACCACTCCCACCCTGTTTATCCACTCCAACACCGACTACCGCTGCTGGATGGACGAGCCCCTGCAGATGTTCACCAGTCTGCGTCAGCAGGGCGTTCCTTCCAAGGTGGTCCTGATTCATCAGGAGGGCCACGAACTCAACCGGTCCGGCCGGCCGGTCAACCGTCTGATCCGGCTCAACGCTCTGTGCGACTGGTTCGACCAGTATCTCTAAAAGGCTGCGCCGGGCGGCCCTTTCAATAAACAGATAGAGAAAGGATGAATGACAAGTGTTTGATATGTTGCTGTGGTTCGCAGTGGTGATGGTTCTCTTCGCTGTCGGCGACGTAGTGGCCAAGCTGACCAAAGCCCGGATCTCCTCGGTGTTCGCCACGCTGATGCTGTTCCTGATCCTGTTCGTCGCCGGCGTATTGCCCGCCGACATCATCGAAAAGGCCGGTCTCAGCGCCGCTTCCAGCTGGAGCGTGCCAATGCTGCTCTTCGCCATGGGGTCCATGATTAACCTGCGCCAGTTCATGGATGAGTGGCGGACTGTGGTCACTTGCTGGTTCGGTATGCTGGCGGTAATCATCGGCGTCTCACTGACCATCCCTATCATCGGCAAGGAGATGGCCCTCAGCGCCATCCCGGTAGTCAACGGCGCTCTGCCCGCAACGCAGATCATGACGGAGGCTGCCACCAAGGCTGGCTATCCTCTGGCCGCCGCGCTGGCTGCCATTACCTTCGCCGTGCAGAAGTTCGTGGGTACGCCCTTTGCCTCCAGCGCCAGTCTCCGCTATGCCCAGGGCCTGATCGGCGAATACCGGAAGGCCAAATCCAGCGGCACCCTGGACGAGTTTATGGCCGCCGCGGGCAAATCCGAGAATCGGAACAGCGAGGCAAAGACAGCGTCCAAGAGGATAACATTGGCCGAGAAATTTGACGGCTTTTATTCCAGCAACGTGTGCATTTTGCTGGCAGTAGTCGGCGGCCTGCTCTCTGTATGGCTGGGTGAGCTGACCCACATCAACTACGCCATCCTGGGGCTGGTGCTGGGCGTGATCTTCACCCAGCTGGGTGTGGTGCCCAAGAACCTCCTCCAGAAAGCCCAAGCCAGCGGTTTTATCAACATGGTGGTGTTCGCTGCCATCATTCCCGCCCTGGCCAACATCTCCATATCCGACCTCATCGACCTGATCCTCCCGCTGGTGGTTGTGTTCGCGGTGTCGGTACTTTCCATCTTTGTTATGATGAAAGTCCTGCCGGTGTGGAAGATTCTGGGGGATAAGTCCATGGCCTTCGGCGTAGGCTTCTGCCAGATGCTGGGTTTCCCCTCCACTTACCTAATCTCTGTGGAGGTATGCAATGCTGTGGCGGAGGATGAGGATGAAAAGGCCTTTCTGATGAGCCGGGTCATGCCTCGCCTGGTAGTGGGCGGTATGGCCGCAATGGTCTCTATTTTGGTGGCCGGTGTGATGGCCGGTATGCTGTAAATTGCAGCCGATCAGATCCTAAAAACTCGGATTCCCTTTAAGATGTTTTCGGGTGAGGACATGGCGGATCACTTCTAAACTCGAAAAGCGACTCATTCCCGCTTGATTGAAGTTCTCAAAATTCGTGACACCTCCCTGAAATTTGTTATAGCAATATAAGCGTCAAACAGGACACCGCCAAGCATCAAAAGAGGCTTGACGGTTTCTTGTTTGCTGCTCACTCTAAAGGGCCGGAAAGCCAAAAACTTCTAAAGCCCCGCCCGGCAGAGCCGAAAAGCAAATCACAGCAGAAATCTTTTAAGAGAATAAACAGAAGATCTGCCAGCGTGCCGGTCAGGAGACGTTCCAATCGGCTCTTGCGAAATGCAGTCTGTTTTATGGGGGAGATGACACCTTCTCGACGCCATGCATTTACATAAAGGAACAGGAAAGATTGCTTCATGCAAGCTTTAGCGCAACTGCTTAAAAAACCGAAGAAGATGTCTTTGAGCCAATTCGCCGTAGTTCTCCCCCAGCTATGCACTACGGGTCAGCTTTGGTTTATTCATTGTCAGTCAAAACAAGATATCCACCATCATGCGGTTTATCAATAGAATATTCACTGTGGAGAAAGGGAACGGATCACAGCCCGTTCCCTTTCCTCACATAACGATATCGTCAAATATGAGTTTACGATTGCAGGAATCCAATCATTTGTTGCCAAAGAGCTGCCCAAAACCGAGTTCCGCTCTGTAGCGGATAAAGTTAGCGTACCATCGTCTGCAACATATACATTTGCGCCATAACGGAAATGAACTCCCATCATACCAGCCATTCCTCCAACACTGACCATGTGAATCTGCTGAAGTGCTTCTCCAATGGTCCATGTTTCCGTATTCAACTGGTACAGGTATGCATAATCCGCAAATGTCACACCCTCGCTTGGCGACCAAAGCCCTATCATATAAATATCATTTGTCCCATCCTCAGTAATCAAGCCAAAACCTTGAAAGTCCTTATCAGATTCAAAACTTCCAACTTCGGAGAACCGGGCGTTTTCAATGCCATTTGATGCCAATGCACGATAGACATGGTACACAGTATTCTCGCCATCTAAATGGGCAACTATCATCACGTAATACTCAATGCCGTTTTTATCCTCATAAGAAGTAATCCCCAAAGCACCAGCCTTATGGCTTACAGCTAAGTCAAATGTCTCAACTCTTCTTAGTTCTTTTACGGCCAATGAACGCAAATCATATAAAGCTATATGCGCGGAGGCATCTTGTTCAGAGGGAACCAACAGATAATCTCCCATTACTTGAACGCCACCAGGATGTTTCCAATTCTGAAGGTATGTTTTGAACCCCCACTTGTCACTGCCCGTTTTGGGGCCGGCGACAATATGCGCATAGGGCGCAGTTCCTACACTATGCGTCAGAATAGAATATCGAGTATGATCGCAACTATCATACTGCGCATATCCCTGGATATGATTTACGGTAGGGTCATAGCTGCCGGGGAAACCTTCCAAATTGCTTTGAACGCCGTCAATCGGAAGCGCAGCAAATTTATTTTTAACATCGACAACTTTATTCGCACTATCCGCAGCAGCTTCTACCACGTGAATGGCTTCCAGAGAAATCTCATTAACCTCGTTGCCGCCTCTCAAAAACGATGCATAAACTGTTCTTCCCTCTGTCGTACTTCCAATTGCCAATACAGTGTCGGGGCCGTCACTATCTCTTGTATGCTGGCCAGAGCGTTGACCAAACCACCAATTATTTCTAAACAAGGTGCTCCCCTGAGCAATAACAACATCAGGAAATGTAACACTTAGACCCTGCGGATCATCGGCAGTATCCACAACCAAATTCAAATCACCGACAAAGGCAAAATTCAAATCATCAGCAGTCTGGTCAAATGTTGTTCTATCTCCGTTCACAGAAGGATCATTATATCCTGAGATCTTTGAATTGAACCATGATGCAACGCTTTCAGAGGCACTGCGCCCAACGCTGAATGTAAATTCCCCATTTTCAAGTGTATGCACCTGTCCAACATAGTTGCGACCATCAGGATCTTGCCCGTTTGTAATACTGAGATCCTTTATTACGAATGTTCCACTTACGATGCCAAGTCCGTCAGCTGCTGATATTGTAACGGCATTTGACCGGTAAGCCATATAAGTGGAGGTTCCTTCTGCCCCCGCAGTACTCATTAACATCACAACAGCGATAGCCAAGCAGAAAAGCCTTTTCAAAATTTTCTTCATCTCAAACACCGTCGCTCTTCAAATTGTATGAATTTGGCAATGCTCAAATAAGGAGATGTCTCAGTACTTGCGCAGATCTGTATTATTTCTGTGTGTTTTTTACCTTTGCCTTGTGATTTTTCCAGGCAAACAGCAAAATAGAACCTACAGCAATCAAGATAAAGGCACAGCTGATAGGACGGGTAAAGAAAATGTCTAGACTCCCGTCAGACAGCACCAGTGCCCGGCGGAAGTTTTTCTCAGCCAAAGGCCCCAGCACAATGCCGAGCAGAATGGGAACCAACTGAAAATCCATCCGGCGCAGGAAATACGCTACAATGCCGAAGATCAGGATAATGTAGATATCATACATCCGGTTATTGGTGGAATACGCACCCGCAATGCAAAAGGTCAATACAATAGCCGCCAAAATCTCGTAGGGAATACGGGTGATATGCGCGTAAAAACGGGTAAAGCCACTGCCCAGAATATACATAAACACATTGACCACGATCAGGCCCAGCATAATGGCATATAGAATATTGCCCTGCTCTTCGAACAGCGTGGGGCCGGGGATCATGCCGTGGATCATGAATGCACCCATCAAGATAGCGGTGGCGCCGTCCCCTGGGACCCCCAGCGTCAGCATGGGGATCATCGTTGCGCCGCAGGCGCCATTGTTGGCGGACTCGGAGGCGGCCACACCCTCGATCTCGCCGTGGCCAAAAGTCTCGGGATGGCTGGAGGACTGCTTCACCTGGTTATAAGAGATGAACGCCGCCAAACCACCGCCAGTTCCAGGGGTTGCGCCGATAATGACGCCGATCAGGGAGCCAATGCCGATTGGTTTGCGGCATCGCCGATACTCGTCCTTCGTGATTTTATCTCTGGTGATGGCTGAAGAACTGATAGTCTTGTGGTCGGTCCTTGGATCATACTGGGACTTCATCATAATCTCAGAGATAGCAAACAGTCCAATGAGGGCGATGATCAGGTCGATACCACTCATGAGCCGATTGCTTCCAAAGGTAAAGCGGGCGGTGCCGCTGATATTGTCCATGCCGATGGTAGCCATGAACAAGCCGATGCAAGCGCCGATCAGTCCCTTGAAAATACTGTTGTTAGAGACGCCCGCAATCACGGATAGTCCAAAAACTGCCAAAGCAAAATATTCGGCAGGGCCAAACAGCAGTGTGATTTTTGCGATCTGGGGAGCCAGAAACAGTAGGGCAAATGCGCTTATAAGGCCACCGATGGTTGATGCGTACAGTGCCATTTGCAGTGCCTTGAACGCTTGTCCTCTTTGGGTCATGGGATAACCGTCAAACAGCGTTGCCGCATTGGCCGAGGTACCCGGGGTGTTGATGAGAATCGCAGTGATGGAACCGCCGTAGGTACCGCCGCAGTAGATGGCCAGCAGCATTAAAATAGCCATCGTGGGATCCATGCCATAGGTCAAGGGTATACAAAGGATGAGACCTAAATCGGAGGTCAGTCCGGGGATAGCACCCACAATAATGCCGATTGCCAGCCCCACCGGAATAATCAAAAAGTTCTGCCACTGCAGCAGAACTTGCAGTCCGCCTAAAAATTGTTCCATAAGTATTCTCCTTTTCGATCAGGGCAGGGAAATATGAAGAAGCACCTTGAATACGTAGTACACGATGCCCACCATCCCCAGAGGAATCGCATAGTAGTACCACTTTCTGGCTTTATAGAACATCATGACCGCCAGTACCAGCAGGATTGTGGAGACAATATAGCCCAGATGTCCAATCAGGAAACAGTAGGCGATCAAAAGCAATGCGAACACTACGGAACGCATTTCTTTTTTAAAGGCATTGGAGCGAAAACTCTCTTTCGTCACATACAACTCCTGCTTCTCCCGGACGAAGATCCCCTCCAGCAGCAGACCGACAGAGCAGAGGAACATACCACCAATGGCGATACGGGGGAAGGTCTGTGCGTTGATTGGCGTTTTCTCCAGCGTCTGGACCTGTACGGGAATCAGGAACCACAGCACTGCGCTCAGAACCACAAAAATAGCGCCCGATATTATTTCTCTGTTATATCTGATTTTCATAATTCAATACCTCTTTTTAAAATGGGTGCCCCATATCTCGGCGATATGGGGCACCGCAGAGTGTCACTGCACCAGAGGAATATACTCGGTCATCGCCTCGGTCTGAGCTTCTACCATATCAACGATCTCGCTCTCAGTGGCCTCCCAGGCTTCCATGCCCATGCCTTTCATAAATTCCTGGAACTCGGGATCAGCATAAACCTCCGCGATGAAGTTGGTCAAAACTTCCTTCTTGCTGTCATCCACAGAGGAGCGGACCGCAAAGTAGTCCATGCCGGTGAAGTCCACGTCGACTCCCTGATCCCTAAAGGAACTGATGTGGCCAATGCCTTCCACCTCCAGCCCCTCGGGAATGAAGGTTCCCAGGCAGTTCAATTCGCCGTTGATCACATAATCGCGGTAAGTCGGGGGAGAACCGATAGCCACGTCAACATGGCCGCCCACCAACGCATTGATGGCCTCCTGGCCGCCGTCGTAGGGAACAGGCTCAGCGGGGATGTCCAATAACTTGAACAGGACGGAAATCATAGTATAGCTGTCGTTGCCAGGGCCGCCTGTGGTAGCGTACTTGATTGTGTTCCCCTCTGCGGCATAGGCTTTCAGCTCGTCGATATTGGTGATGCCGCTCTTAGAGTTAGTCAGAACAACGAACTCCGTGATACGCATACCAATCAGAGGCGTAATATCATCCAGTGTGTAGTTGACATTAATGAAGCTGGGAGTCAGTGAGAACAAGGGGCCGTTGGCAACCACCATGGTATAACCGTCATCCTCCGCCTGCAATGCATCGTTCATGGCGATAGTTCCGGAACCACCGGTATGGTTTTCCACAATCACGGGCACACCCAGATACTTCTCACCATAGGAGGCAACCTGGCGGGCAATGGTATCGGGTCCGCCGCCAAGGCTCCAGGGCATAATAATAGTG
>ENA-OVGQ01004133-OVGQ01004133.1-human-gut-metagenome-genome-assembly--contig:-NODE-4133-length-10481-cov-7.311913_pt1 | contig 10481 bp, 9 predicted proteins | sample MGYA00237774_ERZ505427 | MGnify/ENA primary metagenome ERZ505427 (study PRJEB26158, sample SAMN06016404) | human gut metagenome | biome: human gut; feature: ankylosing spondylitis patient; material... | reverse complement strand
ACTGGATAAAATATCGAAAAAACGAGGACATCGCACCATGAGAGACAACGAAACCAGATGGCCCGCCCCCCAGGCGGAGGCCGACGGCCTCATCGAGGGCCGCAACGCTGTGATCGAGGCCCTGCGGGCCGGAACGGCCATTGACAAGATCTATCTGGCCAAGGGCGAGACGGACAAGACCCTGGGCCATATCGCCTCCCGGGCCCGGGAGGCCGGTGTGGTGGTGGTGGAGGCGGACCGGCGGAAGCTGGACGCCATGAGCCGCACCCACTCCCACCAGGGGGTCATCGCCCTGGCCGCCGTCCGGGAATACGTCAGCGTCCAGAGCATCCTGGATGCCGCCGCCGCCAAGGGGGAGCCGCCTCTGCTGGTGGTGTGCGACGAGATATCCGACCCCCACAACCTGGGGGCCATCCTCCGCACCGCCGAGTGCGCCGGGGCCCACGGGCTCATCATCCCCAAGCGCCGCTCCGCCGGGCTCACCGCCATCGTGGGGAAAACCTCCGCCGGGGCCGTCAGCTATCTGCCGGTGGCCCGGGTGGCCAACCTGACCTCCGTCCTGAAGGACCTGAAAAAACAGGGGGTCTGGATCTTCGGCACCGCCGCCGGAGCCTCCACCAACCTGTACAGCGCCGATCTCAAGGGCCCGGCGGCCATTGTCATCGGCTCCGAGGGGGACGGCATGAGCCGCCTGGTGGCGGAAAACTGCGATTTCCTGGTCAGCATCCCCATGAAGGGGCATATTTCCTCCCTGAACGCGTCGGCGGCCGCCGCCATCCTGCTGTATGAGGCCGTGCGCCAGCGCCGGGGATAACAACGAGGGATCACCATGCGTAACGAAGACATGCGGCCCACGCCGCCGGAGATGGACTTCACCATAGACGACATTCTGGACGAATTCGGCTCGGGTGGGTCCCGAAGGGAGCCGGAGCCGGCCCCCGAACCGGAGCCCATCCCCGAACCCGAACCGGTCTCCGAACCGGAGCCTGAGCCGGAGCCGGCCCCCGAACCGGAACAAGAGCCGGAACAAGAACCACAACCAGAACCTGAACCGGAACCGGAGCCTGTTCCGGAGCCGGAGTATCGCCCGGACGACGAACCGCCCCGGGAGAACCCCCTGGACCGGCTGCGCCGCCGCTTCCGGCAGCGGCAGGAGGACCCGGACGAGCCCCGGGCCGTTCCGGAGGAGGACGACGAGGACGGCGTCCTGCCGGAGCGGGTGCCTTTGAGGGAGCGCCTGTCCGCCGCCGCCCAGTGGGTCCGGGACCGCATCCCCGCCCGGGACCTGGAAAACCCGGACGACGCCCCGGAGGAGCCGCCGGAGCCGGAGCCCACCATGGACGACGCCGCCCGGGAGCAGAAGTGGCAGTGCGCCCGGCTGCACCGGCAGCGTCTGCTGCTGACGGCGCCCACCCTGCTGGCCATAGCCGTGGCCGTCATCGACGGGCTGGACCTGCTGTCCCAGGGGTGGTATGACCACGTCTGGCTGCGCTGCGGCATACCAGCGGGGCTGCTGGCCCTGTGCCTGCTGCTGAGCACCCGACTGTGGCACGAGGCAGGGGAGAGCCTGGGCCATGGGCGCGTCACCGCCCCGGCGGCGGCGCTGGTGTGCGGCCTGGCAGCCCTGGCGGACAGCGCCCAGTGCCTGTTTCTGGGGCAATGCCCGAATCTGCCCTTTGCCGCCCCGGCGGCGGCGTTGCTGTATCTGTGCGCCTGCGGCCAATATCGCGCCGCCCGGGCCCGGTATGACAGCTTCCGCCTGGCCCAGCTGGGTGGCACGCCGCCGTATGTGGCCTCCGTCACCGCCGCCGGAGCCTGCAAGCAGCAGGGGCGTCTGGAGGGCTTTTACCGCATGTGGCAGTCCCCGGACCCCGCCGCCCGGTGGCAGCCCATTCTGACGCCGCTGTACCTGGCCCTGGCCACGGTGCTGGCCCTGGTGGCAGCCCTCAGCGGGCACCAGATGAACCGCTTCCTCTGGCTGTGGTCGGCGCTGCTGTCGGCCACGGTACCCCTGTCCCTGCCCCTGTCCGGGACGCTGCCCCTGTCCCTGCTGTGCCGCCGCCTGCACAAAAGCGGCTGCGCCGTGGCAGGCTGGAGGGGGGCCCGGGCCATTACCGCCGCCCGCCGGGTGGTGGTCACGGACGAGGACCTGTTCCCGGCCGGGGTCCTGTCCCTGCACGGCAAGGAGAAGAACGAGCCCTCCGCCGCCCTGGGTACGGTGGAGCTTAACGGCCTGAAGGTATACGATCAGGAGATCGGCGAGGCCCTGGCCTATGCCGAGGCCCTGTGCCGGGCCGCCGGAAGCCAGCTGACGCCCCTGCTGCTGCAGCTGATGGACGGCCAGGTCAGCTTCCGCTACGACGCCCATGACCTGCACTATTACGAGGATGGCGGCATCGACTGCACCGTCCGGGGGGCCACGGTGGCCATGGGCAGCGCCTATTTCATGAAAAAGCGCCGCATCGCCCTGCCCCGGGACCTGAAAATGGAAACCGGCGTCTTTATGACGGTGGACGGCCGCCTGGCGGCCATCTTCGCGGTGAAGTACCTGCCCTCCCGGAACGTGGAGTGGGCCCTGCGGGCTCTGCGCCGGAACCGGGTGACCCCGGTGCTGGCCACCCGGGGCGTCAACATCACCCCCAATCTGCTGAAGCGGAAATTCCGCCTGAACGCCCGGCCCATTTACCCGGGGGTGGCCACCCGGCTGGCCCTGGCGGACCTGACCGCCCAGCCCGGGGAGACCCCCAACGCCCTGATCTATCGGGACGGCCTGCTGCCTATGGCGGAAACCGTCATCGGCAGCCAGCGGATGTGTCAGGCGGTGCGCTGGTCCACCGTCCTCAGCTGGATCGGCGGCCTGTGCGGCCTGGTGCTGTCGTACTATCTGACCACCGCCGGCGATTTCGCCGCCCTGTCGCCGCTGTACATGCTGGCCTTTCTGGTTCTGCTGCTGCTCCCCACCCTGCTGCTGTCGGGGCTGGTGAAGTATTACTAATACTTGTCCAAAATGCGCGAAACCTGCGGGCGGCAAACTCTGCGAGACCTTTTTAATAAGCAAAAAGCTTCCCCTGCCTATGGCAGGGGAAGTTTTTGCGTTGTCTGGCAGGGGACCGGATCCCCTTGCTTTTGCGGGTTTACTGGAGCAGCAGCAGGCTGAACACCAGGGTGAACAGTGCCACCGTTTCGATAATACCGATGACAATGAAGTAGTTTGCCGTGCCCTTTCCGGTCTCGCCCAGTGCATCGGCGGAGGCGGCGGCAACCTTGCCCTGGAAGAAGGCGGACAGGCCGATGGCCAGGCCCGCGAAAATGCCGGTGAACATGGCCAGAGCCGCGTCACAGCCGCCCTCCACGGCGCTGCGGATGAAGTTCATCAGCAGGAAGCCATAGATGGTCTGGGTCAGAGGTGCGCCGGAGAAGGCCACCATGATGAAGGGAGCGGGCTTGCCGTTGGCGTAGCACTTTTTCCACGCGCCCACGGAAGCCTGAGCGGCAAAACCGGAACCGAACGCAGAGCCCATGGCGGACAGGCCCAGAGCGCACGCCATACCAATAAATTCGATATTCATAGTTGATCTCCTATCCGTTTATTTTTTGATTTTATCGTGCTTTTTAAAGGGATCGTAAGCAATACCGGCCCACTCCATACCCAGCTGACCGGAAAACTCCAGCAGGTTCAGGCGGACACCGTGGACCACCACAGACAGCAGGCCCATAACGATGTTCAGCCCGTGACCGATCAGCAGGATCAGGACGGCGGCGATGACCAGGGGCCCCTTGAAGCCCAGGGCCATGTTGTTGAAGCTCTGGGCGATGGCCAGAGACGCCATGCCCACGGCAAACAGGCGAATGTAGCTCATGATGTTGCCGAAGGCGCTGATGGTGTTCAGGAACACCGTGAACGCGTCGCCCAGGCCCGCCTTCAGGCCCTGGCCGAAGCTCTTGTCCGGGGACATGCCGCCGAACAGCACCACCAGCAGGAAGCCCGCAATGACCACGCACGCAACAGGCATCAGATTCACCTGCTGGCCGATGACCAGGTACAGCACCACGAAATACAGGGCGTCGATGGCGGCCAGCCACCCCAGGTCCGCCAGCCAGCTCAGGTCCTTCTCCCGGAGCTTGCGCCGGATGTTCATGACGCAGGCCAGCGACAGCTGCACCGTGCCCAGGATGAAGCAGAACTTCATGATGGTGTTCTGCTGGGTGGTGGATTCCACACCGAAGTGGGCGGGATAGTTGGCGAAGGTGGGGATCACCAGGCTCCGGAGCAAGGGCACGTCCATGGCCTGCTCCAGGCCGAACCAGGTGCCTGTCAGCGCGCCCCACACAATGGTGGCGATGGACAGCAGCCACAGCAGCTGCACGGCGGTGGACGCCTTCTTGCTTTTCAGGGTCATGACCAGGGCCGCCAGCAGGAACAGGCAGCCGTATCCCGCGTCGCCGATGATCATGGCGAAGAACAGGGTGAAGAAGCCCAGAAACCAGAAGGAGATGTCATACTCCCGGTAGCCGGGAACCACGCCCAGGATGTCGAACACCGGGATCATCAGCCGGGTGACCTTGTTATACTTGACCTTGGTGGGGACCTTGTCGTCATCGGCGGCGGGGTCCTCCATGGCCCAGGCCCAGTGCGCCTGGGCGGCGGCCTTCTTGAAGCCCTCCACCTCCGCTGCCGGGATATAGCCCGTCAGCCACACCAAGCCGTCCTGACTCTGGGAGGTGTTGCTGACGGAGGAGTACTCGGCGGCGTTCTGGGTCTTGAGCATCTGGTCGTGGATGCTGGGCAGGTGCTTGGCGGCCTCGGTCAGGAAGGCCTGGCAGCTGCGAAGCCCCTGGTCGCAGTCGTCCCGCTCACGCCGCAGCTGACCCGCACCCTTATCGGGGATAGGGAACTCGGTGACGGGGTAGGTCCCCGGCAGGGGACCGATGGAGGCCAGGGTGGGCATTTTCCCCACCGGGGCCAGGCGGATGATCTTCACGTCCGGGTCCGCCGCAAGGGCGGCCATGGTCTTTTTATCCGTCCGGTAAACGTGGATGTCGAAGCCCTGGTCCTTCAGCTCCCGCAGCTCCTCCGGGGAGAAATCGCCCCACTCGGCCAGCTTCTCCGCCGCCGCACCGGCGGCGGTTTTCTTCTCCTGCAGGGTCTTGCGGCGCTCCAGGCAGTCGGCCAGCTCCTTATAAAAAGGCTCAAAGTCCTTGTCGGACATGGGCGCGGTCTCCCGGCCCGGGCCGGCGTACTCCTGCAGGGCCATGTCCATCCGGGACAGCTCCGCGAAGCGCTCCAGATGCCGCTGGTCGGCGCTGGCCTTTTCGGCGAAGTGGACGATGCCCAGGGTCCGCAGCCGGTCCAGCAGGGCGGTTTTTTCCGATGCGGCCGCCACAATGTGGACGACCTTCATTTTTTCGATCATCCGCTCACCTCCTGCAGCTTCTTCTTGGCGATCTTGCCCCGCACCACGGCGGAGGTCTGCTGGTCGCCCAGGTAGATGCCGATGACCCGGATGTTCTCCTTGGCCTCGGGGATCTTGACCTTTTCAAACAGGTTCACCCGCTGGGCCGTGGAGCGCAGCTCCTGCTCCAGAAGCTCCACCTGGCGGCGGAGGGTCTTTTCCAGAGCGTCCAGCCGGGCGATCTCCCGCAGGCGCACCGCCGCAGTGTCCACCCACAGGGGGTAATCCGCCACGTCGTATTGGATCTCCTCAAAGCTCAGCTCCTGGAACACCGGAACGGTGACACCGGCGATGTTCTCCTGGCCGCACACCACATGGTGGGGGCGGATCAGGGTCTCCAGGCGCTTGTCCGCCGGGAAGCTGTCGTTTTCCGCGAAAACGGCCACCCAGTCGTCCAGTCCCGCCACGGCGGCCCGGCGCTGCTGCTCCACCTGCTCCAGCTGGGCCGTTACCTGCATCACCACGGACTGCAGCTGCTGCTTTTTCAGCTGCAGGGTGGGCAGATAGCGCTGAAACTGCTTCAGGCGGTCCTTCTGCACCTTCAATTCATTTTTGGTAAGTTTGACAGCCATAGGCGCACCCTCATTCCACGGCGGACCGCTTGGGCCATCTCTCCTGGATGAGGCTGGTTTTCAGGCCGGTTTCGTTGGGCTCGAAGCACTCGGCCAGGATCTCCCAGCCCAGGTCCAGCGCCTCCTCCAGCGGGATATTCACGCTCAGGTCCATCAGCTTCGTTTCAAACAGGTGCCCGTATTTCAGCAGCTTTTCGTCCCACTCGGACATCATGAAGCCCATGGACTTCTTTTCCAGACTCTCCTTATAGGCGCTGTACAGCCGGATCATGCCGTCCATCAGGGCCCGGTGGTCGCTTCTGGTCTTGTCGTTGACGTTCTGCTTCAGGCGGGACAGGGAGCCGAAGGGCTCAATGTGGCCGTTTTTCAGGTAATACTGGCCCTCGGTGATATAGCCGGTGTTGTCGGGCACCGGGTGGGTCACATCGTCGCCGGGCATGGTGGTGACGCCCAGAATGGTGATGGAGCCCGCGCCCTCGAAGTCCACAGCCTTTTCATAGCGGGCGGCCAGGCAGCTGTACAGATCGCCCGGATAGCCCCGGTTGGAGGGCACCTGCTCCATGGTGATGGCCATTTCCTTCTGGGCGTCGGCGTAGTTGGTCATATCCGTCAGCAGCACCAGGACCCGCTTTCCGGCCAGGGCGAACTGCTCCGCCACGGCCAGGGCCATATCGGGCACCAGGGTGCACTCCACGGTGGGGTCGGAGGCGGTGTGGATGAACATCACCGTGCGGCCCATGGCGCCGCTCTTTTCCAGGGTGTCCCGGAAGTACAGATAGTCGTCGTACTTCAGGCCCATGCCGCCCAGGACGATCACGTCCACCTGGGCCTGCATGGCGATGCGGGAGAGCAGCTGGTTATACGGCTCGCCGGACACGGAGAAGATGGGCAGCTTCTGGCTTTCCACCAGGGTGTTGAACACGTCGATCATGGGGATACCGGTGCGGATCAGCTTGTTGGGCACGATACGCCGGGACGGGTTCACGGAGGGGCCGCCGATGGGGATCATATTCTCCGTCAGGGCGGGGCCGTTGTCCCGGGGGACACCGGCGCCGTCGAAGATGCGGCCCAGCAGGTGGTCGGAGAAGGACACCATCATGGGGCGGCCCAGGAACCGGACCGGGTCCGTGGTGCTGACGCCCTGGGTGCCGCTGAACACCTGCAGCGTCACCAGGTCCTTGTCCAGCTTGATGACGTTGGCATAGCTGTCGCCCACCAGGGCCAGGTCGCCGTTGCGGACGCCGGTGGCCCGGACCGTGACGACGTTGCCCACGATGGACTCAATTTTCGTGTAAACTTTCTGCATATTGACTCCCCTCTCAACCCGCTGCCTTGCTCAGGTAAAAGTCCTTGAGCCGCTTTTCCTGGGCCTCAAATTCCGGGGTGCGGAACACGGTGTTGTGCCAGTCCAGGAACTCCTGCCGGACCTGGTTGAAGAAGGCGCGGATCTCTTTTTTGTCGCTGAGTGCGAAGTCCCGGGTCAGCACGTCATACAGCACGTTGAACTCGTGGATCTGACGGTCGGGGTCGCAGGCGGCGTCGATGGGATCGAAGGAGTTCTGCTGCAGATACACCGCATCCAGCAGCTCGCCCTTCTGGTATACGATATAGTCCTCGGCGGAGGTACCCTCCTCGCCGATGACCTTCATCATCTGGTTGATCTCGTTGCTGCGCTTGAGGATGCTGCGGGCCTGCTCCACCCGCTCCATATCCACCACGCCCCGGTACTTGGACCAGGAGTCGATGGGGTGGATGGCGGGGTATTTGCGGGCGTCGGACCGCTCGCGGGACAGACCGTGGAACGCGCCCACCACCTTCAGGGTGGCCTGGGTCACGGGCTCCTCGAAGTTGCCGCCGGCGGGGGACACGGTGCCGCCGATGGTGACGGAGGCGATCTTGCCGTTCTTCAGCCGGACCTTACCGGCCCGCTCATAGAAGGAGGCGATAACGGACTCCAGATAGGCGGGGAAGGCCTCCTCGCCGGGGATCTCCTCCAGACGGCCGCTCATCTCACGCATGGCCTGGGCCCAGCGGCTGGTGGAATCCGCCAGCAGCAGCACGTCCAGACCCATCTGGCGGTAATACTCCGCCATGGTAACGGCGGTGTACACCGACGCCTCACGGGCGGCCACGGGCATGGAGGAGGTGTTGCAGATAATGATGGTGCGCTCCATCAGGGAGCGTCCGGTGCGGGGGTCCACCAGCTCGGGGAACTCCTTCAGCACCTCCACCACCTCGCCGGCCCGCTCGCCGCAGGCCGCCACGATGACGATGTCCACGTCGGCGTTCTTGGCCTCCATGTGCTGCAGAACGGTCTTGCCTGCGCCGAAGGGGCCGGGCACGCAGAAGGTGCCGCCCTTGGCCACCGGCAGGAAGGTGTCGATGGAGCGGAGCTTGGTCACCAGGGTCTCGTCCGGGCGCAGACGCTCCTCATAGCAGCGGATGGGCTGCTTCACGGGCCAGGAGAACACCATGGTCAGCTCCTTCTCCTCGCCGCTTTCGTTTTCCAGCACCGCCACGGTGTCCCGGACGTTGTACACGCCCTTTTCCCGGACGGATTTCACCCGCCAGCCCTGGTCCTTCAGGCCGAAGGGCACCATGATCAGGTGGGTGAACAGCCCCTCGGGCACGCTGCCCACGGCGTCGCCTGCGGTGACGTGGTCGCCGGGCTTCACCAGGGGGGTAAACTCCCAGTCCTTGTTGGGGATGGGGTCCAGATACACGCCCCGCTGCAGGAAGAAGCCGCACTGCTGCGCCAGCTCCGGCAGGGGGTTCTGCAGACCGTCGAACACCTGGGTCAGCAGGCCCGGGCCCAGCTCCACGCTCATCAGCTGGCCGGAGAGCTCCACCTTGTCGCCCACCTGGATGCCGTTGGTCATTTCATAGATCTGCATGCTGGCCGTGTCGCCGTTGACGCGGATGACCTCGCCCTTGAGCCGGTCATCGCCCACCAGGACATAGCCCACTTCATTCTTTCGGACGGAGCCGGAAAAGGTGGCTGCCACCAGATTCCCGTTCACTCCGGTCACATATCCTGTCACTTTGTCCATTTTGATTCTCCTGTTTCGTTATAGGCTGGAAACCTGCTGGCGGATGTTCTGCATCAGGCCGTCGAAGGCCCGCTTGCCGGACTCATACCGGAAGGTCCGCTGCCGCTCCAGCAGCTGCAGCTTCATGGCGTAGCCGTACAGGGCGTGGTCATCGAAGTTGTGCAGGCCGATCATGCCGTCCAGGCGGCGGAATTCCAGGTCCAGCAGCAGCCGCTCCCCCTCCAGGGGATTTTCGGCGTTTACCGCCGCCGTCACCGTCTGGACGATGCCGGCGTCCCGGTCGGAGGGCACGGCGCAGGGCCGTCCCAGCTTCACATTCCGCTGATAGGTCAGCTCCCGGCACAGTGCCTTGTAAAACCCGGCCCACTCCGACAGCAGCGGCCCCTTGTCCGAGTCCACCGTCAGCTCCTCCAGCGTCCGGTATACCCCGGCGCTGACCGCCGAGCGGCACATGGCCAGAAACGCGGCGTAGTCCATGGGAGGCTCCCCCTGGGTCCGGAGCATGGGCAGGCTGGAGATGAGATAGTAGTAGGAAGCCATAGGCCGCCCCCTTACAGGTGCATATCCCGGAAGAAGGGCATGAGCATCTCCGCGATCTCCTGGTCGGAGCAGTCAAAATAGCCGGAGCCGTCCTTGGCGGCCAGCCGGAAGCCTGCGCCCACCTTCTTGGAGGGGCGGAGCTCCAGGCCGTTTTTCAGCTCCTGGGCCAGCTGCTGGCGGATGCCGTCCGTCACCTGACCCACCTCCACGGCGTAGCCGGAAACGTCCTCTCCCTGAAGGGCTGCCTGGATGAACTTGGCCAGCGTCTGCTGGTCCAGAGCCTTGCCCACGTCGGCGGCCAGGATTTTCTCAAACTCCTGCTGCACCTCCTGCCGGAAGGCCAGGACCGCGTCCCGCTTGGCCTGCTGGGCGCTGAGCTGGGCGCTGTTTTTGAACACCTCGATCTCGGCCTTGGCGTCGTCCCGCAGCTTATCCGCCTGACTCTTTGCGTCGGCGATGATGGCGTCCGCCTGCTTCCGGGCGTCGGCCAGGATCGCGGCGGCCTGCTGATTTGCGCTGTCGATGCCGTCCTTTTTGATGGAAGAAACAAGATCCTGAATCTGAAGTTCCATAATTGATCACCTTCTTGTCTGTATTTGCCTGATAGAACTGCGGGTATGTCCATATTATAATACACGCCCCAAAAAATGCAACACATTTCGGCGAATGTGTCATACAATTTCCTTATACAACGTCCCTGACATATCTACTTTTTCACTGTTTATGTTTCCCCAGAATGAACAGTATCATGCAGAAATTTCCTGAATCTGGAAAAATACCGACACTCCCTCACTCCTCAAGGCGCAGCAGTCCCCGCTGCACCGAGTCGGACAGGACGAATTTCTTGTCCCCCTTGGCAGGAAAGC
>ENA-OVGQ01004129-OVGQ01004129.1-human-gut-metagenome-genome-assembly--contig:-NODE-4129-length-10488-cov-4.588134_pt1 | contig 10488 bp, 6 predicted proteins | sample MGYA00237774_ERZ505427 | MGnify/ENA primary metagenome ERZ505427 (study PRJEB26158, sample SAMN06016404) | human gut metagenome | biome: human gut; feature: ankylosing spondylitis patient; material... | reverse complement strand
CAATGGCCGAAACCGCTGCGGTCGCCGGCCTCCGGCGGACGCTCGGAGATGGGAACCCGTCCGGGAATCGGGAAACGCGACGTCCTCCCGCCGCCACGCCTGCGACGCCTCCCGTGGCCGCGTGGAAGGCAGCGCGCCCGGCGTTCACGGCGATGGCGGACGGAGCGTTGAACACCATGATGCTCACCCGCGTGCAGGTGCGATTCGGACGATACCTGTCCCGCCGATACATGACCGGCGTGCTCGATCGGGAGTTCCCGTTCTTCGTGAACCGTTCCAGTGGTGACCTGATCTACCGCGCGAACCTGGTCATGGTCGTCGAACAGATCGTGACCGGCAGTCTGCCGTCGACGGTCGTGTCGATGGTGTTCCTCGTGGTCTACCTGATCATGATGATCGCCTATTCAGCGCCATTGACGATGCTGACCCTGACGGTGTGCGCGGCGGTGCTCGTCGTATCCGTCATTTATTCCCTGCGCAACAGGACGCTGGTCGAGCGTGCGACCGTCGCGCAGGCTGACGTGCAACGCGCCTTCATCGAAACCTTCTCCGGCATCGTCGGCGTCATCAGCCAGATCATGGCGTTCGCCACCTATATGCGCAAGATTTGCGAGATGATTCCCGCCGGTGAAGGCGACAAGATCGCCATCGTCGGCCCCACTGGCTCGGGCAAAAGCACGCTGCTGAAACTGCTCGCCGGACTCATCGAACCCGTCTGTGGCACGGTGACCATCAACGACGGCGGATGCCGGATTTACGACGCGGACAGCCGATGGAAGGCCGACAGGCTGGCGTATGTGCATCAGGAATCCACGGTGTTCAACGAAACCTTGCGCGACAATATCACGCTGCACCGTCCGTGGCTGACGGATGACGACATCGTCAGGGCGTGCGAGGTTGCCGGCATCAACGAGGGGATGATGGATCCGGTCGTCGGAAGACCGGACTTCCTACTTATGGACGAACCCACCAGTGCTCTGGACAACGATACCGAGCGACATGTCATGACGGCGTTGCTCGACTCCGACAATGCGTGCATCGTCGTGGCGCACAGACTCGCATCGATTCGGGATTTCGACCGCATCCATGTCATGGATCATGGGCAGATCGTCGAATCCGGTACGCATGACGAACTGCTGCAGGCCGGCGGATTGTATTCGCGGCTGTACCGGCAGGAGTGAGTGTCCCCTTACACCCTTACGCCTTTAAACCCTTACCCTTTACACCTTATCCCTTACACCCTCGGCTCATGAGGCCCCCCGGATTCAATTTGTAAGCGCAACGCTTGTGTTCGGGCTGGCTGCCTTCGATTGTAGCTTGGCGATCTCCTCGTCCCATACCTCGTTGGGCGTTTTGTAGCCGAGGAGCTTCATGGGGGTGTCGTTGATCTCCCCGACGATCGCGTCGAGGTCCTCCTGGGCCAAGTCCTCGAACCCGGTTCCTTTGGGCAGATAGCGGCGGATCCTGCCGTTCCTGTTCTCGTTGCTGCCACGCTGCCAGGAACTGTACGGGTCGGCGAAGTACGTGAGCATGCCCAGCGCCTCGTCCACCAGCATGTGCAGGCTCGCCTCCGTGCCGTTGTCCCACGTGCGGTCGACGCGCGCGGCCGGCGGGATGTCCTTGAAGATCTCGTATTCGGCCCTGGCCGTGGCGGACGCGCTCTTGTCGTCGACGAGCCGGGCGAACAGCCTGCGGCTCCTGCGCTCCACCTGCGTGTTCATGCAGCGCCTCGACGGCGCGGCGCCGACCACCGTGTCCGACTCGAAATGGCCGAACCCCTTCCTGGATCCGACCGCCTCGGGCCGGTCCGCGATGGGCACGCGCATCGGGATGCGCGGCCCTTTCGCCTTCCTGCCCTTTTTCCTCGTCCGGCGTTTCCTGCCGCGCGCCAGGTACTGGCGCAGGTCCAGCGCCCGCTGCGGCTTGGCGTAGATCCACTGGCAGAGGCACTCGTGGCTGATCCGCATCGACGGGTCGCCGGCGCACTGGGCCTTCAACCGTCCCTCGATCAGTTCCGGGCTCCACCCCCTGCGCAGCGCGTCCAGCACCCAGGCGCGCAACGGGCCCGAGTCCATGCGGCGCGGCTTGCGGGATCCGCGCCGGCGCAGGTCCGCCTTCCTCTGCGCGGCCAGCGCCGAATAGAACGGACCCGAGGTCCACGGCCCGGTCTTCAGCCGTTTCGGCCGGTAGGGACGGTACGACCCGTTCTCGTTGGACGCGAACCACAGGCCGCGCCTCAGCTCGCGTGACACCGTGGACTTGTCCCGACCGATTTCCTCCGCGATCTTCCGGACGCTCAGATGCTGTTCGCAATGCAGCTTCTCGATCAGGATCCTCTCCTCGGACGACAGGTGCGAATACTGTTGACCCATGAGTGCAACACCTTCTTAAGTTAGAAACTTCGAACACTTCCAACCCTAGACAAGGTGTTGCACTTCTATTTAGAACCCGGGGCGTAAACACGATTGCCTTCAAAGAAGATGGTCGTGACTGTGCTGGAATCAATGTTCGGTGCTATGAAGCGAAGCGTTGGTTGTGTGTCTAAGCTGGCCGCATTGTTGAATGAGTCTCAACTTCGGGGTGTCGTTTTATCGGCTGTGATGTTATTGTGGCGCGACACGCCAGCTTTATAGGCGATGAGTGGTGGCATCAGATGAGTTCGCTTGTACGTCTCCATTCTTTGTTGAAATATGTTATGCAAAGTGTGTAATTGGCATATGAAACTGTCATATTTGATGTGTTGCGTTGCGTTTATGTGAACTTATTTTCATTGTGCATATTGTTATCAATTTGTTATCAAGGACGATCGCGAGTGAAATGCGCTCATTTATACAATGGTTGCTGCATGGCTGCCCTTGAGGGACGTTCCTCTGGCATGGCTTTGCAATGAGCCGCGATGTGGTCGTAACCAACGTGGGATTCGATTGTGCGGCGAAGAAAAAATGATGGGGGGGGGAGTCGCCCTCCATCATTCAGGAAAGGGAACTGAATGGTTTATAACATTCACATATTGCAAACAAGGAAAACCGGTCGTGTGGTTGCTGCTGCGGCTGCATCCGTGCTGTGTTGCATGGGGGCTGTATTTCCAGCGACTATCGGAGTGACTGCGGCGTCGGCCGATGAACCCGTCGAATTGGTCGTCAACGGCGGATTCGAAGACGATCTTAATGGTTGGAAGTCTGGAACGGTGTGGAATAGCTCCGCATCGTCCATTGCCGTCACTGCGGATGATGTGCATGGTGGCAGTGGCGCCTTGAGCGTTACTGATCGTACATCCTCTGATGCTGGTGCAATCCAGTCTCTTGATGGCAAGGTGGAAAAAGGACAGACATATACCGGAAGTATGTGGGTCAAGGCCACGGAAGACGGTGAATTCAATATCACTGTTTGTTCGGGTAATGGTTCCGGATGTGACCAGATTGCGACCGGAACGGCGAAAGCGGGTGAGTGGACACAAATTTCAGGTACTGGAACGTTAGGTGGTAGTGGTGATTTCACCAGTCCCTCGCTGGTGATTGAAAACAAGTATGGCACGAGCAATGCCGACTTCATTGTCGACGACATTTCCGTAACCGGTTCGGATTCTGGTTCCTCATTCGTGCCGCCGACTACGGGTACGGCAACGGCAGCCAAGGCTTTCGGCGACTATTCAAACCCGATTATCGATTATTGGTATGGCGCCGATCCGTGGGCTATGGAATACAACGGACGCGTATATATCTACACTACGGGTGATGGCACTTCTGTGAATGCTGATGGCTCGTTGAATTATGACTATGAATATGACAGTACTGGGCAGATCAAGGACAATTCGTTCGCTCAAGTAAAGACCATCAATGTTCTGTCCAGTGATGACATGGTCAATTGGCGTAATGAGGGTTACATTCGTGTGGCTGGAGAACAGGGGGTGGCCACCTGGGCCAGCAATTCCTGGGCTCCTGCCGTCGCTCATAAGACCATCAACGGTAAAGAGAAGTTCTTCCTGTATTTCGCCAATGGCGGCAGCGGTATCGGTGTGCTGACCTCGGATTCTCCTGTTGGTCCGTGGAAGGACGAAACCGGTGAGCTGTTGATTAAGGGCGGTACTCCTGAATCCGCTGGTGTGGTCTGGCTGTTTGATCCCGCGGTGTTCGTGGATGATGACGGGCAGGGCTACCTGTATTACGGAGGTGGTGTTCCGACAGGCGAGGAAGAACATCCGAACACGGCTCGCGTTATTAAACTGTCCGATGACATGCTGCATACCGAAGGTGAGGCTCAGGCCATAGACGCACCTGCCATGTTTGAGGACTCCGGGATTGCCAAGATAGGTGGTACTTATTACTACTCGTATTGCACTAATTTCAGCCATGACAACGTAATTGATGGTAACACGGTCGGTTACGGCAATATCGCGTATATGACTTCAGACAACCCGATGGGGCCGTTCACTTATCAGGGTGAGATTCTGAAGAATCCGAGCACGTATTTCGGTGTTGGCGGCAACAATCATCACGCGATGGTTCAACTTGGCGACCAGTGGTATATGACCTACCATGCGCAAACGGTGGCAAAGGAATTGATGAACGGCGGTAATCTTGACGCGGCGCATGGCTACCGAAATACTCATCTCGATCCGATTACGGTTAACGAGGATGGTTCCATTGCCGATATTGCAATGACATATGAGGGTCTCTCTTCGGTGAAGAATCTGGACGCGTATTAAGATGGAGGCATTCCAGCTTCCACCATTGCATGGGATTCCGGCATTCAGAACGCATATGACCTGACTTCTGGTGTGCGCGTGGTCGATATGACTACAGACAATTCCGAAGGTCAGAAGCTCAGCAATATTAATAATGGTGAGTGGACGTCTTTGGCGAATGTCGATTTCGGGAATAACGGCGCCTCTTCGCTGACTGTGACTGCAGCTGGCAAAGCCGGAGGCATCCTTGAGATTCGTCTTGATGATCCGGATTCCGAACCTGTGGCTTCTATTTCGATTCCTGCCGGTGATGGATCCGAGTACGCCGATTACACGACCACCCTTGAGGGTGTGACAGGGGTGCATCATGTGGTGTTCTCCTTCAAATCCGATGGTGGTGCGAATGCTCAGGATGAGCTGTACGACATCACTACGTACACTTTCACGGAGTCGCAGGATGAAACTCCTTCGACTCCGGTGGACAAGTCTGATTTGCAGAGCGCAGTGAATGAGAATTCCGGCCTGAACGCTTCCGATTACACGGAAGAGAGCTGGAAGGTGTTTGCTGACGCATTGCAGAAGGCTCAGGCGGTATTGCAGGATGAATCCGCTACTGAACAGCAGGTTCAAGATGCGCTTGCTGCATTGAATAGTGCACGTGCCGGTCTGAAGCTGGCTGATGATTCCACTGATGGCGTGGATTTGGCACAAACCGGTTCCTCTGTCTTGCCTGGTGCTGTGATTGTCGCTTGCTTGGCTCTCACTGGTGTGATCGTAGCGCGAGTGCGTCGCGAGATGCGCTAGTTACCTCTTGGTAATGCGGTCATCCCGTAGCGGCAGCCTCGGGATGACCGCACATGAAACCTAGAACTGGTACTTGTTCAAGCGTAAGTTTTGGCAGTGGTAATGTCCATCACTTATCCATATGCGGGAATGTCTTATCGTCATTCATTGCTGATTTGTGCGGGCATGCTATTGGAATACGCACTCGATGTTGAGTGCTTATCATGAAAGGTTAAAAGACTTATGAATTATTTACGACAAAAAATTTCGGCTAGTGCTATCGCGGTGTTGTCGACTTGTGGGTTGATTTTGGCGCCAATGCCGGTCTTTGCGGATGATTCAACGCCATCTTCAACGCCATCGGATGGCAGTTACACCACGACTGATAGCGGTGATGGCACGTATTCCATTCCCATGTTGAACACGGATGTTCCGGATATCAGTGTTATTCGTGTGTCGAAGGACGATCCGAATAACAAAGACGGTCGTGATGTGTATTACATGGTGAGTACCACTATGGAGCTCAGTCCCGGATCTCCAATTATGAAATCCTATGATCTGGTCAATTGGTGGATAGTCACGTACGTGTATGATCGCATTTCTATGAGCGATGCTTCATCCTTGCGCAATGGAGCTAGCTCGTATGGCGAAGGCGAGTGGGCTCCGTCGCTGCGCTATCACAATGGCCGCTTCTACGTGTTATTCAATACGAACAACCTTAATGGCGCTTATATCTACTACACCGATGATATTGAGAATGGTCCTTGGACGAAGATTGCCCTTAATCGGGGATTCCATGATCCGTCATTGTATTTTGATGAGCAAGGGAGTCCTTGGATTATCTCCGGCGTCAACCAATATAGGCTGTCCGATGATTTAACCACGGTGGTGGAGAGCCATGAGAATATCATCTCTGCCGAACAGTTCACTGATGATCTTGGTGAGACTCCTACCGGATTTGAAGGATCTCAGACTTTCAAAATCGGTGATTATTTCTATACTCCAACGATTTACTGGGGCAAAGACGGTCGTACGGTGATGCTGCTGCGCACCACTGATTTGCTTGATGGCTCCAAATACGAAGCCAAAAAGTATTATCTAGGTGCTTTCGCACAAGGTAGCCTTGTTGAAGTCGACAACGGTGATGGCACGACGTCTTGGCATGGATTCTTCTTCCGAGACACATATCCGACCGGACGTATTCCCGGTTTGATTCCTGCAACGTGGGGTGATGACGGATGGCCTGTGTTTGGGGACAATAATCAGGTAAGCGCGTCGGACACCTACGACAAACTGATTGATTTGCCTGCTGATTTGGAGAATCTGGTTCGCCAGCGTTCCCTGGTCAATTCGGACGATTTTGATAATGACGCGCCTCATCAGTCTTATCAGGATCAGGATTGGTGGACTCTGGAGGAGCCTCCTCAGGTTGACGATTCTCTGATTGGAATCGAGCTGGTGGACAATGGCGATTTCGAAAACGGGACTGAATCGTGGACCCCTCAGTGGAATGGTACGCTTACCGCGATTACGGATGGTTCTCTTTCTGGAACCACGAGTCTTGCTGTGACGAATCGTGGCGAATACAATGGCGCTGGCCCGGGTCAATCTATGGATGGAAAATTGCAGCAGGGCGTGACATATCGTGCCAGTGCAACGATTCGATACGACCATGAGATGGACGGCGTCGATTCATCGGCTGTGACTTCCCACCTGTTTTATGTGGCGATTCAATATGCAGACGGCACAATTAATCGTGTGGCCACAGGAACAGTGAAACGTGGGGAGACGACTACTATCACAGGTGAGTTCTCCATCCCATCCGACGCTAATGTGGAAGGTTCCAAACTCATTGTCGAAACCGCGTGGGGTGCGGAAGGCACGTGCATGGATTACGTCATCGACGATATTTCCCTGATCGGTCTTGCTGATGAGAAGGAATATCCGGTCGCCGAAGAATACCAACCCAATGGTTCGAATCTTGATTTGGTATGGGAATGGGGACATAATCCAGATAACCGATATTGGTCTCTCACTGATCGTGAAGGCTGGTTGCGTTTGACCAATGGGCACAAGGTTTCCGCCACGGCCAAATATATGAAAGGCACTTATGGCGACCTGACATATTTTGAAACCGCCCGTAACGTTTTGTCGCAGCGTACCTTTGGCGGATCCATGTCTGTGGAAACCCACATGGATGTCAGTCATATGAAGGATGGAGACACCGCAGGCCTCGCTACATATACCCGTAGTTTTGCCTATGCCGCTGTGCGTCAAGAAAATGGACAGCGAACGTTGGGCGTGGTCAAGCGTGTCTACGACAATGGCGTGAAGGACGCGGACGGTAATATCGTTGACGATACGATTGATCGTGACGCTGAAGAGGCCTTTGTATCGGGCGGCACAGTGACATTGCCAGATGATGCGACCAATGTGTGGATCAAGTCGGACAACACACTGGATAATGCGAGTGGTAAGTTGACGATTCAGTATTGGTACAGTCTGGACGGTAAGCAATGGTCCAAGCTTGGCGACGAGCAGGGGCCGCTGACTTACGATTGGAGCTTGTCGCACTTTAAGGGGTATCGAATCGGCTTGTTCAATTACGCCAAGGAGAATACGGGTGGTTATGTCGATTTTGATTACTATGACTTGAGCGACGTGTTGACTTCTGACGGCAAAGCTGTGGATACGTCTAAGCTGCGTTCGGCCATTGATCAGGCTGACTCTCTGCAGTCTGCGGAATATCCTATGGATGAGTGGGATAAGATGCTCACGCTACTTGATAAGGCAAAGCAGGCGTTGGCATCCGATCCTTCCACGCAAAATGAGGTGGATGCCCCGCAGCGTGCACTGAGTTTGCAGCTCGCGCAATTGGCGGTTGACCGTCAGTCTGGTGATGGCGGAAATCCTGGTGGTGGTGATCAGACCGGTGACGGTAACCAGTCGGGTAACGGCGATCAGACCGGTGATGGCGGCCAGCAACAGTCTTCTACTGCTGATGATAATTCATCTGAACTGTCATCAACTGGTTCGTCCGTAACACCGATGGTGCTGTCTGCAATTGCCCTGATGCTGGCTGGCATCAGTGTCATTCGGATACGCCGCTCTTCGCGCTGAAATATCGCCGCAGCCTGTTGGTTGCAGCGATTGAATGTGCGGAATCAGTGATGTGTCGCAATGGTGGGTTGTGCGAATGCTCGGCAACGTGGATTCGTACAACCCATCCTGTTATGTTGAGACCGCGGCGTGAGACATGGTGGAGCATGACATCGGCGTAGAATGTGTGATTTTGGAAACAAAGGAGCTGGTGTGTGGGCGGCTGGCAGTTTTCATTTCGAATCGACGGCGTTCTCCTGATATCAAGTATGGCTGTGTATCTATGTTGCCGTTATGTGGTGATGTTAGCGGAGTGAGTAATTCGGATATGGTTCGCCCTTATGAACATATGTATGGCTTATGTCGTCCGCCGAAGCATGGTTGCGATTAGCGAAAATCAGGTATTGCGGCGTTATGTCCGGCGCCATGTCATTATCGTATGGCGCACTCACGATACAATACCGTCCTAGCATGGGCGTCGCGGCATGAGACGACGCATTGTGCAGACAGGTGTGGCGTCGAACAACGAACGCGAGGTAAACGTAGATGGCGGTGAATTCCAGCGTGGAGAAACAGCCGGTCGACCAGCAGGCGAGCGGTGAGGTGCAGGCTGAAATCGATACGCGGTCCGATGGTGTTTCGCCCATGCCCAACGATGTTTCCAAACATAACGATGTTTCCAAGCATCCGGTGGCGTCCATTCCCGAATCGACGCTGTCGCTGGCCGATATTGAGCGTAAGCGCTCGCATCCTGCATTGTGGCTGGCTTATGCGCTGCTGGTGATTGCGGCCATTGTGGTGCCGTATTGGTGGGGGCGTGCGATTGCGGTGAACGATACGCAGTGGCTGCTTGATAATTTGAGCGCGCTTGAGCCGCGCGGCGCCGCGTTTGTTGCCTGGACGGTGACGCTGATTGCCGTTTCCGGCCTTGGTCTGCTGGTTGTTGACGCCCATCGGCGCTTGTGGGGCGCGGTTTTTGTGATTGGCTTGGCGGCGGAGCAACTCATTGCCGGCCTGCGCATTCTGAAAATTGATTTTTGGTATGCGACATATGTGGTGTACGGAGAGTCGTCGGCATTGGCGAATGCGGCGAATCTTGGCATTATTTCAGTTGGTATTGGCGTTGCCGTTTTCGCGGTGCTGTGGGTGGGATTGTTGGTGACGATTAAAAAAGAGTCGCCGTTGAATGTGCTGACGCGCAGTTGGGCGTCGTTTATCTTTTTTTGTGATTGAGACGATTGCTTTGCTTGTTGTGATGTTTGGCGGCCTGCTGACGTTGGTCTGATTCGTGGTGGCTGGTGCTCCTGTATAATTGCCCCTTGGCGTATTTCGCCCGCAGCAATATAAGGAGGATGCCGTGGCACTGACGGCTTAAGAAAAGCAGGAAATCATCGCTAAGTACGCGACCCATGAAGGTGACACCGGCTCTCCGGAGGTCCAGGTTGCTCTGCTGAGCAAGCGTATCGCTGATCTGACCGAGCACCTCAAGGAGCACAAGCACGACCACCACTCCCGTCGTGGTATGCAGCTGATGATCGGTGACCGTCGTCGCCTGCTTGACTACCTCAAGCGCGTTGACATCAACCGTTACCGTTCCCTCATCGAGCGTCTGGGTCTGCGTCGATAATTGAAGACTTCCGCCCGAGTACCTAGGATGGTGCTCGGGCGTTTTACATATCGCCAGCCAACGGCAACAACGGCAAGAGGGTTAGAGGATAGGCCAGCAGGTAAGGCCGACAGGAGAACCCGAATGAAGGGGTTGACACGAGGAACGACGGCCAAGGGGCCAGTCGAAACAAGGTATGTGACGTCCGCTGAAGAGGACAGTTGCGGTTCAAGCGAGTCGCCAAACCGCAACACAGTATGTAGGAATAAATAGAAAATTAAAGAAGGAGGAACCCTATGGAGGGTCCCGAAATCAA
>ENA-OVGQ01004128-OVGQ01004128.1-human-gut-metagenome-genome-assembly--contig:-NODE-4128-length-10493-cov-25.184614_pt1 | contig 10493 bp, 9 predicted proteins | sample MGYA00237774_ERZ505427 | MGnify/ENA primary metagenome ERZ505427 (study PRJEB26158, sample SAMN06016404) | human gut metagenome | biome: human gut; feature: ankylosing spondylitis patient; material... | reverse complement strand
TGATGGACAAGCCGCAATCCTACTACGCCTTTGAAGTCCTCTACTGGTGTGGCATTCGGGAGGGCGAGCTGCTGGCTCTGACCCCGGCAGACTTCGACTTGGACAAGGGGCTGCTCTCCATCACCAAATCCTATCAAAGGCTGAAAGGCCGGGATGTGATCACTGACCCGAAAACGCCCAAGAGTGTCCGGGTCATCCAGATGCCACAGTTTCTGACGGACGAGATCAGGGATTACCTGAAATCCCTCTACAAAGTTCAGCCAGACCAGCGGATCTTTGAGGTGACCAAGAGCTACCTGCACCACGAGATGGACAGGGGAGCCAAGGAAGCCGGGGTGAAGCGCATCCGAATCCACGACCTGCGGCACTCCCATGTATCGCTGCTGATCGAGATGGGCTTCTCGGCTCTGGCAATCGCAGACCGGGTAGGGCATGAGAGCGTGGACATCACCTATAAGTACGCCCACCTCTTCCCCTCAAAGCAGCAGGAGATGGCGCAGAAGCTGGACATGGAGCGAAGGGAGGGATGAAAATGGAACGAGTACTCGACCAGCAAGGCCGCTGGCGGAACAAGGTAGTAGCCTTCCGAATGTCCCCGGAAGAGGACGAGGTTCTGGAAGCTAAGGTAAAGATCTCCGGACTGACCAAACAGGAGTATATCATCCGCCGCTTGACTGACCGGGAGATCACCGTGGTAGGCAACCCAAGGGTCTACAAAGCCCTGCGAGACCAGATGAGGCTAATCTATCAGGAATTGCAGCGGCTGGCCGTGGATGAAGAAGTCCCGCCGGACTTGCTGGAGACCCTGCAAATGGTGGCTCTGACGTTGAACGGACTTAAGGAGGAATGCGAATGACGGACAATATAAAAACGACCGTACCGGGTGCATCTGTTGGCGCAGATGCGGTACAGTCGTCTGATAAAATTACCACCAATATTATAACAAATTCGGACAAGCAAATCAATCTGCAAGCCGCGAAAAAGTCAAACAATTTCGGGCTGAACACGGTATCAATGACCGAACTGTACGACACGGTGTATCCACCCCGGAGACCCATCGTGAACGACTTGCTGTACAGCGGCACCTACCTCTTCGTAGGTGCGCCCAAGGTTGGCAAGTCCTTCTTCATGGGGCAGCTCGCCTACCATGTGGCGATGGGGCTTCCGCTGTGGGAGTACGAGGTGCATCAAGGCACCGTCCTCTACCTGGCATTGGAGGACGATTACGCCCGGCTGCAGCGGCGGCTCTCCCGGATGTTCGGGGTAGAGGAGACCAGCAATCTCTATTTCGCAACGCAGGCCAAGTCCGTGAGCGAGGGACTTGACCAGCAGTTGGAAGGCTTCATCCGGGAGCACCCGGGTGTACGGCTCATCATCATCGACACCCTGCAGAAGGTGCGGGAGATCGGCGGTGACCGATACGGCTACGCCAGCGACTATGAGATCGTGACCAGGCTGAAAACCTTCAGTGACAAGTATGGCATCTGCCTGCTGGTGGTTCATCACACCCGGAAGATGGAAGCCGAGGATAGCTTCGATATGATCTCTGGCACCAATGGCCTGCTGGGTGCAGCGGATGGCGCATTCATCATGCAGAAGAAGCGGCGCACCGACAACACCGCCCTGCTGGACATCGTGGGGCGTGACCAGCCGGATCAGGAACTGACGTTGGAGTTTGACCGGGAACGCTGCGTGTGGGAGTTCCAAGGAGCCGAAACGGAACTCTGGAAACTGCCGCCCGACCCGCTTCTGGAAGCGGTGGCAAAGGTGCTCACCCCGGAACAGCCGGAGTGGAGTGGTACGCCCACGGAACTGCTGGAACGGCTGTCGGGTGTGAGCATACAGGCAAACATCCTGACCCGGAAGCTGAACGTGAGTGCCGACAGGCTCTACAACGATTATGGAATTCGGTACGAAAGCAGGCGCACCCATGAGGGCAGGGTAGTCAAATTAACGCTGGAAAATTCTGGGGCGTGACGATTCGTGACGGTTGTGACGATATTTTTGCTACTATGTAAAATACCGTCACAATCGACACAACCGACACGGGATGGTGATAACGATGAAAAATGTGCAGATTTCGCAGGAACTTTTCGTCGCCTTGCTGCATTATCATTTGAGTGGCGAAAATGAGTACGAAGAGATTATTGAACAGGGCTTGGAGCAAAAACTGGATGCGATGCTGCGGCATGAGCTGTATGCCCAGTACAAGACAGCACCCACCGAGGAACAGCGGGAGCAGGCTCGGCAGGAGTATCTGGACAGACGAGGCGTTCCAGAAAGCTTCCGCTGGTGAGTTCCTCTATTGGCAGAGGACAGGAGCGTGTCACGCTCCTGTGAATGCAATCACGCAGGAAGGTGGTGTTGGACCGGGCAGCGGCGAGGTACAGCGAAACCCCGTCCGCAGACGGAAGCCCCCGGCAGGGCGCAAAGGCATCTTTTGATGGACGGAACGTCTGTCAAAAGTGCTTTTGCGTTACTTTCGACGAAAGTAACAAAGCCTTTGCCGTGTCCGGTACCAGTTACTTCCACAGAGAAAGGACGTGCGATTGAAAAGAACCATTTCCGCAATGCGGGGTCCCGGCTCCCTCAACCATAACCGGAGAAGTTTCACCGCTGAAAACGTAGACCCGGAGCGCAGCAGTCTGAATGTCGTGTACCGTGATGAGCCGATTCAGAAGGTGTACCACGAACTGTTTGACGAGGCAGTGAAGCGTTACAATGCCAAGCAGAAGCGCAAGGACCGCTGTATCACCGACTACTATGAGCACCTGCGGACAGGCAAGCAGGAAAAGCTTTTCCATGAGCTGATCGTCCAGATCGGCAACAAAGATGATATGGGTGTCCTGACCGAGAACGGCGCACTGGCAAAGGAACTGCTGGACGAGTATATGCAGGGCTTCCAAGAACGTAACCCGACACTGCGGGTGTTCGGAGCATTCCTCCACATGGATGAAGCTACGCCCCATCTGCACATCGACTTCGTGCCGTATGTGTCCGGCTGGAAAGGCAAAGGACTGGACACCAAGGTCTCCCTGAAGCAGGCGCTGAAAGCCTTGGGCTTTGCAGGCGGTTCTAAACGGGAATCCGAGCTGAACCAGTGGATCAACGTCGAGAAAGAGCAGCTTGCCGCCGTGATGGAGCGGCATGGCATCGAGTGGGAACAGAAAGGCACCCACGAAGAGCACCTGTCTGTGCTGGACTTCAAAAAGCAGGAGCGTAGTAAAGAGGTAGCGGCTCTGGAAGCGGCCAAGCAGGAGTGCCAGACCGACCTGACCGAGATGCAGGAACAGCTGGAAACAGCGCAGACAGCCGTAGAAGCCGCTGAACAGCGGGTACAGAAAGCAGAGCTGACCTACCAGAAGCAGAGCCAGAAGCTGAACAAGCTGGCTCCCATTATGGAAGGTTTGGAAAACCTGTCAGCGCAATACTCCCAGCGGCCAGAAGAATGGGTGCCAGAAGCAGCCACATTTGAGACCGCCAAGAGCTATCGGGAGAAGAAGGCCATGCCGCTGATCCAGAAGTTGGTGAAGGTACTCTTTGCCCTCCATCGGAAGTACTGGGAGGTTAAGAACGAGAGGGATAAGTACCAGTATTTCTATCAGGACGAGAAGAAGGCTGCCCATCATCTAAGCCAGCGGCTGAAAGAGGTGAAGGCAGAAAATGAGCAGCTCTATGCGATGAAACGTGATTTCGGGCGAGTATGGAACTATTTCGGTGCCGAAAAGATGCAGCAGGTCATTGGGCTTATGAGGGAGCAGGAGCAGACCACAGATAGGAGCCAGAAGAAGAACAGGCAGAACAGCGTAGAACTGTAAGCGTAGTAGACCCCCGCCAGCGGATGTTGGCGGGGGTCTGTACATATAAGTGATATTTTACTCAAAAAGTTCCGGGGCAATATCCGTCAGAGCAAATCCGGGAATGTCTTTCTCGTCTTTGTAGGTGCCATCTTCAGCCAGAAACTCGACCTTTGCAAAGTCCGCAACTGGAATCTCAGATTCACAGACATACCAGTTCAGGTAGTCATTAGCGGTTTGTTTGAGGGTTGAGGCAACGCTGCGGTCAGCGTTGTACTTGTCGCAGAAAGTGCGCCAAGGCAGATACCGCCAGATTTTACCATTGGTCCTGATGGTAATGCGGCACATGATTTTGTCGTTGGACAGGCCGGTATTTTTGGCACCAGCATGGTCATTGGCAGTCAGCCAGACGACAGGGTGATAGTTTTCATATTTGTCAACGGATTTATAACCAATTTTCTGCCCATTAAAAAAGAGTGGTTCGTCATGGAGTGTGGCGTTGTCATATTTCAGATTGGAAGGTGTCAGAAGCAATTTCCCAGTTGCAAGAATCATCCGATACTTAATGGGGTCGGTGTAGTGATACAGGTTTTCAGGCAGCTTGGTCTTTTTCACTTTCATTTGTTTCCCTCCAAAACCGTAGATGCTTACTGATACGAAACACCGTCTGAGATGCAGATAGTGGACAAGATTGAAAAAAGTGTACACTATCTCGCTGAAAAATGCAATAGAAATTTTTATCGGCTTGCAATCACGGAAAAGCTGTGGTACGCTTTACTAGGATAGTATAAAGGAGAAGTGTATCCTTTTTAGAAAAGACACCATGGTGTACCAATAGTGGTACATTTACTATGTTAAAATGAAAGAAAACAATGCGGGAATCCGCATTTGATGGAGGAAATAAAAATGGTAGACACCAAAAAAGAGCAGGAACGCGAAGAGCTGCACCGCGCGATCTGGGCGATTGCGGATGACCTGCGTGGCGCAGTGGACGGCTGGGATTTCAAGAGCTACGTTCTCGGTACGATGTTCTACCGTTATATTTCGGAGAACATTGCCAGTTATATCAATCAGGGCGAAATCGATGCAGGCAACCCGGACTTCCGCTATGAGGATATGCCTGATGCAGAGGCAGAGCAGGCACGAGAAGGGCTGGTGCAGGAAAAAGGGTTCTTCATCCTGCCCAGTGAGTTGTTCTGCAATGTGCGGGCAAAAGCGGCCAGCGATGAAAACCTCAACGAAACACTGGAAACGGTGTTCCGGCACATCGAGGAATCCGCAAAGGGCAGCTCCTCCGAGGGGCAGTTTGCAGGGTTGTTCGATGATTACGATGTCAACAGCAATAAGCTGGGTGCGACTGTTGCCAAGCGCAATGAGAAGCTCGTGAAACTGCTGAACGGCGTGGCAGATATGAACCTTGGCGATGTGAAAGAGCATGACATTGATGCCTTTGGCGATGCCTATGAATACCTGATGACCATGTACGCCAGCAATGCGGGCAAGTCCGGCGGCGAGTTCTTTACGCCTGCCGATGTTTCGGAGCTGCTGACCCGGCTGGGTACGGTAGGCAAGAAGGAAATCAACAAGGTCTATGACCCAGCCTGCGGCTCTGGTTCGCTGCTGCTGAAGGCAGAAAAGGTGCTGGGACGGGATGCCGTGCGCAACGGCTTCTTTGGGCAGGAAATCAACATCACAACGTACAACCTGTGCCGCATCAATATGTTCCTGCACGACATCGAATTTGACAAATTCGACATTGCCTGTGAGGACACGCTGACAAATCCGCAGCACTGGGATGATGAACCTTTTGAGCTGATCGTATCGAATCCGCCGTACTCCATCAAGTGGGCCGGTGACGAGAATCCGCTGCTCATCAATGACCCGCGTTTTGCTCCGGCTGGTGTGCTGGCTCCGAAGAGCAAGGCAGACTTGGCCTTTATTATGCACTCGCTGGCATGGCTGGCTTCCAACGGCACGGCAGCAATCGTCTGTTTCCCCGGCATTATGTACCGTGGCGGTGCAGAACAGAAGATCCGCAAATATCTGGTGGACAACAACTTCATTGACTGCATCATCCAGTTGCCGAGCAACCTGTTCTTTGGGACTAGTATTGCCACCTGCATCATGGTGTTGAAAAAGGGCAAAACGGACAATAAGGTGCTGTTCATTGATGCTTCTTCCGAGTGCGTCAAGGTGACGAACAACAACAAACTCACCCCGGAAAACATTAACAAAATAGTGGACACCTTTGCACAGCGGGCAGAAGAAGCACACTTCTCCCATCTGGCGGAGTATTCCGAGGTGCAGGAAAATGACTATAACCTGTCGGTTTCCACTTATGTGGAAGCCAAGGATACCCGCGAGAAGATTGACATTGTGAAGCTGAACGCTGAAATTGCGCAAATCGTAGCACGAGAAAACGAACTGCGGGCCGCCATTGACCAGATCGTGGCAGAAATCGAGGGCTGAGATGGAAAGCGAAAAGAAAGATTCTGCATTGGTACGTTCTTCTGCGGCGGAATACCTGACCTTTGTTGCCTCTACGGGCGAGGATAAGGACAGCATTGAGATGCGCTACGAGGATGAAAACATCTGGCTGACGCAAAAGATGATGGCGACCCTTTACGATGTGGGGCTTCCGACCATCAATGAGCATATCAAAAAGATTTATGCTGACCATGAGCAGGACGAAGCGGCAACTATTCGGAAATTCCGAATAGTTCAAAATGAGGGTGGCCGACAGGTTACTCGCAGCGTGAACCACTATAATCTGCAAATGATTATTGCGGTCGGCTTCAAGGTGAACAACCAGCGGGCGGTGCGGTTCCGTGTCTGGGCAAATCAGATCGTGGAGCAGTACACCATCAAGGGATGGGCAATGGACGAGGAACGCCTGAAAAACGGCGGCACAGTCCTGACCAAGAAATACTTTGAAGAGCAGTTGGAGCGCATCCGGGAGATTCGCATTTCGGAGCGCAACTTCTACCAGAAACTCACCGACATTTACGCTACTTCGCTGGATTATGACCGCAACGCGCTGACCACAAAAGAGTTCTTTGCAAAGGTGCAGAACAAGATGCACTATGCCGTGCATCGCCATACGGCGGCAGAGCTGATCTATGAGCGGGCGGATGCCGAAAAGCCGCACATGGGGCTTCACACATGGAAGGATGCTCCCAACGGCAAAATCAAAAAGAGCGATGTTTCCGTGGCGAAAAACTACCTGACCGAAGATGAAATGAAATCCATGGAACTGATCGTTTCGGCATACCTCGACCTTGCCGAGAACCGTGCCCGCCGTCATATCCCTATGACCATGGAGGACTGGGCCAAGCGGCTGGACATCTATTTGCAGGCGGATGATCTGGAAGTGCTGAAGGATGCAGGCAAAATCTCGGCGCAGCTGGCAAAAATGCACGCCGAAACGGAGTTTGAAAAGTATCGTGTGGTACAGGATCGGCTGTACCAGAGCGATTTTGATAGGTATTTGGAAGAGAATTTGTAAGATGTCCATAGGAGGGAGGCCACAATGGAAAAGAAAAGCAAGGAGCTGGATTGTTTGCGACAGGCGGTAACGTTGGGGCTTCGGAAAAGAGGACGAACAAAAACGTTTTTTAAGGCTGTAGAAGCAGGGTTAGAAGACAAAGAATCGATACTTGATGGTGAACGACCTGATTTTATAATATTAGCTCCGCAAGAGCAAAATGGTAAGAGAACACTTTTGGGAATTGAGCATTTTCGAGTTGACCATTTAGTGACACAGAAACAGTACAAAAAAGGAAATGATAGTAAACAGGTTGCTTCTATTGGCATAGTAGAACAAAAAAATGTTAATGCGTTTTATGATAGATACCATGAAAAGGTTATGGCATCGCCAGAAATGCCAGACGGACTTTTTGATGGAATGGCGAAACTGTTAGAGAGCATGGTAAACAATATTCAAAGGGCAACGTATAGAAACTTCATGGAATCGTTTATTTACTCAATGGAAAAGCATTTGAGTAATGTGAACGACTATTTGCAGGAGCTCAATAAAAAGAGCACTGGAAAATATAATATTCAAATGGGTTTCTTAGTGGAAGTTCATAGTGATTTTGGACATTTGTATTTATCACATGATGGCAAGACGGAGAAAGCAAAAAACGGGCTGATGCCATTCTTTGAGGAGCTGGTTCAATGGATAGAAGAAAACTGCGATGCCCGAAAGGTGAATTTTATTATATTCTATTTGTCAGAAACATTGGAAAACGGTATCCATGAAGTTGTTTATGTGCCAACTAAAAACTTCAGAGCAAATCTGCAAAGACAGAGACAAAAAATATTCAGTTATGTTGGCGATGATATGGACTTAGAACCTTTTGAATTGAATCACAAAGAATCGGTGGCACACGTTGTTTGTCGAGAAGAGGACGAAGAGAAGTTCTCTGTGGAGCTATCAGTAACAGAAACACCACGAGATGATAAAATGGAACGCTTCTTGCTTTCAAGTAAATGTGCATTAGAATGCGAGAAAACAAGCAAGGATTATGCATTGACAGGTGGAACGCTTTTTACTATGACTCTTTTAAGAGATAATGTGAAACGATGGAGAAAATCGTGCATAGAAGGGGAAAAGTGGTTTTATCCGATAGTGATAGATGGTAGTCCGACATTCCTTAAAAAACGTGCCGATGAATACATGATGCGTTGGGGAGATGAAGTTGAAGAATGAGTAAACTGGATAAACTGCTCCGGGAACTTTGCCCGGATGGTGTAGAGCATAAGAAATTAGTAGATGCTGTATCGATTGAGCGTGGAAAACGTGTGGTAAGAAGCCAGCTTTCGATAAGTGGGAAATACCCTGTATATCAAAATAGTTTAACGCCGTTGGGGTATCATACGGATTACAATTATAATGCGAATACAACTTTTATTATTGTAGCTGGTGCAGCTGGAGAAATTGGATTTAGCGATAAGGCGTTTTGGGCTGCTGATGATTGTTTCACTGTTGTATGCCCTGAGAATGTTTTGAATCGATATATTTACCATTTGCTCCTCAACAATCAAAACCAACTTGCTTCAAAAGTAAGAAAGGCGAGCATACCACGACTGTCGAGAAGTGCAATTGAAAATTTAGTGATTCCAATTCCTCCTCTCGATGTTCAGTGTGAAATTGTCCGCATCCTAGACAATTTCACAAATCTTACAGCGGAGCTTACAGCCAGAAAGACACAGTATGCGTATTATAGAGATAAACTACTTAAGGCTGAAACTAACGCTTATAAGTATAAACTGGGAGAAATTGCAACAGTAACAAAACTTGCCGGTTTTGAATTTACAAACTATGTGACATATTCTGAAAACGGAAATATAATTGCGCTACGGGGGTTAAATGTAAAAAATGGACGATTGGATTTGCATGATGTGAAATATGTAGATAAAAGCGATTTCTCCAAACTGGAAAGAAGTAAACTACATATTGGAGACATGCTTTTCACCTATGTTGGAACGGTTGGACAGGTTGCTATAGTTGATGAAGAAGATAAATATTATTTGGCACCAAATGTGGCTTTGATTCGGTGCAATAAGGAAGTATTGCTTCCGCAATATATGAAATACTACTTTCAGACAACGCGGTTTTGGGATAAGCAGATAAGGCGATTGCTTCAATCGTCTTCCATGCAGAATATTCCAATGGAAAAAATCCGAAAATTTGAAATTGCGGTTCCGCCCCTCGATGTCCAGAACCGCATTGTGAATGTATTGGACAACTTTGAGAAAATCTGTTCTGACCTCAACATTGGTTTGCCCGCTGAAATTGAAGCACGCCAAAAGCAGTATGAATATTACCGAGATAAATTGTTGACGTTTAAGGAGGTGGCTGCAACGTGAGTGCAGCAAAAAAGGCTGGTGTAATTTATATCCTGACAAATCCCTCTTTTCCGGATTATGTAAAAATCGGCTATGCGACCAATATCGAGAATCGACTGAAACAGTTGAATCGGAGCGAGTGTATCCCATTTGCGTTCCGGGTATATGCTACTTATGATGTTTCGACTCCGCTGCAAGATAAAGAACTGCATAGTCTGATTGACCGTTTGAATCCTGATTTGCGCGCTATTGATACGTTCGATGGCAAGACAAGAACAAAAGAGTTCTATGCAATGACAAAAGAGGATGCTTATGCGCTTTTGGAGAGCATTGCAAAACTAAGCGGCACAATGGATAAGTTGCAGCGCCTTACCCCGGAAGGCCATGAGATTGCAGACGAAGAAGTTGCGGCTGAAATTCAGGAAGAAGCAAAAGAACGCAAAGCCCCATTCTCATTTATTAAATGTGGTATTCCAATGGGAGCAGAGGTCGTGCTGCAAAATCATCCTGAGGTTGTAGCCGTAGTAAAAGATGATAGGCAAATTGAGTATCAGGGTAAAACCTATTCGCTTTCTGCGTTGGCTCAAAAAATCATGCAGACGACCTATCCGCTACAAGGGCCGGTGCATTGGCTTTATCAGGGAAGAAAACTGCGAGATATTCGAGTAGAACGAGAAGAAGCAGGGTTGTATGAGTAAAAGGCGGGTGTGAAAATGTCCTTTTTCAATATCGTTGCGGCTACCAATGAAGATACTGTTGTTTCTACCTATGAACCCTCCAAGGTGCGCTCTGACAGCTACCAGAGCGAGGCGGAACTGGAAAAAGAGTTTATCCGGCTGTTGTGTG
>ENA-OVGQ01004123-OVGQ01004123.1-human-gut-metagenome-genome-assembly--contig:-NODE-4123-length-10503-cov-2.731910_pt1 | contig 10503 bp, 7 predicted proteins | sample MGYA00237774_ERZ505427 | MGnify/ENA primary metagenome ERZ505427 (study PRJEB26158, sample SAMN06016404) | human gut metagenome | biome: human gut; feature: ankylosing spondylitis patient; material... | reverse complement strand
ACGACCGCTGGAAGGCTCCGGGCGACAAGGCGCGTTACAAGAACATCGCCAACCGCGAAACGACGCCTCCGACCGACCGTTTCGTGGCCACGGAGTATGCGCTCGAAGGCTCGTCGCTCAAACTCTCCTACACGCTGCCGGACGCCTTCTGCCGCCGGCTGCATCTGCGGCGCGTCCGCATCTCCGCCTCGACGGGCGACCTGTTCAACATCTCGACGATCCGCCGCGAACGCGGACTGGACTATCCGTTCGCCCGCGTCTTTCAGGCGTCGCTGACCGTAAATCTCTGATCCGATGGAACGCATCCCGATCCGCATAACCGCACTGCTGGTAATGACGACTCTCGCCGCCTGCGATTTTCTGGACATCGACACGCCGGGAATCGTCAACCGCGACAAGATGTTCGAGAACGAACAGGGATTCATCGACGCCATGAACGGCGTCTACGCCTCGATGGCCGACGCCGACCTCTACGGCGAACAGCTCTCGTTCGGATTCGTCGACGAAATCGCGCAACTCTACTACAACGACTACGAAGCCAACGAGACGACGCTGACCAAGACCTTCGACCTGCGCTACCGCGACGAAGACGTGCGCCCGCAGATCGACGCCATCTGGTCGAAAGCCTACAACACGATCGCCTCGGCCAACAGCGTGCTGGACAACATCTCCGGACACGACTTCGCAATTCTGCCGCGCATCCGCGGCGAAGCGCTGACCGTGCGCGCCTTCCTGCATTTCGACCTGCTCAGACTCTTCGCGCCCAACATCGAACGCGGCGACGAGCAGGCGATCCCCTACGTCGAGCATTTCTCGATCTCCCCTGTCGAACGGAGCACGGTGCGCGAGGTCTACGAACGCATCGTCGCCGACCTGACGGAGGCCTACGGACTGCTGCGGGATGCGCAGCCGGCTTCGGGGCGCACGCCCGAGGAGCTCTACGTCTCGCAATACGCCGCCGCCGCACTGCTGGCGCGCGTCTGCAACTGGGGCGGCGACCACGAAACGGCCGAACGCTACGCCCTCGAAGCGCTGAAAGGACCGTTCGCCTTCATTCGCGAGGAGCAGATCAAGAACCTCTTTCTGGGTTATACGGCACGCACGGAGTGCATCTGGGGACTGCACGCTCCCGACATGTATCTCGACGTCCGCAGCCGGCTCTACCCCACGCGGCTCACCGACGAACTCGACATGGTACGCGACAACTACCAGACGATCTTCCGCGTGTCGTCGTTCACGTCGACCAACAACGACTACCGTTACCAGAGCTATTTCACCCGCACCAAATGGGAGCACTCGGTGGTGTTGCTCACCAAGTTCTACGACAAATACTACGACGAGGAGCAGATCGTCCCTTCGGGGCGCATCCCGGGGCCGAATCTGGTGCGTCTGCCCGAGCTGTACTACATTCTGGCCGAATCGGTCTACGACCGCGATCCGGCCGCTGCGCTCGAATATCTGAATACCGTGGTGACGGCACGCGGCCTGCACCCGATCGAGGCGGCCGACATCGCCACGCCAGCGAGCTTCCGCGAAGAGCTTCTCAACGAGATCATGAAGGAGTTCTGGGGCGAAGGTCAGATTTTCGCCACCTACAAACGTTTCAACCTGCCGATGGAGGGCGTGAACGGCAAGGAGCACCCCGCCACCGACGACACCTACCTGCTGCCGCTCCCCGAAAGCGAGGAATCGGCGGGCATCGACTGAACCGAATACAAGATGAAACGCCGTACGCTAAGATACCTCGTTCCGGTGGCCGCGCTGCTCGCAGCGGCGGGTTGCGACTATAAGGAGAGCTTCCCCTACCAGGGCGACGAACTGATCGACTTCACGACCGATTCGCTCTACTTCTCCTTCGGCAAGGAGCCCTTCTCGGTCACGGAAAAGATGATGGAAGTAGGCGTCGAGATCGTCGGATCGCCCGTGTCGCACGACCGCGGCTACCGCATCCGCATCGACCCGCTGCGCACGACGGCGCAGGCCGGACAGCATTACGACGCCCTCGAAGAAACGCGCACGATTCCCGCCGGGGCTTCGTCGACGACGATTCCCGTGCGCGTCCACCGGCTCGAACTCGAAGACGAGACGGTCTACACGCTGCGGCTGGAACTCGTCGAAACGGAGGATTTCCGTCTCGGTGTCATCGAAGGCCGCGCCGTGTCGGTCTGCTTCACCAACCGGCTCGACCAGCCCGACTGGTGGACGGAACTATCGCACTGGCTCGGTGAATACAACGTGCGCAAATATCAGAAATTCATCGAACTGTGGGGCAGCCCCATCACGAAGGAAGACATCGAGGAGAACAAATACGCCATCCTGCGCGTCTTCAAGGAGGTGAAACTCTATTTCGAGGAGAATCCCGTCTACGGGGTCACTTTCCCCGATGTGGAGTGGCCCGTCTGACCCCGCCCCGAACGATCCGACCAATGTTCAACCCAATTTAAAATAACGCTTATGAAAAGATTTTTTTCGCTTTTTCTGACCGCCGCCCTCGCAGGCGCGGGTTTTGTATCCTGCTCGGACGACCCCGACGACCAGCCGGTCGTACCGACCGACGTCGAGAAGGTGTCGGGCATCGAAACGAACTATGTCCTCGGACTGCACGAGTATCTCGAAATCACACCCGACATCGAACTCTCGAATGAAAACGAATCGATCAGCTACGAATGGAGCATCGATTACGAAACGGTCAGCACCGAGAGGAACCTCTCGTTCAAGTGCGACGAACTGCTCAACGACGTCAACTGCTATTTCAAGGCCAGCAGCTCGACGGGCGCCAAGATCGCGGAGTTCAAGCTGAGCGTCACCTCGCCCTACGACAAGGGACTTTTGCTGCTGAGCCAGACGGGCGACGGAGCGATGCTCACCTTCAAGCGACTCGACATCATGGCGACGCCCGCCAGCCCCTACGCTTTCAAGGACAACAATCCCACCCTTTCGCTGGGCAAGGAGGCGCTGGCGCTCTGCTGGAAAGGCGAAGGCCTGACCAATCTGGGCAACTCCATCAAAGATCAAGATACGGAAATCATCCTCAGCTCGGGCAATCCGACCAAGGTCTACGTACTCAATACGAACGACATGAAGGTCAAGACCGAAATCACCTACAACGGCGAGGGCGAGTTCCATCCCAACTACGTCATTTACCCCTACGGCGTCCAGAACAGTCTGTGGGAAGGCGAACTCTACTGGCTCGGCGGCGGCCGCGAGTACATCATGGCCGCGGATCGCAATTTCATCACCTCCACCATGGAAGAGATGCCCGAAGGCGCACAGTTCGCCGATATGGCCTGCTCGCTGGTAGACACCGACATGACGCGCGTGTATTACAACACGGCCAGTCAGAAGATGGTCTACATATCGGGCGTATTGGGCATGGTGACCGAAGGGACGAAAGCCTGCAACGTCGAACCGATGAACCTGATCCCCTGCGACGGCATCTACCGCGACGAGGAGGGCGGAGATCACCGCTACGAACCCATGAACGTCATTCTCGTAGGCAAACAGGGCTCCTCGACCAAGATTTACCGCTTCACCCCCGAAAACCTCACGACCACAGAAGAGGTGCTCACCGAGCAGGACGCTACCGGCAACATTCTGCCGACCTCGGCGACGACGGCCAATCCCGCCAAACCGATCCTCTACTACTCGAAGGGCGGCGACATCTACCGCTTCAATTACGACGGTAACAATTTCGATACGGAACCCTATATTTCGCTGGGCGACAACTTCGAGGTAAAACAGCTCGTCTTCAACCCCTACGACGTCGACACGCTCTACATCGCCGCCGAAGACACCGCCGAAACGGGAGAGATGAAAGCCTCGCTGTTCATCTACGACATCTCGGACAATTCGTCGGCCGAAAAACTCTTCGAAGACCACAAGGTAGGCGGCACCGTCAGAAGACTGATCTACAAGGGAAACGGCAAGGAAAACGACGAGCGGGTGGCGAAAAGCAACTCGATTCTGAGCAAATTCATCCGATAGATCATGCCGGATCCGGTCATCGAATGTCGCAATCTGACCCACCGGTACGGCGAGCGACTGATCTACGAAAACCTGAGCTTCGAGGTTCCGCACGGGCGGATCCTCGGGCTTTTGGGTAAAAACGGTACGGGCAAGACGACGACCATCAACATCCTGAACGGTTATCTCGAACCCGTCGCAGGCGAATGTCTGATCTTCGGAGAGAACATCCGCACGATGAGGCCCCAAACGCGCGCCCGCATTGCGCTGTTGCTCGAAGGACACGTCCAGTACGCCTTCATGACGATCCGGGAGATCGAACGCTTCTATTCGCAATACTACCCCCGTTGGGACGCCCGGGCCTACTACGGACTGATGGAGCTGCTGGCCGTCGCACCCGGACAACGGATCGCGCGCATGTCGTGCGGGCAGCGGTCACAGGTAGCTCTGGGGTTGATTTTGGCGCAGAACGCCGATCTGATGATCCTCGACGATTTCTCGATGGGACTCGACCCGGGTTACCGCCGACTGTTCGTGGAGTACCTGCGCGACTATGCCCGCAGCCGCGGCACGACCGTATTCCTCACGTCGCATATCATTCAGGACATGGAGAAACTCATCGACGACTGCATCGCCATGGATTACGGACTTATCCTCATGCAGATGCCCGCAGGCGATCTGCTCGGTCGCTTCCGCCGTTACGAACTCGCGATCGCCGAGGGTGCCGCGCTTCCGGAAGCGCCCGAATTCCACCGCCCGACGGCGATCGGAGGGCGCGCCGAATTCTATTCGTTCGAAACGGAGGCCGAGGTGGCCGCCCGACTCCGGCAGGCGGGCATCGCCTGCGATACCCTGCGAAGCGACGCGCTGAACCTCGAAGACGCCTTTATCGGTCTCACCGGCAAGTACTGACAACGACATGAACAAAGCGATTTTCTACAAGGAGCGAATCAAGATCAGGCGGTTCTATCCGCTGGCGACCGCAATACTGGCCGGATTCACGGCCTATGCCCTGTTGCGCATCGGCCGCATGTACGCCTTCAACGGCGCGGCCTCGGTCTGGCTGGCCGTCCTCGACCGGGGCGACGTGCTGGTCGACCCGCTCAAATACCTGCCCGCGCTCGTAGGCGCAGGGCTGGGATTGGCCCAGTTTCTTCCCGAAATCACACAGAAACGGCTGAAACTCACGCTGCATCTGCCCGACTCGCGCCGAGCGATGATGCTGGGAATGCTCGGTTACGGCCTCGTGCTGCTGACAATGCTTTTCGCCGTGCAACTGCTCGCGATCGGTCTCTATCTGCGGCACCTCATGGCACCGGAACTGGTGCATGCCGTCGTATCGACGACGTTACCGTGGTATGCAGCCGGTTTCGCGGGTTATCTGTTCGCGGCGTGGATATGCATCGAACCCACATGGCGGCAGCGTCTGTTCGACGCGCTGATCGCCGCAGGCGTCATGCGGCTGCTCTTTTCGAGCGATGCGCTGCGCGTCTGCGCCCCCCTGCTGCCGTGGATCGCCGCCGTCGTGCTCTGCGCGCTCTTCTTTCCGCTCCACTCGACGCTCCGCTTCCGGCGGGGATGCCAAGACTAAAACCCGTACCGAAGCATGAAAACGATTAAAACGATCATCGTCCTGCTGGCCGCAGCGCTGCTGGCGTGGGCGCTGCCGTGGTGCTATGCCTTCGTCTGCTCCGAGCCGCAGGAATCTCCGCTGACGCTTTACAGTTGCGTGACGCACGACTTCGCGACCTTTTCATTCGAGGGGCACGACGACGCGGCAGGCTACGATCCGGCAGGAAATCCCTATACCGAACGGCAGTTCGACAGCATCATGCCCACCGTCTTCACCCGCCGGCTGGCCGAAGAGGGCCGTTTGCCCGAACGCATCGACGGCATCCCCTTCGACGCCCGCGAGGTCGAACTCAGCAATTTCGTCTTCCGTGCGTCGCCCTCGGAATTGAACCGTCCGCAGATCGGACTCTACCAACTGCTCGAATCGGCTCCGGGCCGCGAAGGATTCCGAACGCCCGACGACGTATTCCGCATCACGGAGCGGGGAATCGAATTCGTGAAAATGGCCGACAACCGGATCGATGCCGAAAAGAGCGAACGTTTCGATCGCGTGATGAAGAAGAAGGGATTCGTCTTTCCCGCCCGCCGTATCGCGGGAAACGCTTCGACCTACAAACATTACGACAACGGCTACCTGTTGCTCGACGCGACCGGAACGCCGTTCCAGATGAAACAGCTCTGCGGCCGGCCGTTCGTCCGCCGCATCGAACGGCCCGATTCAGTGACATTCACGCACGCTTTCGTCACGGAGTTCCCCGACAAACGACTGCTGGGATTCCTCGGAGACGACCGCGGCGGCATCCATGCGCTCGAAGCGGATTACTCCCTGCACTGCCTGCCGCTGCATCCCGTCGATCTCCGACGCGAACGTCTGATCGTCGTAGGCGACTGTTTTTATTGGACGGCGATCACCGAACGGCAGGGCTTCGAACGCCTCACGGCCCTCAATGCCCGCGACTATTCCCTTGCTGCGGAGCACGAAACCGATTTCCCCGCTCCGAAATGGGAACAGACCCGAAAATATCTTTTCCCGTTTCGGCTGGTCTTCACCGCGTCGTCCGACAAATACATCAAGCCGCGGTTATGCGACTTCTCGTACCTGGCCCTCGGACTGAACACCCTGCTGGCTGCCGGTTGGGCCGTATACAGCATGAAAAAGCGGCGCTGCCGGACGATCCGCGCATTGGGGATTCTGGTGCTTGGGATTTACCTGTTGGTCCCGCTGCTGCTCACCGACCGCGAATGAACGGCAGAAGCGCCCGACACGGGCACTTTTGCATTCATCCGATGAACCGTCCGCAAACACGATTCCGCCCTATCCAGGGCGGAATTTTCGTTTGTCCACGGCAGATTCGAATTCACGGACATTTATAAAACGTTTTAAATACCGATAATTCGAATAGAAAATATAGAAATTTAAGTAGATTCATTTTCAGAACCGAAAAATAATATTATTTTTGCCATACCAACTAAAACGTTTTACATGAAACCTGTCAACAAAACCGTATGTAGTCTGGCGGCACTCGCCCCGCTCGCAATGGCGCAAAGCGCGAACGCCGGCCAACGCCCGAACATCATCTTCTTCCTGGTGGACGATTTCGGCTGGACGGAGACCTCGCTCCCCTTCGGCGAAGAGACCTACCCCAACAACCTCAGATTCCATACGCCCAATATGGAACGACTGGCCCGCACGGGCGTCATGATGACCAACGCCTACGCCTGTCCCGTATCGACCCCGACACGAACCAGCATGATGACGGGCATGAACGCCGCGCACATGGGCATCACGTCGTACTGCTCCTTATATAAAGACACCTGCCCCGACGCGATCGGCGGCCGGCCCGGCACGACGAACGCCAACGAAGACGATATCTTCGCGCACCCCGAATGGAACTACAACGCGCTGTGCCCCGCCTCCTTCCGCAACGAGGCCGACAGCATCGCCTACGGCCTGAACCGCACGCTCTACGCCACGCCGATGGTGGAGATTCTCCGCGACGCAGGCTACCACACCATCCACGTCGGCAAAGCGCACTGGGCACCGACCGGCACACCGGGCTCAAACCCCTACAACATGGGATTCACGGTCAACATCGCCGGTTCGGGCAACGGCCACCCCCAGAGTTATCTGCCCGAAGAACACTTCGGCAACCTCCCCAAACGAGGTACCTACGCCTCGGTGCAGAACATGTCGCAGTATTACGGCTCGGGAATCCATCTGACCGAGGCGTTGACGCTCGAAGCGCTGAAAACGCTGGAAGACCCGATCCGCCGCAAACAACCCTTCTACCTCTACTTCGCCCACTACTCCAACCACACACCCATTCAGCGCGACGAACGGTTCATCCGAAAATACCTCGACGCGGGAATGGACGAACAGCAGGCCCGTTACGCCTCGATGGTCGAGGGAATGGACAAAAGCCTGGGCGACGTACTCGACTACCTCGAAGCCAAAGGGATCGCCGACGACACGATCATCCTCTTCATGTCGGACAACGGCGGTCACTGCTTGGGACAGGACAAGGGCGGAGAGCCCCACACGCAAAACCTGCCGCTGCGCGAGGGTAAAGCCTCCGTCTACGAAGGCGGCATCCGCGTGCCGCTGATATTCCGCTGGCCGGGAAAGGCGGCGGAAGGAACGCGCCTCAACACGCCGGTCATCAACGAGGACATCTTCCCGACGATTCTCGAAATGGCGGGCGTGAAACATTACGAAACCGTGCAGGAGTGCGACGGTCTGAGCCTGGCGAGGCTCATCACCGCAGGTTCGAAGATGGTGGCCAAAGCGCAGAAACGCGGAGAAATCGCCACGCAGAAGGAGGCCAACGCCTTCGTCGTCCCCGCGTCGGTGTCGGGCGTCGATCCCGAACGCGAACTGATCTTCCATTATCCGCATCAATACCGCGTGGAGGATCAGGACGACATCGATTTCATGAGCGCCGTCCGCAAAGGCGACTGGAAACTCGTTTACAGGATGCACACGGGCGAGCTGGAACTCTACAATCTGCGCGACGATATCGGCGAACGCAACGACCTCGCGGCGAGCCACCCCGAACGGGTCGCCGAACTGGCGAAGGCGCTGGGCGACCGGCTGCGCGCCTGGAAGGCCCCGATGCCGACGGTGCGTGCGACGGGAAAGCCCGTCCCAATGCCCGACGAACTGTAAAATCCGGGCAGGCGAGAACGGCGGCCCCGATCCGTCGACACGCCCGCCTTCGACACGACGTCCGGATTTCTCACTGAGAAATCCGGACGTATTCTATCGGAACCATTTCGTCAAGCCGAGCGCAGAGCCGAACGAAGTTCGGGCTATGCCGAGGCGAGAAATGGAGCATGAAAATGAACGTTTTCGCCAAGCCGAGCGCAGAGCCGAACTTATTCAGGCTATGAGGTACGCCGACGGCTCTGCTACTCGATCCCCTCCAACCGGCAGATGAAGCGCACGGCGACGGGATAACCCGCCGCGGGCATATTGCCGTGGTCATAACCGTCGAACTCGCAGAGCGTCACGTCCTCGTGCCCAACGAGCCGCATCATCCGCCAGAAATAGGCCGTCTCCTCGTAGCGGCCGTTCATCTCCAACTCACGGTCGCCCGAAAGAATCAGCATCGGCGCACAGTCGGGCCGCACGTAATAGAGCGGCGCAGTGTCGTCGACGAGCGGCTGCAACGCGGACATACCCAATGCCTTGCGCGCGGCGAAATGCGTAATGGCATGACCGCTGAAAGGGATGATGCCCGCCAGCGAATCGGCCTCCTTGCCGTAGCGCGCCAGCCGCGAACGGTCCAACCCCACCATATTGACCAGATAACCGCCCGCGGAGTGCCCCGCGATATAGATTTTCGAAGGGCTGCCGCCGTAGTCGGCGATATGGTCGAAGACCCACGCCACGGCCGCCGCGGCATCGTCCACGATGTCGAGCGTCCCGACGTGCGGGATCAGCCGATACCCGACGCCCACGACCACGAACCCCTTCTTCATCAGCCCCTCCGGCACGGCGCGCTTGCCGCCCGTGAGACCGCCGCCGTGGAACCACACCACCACCGGCGCATCCTCCGCATCGGGAGGGCAGGCCACGTCGAGGCGGCACATCCGACGCGCATAGTCGCCGGAGGCATCCGTACGGTAGAGGATGTCGCGTTCGAAGCGGTAATCGGCCGCATGGACGGCACCGGCGAACAGGAAACAAAAAAACAAAAGAAGGAGGCGTTTCATCTGCAACGAAGTTTTGGATTCGTCGATAAAAGTAGCGAAAATCCGTGAAACGGCAAAGGGGACTCCGCCGAAAAGGCGAAGTCCCCTTCCGAGCCCGTGCACGGAGGCACCGGTCAATACTGCTCCTGCTCGTTGGGAAAGTCCTGCGACTTGACATCGGCGACGTACCGCCCCACCGCATCGGTCATCACCGTATGCAGGTCGGCGTAGCGGCGCAGGAAGCGGGGCGAAAAGCCCTTGTTGATGCCCAGCATGTCGTGGATCACGAGCACCTGCCCGTCGGTGCCGCCGCCGGCGCCGATGCCGATCGTGGGAATCGACAACTCCTTCGACACGCGTTCGGCCAACACGGCGGGAATCTTTTCGAGCACGACGGCGAAGCAGCCGGCCTCTTCCAGAAGACGTGCGTCGCGCACCAGCTTTTCGGCCTCGGCCTCTTCCCTGGCGCGGACGGTATAGGTGCCGAACTTATGGATCGACTGCGGCGTAAGCCCCAGATGCCCCATGATCGGAATGCCGGCCGTGAGGATGCGCTCGACCGATTCGAGGATCTCCTCGCCGCCTTCGAGCTTCACGGCGTCGGCCTCGGTCTCCTTCATGATCCGGATGGCCGAGTCGAGGGCCATCTTCGAATTGCCCTGATAGGTTCCGAAAGGCAGGTCGACCACCACCAGCGCCCGTTCGACGGCACGCACGACCGAACGGGCATGATAAATCATCGCATCGAGCGTAATGGGAAACGTCGTCTCGTAA
>ENA-OVGQ01004117-OVGQ01004117.1-human-gut-metagenome-genome-assembly--contig:-NODE-4117-length-10521-cov-3.468947_pt1 | contig 10521 bp, 6 predicted proteins | sample MGYA00237774_ERZ505427 | MGnify/ENA primary metagenome ERZ505427 (study PRJEB26158, sample SAMN06016404) | human gut metagenome | biome: human gut; feature: ankylosing spondylitis patient; material... | reverse complement strand
GGGACACAACTCGCTTTGCTCAAACAAGTGTCCGCTGTTCTCCAACGCAGTCACCCGCGAGCTAAGAGGAAGCCAGATCCCCGGATCATGCACTCCTGTCCGGACGCTCACCGCCGGCGGCGGTATTGCTGGCATTAGGAGAGCGGTCGCTGGGGATTGGCGGTGGCGGGGGAATTCTGCGAGCCTGGTGCAATAGGTTTTTTCTTTACTATGGAAGTCAGGGAAAAAATATGGTATGCTTACAGGGAACATGGAATTTTTGATATGTTTATATTTTTATCAATAGAAGAACGGAGAGAAGATCATGGCAGAGAAAATGAGATATGGCAGTAATGAGAATGAGAGTGGGAATGTTGATGACGAGTTCAACAATGCGAACGAGGAGCTGAATCCGGAAGATATTTACCGTGTATATATGGAAGAGATCGCGGTGATCCCGCCGTGCAGTGAGGAGGAGAATGAGAAGCTGCTCGGGGAGATCCGGAGTGGGAATAAGGCGGCGAGGGAGCGTCTGATCGAGGGAAACCTTAAAAATGCGCTGTTTTTTGTCCAGGATTATATCAATAAGGGCGTCCCGATGGCGGATCTGATCCAGGAGGCGAGTATGGAGCTGATGATGCTGGCGGATGAAGGCTTTGAGGGGAGCTTTGAGAAGCTTTTAGAGAGCCGGATCCGTGTCCGCATGGAGGAGATCATCAACGACCAGAAGAAGGAGACGGATATCGAGGAGGAGATGCTGGCGCGCGTCAATGTTCTCCAGGAGGTTTCAAAGTCCATGGCGGAGGAGCTTGGGCGTGAGGCGAAGCTTTCGGAGCTTGCGGAGCGCATGAAGATGACGGAGGACGAGGTCCGGGAGATCATGAAGGTGACAATGGATGCGCTCAGCATGAGCAAGATCAATCAGGATCTGCAGAGTTAATAATTTGCGGTGATACAGGATGGAAAAGAGTTCATCGCTGTGAGAGTATGCTGGATGCGGCAACTAATAAGCATAAGTAATAAAATAAATTAGATATATTAACTTTACTAATCACACAAATCTGTGCTATGATAATGGAAAATGGATTGCTCCGCACGAGGTGGCGCTGCAGTCATGAAAAATAACAACCATCGGACAAAGCCGTTTTCCAGGAGGAGAGACTATGAGCGTAAAGCGCGTGTTTGTTGAGAAGAAACCGGAATATGCAATCAAGGCGAGAGAGCTTCGCGAGGAGATCGAGAGCTACCTTGACATTACAGAGGTAACGGGCGTTCGTGTACTGGTCCGCTACGATATTGAAAATATTTCTGAGGATGTATATAAAGAGGCACTCGGAACGATTTTTTCCGAGCCGCCGGTCGATGAGGTGTTCGAGGAGACATTCCCGCATGGCGCGGACGACGTGGTATTCTCCGTCGAGTATCTGCCGGGGCAGTTCGACCAGAGAGCTGATTCTGCGGAGCAGTGTGTAAAGTTATTAAATGAGAATGAGGAGCCGGTGATCCGCTCCGCAATGACTTATGTGATCTCCGGAAAGCTTTCCGCTGAGGAGATCGCTGCGATCAAGTCCTTCTGTATCAACCCGGTGGACTCCAGAGAGGCGTCCGAGGAGATCCCGGAGACACTTGTGACCGTATTTGATGTGCCGGAGGATGTTGCGATCTTTGCCGGTTTTAAAGATATGGATGAGGCGACTTTAAAGGAACTCTACAGCTCCTTAAATCTCGCAATGACCTTCAAGGATTTCCTTCACATCCAGAATTACTATAAGAACGAGGAGAAGAGAGATCCGTCTGTGACAGAGATCCGTGTGCTCGATACATACTGGTCCGATCACTGCCGTCATACGACATTCTCCACAGAGCTGAAAAATGTGACATTCACAGACGGCGACTACAAAAAGCCGATCGAGGACACTTATAACCAGTATCTTGCGGATCATAAAGAGATCTACAAAGGCCGCGACGACAAGTTTGTCTGCCTGATGGACCTTGCGATCATGGGCATGAAAAAGCTCCGCAAAGAGGGCAAACTTGAAGATCTCGAGGTTTCTGATGAGATCAACGCCTGCTCCATCGTTGTTCCGGTCGAGATCGACGGAAAGACAGAAGAGTGGCTTGTAAACTTCAAGAACGAGACCCACAACCACCCGACCGAGATCGAGCCGTTCGGCGGCGCTGCGACATGCCTCGGCGGTGCGATCCGTGATCCGCTTTCCGGACGTACTTATGTATACCAGGCAATGCGCATCACAGGTGCGGCAGATCCGACAAAACCGTTAAATGAGACATTAAAGGGAAAACTCCCGCAGAGAAAGATCGTCACAGAGGCTGCCCATGGATACAGCTCCTACGGAAACCAGATCGGACTTGCGACCGGTTATGTAAAAGAGCTTTACCATCCGGGATATGTTGCAAAGAGAATGGAGATCGGTGCCGTTATGGCAGCAGCTCCGAGAAAGAACGTCATCCGTGAGACATCCGATCCAGGCGATGTGATCATCTTACTTGGCGGACGTACCGGACGTGACGGTATCGGTGGTGCGACAGGTTCCTCCAAGGTGCACACAGAGGCATCCATCGAGGTCTGCGGCGCTGAGGTCCAGAAAGGTAATGCCCCGACCGAGAGAAAGATCCAGAGAATGTTCCGCCGTCCGGAAGTTTCCAGACTGATCAAGAAGTGCAACGACTTCGGTGCAGGCGGAGTTTCCGTAGCAATCGGTGAGCTCGCAGACGGACTTCTGATCGACCTTGACAAGGTTCCGAAGAAGTATGCAGGTCTTGACGGAACAGAACTTGCGATTTCCGAGTCCCAGGAGAGAATGGCAGTTGTCGTTGACCCGAAAGATGTTGACGCATTCTTAGGCTACGCAGAGGAAGAGAACCTTGAGGCGGTGACGGTTGCGACGGTTACCGAGAGCCCGAGACTCGTTCTCACATGGCGCGGAAAGACCATCGTTGATTTAAGCCGTGCGTTCCTTGATACGAACGGTGCTCACCAGGAGACAGACGTGACCCTGGAAGTTCCGAACCACGAGGGAACCCCGTTTGAAAAGAAAGAAGTGGGAAATGTTAAGGAAAAATGGCTGAAGATGCTCGGCTCCTTAAATGTATGCTCCCAGAAAGGTCTCGTTGAGATGTTCGACTCCTCCATCGGCGCATCTACCGTTATGATGCCGTATGGCGGTAAATATCAGCAGACCGAGATCCAGACCATGGTTGCAAAGCTTCCGGTCCTCGAAGGAAAGTGCGACGCTGTGACCATGATGAGCTACGGCTTCGATCCGTATCTCTCCAGCTGGAGCCCGTACCACGGTGCGATCTATGCGGTTCTCACATCCGTTGCGAAGATCGCGGCAGCAGGCGGCGATTATAAGAAGATCCGCTTCACATTCCAGGAGTACTTCCGCAGAATGAGCAGCGAGCCGACAAGATGGAGCCAGCCGTTCGCAGCACTTCTCGGTGCTTACAACGCACAGCTCGGCTTCGGACTTCCGTCCATCGGCGGCAAGGACAGCATGTCCGGAACCTTCGATGAGGAGAGCGGAAAAGAGATCGACGTTCCGCCGACACTCGTCTCCTTCGCAGTTGACGTGGCGAACGCAAAGAACATGATCTCTCCGGAATTCAAGAAAGCCGGAAACAAGATCGTTGTATTTGAAATCAAGAAAGATTCCTATGATCTACCGGATTACGCGCAGATCATGGATGGTTATGATAAACTTCATGAGGACATCAAGGCAGGCCGCGTGATCTCCGCTTATGCCGCTGAGGCGAACGGTATCGCAGAGGCTGTCAGCAAGATGGCATTCGGCAACCACTTAGGCGTGAAGATCGAGCATGACGTGGATCCGAGAGACTTCTTCGCACCGGCATGGGGTGACATCGTATGCGAGGTTCCGGCAGATAAGGTCGGAGAGCTTCAGATGAGCTACCGTGTGATCGGTGAGGTTACCGACAAGGCAGCCTTCGAGTACGGCAATGTCTCCATCACGCTCGATGAGGCATTAAAGACATGGGATGCGACTCTTGAGGATGTATTCCCGACCGAGAGCGGCGTGAAGAAGGAAGAAGTTAAGAACGAAGTATTTAAGGCAGACAACATCGTGATCTGTGACCACAAGATCGGAACTCCGACCGTATTCATTCCGGTATTCCCGGGTACAAACTGTGAGTATGACAGTGCAAAGGCATTTGAGCGCGCCGGAGCGAAGGTCAGCACGAAGGTAGTGAAGAACATGATTCTGTCGAGACTTACAGAAAATCCATCGGGCAGGCGCAGATCGTCATGTTCCCGGGCGGATTCTCCGCAGGCGATGAGCCGGAAGGTTCCGCGAAGTTCTTTGCTACCGCGTTCCGCAACGAGGCATTAAAGGACGAGATCATGAAGCTCTTAAATGAGCGTGACGGACTCATGCTCGGTATCTGCAACGGCTTCCAGGCACTCATCAAGCTCGGACTCGTTCCGGAAGGAAAGATCGTAGAGCAGAAGCCGGATTCTCCGACCCTGACCTATAACACGATCGGACGTCATGTCTCCAAGATGGTGAACTTAAAGGTTGTCTCCAACAAGTCCCCATGGCTTGCTGAGGCAAAGCTCGGCGGTATCTACACGAACCCGGTATCCCACGGTGAGGGACGTTTCGTAGCTCCGAAGGAGTGGATCGACAAGCTCTTTGCAAACGGACAGGTTGCGACCCAGTATGTGGATCTTAACGGCAATCCGACGATGGATGAGTATTGGAACCCGAACGGCTCCTTCATGGCGATCGAAGGTATCACAAGTCCGGATGGACGTGTATACGGCAAGATGGGTCACGCAGAGAGACGCGGCGACTTCGTTGCAAAGAACATCACCGGAGAACAGGATCTGAAGCTGTTTGAGAGCGGTGTGAAGTACTTTAAATAATTGAAATACTGATACTTTGAATGCCCCGGGGGATGCGTACTCCGGGGCATTTGCTGTGGTGCTGTTTCCTGTCACATCACCGCGGTGACTCAGTTGGTTGACAGAAACCAGGGCGCGTACTAAACTGAAGATATCCGTGGCTGGCGGACAGAATGGCCGAATGGAGACTGCTTCGCAGGACAGTTTCCTGCGGAAAGTTCAGGAGGCAGCCGCGAAACCATGATGACAAAATTGAATTTTGGGGGTATCTGATATGGCATGCACAACAATCCTGGTAGGAAAAAACGCATCATATGACGGTTCAACGATGATCGCGCGAAACGATGACTCCGGTTCCGGACATTTCACGGCGAAGAAATTCGTGGTGATCCATCCGGAGGAGCAGCCGAAGGTATACAAGTCAGTCCTTTCCCATGTGGAGATCGAGCTTCCGGGCGACCCGATGAAATTTACGGCAGTCCCGAATGCGATCAAAGGAAAGGGGATCTGGGCGGCCAGCGGCGTTAATGAGAAGAACGTGGGAATGACAGCGACAGAGACGATCACATCGAACGCCCGCGTGCTCGGCGCAGACCCGCTTGTAAAATATCAGCCGGCGGAGGACGGAAAAGAGGAAGCTGCCGGCGGGATCGGTGAGGAAGACCTTGTATACATCACACTTCCGTACATCAGCAGTGCGAGAGAGGGCGTGATCCGCCTCGGAAGTCTCCTGGAGAAGTACGGGACTTATGAGATGAACGGCATCGCTTTCCAGGATGCGGGTGAAATCTGGTGGCTCGAGACGATCGGCGGCCATCACTGGATCGCAAAGCGTGTTCCGGATGACCGATATGTGGTGATGCCGAACCAGTTCGGTATCGATGAGTTTGACTTAAACGATGCGTTCTCTGAGCAGAAGGAGCATATGTGTTCTTCGGACCTTCGTGAATTTATCGCAGAGAACCATCTGGACCTCTCTTTAAACGGCGGAAATGGCAGTCATTTTGATGCGAGAGCTGCGTTTGGAAGCCACAGTGATTCCGATCACATCTACAATACTCCGAGAGCATGGTTCATGTGCCGCTACTTTAACCCGCATACAAAGAAGTGGGATGGACCGGATGCGGACTATACGCCGGAGTCCGATGATATCCCGTGGAGCATGGTGCCGGAGAAGAAGGTGACAGTCGAGGATGTCAAATATGCACTTTCCTCCCATTTCCAGGGAACTCCGTTCGACCCGTATGCGAAGAGCGGGGACGGCCTCCAGAAGGGCAAATACCGCGCGATCGGGATCAACCGCAACGATTTCCTGGCTCTGATCCAGATGCGCCCGGACGTTCCGGCAAACTGCCAGGCAGTCCAGTGGCTTGCATTCGCGTCCAACGCGTTCAATACGCTGGTCCCGTTCTATGCGGCTGTTGACGAGACTCCGGAATACCTTGCGAACACCACAAAGGAAGTTTCCACAGAGAATTTCTACTGGTCGGCAAGAATGATCGCCGCGATGGCGGACGCATCTTTTGCGAAATCTGCGATCCACATCGAGCGCTACCAGAATGCGGTCCAGGCGAAAGGACATGCCCTGCTCCGCAAGTATGACGCCGAGGCTGCAAAGATCACGGATCCGGCGGAGAGCAGAAGACTTCTGGAGAAAGCGAACCGTGAGATCGCAAAGATGTTAAAGGAAGAGACGGGGAATACCCTGGATCATGTGCTCTTTGAGCTCAGCAATTCCATGAAGAACGCGTTTTCAAGATCTGACGCATAACAAGTTCAGGCCGAACGCATGTGAGACTTGACGCGCAATTCCGGCCGGTGGAAGCTGATAAATTCTTCTCAGAACGAGACCTCTGCAGGGATGATGCGGTGTAGATCAAGCCGCAGGATCCCGGGCGGAGGTCTTTTGTCATATTTTTGTACTTTTTGACGCTTGACACGGGAACCTCATCCCGTTATGCTACTTAGGGCAGAAAATGCTCAGCTTTACATGCCGCGCCTTTTTGTGTTAAGATAAACAGAAAGAGCGCAAGGCGCATGGAAGCTGAATACAGGATAAATGAGGTTTTAAGATGGAAGAAAAAGAGGTACAGGGAGCACCGGTGCACAAACGGCGTGTCCGTTACAGCGGGACACACCCGAGACGGTTTGAAGAAAAGTATAAAGAGCAGAATCCGGAGAAATATGCCGATACGATCGAAAAGGTCATCAAAAAGGGCAGCACTCCGGCCGGCATGCACATCTCGATCTGCGTGAAAGAGATCCTGGATTTCCTGGATATCAAGCCGGGAATGCATGGGCTGGACGCCACACTTGGATACGGCGGTCACACGACGGAGATGTTAAAAAAGCTGGAAGGACAGGGGCATATGTATGCTCTTGACGTGGATCCGATCGAGATCGTAAAGACAAAGGAACGCCTGAAGGAACGCGGCTTCGGAGAGGAGATCCTTACGATAAAACAGATGAACTTTGCTGACATCGACAGGCTCGTCCCGGAGGCGGGGCTGTTTGACTTTGTCCTGGCAGATCTCGGTGTCTCCTCGATGCAGATCGACAACCCGGAGCGCGGTTTCACTTATAAGGCCGATGGTCCGTTGGATCTTCGCCTGAATCCGGAAAAAGGGATCTCTGCGGCGGAGCGCTTAAAACAGATGGATATGGAAGAGATCGCGGGCATGTTCGCGGAAAACTCCGATGAGCCTTATGCGGAGGAGATCGCACGGGAGATCGCGAAGAGAAACCGGAAACGTCAGTATATTGAGACGACCACGGAATTAAAAGAAGTGATCGAGCAGGTGCTTTCTTTTATCCCGGAAAAAGAGCGGAAGGAAGCCGTGAAAAAATCCTGCCAGAGATGTTTCCAGGCGCTGAGGATCGATGTCAACCAGGAATTCGAGGTTCTGGAAAGCTTCCTCTCAAAACTGCCGGGGATCCTGGCACCGGGCGGAAGAGCTGCGATCCTGACCTTTCATTCCGGGGAGGACCGCCTTGTAAAATATTACTTTAAGGACGGCAAAAAGGAAGAAATCTACAGCGACGTTGCGAGCGATGTGATCCGTCCATCGGCGGAAGAATGCCAGAGGAACCCGCGTGCAAGATCCACAAAGATGCGCTGGGCGATCCGGGATGGCGAAAATCCGCACAGGATGTAAAGAAAAAACAGGCTCGGAAACGGAACTTGGAAATGAGAGAAGGAAACGGTTCAGCAAATCTTAGTATTCATTTGGCGGAATGGTTTCCGGAAAACAGAATCAGAAAGAGAAATAGATTATGAACGAAAAGATAGAAGAAACAGCAGAGGAATACAAGAGAAAAGAAGGGAGTGGGCTCGAGCGCGCGGGAGCTGCGGCGATATTCTTGTTGTCGCCGGTATTATCCTACATCATGTTTGAACTAGTGACAGGAAATCTTGCCACAGTGCTGCCGAAAAATGCGGTGCTGAATATGGTGTGGATGTTTGCGCTGTACCTTCTGGTATTCGGAATCTCCGGAAGCAGCCGGATCTCCATCCCTGTATCCTCCGTGATCCTTTATGTGATCTCTCTGGCGGAAGCCTTTGTCGTATCCTTCAGAAGCCGCCCGATCATGATGGGTGATGTCCTTGCGGTGAAGACCGCGATGACGGTGGCCGGGAGCTATAACTACACACCGACCTTTATGATGATCATCTGCGGGATCCTCCTGATCATGTGGAATGTACTGGCGCAGCTCGTGCCGGTGAGGATCAGGGGGAAGAAAAAAAGAGCTGCCGTGTTTGGCGGATCCGCTGCTGCGGTCGCGGTGTTTATCGGCGGCTTCTACACGGTCCTTGTCCCGAAACTGGGACTGGAGGTAAATCTCTGGGACCCGACGACTTCCTACGCGGAGAACGGCTATGTGCTGGCGTCGGCGGTATCCTTAAAATATCTGGTAAAGAAAGCTCCGGAGGGCTATTCCCAGGCGAAGATCCAGGAGATCTATGAAAAATATGTGGGAAACGAAGAAGAGCAGAACGAGGAGACGGCGGCCGCGGTGGAAGCGGGAGATGCGGTCCAGCCGACCAACATCATCTGCATCATGAACGAGAGTCTCTCCGACCTGTCGGTGGATGGGGAACTTACGACGAATACAGAGTATTTCCCGTTCCTCAACAGTCTGACGGAGAATACCGTAAAGGGAAAACTCTGCATGCCGGTGTTCGGCGCGATGACCAGCAACTCTGAGTTTGAGTTCCTGATCGGTGATTCCATGTACCTGATGCCGAGAGGCAGCGTCGCTTACCAGTTCTATGTAAATCCCGGCGTCCGCTCCATGGTCAGCACGGTGAAAGACCAGGGATACACGGCTGTCGCCATGCACCCGTACCCGGCAGAGAACTGGAACCGCCGGATCTGCTACAATAACATGGGATTTGACGATTTCATGGATATCAGCGCCTATGAGGGGCGGGATGAGCTCCGAAATTATATCAGTGATCTGAGCGATTTTAAACTCATCACGGAGTATGTCGAAAAGAAGGCAAATCCTGATGAAAAGTTATTCCTCTTCAATGTGACGATGCAGAACCATGGCGGATATACGATCCCGTTCGCAAACTTCGATCAGGAAGTATGGCTTACCGGGGACATGGAAGGAAAGTATCCGGAGGCGGATATGTACCTGTCTCTTGTGAAAAAATCGGATGAGGCATTTGAGTGGCTCGTAAATTATTTCTCCCAGTGCGACCAGCCGACGATGATCGTCATGTTCGGCGACCACCAGCCAGGGATCGAGGACGAGTTCTTTGACGAGGCGATGGGAGTGGAGAGCGCGAAGGTCCCGAACGAGCAGAAGATGCGCTGGTACGAGACTCCGTTCGTGATCTGGACCAACTACGACCAGCCTGCGGAGGATATGGGACGCTTAGGTGCGGTCTACCTTTCTTCCTACGTGTTAAAACGCGCGAACCTCTCACTGACTCCGTACAACGAGTTTTTACTGCAGCTTTCCGAAAAGCTCCCGATCATCCATCATCTCGGCATCTGGGAGTCGGATGAAACTTACCATAGCTGGGAGGACGTGGAGAGCGGAGAGTACGAGTGGAAGGAACAGCTGATGGAGTACGAGGACCTTGTATACAACCACAGCCTGGATCCGAAGACCGTAAATGAGATGTTTTCGATTTCGCAGTAAAAACTTTATGCCGAATGCATGTATGACTTGGCGTATCATTCTGGTCAGCATGAATTCATAAGATTTTTCGAAATTGCTGAGACAAATATAAAACAGAGGGCAGCCTGAAAGAGGGCTGTCCTTTTTGCTTACAGGAAATTCCGATGGAACTTCCTGTAAACAAAAAGGCACTGTGTGCCTAAGATGCGCACTCGCGCGAAGATGAAGGTTGTCGCAAGCGACCGCGCTCGGCGCGAGAATGTGCCGAGGCACATTCTTTTTTATTCCTGGCTTCGGAAGTTAACGGTTCCGGTGGCCGGATCCATGGAATCTACGATCGCCAGGGACTCTAAGTGGTAGCCGAGATTTCGGATGACCTGTCCACCGATCTGGAATCCTTTCTCGATCGCGATGCCGATTCCCTCAACGGTAGCGCCTGCGTCATGGACGATCGAGATCAGTCCCTGAAGCGCGTAGCCGTTCGCAAGGAAGTCGTCGATGATCAGAACCTTGTCGCCCTC
>ENA-OVGQ01004111-OVGQ01004111.1-human-gut-metagenome-genome-assembly--contig:-NODE-4111-length-10537-cov-3.277333_pt1 | contig 10537 bp, 10 predicted proteins | sample MGYA00237774_ERZ505427 | MGnify/ENA primary metagenome ERZ505427 (study PRJEB26158, sample SAMN06016404) | human gut metagenome | biome: human gut; feature: ankylosing spondylitis patient; material... | reverse complement strand
GCGAGTAGGATTGTTCAGTTTTGAGGGTGTAAAGACCTTCTAAAAAGTTTTCTGAGAGAGAAAACAGCGAAGAAGATAGCGCGTGAGCGCAGGTAAAGCTTCTTTTGCATACTTTTCTTCTCGAAGAAAAGTATGCACCATTAGCTCAGTTGGTAGAGCAACTGACTCTTAATCAGTGGGTCCACGGTTCGAGCCCGTGATGGTGTACCAGGAAAGAGGCTTGTGAGGTCAGCGATGGCCTCACAGGTGTAACTTTCAAAAAGCACAAACCGAAGGTCTTGCTGTTATGGCCCGTTGGTCAAGCGGCTAAGACGGCGGCCTCTCACGCCGCAAACGGGAGTTCGATTCTCCCACGGGTCACCAAAATAACAGTTGACAAGACGTGAGGAATGTGCTAAAATTAAACAGCTTTCCGGACAAGAAGTAAACGCGCGAAGCGCAATTGAAGTTTTCTTTGCTTACTTTCTTGTTCACAAGAAAGTAAGTGCGTGTTAATGGTGATGAGGGTACACCTGTTCCCATTCCGAACACAGTAGTTAAGCTCATTTACGGTGACAATACTTGGCTGGCGACGGCCCGGGAAGATAACTCAACGCGCACACAAAGATAAGACTCAGAGCTAAGGTTTTGAGTCTTTTTTTGTGCCCAAATATAAATAGATAAATAGATGAACGGCACCACAGTGACGCAGTGCCGTTCGGAAAAGAAATGAAACGTGAGCCGGACAGATTTGCCTGTTTGTCCTTCGATTGTATTATATCATATCGTATGGACATAAAACGTCCATCTCGAAAATTTAATCGTTGATTTCTTCGGAAAATCAGAGAAGACGCCCCGGAAATCCAATCCACGGCCGCTGAAACAGCTCGTTGTAATGATCGACTGACTGCTGAAAAATGCTCTCGCTGCGCGTGAGAACAGCGGCGTATTCCTCGCCTTCCGGATGTGCGACCGCACGCGAACGGCTCGCGGCAAGCTGCGCACGCGCGCTTTCCACCGTACTCTTCCGGCTCAGCATCTCACGGTTGACTTCCCAGAACCAGAGCGCGATGAACGCTTCCAGACTGATAAATGCGATAAGCCACGGCAACCACTGCGGCATGTTTGACCTCCCTTTCCCGACATGGTTTCTGCTTTTCCATAAGCATAGCACATCCCGGGCGGTTCGTCCAGCAGAAATGTCAAATCGCGATAAAATATCGCTGGAACACTGGAAAGCATTTTAAGCTTGTGGTAAAATAAAAAAGAAACGTCGAACGGGAGGTGAAAAACGATGTATATTGCGGTTTGTGACGATCAGCTGGAGGAACTGAACGAAATTCTCGAGCTTTTGCAGCTCTGGCAGACAGAAAACAATACCATTCTCCGTGTGCGGACCTTCCGCAGCGCGGTCGAGCTGGTGGACGCCGCACAGCGGGAGCACTTCACGCTCTATCTGCTCGACGTCATCATGCCCGGCATGGACGGCCTGGAGGCCGCGCGAGAGATCCGCAGCTTCGATACCGCGGCGGACATCGTTTTTCTGACTTCCTCGCCCGGCTTCGCCTACGAGAGCTACGGCGTGAACGCCCTCGATTATCTGCTCAAGCCCATCCGCCGTAATCTGCTCTTTCCGCTGCTCGACCGTCTGATGCTCCGTGAACAGCGGCCGCAGGACGGTCTGACTGTCAAAAACGGAAATTCTCTGTTCCGCATCCCGTTTTCCCAGCTGACCTACGTCGAAATCAATAACCGCCACCTGTATTTCAACCTGACGAACGGACAGGTGCGCGAGGTGCCGGGTCGTATGCGCGACTACGAAAAGCCGCTTCTGGCGCGACCGGAGTTCACCCGCATTCACCGCTCCTACATCATCAATATGTTCCAGATCGAGGAGCTTACGCCGAGCAGCGTGCGCACGTTTACGGGCAGGACCCTGCCGGTTTCCCGGCTGATTTATCCGCAGGTGCAAAAGGAATACATGAATCTGCTGTTTTCTGAGGGGGAGGCCGGAGAATGACGCTGCTTTCCGCCCTTGGCGTGTTTAACTACGGTCTGGTGCTCATCTACGGCCTTATCCTCAGCGTGGCGATTGCGGGCGGCTGCCGCACGGCGTGGCAGAAACGCATTTTCATCGCACTCGCACCGCTGTTCCTGCTCATTCAGACGCCGTGCTGGCTGATACTCGGCGTCACCACGGCCAAGCAGCTCTATCCGCTCATCGTGCATCTGCCGCTGACCCTCGCGCTGATTTGCGTGCTGAAAAAGCGGGTCGGCGAGGCAATCGTCTGCACCTGCACCGCTTACCTCTGCTGTCAGCTGCCGCGCTGGGTGAACATCGCGGTCACGGCGGTTTCCGGGTCGGCGCTCGCGGGCGAGATATGCTACACGCTGTCCATCGTCCCGTTCCTGTTCGCGCTGCTGCGCTGCTTTACCGGCGCGGCGCATGACGCCATGTCGGATTCGCTGCTGCTGTTCGGCAGTCTGCCGGTGGCGTATTACCTGTTCGACTACGCAACGACCATCTATTCGGACGCGCTGCACGCGGGAATTTACGCGCTTGACGAGTTTCTCCCGACCGTGCTCATCGTGTTCTACGTCGCGTTCATGACCGCGTATCACGTGCAGAGCCGTGCACGGATGCAGTCCGAAATGCAGAACGCGGTGCTCCAGTCGGCACTCCGGCAGTCGCAGACCGAAATGGACGCACTCCGCCGCGCAGAGACCCAGACAGCGGTCTATCAGCACGATATGCGCCATCATCTGAACATGATCGACAGCCTCCTGACGGCGGACAAGCCGCAGCAGGCGGCTGAGTACATCCATCGGGTGCGCAGCGACATCGAGGCGGTCACGCCGCGCCGCTTCTGCGCGAACGATACGGTGAACCTGCTGTGCTCCTCGTTCGTGGGACGGGCGGAGCGCAAGGGTGTGCGCCTCACGGTCGAGGCGAAGCTGCCGGACACGCTGTCGCTGCCCGATAACGAGCTGTGCTCGGTGCTGTCCAACGGTCTGGAAAACGCGCTCCACGCGGTCGAAAAGCTGGACGAGCCGAATCGGCAGATTTCGCTTTACTGCGGTCTGCGGCGCAGCCGGCTGCTCATTTCGGTTTCCAATCCGTGCGAAAAGTCGCTCGAACTGCATGGCGGTCTGCCGGCCGCGCAGCGGGAGGGACACGGCTTCGGCTGCCGCAGCATTCAGGCCATCGCGCATAAGCACGGCGGTCTGTGTGAGTTCCGCGCGGAAAACGGAACATTCACCATGCGGTTCATGGTTCCGCTGAAAGAACAGAAAGATGATAATTAAAAGCAGAAGCTCTCAGAAAGACGAGGGTTTCTGCTTTTTTTGCGCCCGAAGCGGCATTCTGCCCAAACTTCAGGCGGATTTTTTTACGGTTACAATTCCGAACAGCGCTTGCATGGTCGATGCGTTTATCCTATGATAGAGAAAAGAACGGCGGGCCGGGGGGAGTCCGCCGCAGTAAAAGGAGGAGAAAACGCATGAAAAACATCTGCAAACGGACGCTCTGCGCGGCGCTCGCGCTCGGCATGGCGCTGCTTCCGGCGGGCGCGACAAACTGGGGTCTGTGGTACGGCAACGGCCTGCATCAGCCGCCGAACGGCGAGGACACGGTGCAGACGCTCGCGAAATACGGCGCGTACTACATGGGGAGCGCGGACGAGAAAACGCTCTATCTAACGTTCGACTGCGGCTATGAGAACGGAAACACCGCAAAAATCCTCGATACGCTCAAAAAACAGCACGTTCCCGGCGCGTTTTTCGTGGTGGGCGACTACCTGAAAACCGCCCCGGCGCTCGTAAAGCGCATGGGGGACGAGGGGCATCTCGTGTGCAACCACACCTATAACCACCCGAACATGAGCAAGGTCGGTCGCGAACGCTTCGCCGAGGAGCTGACCTCGGTCAGCACGCAGTATAAGCAGCTCACCGGGCGCAGGCTTGCCCCGTTCTACCGCCCGCCCGAGGGCGCGTACAGCTACGACAACCTCGCGTGGGCGCAGTCGCTCGGCTGGCACACGACGCTCTGGAGCGTGGCCTACGCGGACTGGGACCCGGCAAATCAGCCGTCCTATGCTTCCGCCAAGCAGACCATCCGCAGCCGCACGCACAACGGCGCGATCATCCTGCTGCACGCGGTTTCTTCGACTAATGCCGCTATTCTGAACGACCTGATTTCCGGCTGGAAGGCCGAGGGCTACACCTTCAAGGCGCTGAGCGCCCTGCCCGGACTCAAGGACCCGACCGTTTCGGCACTCCCGAATGACGCGGCGTTCGCTGTGAACGGAACCCCGGCGGCGTTCACCGCCTTCCTGATCGACGGGGCGAACTACATCAAGCTGCGCGACGCGGCGGCGGCGCTCTCCGGCACGGAAAAAACGTTTTCGGTTGCGTATGACGCGGCGGACGACAGCGTTCAGCTGACGCGCGGCGGCGCATATGAGGCGCTCGGCACCGAGCTTTCCGGCGTGCGGAACGCGGCGGTCGTGCAGGCCGGGAGCGGCTCGCAGCGCATTACGCTGGACGGCGAGACGCTTTCGCTCAAGACCTATCTCATCGACGACGCGAATTACGTAAAGCTCCGCGACCTGGCGCAGGCCATCGACTGCGGCGTTGGCTACGACAACGCGACCCGCGCCGTCACCCTCAACCCGGCGGAGAGCTATGCGGCGGACTGATTACTTTTAGTAATTATAAAAGCAAATATTACAAAAGCCTCGGTATCCATGTGACACCGAGGCTTGGTTTTTTTTAATTAGTTTTTCGACAGCTTCTTTGCTCCGCGCTTCTCTTCCAGACGGGAAACGATGATGGTGCAGGCGGCGTCGCCGGTGATATTGACCGTGGTGCGGCCCATATCGAAAATGCGGTCCACGCCGGCAACGAGCGCGATGCCGTCAACCGGCAGACCGACCGAGGTGAGCACCATGGCGAGCATGACCATGCCGGCGCCCGGCACACCGGCGGTGCCGATGGAGGCGAGGGTCGCGGTGAGGATAATGGTCAGCATCTGCGGCAGGGTGAGCGAAATACCATAGCAGGAGGCGATGAAAATCGCGCAGATGCCCTGATAAATCGCGGTGCCGTCCATGTTGATGGTCGCGCCGAGCGGCAGAACGAAGGACGCAACCTCACGCTTCGCACCGAGCTTTTCCGTGCATTCGAGGTTGATGGGGAGGGTGCCGACCGAGGACGCGCTCGAAAACGCGAACATGATGGCCGGCAGCATTCCCTCAAAGAACTTGAGCGGGCTCATGCCGCCGAGGGCGGAAACGGTCGAGGAGTAAACGACGATCGCGTGCACCGCGTAGCAGATGTACGCCGCGAGAAGAACGGTCGCGAGCGAGCCGATGATGGCCGGGCCGTTTTCCGCAACGACCGGGCACAGCAGGCAGAACACGCCGAACGGGGACAGCGCAAGAATGAGCTCCATGACCTTCATGAACACCTCGTTGAGGTCACTGAACGCCGCAACGATACGGTGGTTCTTTTCCTCGCCGATGAGGATGATGCCGAAGCCGAGCAGGATCGCCATGACGATGATCTGAAGCATATTGGCGTTCACCATCGGATCGACGAAGTTGGACGGGAAGATGCCGACGATGGTATCCATAAACGAGGTCGCCTCGGCCGCCTCATAGCTGAGGTCGGTGGTCGCGATGACCGGGAAGAATTTCTTGAAGATGTTGCCGCCGATAAGGCCGATGGTGATGGCGAACGCGGTGGTGCACAGGTAGTACAGAACGGTTTTCAGGCCGATCGAACCGACCTTGCGGACGTCGCTCATCGAAATGATGCCGCACATGATGGAGAACAGCACGATGGGGACAACGATGAACTTAACGAGGTTGAGGAAAATCGTGCCGAACGGCTTGATGTAGCTGACGGCAAATTCCGAGTGGCTTTGCAGGAGCAGACCTGCGATGATGGCAAGCACAAGCGCGATGAAGATGCGTGCCGCAAGGGAGAGTTTTTTCTTTTCTTTCATGACTGACCTTCTTCCTTTTCTCTGTCGCGAAACTACAGTTTCGCCGACAAATGTGTTTTGACTTCGCAAAACACGGACGGAAAAAAGTTCCTGTGCAGAAACTTTTTTCTCTCTCAGAGTCAAAAAACCGAGGTACACGCCCCCGGTTTTTTGGAATTTGCAAAGCAAATTCTATTTTATGCGCGCTGCCGCGCGGATGCAGGGCATCGGTAAAACGGCTCTGGCGGACGGCGGCGGTTTTATCGGCGCGAAAACTATAAATTATTGCAGTCTTACGACTGCACAGGAGGAATAGAGGTAAAATGCAAATCGTTGCGGATCTTCATACTCATACCAATGTAACCGACCATGCGTTCAGCACGCTGACCGAGATGGTACAGGCGGCGCACGACCGTGGTCTTAAGGCAATCGCCATCACAAACCACGGCCCGACAAACCCGGACGGACCGCATGAGTGGCATTTTTCCAACCTGAACCTTATTCCGCGCAAGATAAACGGCGTGACCGTTATCCGCGGCATTGAGTTCGACATTACCGCCCCGGCCGGCGGCATCAATGTCATGGCGAACAAGAGCCTGAAGCCGATCGACTGGGCGCTCGCGTCCTTCCATGAATGCCTGTTCCCGCCGGCGGACAAGAGCATCCACACGGCGGCGCTCGAGGCCATTCTCTACAACCCGTATGTCAATGCGTTCGGCCATCTGGGCAACCCGAACTTCGATTTCGACCATGAGTACATCATCAGCCGCTGCAACGAGCGCGGCAAGGTGGTAGAGATCAACAACGCCTCTCTGAACGTCCGCGCGGGCAGCAAGCAGAACTGCGCCGACATCGCGCGTATGTGCATGAAATACGAGGTGCCGATCGTCGTGGACAGCGACAGCCACATCTGCTACCGCGTCGGCCACGTCGAGGGTGCGCTCGAAATGCTCGAAGAAATCGGCTTCCCGGAGGAGCTTATCATCAACAGCAGCATGGAACGTCTGGGCGCGTACTTCAAGAGCCGCGGCAAGGATCTGTTCGGAGAGGAATAAAGCGATATGCGGATCGGAATTGATTTAGGCGGCACGAGCGTCAAGGCGGCGCTGTGCGCGGACGACGGCGCTATTCTCATCAAGCAGAGCGTGCCGACGAGAACGGGCGACCCGGACGGCTTGCGCGAGGACATGAAGCAGCTGGCGCTTGCGCTGTGCGAGGCGGGCGGCGTGCAGCCGGACGAGGTCGAGAGCATCGGCATCGGCGTGCCGGGTACATACGACAAGGCGAGCTGCACGCTCAAGGTCGGCACGAACCTCGGCATGAATGACGTATGCTTCTCGCAGGCGTTCCGGCCGGAGTTTGCCTGCGCGGTGCAGATGGACAACGACGCGAACTGCGCGGCTCTCGGCGAGGCGACCGCCGGCGCGGCGAAGAATATCAAAAATATGCTCATGGTGACGCTCGGCACGGGTGTCGGCGGCGGCATCGTCATTGACGGCAAGCTGTACACCGGCTGCAACAACATGGCGGGCGAAATCGGCCACATCGTCATTCAGAAGGGCGGCGAGCCGTGCGGCTGCGGACGGCGCGGCTGTCTGGAGGCATACGCTTCGGCCTCGTCGCTTGTCAAGTTCGCGCACCGCGCGATGGATGCCGGGCGGGAAAGCAGTCTGCGCGAAAACGGACCCGACCTGAACGCGAAGCACATCTGCGACGCAGTAGACGCCGGGGACGCGCTGGCGTGCGAGCTGTTCGAGGAATACTGCGACAATCTCGCGTGCGGCCTTGCGAGCCTCATCAACATTTTCCAGCCGGAGTGCATCGTGCTCGGCGGAGGTCTGGCAGGCTACGGCGAAAAGCTGCTCCGTCCGCTCAGGGAGCGCATCGAGCGCGAGACCTTCCGCGGCGACCGCAACACCGTACTCACGGCAGCGTCGCTCGGAAATGACGCCGGACTGGTGGGCGCAGCAATGCTATGACTGTCGAAAAAACTTCGTTTTTTCCGACAAGTGTGTTCTGACAGCGCTTTGCGCCGCAGAACACGGACGGAGAAAAGTTCCTATGCAGAAACTTTTCTCTCTCTCAAGGTCAAAAAACCGAGGCGCATGTCCCCGGTTTTTTGGAATTTGCGAAGCAAATTCTATTTTATGCGCGCTGCCGCGCGGGCGGCTGACAGATTGGGCGAAACAACAAGCTGGAAAACAAAACAATGCCCCTGCCTTTTGATATAACGGCAGGGGCATTGCTTTTCGGTTTATCACAAAGAAAACGCGGATTTAGCGAGATTGACCGTCCGGACGTGCTGCTTTTCGGCGTAGAAAACGGTCTGTGCGGTGCCGCCGCTCCGGCCGTCGTAGTAGCAGAGGAGCAGGGAGGAGGCATCGACCATGAATCGGTTGCGGACAGCGAAGCAGCCGGTGAAATACTGCGGCGCGAAAATGTGCACACCGTCCGAGTGAACCAGACAGACATTGTAGCGCTTTTTCCAGTCCGGGGGATAGCGGTCGGACTGATGCTCGTGCGGAATGGCGCAGAGCAGGCGGACGTTATGCCGTTTTTTCGCGCGGATGACCGCCTCGGCCGCCCAGATGTCGAAGCCGAGCGCCATGCCCGACCAGAAGCTGTCGTAGCCTTCCGCTACGGCGCGGTCGATGGCGCGGTCGAGCAGGATTTCGAGCGCACGGACGGCGGCAGGGTCGTAGACATTGAACGGCATTTTCCCCGGCCGGTATCCGGAAAAACAACAGGTATGGCTGCGTGGGTCTTGCATAATTCCACCTCCGGCTGCGACAGCAGCGGTAAAATCGGGCGTCTGTTTCCTCCAGTATACACCATGCGTCCGCAAAACACAAGAAATTGCCGAAGGGGCGGCGGCACTTTATGGCGGGTGGTTGTAAACCGGGGGAAAAGCTGATACAATAAGACGAGAGAAAGGGGTGGCTGATTGAACGGACAGAACAGGCTGATTTATCTGGTGCGGCGCATGGTGGTGCGCTTTTTCGAGGACGGCATTTCGCAGGCGGCGGCGGCGCTGTCGTATTTTCTGCTGTTTTCGATGCTGCCGCTTTTGATGTTCGTGGGCGCCATCATCGGTCGGCTGAATATTTCGGTCGAGGATTTCCGACCGGTGTTTGAGCTGATGCCGAAAAGCCTTCAGGAGCTTATCCTGTCGTATTTCGGGCAGCTGTCCGTCTCGCCCTCGTTCAGTCCCATGCTCATCGGAACGCTGCTGACGCTGTACTTTCTGTCGCGTGCGGTGCGCTCGATGATGCGGACGGTTGACCGTATCTACCGCGTGGAGGTGCACCGCCGGGCGGCGCTCGATATTCTGCTGTCGTTTGCCATGACGGCAGGCTTTCTGCTGACGGTCGTGTGCAGCTTCGTGCTCGTGGTCGCGGGAAGAATGCTGCTGCATCAGCTGGCGCGGATGGTGCCGCTGCCGGTGCACCTGATCGAGTCGGTGCGCGGAACGGGGTTCTGGATGATGATTGCGCTCGTGTTCGTGTTTCTCATGCTGTTCAACAAAATCGTCCCCAACCTGCATCTCGGGTTCCGCGAGGTCTGGCCGGGTGCGCTTTTCTCGCTTGTGGCATGGGTGCTCGTTTCGTGGTGCTTTTCGTTCTATGTGGACAATATGGCGCAGTATTCCGTGCTGTACGGCTCGCTCGCGACCGCAATCGTGCTCATGCTCTGGCTGTATCTTGTCAGCATGATTTTGCTGATGGGTCCGCAGCTCAACCACACGCTCGTTGTCATGCGGCTGTACCGCATGGAGCATACGGCGCATTTGAAATAGGAAAAACCGGCGGACGCGCCGGAAAAACATACAGGAGGACAGGAAAAAATGAAAGTTGTAGCAATCAACGGTTCGCCGCGCAAGGACGGCAACTGTGCGCAGATGCTTGAGGTTCTGGGCAAGGTGCTTGAGGGCGAGGGCATCGAGTTCGAGGTCTGCCAGCCGGGCGCGAAGGTGCATCCGTGCATGGCGTGCTATCACTGCCTCGACAACGGCACGCTGCGCTGTGTGCAGGACGACGACGGCGTAAACGAAATCATCGCCAAGTGCATCGAGGCGGACGGCATCGTGCTCGCGTCCCCGGTATACCACGGCGGCATTGCGGGCGGCATGAAGTGCGTGCTCGACCGGCTGATTCTGGCGGCGGGCTGCGGTGAAAATCAGCTGCACCACAAGGTCGGCGCGGCTCTGTGCACGCTGCGCCGTTCGGGCGGCATGGAGACCTATCAGCAGCTGCTCGGCACGATCAACACGATGGAGATGGTGCTCGTGACGTCGGACTACTGGAACGCGGTGCACGGCGCGGACAAGGGCGAGGTCATGCAGGACACCGAGGGTGTCGAGGTCATCGAGAAGCTGGGCCGCAACATCGCGTGGATGCTCAAGGTGATTGACAAGGCAGGCATCGAGCCGCCGGTCACGAAGCCGCGCACGATGACGAACTTTATTCGCTGACGCGAATTCCAGGGGGGACGCTGTCCCCCCTGGATACGTTTTCGGTTCCGGAGAAACCGAAAACGATACCCCCCTCGCCCCTGCACGGCAGGGGCGGCCGC
>ENA-OVGQ01004110-OVGQ01004110.1-human-gut-metagenome-genome-assembly--contig:-NODE-4110-length-10538-cov-2.964419_pt1 | contig 10538 bp, 3 predicted proteins | sample MGYA00237774_ERZ505427 | MGnify/ENA primary metagenome ERZ505427 (study PRJEB26158, sample SAMN06016404) | human gut metagenome | biome: human gut; feature: ankylosing spondylitis patient; material... | reverse complement strand
AACCTGGTGATGCCGAGCCTCGGCTCGCTCGACCGGGAGTCGAGCTTCCCGATTTATGAATTCATCAACCGCCTGCCTTCGAACGAGGTGGCGCAGGTGCACCGCTATATCGACGAGGGTGCCGAACTGGCCGTGTGCGGCGCTCCGGTCGACAGCATGGCCTCCGATGCCATCGCCGTGCTGCGGGGATACGGCCTCCGCAAACCGATGCTGCTGGCCGAGTCGGGCGCTGTGAAACCCGTGCATACCGGCCCCCATCCTATATATAAGGTAGATACGATGGGTTCCGTGCTCCACGACGTGCTCTTCGCCCCCTTTTTCAGCGGAGCCGCCGGGCCGGGGCACCTCTGGCATTGGGATCACCATATCGACAAGCAGCATACCTGGTTCCAGATGGGGCGCTTCGCGCGTGCCGTCGAAGGTGTCGACCCCCTTCGCGAAGGGTTCGAACCCGTGCGCCGCGATACGGCGGGGCTGCGGGTCTATGTGCTGCGGGGCGAACACACGCTGCTTGCCTGGTGCCGCGATACGGTGAGCACGTGGCGGCACGAGCTCTCCGAACGCATTCCGGCACAGCGACTGTCCGGCCTGCAGGTCGACTTCACACCGCTGCTCGGCGGGCGCAGGGTGAAGAAAGTGCGGATCTACGACCCCTGGCGGGACGAGTGGGTGCGCGCGTCCCGCCGTGCCGACGTATCGCTTCCGGACTTCACGCGCTCGGTGGTCGTCCGGATCGAATATTGAAGCGCAGGAGGGTGGATGATGAAAACGGACAAATAAATGATAAATCCGTTCTTTATATCCCTGTTCCGTCTTCCTAAATTTGTTGTAACGAAAATCCTGAAGCATAACCAAACCTATCAGCCTATGAAAGAAACAGACGCTCCGACCTTTTCCCTTTCGTGATCCGGCCCTCTCGGTGAACCTCAGTGCGGGCCTGTCCCGCGGCGGCGATTCTCCCCGCGGGACGCAATCAACCAACTACAACCTAAATACCTATGAAAATGAACCATTATTTGAATGTGCCGGGGCTCCTGCGCAGATTCGCGAAGATCGGGCTGGCTCTGCTGCTCGTCCTGTCGGTCGCTTTCGGCGCCGGTGCGCAGGACGTCTCCCCTGCCAGGGTCTCCGGGACGGTCGTCGACCAGCAGGGCATGCCGGTCGTCGGGGCCGGAGTGGTCGTCAGGGGAACCCAGACTGGCTCCGTGACCGACCTCGACGGGCGTTTCACGGTCATGGCGGCCAAGGATGCGACGTTGACAGTTTCATTTATCGGCTATACCACCCGGGAGGTGCCCGTAGGAACTCAGACCGATATCCGCATCGTGCTCGAGGAGAATGTCCAGAGCATCGACGATGTGGTGGTGGTCGGCTTCGGCACCCAGAAGAAGGAGACCGTCACCGGCGCCATCGGGCAGCTGTCGGGCAAGGAGCTGATGCGCTCCCCCGTGACCAATATTTCCAATGCCCTCGTTGGGCGTATCGCCGGTATGGCCGCCGTCCAGAAGACCGGCGAAGCCGGCTTCGAAGAGTCCACGATCCGCGTGCGCGGCGTGGGGACGTATGCCGGCGACCAGAACCCGCTGATCGTCATCGACGGCATCGTGCGCGACATGACGGCCTTCAACATGCTCGACCCGAACGATGTGGAGAACGTCAACGTGCTCAAGGATGCTTCTGCGACGGCCGTGTACGGCGTGCGCGGTGCCAACGGCGTCATCATCGTGACGACCAAACGCGGCCGCGAAGGCAACCTGAAAATTTCGTTCACGGCCAATGTCGGCTTCACCTCCCCGACGACCCTGCCCAGCCTGGTCAACTCCTACGATTATGCCGTGCTGCGCAACGAGGCGTTCGCCAACGACGGCAAGCCCGACGACATCAAGGTATTTTCGCAGGACGAACTGTGGAAATTCCGGCATAACCGCGACTATACGCCCTCCGAGGTCGAGGCGATGGGACACCTTTCGCCCGAACAGAAACAGGCGTTGCTCGACAGTCCCGCCATCTATTACGGCAGTACGGACTACATGAAGCGGATTTTCGACGCCGGGGTGTCGCCCCAGCAGCAGTACAGCGTCAATATCTCCGGTGGTACCGAAAAGGTGGCCTTCTTCACCTCGGTGGGGTATTCCAACCAGAAGAGCCTCACCAACGACTTCGGGTTCAGCGATGCGGCCTCCAACTCGGGCAGCCACAAGTATAACTTCCGCACCAACTTCGATTTCAACATCATCCCGCTCACCGAGATCAATGTTTCGCTCTCGGGGCAGGTGCGCGAGACGAAGATCATCACCGACCGCAACAGCAGCGTGGACATGTGGGGCCGTTACCGCGACCTGATGCTCAACATCTACGAAGCCCCGCCCTTCTCGGCGCCGGGCGTCTCCGACGGCCGCATCATCACCGATTATGCCGGCGGTACGATCATGGACAGCAACAAGGGCGCATGGGGCAAATCCCCGATCGCCTACATGCTCGAAAAGGCACAGGCGCGTATTAACCAGAGCAGCCTGAATACCTCGATCCGCATCCGCCACCGGATGGATTACCTCGTCGAAGGGCTTTCCGTACGCGGAGCGTTGTCGTATGACCATTATTTTACCAAGACGCTGCGCGTTGCGCCCAACCTGCCCGTCTATTCGATCACGCGCAACCCCGCCGATCCGGCCGAGCTGCTCTATTACGGCGGCGAACACAATGCCAAATCCTACGAGGAGACCGGCTGGGGCAAAAACCGCAAGGTCTATGTCGAGGCCGGCATCGACTTCAGCCGCGATTTCGGCAAGCACGCCGTCACGGCCATGGCGCTCGTCACCGGCGAACGCTACACCTCGCCCGGGCTGAAGTACAACGTCCCCCGCGGCTATTACGGTGTGGTGGGGCGTGTCACCTACGGTTACGACCAGCGTTACCTGGCCGAATTCAACATGGGTTACAACGGTTCCGAGAACTTCGCGCCCGGCAAGCGGTTCGGGTTTTTCCCGGCCGTTTCGGTAGGCTGGGTCGTGTCGAACGAACCCTACTTCCCGAAGAACGACATCCTCACGTGGCTCAAGTTCCGCGCCTCGTACGGGCAGACCGGCAACAGCGAGATCGGCGGCGACCGCTTCCTTTTCCTGCCCGGCACCTGGGGCAGCCACAGCTACGGCCCCTGGAACGGCACCCCGCTCGACGGGTATTTCTTCGGCTCGTCGAACGGTTCGGTCAATAACCCGGCCTTCCCCGGCAAATACGAACAGTCGACAGGCAACCCCGACGTCACGTGGGAGAAGAAGGAGTCGTACAACATCGCCGCCGAGGTGCGCATGTTCCGCGACCGGCTTTCGGTCACGGTCGACCTGTTCGAGGAGAAGCGCAACAACATCCTCACCAAACTGGGGGTCACGCCGGGCATCATCGGCCTGAGCGGCAGCGCCCTGCCGCCCGTGAACGTGGGGCGCATGAGCAACCGGGGTTACGAGATCCAGGTCTCGTGGCGCGACAACGTCGGAACGGATTTCTGGTATGAAGTGGGCGGACAGGTCTCCTATGCCGTCAACAAGATCGACTACAAGGCCGAACCCTCCTACATGTACGCCTGGATGAACGAAACGGGGTTCGCCTACGGACAGTACAAGGCCTATTACAACGAAGGCTTCTACAATACGCCCGAAGAGGTGGCCAACCACCCCTACAACGCCATCGACGGCAACCGTGTCCAGGGCGGCGACCTGCGTATCGTCGACGTCAACGGCGACGGCATCATCGACGACAAGGATATCACCCCGACGGGCTTCTCGAACGTCCCGCGCTTCGCGTTCAGCAGCAACCTGAGCTTCGGCTACAAGGGGTTCGAAATATCCGCGCTCCTTATCGGTTCGGCGCAGGGGACGTTCAACATGAACGGCTACCTCATCACGCCCTTCGCCCAGGGAAACGGTACGCCGCTGAGCTATATGAACGGCCGCTGGACGCCCGAACGCCATGCCGCCGGCAAGCATATCACCTTCCCGCGCATGTCCGTGAATATGGCCAACAGCCAGAACAACCAGAACAATGCCTTCTGGTTCCGTTCGACCGACCATATCAAGCTCAAGAACGTCGAGGTGGCCTATACGTTCCGGAACGCCCGCTGGATGCGCAAAGCGCATATCGGCTCGATCCGCGTATTCGTCAATGCCAACAACCTCTGTACCTGGGGCGGCAAAGACCTGATCGACGGCATCGACCCCGAGCTGGTGCAGGACGGCAGTACGTCCGAAGGCATCATCTACCCGCTCACGCGCGTGTATAACTTCGGTTTCAACATCCAATTTTAAGTCGCAGCCTTATGAAAAAGACCATTTATACGCTTCTCGGCCTGTTGCTGGCGGCCGGCCTTACGTCCTGCCAGGACTGGTTCATCGAGAAGCCCGAAGTGACGGGCATGGATCAGGACGAGGTCTTCAGCACGGCCAAGAACGCCGAGGGGGCGATCGCCGAGGCCTACGCCACGATCCTCTCCTCGGGATTGCCCGTACTGGTGTGGAACAACTCCCCGATCATGCCCTACGAGACGACCGAAGCCATCATGGGCGGCGAAGACCTTTGCCGCCTGACATGGGGATACATGGACAAGCAGGTCGTGGCGGGTATGCTGGCCAACAACGAGAATAACGGCGCCGGTTATACCGACGACTATTTCCCCAACAACTACGCCTACATCCGCAAGGCGTGGCTCGTGTACGAGAACATCGACAAGGTCGCCGACATGTCCGACCGCGACAAAGCCATCGTCAAGGCCGAAATGCAGGTGCTGGTGGCTTTCCGCTACGTAGAGATGCTCAAGCGCTACGGCGGTGTGCCGCTGGTCGAATCGACGCTCACCACGGTCGACGTGCGCCCCCGCTCTACCGTGCAGCAAACCCTTGACTTCATCGTCGGGCTGTGCGACGCGGCCGCCGCGACACTCGAAGGCGTGCGCTGGCCGGCCGACTGGCTGGGGCGCGTGAACAAGGGCGTGGCGCTGGCCGTCAAGGCCGAAGCGCTGATGTACGCCGCCCGTCCCCTCTTCAATGCCGACGCCCCCTACATGCAGATGGCCGACCCCGCGAACAATGAGATGATCTGGCTCGGGGGCTACGATGCCAAGCGCTGGGAAACGGCGCGCCTGGCCAATCAGGAGGTGATCGACTGGGGCAAGGCCAACGGCTTCGAGTTGATCGACACGGGCGACCCCATCAAGGATTACGGCACGGCCGTCGGCACGCCGTCGAACCGCGAGGTGCTGCTGGCCTACAAGCAGCAGCGCGAGGCCGACGACAACGGTATCTACAAGAACTACACCTTCATGCCGACCCACACCGGCCACGACCTGGGGCAGTACCGCGGCACCGGCTACGGTCAGCTCTGCCAGTACCGCAAGGCCGATGGTACGGATCAGACGTGGGCGGGCGTGGACGACTGGCGCCCGGCCGGCGAATACCGCGACAAGGCCGAAGAGCTGGAACCCCGCGCGCAGGCATCGCTCTATTTCTACGGCGTCAACCCCAAGAACAATACCGGCAACAGCCGTTGGGATCTGTACCAGAACTGGCAGCTCGAATACAAGTGGCAGGACGGCTGTGCCAAGAACATCAAATTTTGGTACGAAGCCGGTTCGCGCGAATGGTTCGAATTCCCGATCTACCGCATGGCGGAGTTTTACCTCAATATCGCCGAGGCCTACAACGAGGAGGGCAACCCGACCATGGCGCTGCGCTACCTGAACGACATCCGCAGGCGCGGAGGCATCCCCGACGAAACGCAGACCGACCGGGTGGGGCTGCGGCGGAGCATCCACCGCGAATGGGCCGTGGAATTCTACGAGGAGAACCAGTGGTATCCCCACGCCCGCCACTGGAAGCAGGGGGCGTCGATGGTCGGCGGGGCCAAGTACAAGTTCGAGTTCTCGCAGGCCGCCGGCGTGTCGTGGAACCCCCGCAAACCCGAGGAGTTCGCCAATTACACGCGCAAGCCCTCCTATGTCCCCGAATACACGTGGCACGAGCGCATGTCCCTTTCGCCCTTTACGCTCAGCGAGGTGAATAAGGGCTATCTGGTGCAGAACCCCGGATATTGATCCGCCCATACACAATCGTTTACCGAAAAAATCAGAATTACATGAATCCCAACCATATGAAAAGTGTGTTTCTCGGAGGCGCGGCACTCGCGGTTCTGGCCGTCGGTGGTGCCGGCCCGGTTTCCGCCCGGGATACCGCGGCTGCGGAACAGCCCGACAGTGCGGCCCTGGAATATGTGATCCCCGGGACATCGGCCCGCACGAAGGCGATGCTGGTCACTTCGTCCGTCTCTTCCGTGACGGGAGACGAGGTATCCATCCCCTCGGCCAATATCAACAACATGCTTTACGGACGTATCCCGGGGCTCGTCGTGTCGCAGACCAACGGGGAACCCGGCTACGATGCCGCTACGCTCAGTATCCGCGGCGTGGCGACCTACAACAACTCGTCGCTGCCGGTCTATGTCGACGGCTTCCAGACCAATATGGCTTATTTCCAGTTTCTCTCGCCTGCCGAGATCGACCGGATCGAGGTGCTGAAGGATGCCGCGGCGCTGGCTCCCTTCGGCATGAGGGGCGCCAACGGCGTGATTTGGGTCACGACCAAGCGCGGCCGTATCGGCCGCCCGCGCGTCACGGTCAATGTCCGGGGCGGCGTGCAGCAGCCCATGAACCTCCAGAAACCGTTGCGTACGGGCGACTATACCCGGCTTTACAACGAGGCGCTGAGCAACGACAACGGCAACGTTTGGACACCCTATTACACGGCCGACCAGGTCGCCCGACTGCCCGACGTGGACTGGTACCGCGAGGTCACCAAGAAGGCCACGCCCTATACCGATGCCGACGTGTCGGTCTCGGGCGGCGACAAGACCGTACGCTATTTCGTGCTGTTCGGCTACATGGGGCAGCGGGGAATCTACGACACCCCGACCAACGATACGCTGGCCAACGCAGGCATCGACCGCTACAATATCCGCACGAACCTCGATATGAACCTCTTCGGTTTCCTGGAGGCCAAGGTCGATGTCGGGGGCCGGATCGAAGACCGCCGTTACCCCAACCGCGCCGCGGGCGACCTGTGGAACGACCTTGCCAAATACCCCGGCTCGGTTTATCCCGTGCGCAACCCCGACGGGACGTGGACGGGTACCCCGATCTACAATTTCAACCCCCTGGCCTCGATCAAGGCGCTGGGGCGCAACTCCACGCACGACCGTACCCTGCAGGCCAATTTCCAGCTCAAGGAGCGGCTCGACTTCCTCGTGGAGGGGCTCTACCTTTCGGAGGCGATGTCGCTGAGCAGCTGGACGCGCGACGGCGCGAGCAACACGCGCAACTATTCGCGCTGGCTCGACGGGGTGCAGCAGACCACCGATAACGACACCCCCTATACCCGTGGCGAGGACAGCGGCCAGAACCAGTGGACGTGGCAGCACTACAATGCCACGGTCGGCTACGACGGCACGTTCGGGCGGCATGTGGTCTCCGCCTCGGCCGGGATACTCTACAATATCTACAAGACAGACTTTTCGCAGAACGGCGCTGCCGGCAAGATGGTCGAATACCGTCACATGACCGTCAACGGGGCGGTCAACTATGCCTATGACGACCGCTATGTGGCGACCTTCTCCTTCGCCGCCGACGGTTCGGACAATTACAGGCCCGGCAACCGCTGGGGGTTCTATCCCTCGCTCGGCCTTGGCTGGATCGTCTCCCGCGAGCGTTTCCTGCGGGACAGCCGCATGGTCGATCTGCTCAAGCTTAGGGCTTCGGTCGGTAAGAACGGCTGGGATCCGATGGGCGAGATGCGTTACCTCTGGGAGGGCTACTATACCGGCCGCGGCGGCCTCAATACGGGAAACTCCGAGCACACGTGGCACGGGGGAACGGCGCTGTCCTACCTCCCGAACCCCGATGTTTTTGCCGAAAAGAGCCTGAAGTACGACGCCGGCATCGACCTGCGCCTGTGGAACAGGTTGTCCCTGAACGTTGACCTGTTCCTCGAAAAAAGATCGGGCATCGTGACTCAGGACTGGATGATCCCCGGTGCCTCGGGCGTGGACAATCCGCCTTACCGCAACATCGGCAGGATGACTAACAAGGGCTTCGAAGTCCAGCTTTCCTGGGCCGACCGCATAGGCGATTTCAATTACGCGCTCACGGGCATGGCCTCGTATAACAGCAACAAGGTTGACTATATGGCCGAGGTCGTGACCGTGCCGACCGCGGCACGCACGGGACGGCGGCTCGACGCCCTGTTCGGATATGTGGCCGACGGGTTCTACGACTGGGACGATTTCGACGTCGGCGGCGAACTCAGGGAGGGGCTTCCCAAGCCTACGTTCGGTGCCGTGCAGCCCGGCGACATCAAGTATAAGAACCTGAATGGCGATACGGTCATCGACGAGAACGACCAGACGGCCATCGGCGACTCGTACCTGCCCAAGTTGCAGTACTCGTTCTCGCTGGCGGCATCCTACAAGGGGTTCGACCTCTTCGCCCTCTTCCAGGGGGCGGCCGGCCGTGACGTGAACCTGCTCGATGCGCCCTTGCAGAACATTGCCTTCCGTGACAACGGCAACGTCTACGGGATTGCCGAAGGCCGCTGGGCCTACTATCCCGAACAGGGCATCGACACGCGGGCTACGGCCATCTATCCGCGCCTTTCGTTGCAGGACAACAGCAACAACTACCGCAATTCGACACTCTGGAAGCGCAGCGGCGACTTCCTCAAGCTGCGCAACGTGGAACTGGGATACACTTTCGCGCAGCCGTCGCTGAGCAAGGCCGGCATCTCGAAGATCCGCATCTACCTGAGCGGTGTCAACCTGCTGACCGTCAGCAGGCTGATGCGCGACTACGACATTGACCCCGAAATCCTTTCCGGCCACCCGGCGCTGAAATCCTACAACCTCGGACTGACCGTAACCTTCTAAACACGACTGCCATGATACGAAAAAATATGAGAATCCTTTTCGCGGGCGCCCTCCTCTGTTCGCTGTCCCTGGCGGGATGCGATGCGCTCGACACCAAGGAAGACCTGAACCTGACGGACGAGATGATGGCCACGCGCCGTTACCAGATGTTCGACTGGGGCTACCGCGTTTACGAACACATCCCCTACGGGTTCACGGCGATCGACGGCAACCTCTTCGCAGCCGTTTCCGACGAGGCGCAATACGTGACCACGTTCAGTTCCACGCAGCGGTTCAACGAAGGCAGCTGGAGCGCCTATTACAACCCCGACGATTGCTATACGAGCTATTACAACGGCATCTATGCGGCGCACGACTACCTCGATAAGTCTGTGGATTACAGGTATATCCTCGGTATGCACCGCGACACGCTCACTTCGAACGGCCTGGACAGCTACCGCCGCGACATCGTCGACGTGCAGCGGCTGCGCGCCGAGGCGCATGTGCTGAAAGCCTATTATTATTTCGAGCTTGCCAAGCGTTACGGTGGGGTACCCCTCATCGACCGCGTGTATGCCGACCAGAAGGAGGCCAACCTTCCGCGCGGCACGTTCGACGAGGTGGTCGGCCTCATCCTGCGCGAGATCGAAGGGGTGCGCAACGAACTGGTCGTCGACTGGCGGGCCGAGAACCTCGAGGAGAAGTCGGGCCGGATCACCCGCGGCGCGGCGCTGGCCCTCAAGTCGAGGGTGTTGCTCTATGCCGCCAGCCCGCAGTTCAATCCCTCGGGCGAAAAGTCCAAGTGGGCTGCCGCTGCCGCTGCGGCCTTCGAAGTGATCAACATGGGCATCTATTCCCTGCATCCCGATTACGGCGGGCTGTTCGTCGCCGAAACCTCTACGACCAGCCCCGAGACCATCTGGGCGGTGCGTATGGGGGCGACCAACGAGTTCGAACGCAAGAATTACCCCATCGGCACGCAGGGCGGCGGTACGGGTATCTGCCCTTCGCAGAACCTCGTGGAAGCCTATGAATCTACGGGGGAGGATACGGGCGATGCCTATGCCGGCCTCGACCCGCGCTTCTACGCCACCGTCCTGCGCAATGGCGATACGTGGAACGGGCGCACGCTCGAAATCTATGCGGGCGGCGCCGACGACCCCGCCCGGCAGAACGCTTCGCCCACGGGGTATTACCTGCGCAAGTTCCTGAACGAGAACCTGAACCTCACCAATGACGACAAACGGCTTCGCAGCTGGATCGTTTTCCGCTATGCCGAAATATTGCTTAATTTTGCCGAGGCGATGAACGAAGCCTACGGCCCGGACGACGCCCACGGCTACGGGATGAGTGCGCGTGACGCCGTGGATGCCGTGCGTGCCCGTTCCGGGGTGGGGATGCCCCCGGTCGATGTCGACCCGGGCGATGCGGCCGCCATGCGCACGGCCATCAAACACGAACGCCGCATCGAGCTGGCCTTCGAAGACCATCGCTACTGGGATCTCCGGCGCTGGGACGATGCCGGGACGGTGCTCAACCGGCCCCTGCGCGGCGTGAAGGTGACCCGCAGCGGCGACGGCTTTGCCTACACGCCGTTC
>ENA-OVGQ01004109-OVGQ01004109.1-human-gut-metagenome-genome-assembly--contig:-NODE-4109-length-10539-cov-3.764689_pt1 | contig 10539 bp, 8 predicted proteins | sample MGYA00237774_ERZ505427 | MGnify/ENA primary metagenome ERZ505427 (study PRJEB26158, sample SAMN06016404) | human gut metagenome | biome: human gut; feature: ankylosing spondylitis patient; material... | reverse complement strand
CCTGGTCCCCCACACAACTGGCGCCGAAGCCCTCCGGCCGGTCGTACTTGAAGTAATAGCACTCCGGCTGGGGGTGCCGGTGGGGCAGATAGCCGGACCAGTTCCCCCGGTCGTTCAGCACCTCGCCCAGCACCATATTGGACCAGGGGGCGATATCCTTGTCAAAGATGGTGTTTACCCGGCGCTTGGCCACATTGCCGAACTTGCCCACGCAGGAGTAGACCCAGGGGGCGTCCTCCGGCCGGTACAGCCTGCCGGAGAACGCTGTGTCATTCTTCGTGCACTGGACCAGGATCTCCGCGTCTGTCTGCGCCTCCACGGTGATCTCCTCCCCGGCGCAGGCATGGAGGGCATAGGGGCCGTCAGTGAACACGTCTCTGCGGCTGACCGTCTCCGTCCGGCCCTCCCAGCCGAAGGTCACGGTTCCGGACAGAAGCAGCACCGCGGTCTCCTCGCCCCGGCGGCAAAAGTCTCTCTTCCGGCCGGGTTCCATCCGGTAGACCCGGATGTCCATCAGCATATCGCTGTATGCGTTGTCGTAGGTGCACAGGATTTCCTCGCCCTCCGCGTCAAACTCCGGATAGCCGAATACGTTTTTCATGTGTAATTCCTCCCAAATTCCATCATCCGGCGGGCCCGTTCAGGCGCCCGCGTTTGCTCCCTGCCGCTCCAGCAGGCGGCAGAGCATGGCGGCCAGCTCGCCCCGGGTGGCTGTCCGGTCCCCCTGATAGCTTCCCCGGACCATGCCCAGCGCCTGGGCGATGGCCGCATAGCCCAGGTCTGCCTCCGGGATGGCGGCAGCGTCGCTGTATGTGCAGGTGTAGATGCCCTGAAGCCGGGCGGCTGGGCCATAACCTGCGCAGTCCAGCAGACATTTCACTGCCTGCCCGCGGGTGACGGCCCTGCCTTCATCCCGGGTTCCCCGGGGCAGAATACCCATCCGGTAGGCCACGGAATAGACGGTGTCCCGCGTGCTCTCATCCGCTGTCTCCGGGTCGATACAGTATCCCTCCAGGCTGGCCAACAGGGCCACCAGATCCCACTGGGTCAGCTGTTTGTCCGGCCGGAAGCGGCCCCCGTCATAGCCCACGCCATAGCGGGCCAGCTTCTCCACATCGGCTTTCACCCCGGAGCCCGACAGGTCCGTATAGGTGATGGCGGTATCCCCGGACTCCGGCGCCGCCGGTTTGCCGGTGGCGGCGTCAATGCCCAGATACCGCTCCTCCCGCTCCAGAGCGTAGGTCAGCCGCAGCTCGTAGAAGTGGGTAAGCCCCAGCTCCATCAGCCGGGCTTCCGTCTCGTCACCGCTCTCCAGAGGGCGGGGCACCAGACGGTAGGCCAGGACCGTGTCATAGGTCCCCGCCCAGGCGGCCAGGGCCGCCGTCTCACCCACGATACCGGCGGAGCTGGCGAACGTCACATCCTCATCGTACTGATAATCCAGCCGGTACACGGACCCGTCTCCGCTGTCGATGGCCACGGTATAGCGGTTCTCCGGGAAGGGAATGCCGCCTACCTGCTGGACGTATGTGAAGGTGTAGTACGGACGCCGGTCCTCCGTGTTGTCCCGGCCGTCATAGAGTGTCAGGGCACTCCACCGCCCGCCGCAGAGGGCGGACAGGAACGTCTCCGCTTTGACCTGCGCCTCCGCCTGGGTCAGGGCCGGTGTCTCCCCATCCTCCATTCCGGGTGCGTAGGAGAATACCTCCTGGACCGCGCCGGTGCGGGCATCCACTGTGATGGTGCGGGAACAGCTGTCCTCCTCTCCGGGCCGCACATAGGACAGGACGCAGAGGACCTGATCCTCCTTCCCCTCCTGTTCCGCCAGACGGTAGGCGGCGGAGGACAGGGCGTACTCCGTCAGGCCGTAGACCGGCTCTGCCCGCAGGCTCTGGTCCAGGAACGCGGAGGCCCGGACGCCCTCCATCTGGGCGATGCCCGCCTGCTCCGCCGGGCTGAGGCCGCTGCCCCCGCTCTCCGCAGCCGCGGTGTTGTCGGCACTGCCTCCGGCGCCCCAGCCGCCCATCTGGTCCTCCAGCTCCGTCAGATTCAAAAGCGCTCCTGTGGCGGCGTCTACATAAAAGGTGTCCGTATCCACCGGCAGATACCGGAGCACGGCCGACGTGCCGCCCGCCTCCCGCACGTATTCCAGCTTCAGCTCCAGGGTATCCGTCAGGAGTTTGGCAGCCCGGTCGCGGCGCACCGCAGCGGCGGCAGAGGGGACGTCTCCCAGGAAGGTGTCCTCCGCCGTGGTCCGGTGGAAAGACCGGACCCGGTTGTCCGCCGCATCCACAGTGATGGAATAGGTCAGCGGCGAGGGCAGGCCGTTCAGCAGGATCACTCCGGAGTAGCGGTAGCTGTCCCCGCCCAGAATATCCATGCCGCGGGGCTCTTCCAGCTTCACGCTCTCCCCCTCCCGCAGGACCTTGTCCAAAAAGTCCCCGGCGGCTCGGGCGGCCGCGGCCTCATCCCCCTGGGGAAAGACCGGGAAATCCCCGCTGTTGGAGGCGGTGTACGGCAGACCCAGATCGTAGCTGATTACGGTCCCGTCATCCAGAGCGGAAATGGACAGTTCCTCCTCCAACTCGGTCGACCAGTACAGATCCCAGGCACCGGTCAGACCGTCCTCATACCAGCTGCCCTGAAATTCGTCATAGGCATCCGTGTCCAGATCCAGGGCCGCCTTTACGGCCTGGGTCACCCTGGCCAGGGCCTCGTCTGTGGTCTCCTCTGCGGCGGACGCCGGCAGCATCAGCCCCAGAGCCGTCACCATAGCCAGCGTCAAAGAAAACAGCTTCTTCATCATTCGTCCCTCCATTGTCGGCAGTTTCCGGAATGGTGATTCCATTCTATCCCAACAGACGGAAAAATTCCAGAGATGCTGCGGATTCTCCTTATTTTTTTAAGTTCCTTGAAAGGCAGAACGGCGGGCCGCACGGAGAATCTCCGCGCGGCCCGACGTTTGACATGGGCTGCGTCCTGGCCGGGCGATTCGGCCGGACCTGCCTGCATCTGTCCTGGGCCCTCTCTGTCACGCCATGGCGCGGTGGAGGAAGGTCATGATCTGCGCCCGGGTGCAGGTCGTGCCGGGCTCAAAGGTAGTGGAAGTGGTGCCCTGGGTCACTCCGCTCTCCACGGCCCAGGCCACCGCGTCCGCATAGTACGCACCTTCCGCCACGTCCCGGAAGTCATGCGTCCCGGATGCCGCGGGAGAGCCCTCGGCCCGCCACAGCAGCACCGCCGCCTGAGCGCGGGTGCAAACCCGGTCCGGGGCAAAGGCAGTCTTGGTGACGCCGGAGGTGATGCCCTGCTCCACAGCCCACAGAACTGCCTTATAGTAGTAGCTGTCGGGGCTCACATCCGTGAAGGGATTCTCCTTTTCGGACGGCTCAGGAGAGCCGTTTGCCCGCCACAGGAAGGTCACAAGCTGGGCCCGTGTGCATCCGCGGCCCGGGGCGAAGGCCGTTCCGGTGACACCGGAGGCGATCCCCTGCTCCACAGCCCACCGGACCGCATCGTAATAGTACGCGCCGCTGTCCACATCTGTGAAGGGCAGCTCCGTCTGCTCCCCGGAACGGACGAAGGACGCGGACACGGTCACCCCGCCGCCGGGCATGACGAAGGTATAGCGTCCCTCCCCCGCGTTCTGGACCCGGACTGCGCCGTCCTGGCTGTCGGTGACAGTCAGCTTCTTCAGCTCGTATCCGTCATCCGGCGCCGCGGTGATGGTCACCGTCTCACCCTCGTCGGCCCGACCGGCACTCACCTCCAGGGAGCCGCCGGTGACCCGGTCCACAGTAATGAGATGCTCGCCGTCCTCGGACTTCTCAGTCCACCGGGCGTACAGGGTTGTGTTTGCGTCGAAGACGGTATCGGCAGTAACTGCAGTGCCGCCGTCGGCGGCGGTGTACCAGCCCGCGAAGGCGTAGCCGCTCCGCTCCGGCGTGGGAAGCGTCCCCACGGCTGCGCCGCTGGTGGCTGCCATGGCGGCCGCGCCGGCGGCGCCCTCGCCGAGCTCCAGGGTCAGGATGATCGTCCGGTCCGGGTCAATGAAATCCTCCAGCTCTGCAGTGGCAAAGCTGCCGCCGGTGACAGAAATGCTGCCGGAGCCGCTGTTGGCCACCTGACCGGTCACAGTGCCGCCGGAGATGGTGATCTCCGCCGCGGTGTCGTTGACTACGCTGCCCACGGTGCCGCCGTTGATGGCGATGGTTCCGCCAGTGGAGCCGCCCTGCGTCTTGATGTTCTGATAGCTGCCGCTCTCCACGGTCAGGCTGCCGGAGGCATCCTGCCCCTCAAAGACAATGGAATCCCCCTCGGCAATAGCAGCGTTCGCAAAGGTGACGCGGCTGCCCCGGTCGATGTTGACGCCCCACTGGTTTCCGGAGGTGGTCAGGCCGTCCACGGACAGCTCCGTGCCATTGACCACCAGGGCGTACCAGCGGCAGTTGGAGATCTCCACGTTCTCCAGGGTCACCATTCCGGCGTGGTAGATGTTCAGGCCGTGCTTGGCGGCACTGCCGCCGTCAAGGGTCACATCCCGCAGCGTCACCTCGGCGCCATCCTGAAGATTGAGGAGGCTGGGGCCGGTGCCATTGTCGCCGGAGACAGAAAATGTGCCCGCCTTCGCCCGGATGGTATGGCCGCTGCCGTCCAGAGTCAAGTCCTTGGACAGCGTCAGCGCTCCCTGGCCGTTGACCAGGCCGGAGGCGTCCAGCTCCACGTCTCGGAGCAGCCGGATGGTGGCGCCCTCTTCCGCCTGGGCCACCGCCTCCGCCAGGGTGGCATACTGGGTGCCGTCGATATCCGCGGTGTTTTCCGTTTGGACGCCGTCCTCCCCGGCCCCCTCCGTCATGGTCTGGACCTGCCCGGCGGCAGACGCACCAAACATCCCCTCCGCCGCCTGGGCATTGGCCGGCAGCATGGAGGCCAGCAGGCTCAGAGTCAGCAGTCCGGTAACAAGTTCTCGCTTCATGTGTGTAGATTCCTCCCGATTGGTTTGTAGGTATCGGCGCTTTGAAGCGGGCACTCTCCCTCCGGTCCGAAAAGGGGCCTTCCCAGATGTAGAAATTCTGCCAAATCATTGCGGATTCTGTCAAAAAGCCAAGCAGGCAGCGGAAAATCCGGCCTCAAAAGCACGGTTCACATCCTAACACAGCGGGGCAGAGCCACGCAAGGGCTTTCCGGATTTTCCAGATGACTGGAAATACCTGGCACATCAGCCGCATCTATTGGGCCGCAGTGCATCCGGCAAAATATGCTGGAACGATCCGGGCGCCGCGCCAGACATTCCCGGCAGCGCAGAGCCGGCTCCCCAGCTTGGAGGGCTCCGGTGAGCCGGCGGGCGGCAAGGCATGTGAAAGCCCCCGGCGGACCGGAACGTGTCCGGTCCGCCGGGGGCCTGCTCTGCCTGCGAAAGAAGCCGCCGATCAGTCAGTTTCCGGCGGCCTGGGTACCGGCCTGCTCCCGGCGGAAGCGGACCATGCCGGTGCGGTCCAGAGCCACCATCAGGACGGGAATGAACACCAGCTGGAGGATGATGCCGGGAATGGCGTTCACCAGCGCCTCGGTCAGGAAGATCTGCCAGGTGAAAGGCACGCTGGCCACGCCGGTCATCACCACCCGCACCGCAGCCCAGACGATCCGGCCGCCCACCATAGCAGCCAGCAGAGCACGGTACAGGGCCACCACACACTGCCAGCGGGACCGATTGTACAAAAAGCCCGCGATGCCACCGTAAGCCGCCAGCTCAAAGGCCATGGCCACAGCGGCCACCAGCGGCGGCATTCCGAAGAGCGCCATCCGCATCAGCGGGGCCACGAATCCCACCACCGCGCCATACCGCCAGCCGCAGATCAGGCCGCAGAGGAACACGGGCAGGTGCATGGGCAGCAGCATCCCGCCGATCTGGGGGATCTGTCCGGTGAGGAAGGGCAGTACCAGCGCCAGGGCCAGGAACATGGCCGCCAGGACCAGGTTATGGACATTTGTTTTGAAATTGCTGTGTTTCATGGGGTTAAACTCCTTCTCAAAAAGTCTTTTCGCGCCGCCTTCTGGCGCCGCACCAGCCTTCTGGCTTTTTTTACGGAGTCTGCAGGGCTGTGAATACCGGCCTTCTGGCCGGGCGCTTTTCAGGGCTTTCCCCTCATCAGGGGAAAAATTCGGTGGTGTCGATCACCAGCTGGCAGCCCTTCTCCGGGCCGCATTGGCGGATATACCGCTCCTCCAGGGGCATCCACCGGCTCTCATAGGCGGCGAAGTGGGCGCCCTCCCGCCGCTCCAGGCGGCGGCGCTGCTCCTCCGGCGCACAGGTGAGAAACATCCGCAGATCATAGCGGGCCGACAGCAGCGGGTGCTGGGAGTAGCTTCCCTCCACCACAGTGAGGGGCCGGGCCGGAAGCGTTGTCCCCTCCCTCAGCGTGCCGCTCCGGCAGTCATACGGGCGGCAGCGGATCTGCGCTCCGGCCCCTGCCGGCACCAGTACCTCCTGCAGGAAGCGGGCCAGGTCCATATTTCCAGCCGGGATCTGCTCCCAGTTCTCTGCCCGGCGGTCCGGTGGGAGATAATAGTCGTCCATGTGGACCACGTTGCAGGGAAGGAGCCGCCCCATCAGGTCTCCCAGGCCGCTCTTGCCGCTGCCGCAGCGGCCGTCAATGGCCACGACGGCTGGTCTGCCGCTCCGCGCCAGCCGGGCCGCCGCCAGCAGTGCCGGGAAGTACCCGCCGTATGCTGTCCGCAGGACCCGGTAGTGGGGGTCATACGCCTCCCGGTAGGCCGGCGAGTGGTGGACGGGCGGACAGCCCTGACGGCGGTACACCGCCAGCCAGTCCGCCATACCGGGCAGGGGCAGCGCCTCCGCCGCGGTCAGGCATTCCTCCAGGTCCGCCGCCGTCCCGTGGTGCTCCGCCGCCGTCAGAAGCAGCAGATCCGCCAGGAGCGGCGCAGCCAGCGTCCAATCCCCCGTCCCCGACAAATGAACGCGGCACAAACCGTTCCCGATCCGCTCCGGCGGCCGGGCCTCCCGGTCTGCGGGAAGGGCGCTGCACTCCCCCAGCAGCTGCCGGAGGACATCTCCCCGTTCCCCCGCTGCATGGGCTGGACCGAACGTACTCTGATAGGCCAGCTTGGCGCAGTCCTGGGGCTCCATCAGCGGATAGCGGGCCAGGTGCTCCCGCAGGACCGTTTGAAATTCCTCATGCATCTCTTCAGCCCCCCGGCAGCCATGGTATTGCGCATCGGTCATCCGACACGTTTATAGGATAGCACCTGGAGTACACTCAAAGTCAAGAGCAAGCGTGAAAAAATCTGAAATTTTTTCGGATGGTATCCGCACGCGGAGCAGAGTGGGAGTTTGCAGCTGGTTTTGCGCACCCGCCTTTCATCGCGCATGCCGATTCGGGATATGCCCGTTCAAATGCGGAATCCATGCTGTGCAGCCCGCGTTCCACATCCGTTCCCTGTCTGATGCCATGCCGGGGCGCCCGTCCCGCAGTACCTTCTGGGCTGAAAAAGCCTGTGTTCCTTCTGAACACAGGCTTTTCTGCACTCCGGCAAAGCAAGGCAGTACGTCAAGTGGTCACCGCCTCCACAGGAACCCGGAGTACAAAGGGCTGCTCCGGGTCCGTGCAGTCGTTCCCCAGCAGCTCCCGGAGCCCGTCGTCATAGGCCCGACCCCGGGCCAGATTGACGGCTGCCGCCACCGCCGCCCGGGCCTGGTCCTCCGGATTCTGGTCCACCGTCATATAGAGCTTGCCGCTCTCCAGGGCGGCGGCCCCCTCCGCCGTGTGGTCCACGCTGACGATGGGCGCCGCGCCCGGATCCCAGCCGGCGGCCTCCAGCGCCTCGATGACTCCCAGGGCCATTTCATCGTTGTCGCAGATGACGCAGTCAAAGTCCACGCCCTGCTCCAGCAGGGCCGCCATGGCTTGGCGGGCCCGCTCCCGGCTGAAGCCGCAGACCTGGTAATCCGCCGCGGCGATGGGGCAGAAGCCGTCGTCCAGCAGGCTCTGCACGGCGGTGCCGGAGCGGGCATCTGTATTCTCCTGGCCGGGCATCCCCTGGAACAGCAGATAGCGGATATCCGTCCCGTGGTCCGTCTCCCAGAAATACTCCGCCAGGGCGTGCCCCTGGAGGGCGCCGCTCCCGGCCTCGTCCATGCCCACAAACACCATCCGCTCGTTCAGGATCGCCGTCCCCGGCGCCCGGTTCAGCAGCACGACCCCTGCGTCGCCCACGATGTCTGCCACCTTTTCGGAGTCCTCCCCGTCTGCAAGGTTCACCAGCAGGGTCTCCACGCCTTCTGCCAGGGCCTCGTGGACCTGGCGCAGCTGGGTCTCCGGGTCGTTGCCCGCATTATAATACTGCACCGCGTAGCCCTGGGCGGCGGCCTCCGCTTCGATGTCCGCCTTCAGCTCCGACAAAAACGTATCCTCCCTAGACAGCAGCAGGCCCAGAGCCCTCGTCTCCCTGGTCCGGGACTCCACAGCCCCGGCGGCGTCCGCGCCGCAGCCGGTGCCCAGCACTGCCACGGCGGCCAGCAGGGCCACAACTGCGCCGATCTTCTTCCTCCATGTCCGTTTCATCTGGATCTCCTCCCTATTCATCCGTCTTCTGCTTAGGATGCTGGACAAAGTATACAAATATACCTGACGGAATGAAATAGACAAACCTGCGGGGGGAACGGCATGGTTCCCTCCGCAGGTCTTTTTTCCGGACTTTTCTGCGGTCTCACGGCCCGATCCGGAATTTCCGGTACTCCGTGGGCGTGAGGCCGACGTATTTTGAAAAGATGCGTGAGAAGTAGCTGGCGTCCGCGAATCCCACCGCCTCGGAGATGGTCTGGACGCTGTCCTGTGCGTTCACCAGCCGCATCTGAGCCTCCCCGATCCGGCGGCGCAGGACATACTGCTTGAGGCTATATCCCGTCTTCTACCGGAAGATATGGGACAGATGATAGGGACTCAGATAAAACTGGCGGGCCAGCTGCTCGATGGAGAGGTCCTCCGCATAATGGCGGTCGATGTATCTGGCCACACGGCCGAAGGTGGAGTCCTCCCGGGTGACGAGATCCTCCTTCCGCCCCGCCGCCATCCGCCGGACCAGCTCCAGCGACGCCAGCATCAGGTGCTGGCACAGCTCCTGGAAGCCCGGCTCCCGCTCCGCTGCATACCGGTCCATCAGGCAGAAGAGCTCCTTCAGGTCCGCAAACTGCTCCGGCTGGTGAAACAGGGGGCAGCGGTCCGGGGAAAGCAGGCTGTATGGCGGCAGGTCCGCCAGCGCCAAGTTCCCGATGGCCACGCACAGGGTCTGATACGGCTGGTCTGCCTGGGGGAATTCGTCGTGGAGGGCGCCGCCGCTGCACAGCACCACATCTCCGGCTGCCACCTCGTACCGGCGGAGATCGACGGTGTACCGGCCGCTGCCCTTCAGGATCAGCAGCACCTCCGCCAGGCGCTCGTGGCAGTGCATCAGTGTGGCGTGCTCTCCCTCCGCCCAGTCATAGTGGCAGATGTACGCCGCATAGGGCCGGTCCTGAGGCAGGCGCGCCGCCTCCTGCGGTGTGAACACCACCCGCTGCCGATTCAGTTCCGCCTCTCTCATGCCGCCGTCTCCTCCCCGCTGGAAAGTGCGGAGCATCCGGCCATCCGCCGCTCCCCGCCGTGGGGCCGCAGGAAAGTCCGGTCCCGGCCCTTATGATACCGTTCCCAGCGGGCCATGTCAAGGGCGGCTCCCGCTCACTCCAGCGCCGCCTTCAGGCGCTCCCACAGCTCCACGGCCTTGAATTTCAGCTGGTAGCCGCCATCCTCCTCCGTCATCAGGCTGACCTGGTCTTCCGTCAGGCCAGCGGCCAGGGCCGTCTCCGGCACGTCCGCGGAGGCAGCGGTGCACAGGGGCGGAAACACCACACACCACCAGTTCTGTCCGACGCCCTCCCCAATCAGAATCCGCAGGGCCAGATACTCCCCGGCTGGAAGAGAGAAGCCGTCATATTCCTTGGTGGGAAAGGCCGTGTCCTCCAGCTCCGCCGTCACGGCGTAGTCATAGCCGTTGGCCCGTACCGTCTCCTCGGCGATGGCCTCCAGTTCCGGCAGGCTCTCCCGCAGGCGAATCTCTGCCTCCGCCCGGTCCGCCGACTGCTCCAGAATCTCCGTGGCTCGCTCCAGCACCGCATCCCGGACCAGGAGCTTCAGTGCCTGGTCCTCCTCCGTATCAGAGTTGGCCAGCACATGGAGCCGCACCACCTTGTCCGCCAGGTCCCGCTGGGTGTTCAGCGCCCAGACGCCGGTCATCAGAAACGCCGCCGCACCCAGCAACAGGGCCAGTTCCACGATCCGCAGAGTCTTTCGCTCACGCTTTGTAGCTGTTTTCATATCCGTTTTCCGTCCTTTGCTATGTAGCCCCATGGGGCCCGTTTCCCCCATCATGGACGGAAATTCCGGATTTTATTCCATCTTTTCCAATATTTTTACCGGCGCGGCCAGATACGTCTGCCGGTAACGTCCCTCCAGTGCCTCCTTTGCCCGGACCGCCTTCTGCCGG
>ENA-OVGQ01004108-OVGQ01004108.1-human-gut-metagenome-genome-assembly--contig:-NODE-4108-length-10539-cov-12.920355_pt1 | contig 10539 bp, 12 predicted proteins | sample MGYA00237774_ERZ505427 | MGnify/ENA primary metagenome ERZ505427 (study PRJEB26158, sample SAMN06016404) | human gut metagenome | biome: human gut; feature: ankylosing spondylitis patient; material... | reverse complement strand
ACCAATGACGACTTGCAGGGACACGGTAGCCGATTGGAGGTTATTTTGCCGTGTCCTTTTCTCTTTTTCGCAGTATCCATGATCTGCACCAGTTAAAAAAAGCGTAGCTCCCCCTCCGGGACAGTCTGGTTATGAATGTGAAATTAGGCAGTACATAAATGAATATGTAACTTCATGCGTCCGTGTGGCTTCATGCCTCCCGGGCGCTTTTGTGTTCTTATGGGGCTGCTTCGGGTCATGTTGGCCCGAAGTCATTCCCCGGTGCCGCTCCCCGCCGCCTTCGTTTCGGTCACTCGTCAACCAACAACCGAAACGGAGGTCAATATGGCTATTATCAATTTGCGGGACTATTACCCATTCTATACATCGGATTGCTTCATGGAAGTATCGGAAGAAGTTGCAGAAATGTTCAAAGAGTTTGATCGTAAAGAGGCTGCCTACCGGCTGCGTACATACCGCCACAAAGCCTACTATTCCCTTGATCGGGATGACGGGCTGGAGCATGAAGCTGTCTTTGTTGCCTTATCTCCCCATGAACTGTATGAGCGGAAAGTGACCATGCAGGAGCTTCACGCAGCGATTGCCAGTCTGCCGGACAAACAGGCAAAACGGATTTATGCTCATTTCATTCTCGGCATGACCAAACAGGACATTGCCCGGGCAGAGGGCGTCCATGAAAAAGTGGTTCGTGTCGCAATCGAGCGAGGTCTGCGGCACTTAGAAAAAATTTTGAAAAATTCTTTGTAAGGCGTACCGATTTAGGCCGGAAAATGAAATGGCTTATGAGAGGCAAAACACTTCGGGTCACAATGGCCCGAGGTTCAGACAAGCCTCATGCAGATTGAAAATTGAATAAAAAGACACCCGGATACGAAGGGGAACGCGCTGTGTGACAGACCCGCCATGACCTCGGATTTCAGAGAATACAGTCTTTGTAAAACTGAGCGAGCGAACAGGTCCATGCCATAGGTGGGGCAAGGCTGGCTCCACCGGAACAGGCGCAGAACCCGGATACTTGCGTTTAGTCACAGTCCGAGCGTTGAAGCGGCCTTGCAAGCCGTGAGCCGTCGCAGGCAATGAGAACGCCTTGCCATCAGAATGGGGAGAGTTGAAATACTATGGGGCATGAAGCCTATGCCCGTCCGGTGTGTCTGAAATGAAGTGAAAACCTATGGGGAGCCCCCGGCAATGCTGTCTGATGATAGGCCAACCGATCCGGCGTGGCTCCCCATCTTTTCAAAAAAGGAGCACTTTATGGGAAATGCGTTTGGAATGATCCCCGGCTTGGAACCGGACGAATGGAGCAATGACGCCTGCCGTGGTTATGTCATTATGGCAATGGAGGACTGCGGATTTTCAAAGAAGGATATACGGCGTGTTGTGGGGCAGCTTTATGAAGTATTCGACCTCAACAGCGTGGAGGATGCCAAAGAAAAGTACCTTTCCAGTCCTTACTGACCTCGGGCCACATTGACCCGAAGTGGAGAAAGCTCAAAGGGCGGCACCTGCTGGGTGCCGTCTTTTGACATTTCCCCACGGGACAAGTGGGAAAGGCTGGCATATACACGCACTTTCGCAAAGGAGGTTTTCAATGACGCAAGCTGTCACTTATGAACGAGAAACAAAGTCTGTCGCATTTCAAGGGAAGATCATTGTGCTGGAAAGCCTCACGCCGGTACTTCCCCCGAAGGAGAAAGCACAGCGCAAAAAAGAAATTGAGCGTTGTCTTTATGAGGTGTTCAGCAAATATGGGGACAGATTTCCCTAATCATTCGCAACATTGTTGTCCGGGGCTGCTGATGGTATAATATAGTTGTAAGGTTGGTAGCTCCATTCCAACAAGGAAAGGAGCCCAATATGGAATTTATCAGAGAAGATTGTATTTACGCAAGACAGTCAGTAGACCGCAAGGACAGTATCAGCATTGAAAGTCAGATCGACTTTTGCAAGTATGAATTGAAAGGTGGGAGCTGCCGGGTATTCAAGGACAAAGGCTATTCCGGTAAGAATACGGACAGGCCGGAGTTTCAAAAGCTACTGGGCGAGATCCGCAAGGGAAAGGTCCGGCGGGTCATCGTGTACAAGCTGGACCGTATAAGCCGCTCTATTCTGGACTTTGCAACGATGATGGAGCTGTTTCAAGAGTACGATGTGGAGTTTGTATCCTCCACGGAAAAGTTTGATACTTCGACCCCGATGGGCCGGGCCATGCTGAATATCTGCATTGTATTCGCCCAGCTTGAACGTGAGACAATTCAGAAGCGTGTCACAGACGCCTACTATTCCCGGTGCCTGAAAGGCTTCCACATGAGCGGGCAGGCACCATACGGTTATCAGTTAGAGCCTACTGTGGTAGAGGGTATCCGCACAAAGAAAATGGTTGCCGACCCCGTAGCCGCCGACCATGTTCGGCTGATGTTTGAAATGTACGCTGAACCGGAAACCTCCTTCGGAGATATTACCCGATACTTCGAGGAACATGACATAAAAATTTATGGCAAATCCATGTTCCGTACATTTCTTTCCCAGCTTTTAAGAAACCCCGTTTACGCACAGGCCGATTTGGAGCTGTACGAATTTTTCAAGAGTCAGGGTGCAGCGATTGTCAATGACGCTTCTGACTTTGCCGGAACAAACGGCTGCTATCTCTATCAGGGGCGGGATGTGAAGGAGGACAAGGACAGGTGCTTAAAAGACCAGATACTTGTTATCGCTCCCCACGAAGCACTCATTTCCTCTGACACATGGCTGAAATGCCGGAAAAAACTTATGGCAAATACCACCTTCCAGCAGGGACGGAAACCGAAAAATACTTGGCTGGCCGGAAAAATCAAATGCGGGCATTGTGGGTATGCTCTGAAAGCCACCCATGTACCAAACAGCACCGGATATTTCCGCTGTACCAAACGGACGGAAAACAAAGGCTGTCCGGGCTGCGGGAAAATCCGCAAAGAAGAATTTGAGCAATTCATTTTCTCGGCCATGCAGGAGAAGTTCAAAGACTTTCAGATACTCCACGGCAGGGAGGAAAAAGTCAATCCGAAGCTGACCGCCTATCAAGTGGAGCTGGCACAGGTGGAGGCAGAAATTGAAAAGCTGCTGGATACGCTGACCGGAGCCAATGCGACCTTGCTTGCCTACGCTAACAAAAAAATTGAAGAACTGGACACCCGACGCCAGACCATTTCAAAGGCAATCGCCGAATTGAGCGTTGAAACCATATCTCCCCAGCAGATAAAGAAGTTATCCTATTATCTCGACAACTGGGACAGCATAGATTTTGACGACAAAAGAAAAGCCGCCGATGGTTTGATCTCTACGATCAAGGCCACCAGCGACCGTGTTCAGATAGAGTGGAAAATCTGACATTTCCGCTCTATCGCCCCTCATTTCTATTTTATCTCGTTTGTACCCCTTGTACACCGATGTTTATAGCATAAGATATCTGAACGGAACATAACCTGCTCAAGAAAGTTGCAGAATTCCTTTGAGTAGCGGTTGTATACTTGAGATTTTTGTGTTAAGATGCAAGAGAAAAAGTATCTTCGTGGAGGTAGCATAATGAGTCGATATGAGTTTTCATTATTGCAGGAGGTTTTGCTGGAAAAGGGTGCAGGTGTACTTGGCGATTTATCGCGCTATAAACGGCAGAATAGGATTGAAGAACGGACACACCCTGTTGCCATACTCTATTCTTTGGTTTGGAATGCCAAGCAGGACATCTTATCCGCAAAATCAAAAGAGGAATTGGATCGGATCGAAGGTCAGTTCAATCTGGCAAACCAGTTTCTTTTCAAAGCGGGGAGCTTGTAAGTGTATATTTCGCCAAATGATATAACCGCATTCGAGGAACAGGATATTGAGACTGTTTTGGCGGATGAGCTTGCTGACAGTGAAGACCGTTATGAGCCAACGAGTCATCCGACTGCCGTATTGTTAGCTGGACAGCCGGGTGCGGGGAAAACGGAATTGGCTTCGGCGATGAGTGGTATGCTTGATGATAACGCATTTTTCATCAACGCCGATGAGTATCGTCGCAGGCATCCAAACTATCGCGCCATATATGAACATTATGGGGCGGACGCGGTACAAATGACATCCGCGTTTTCAGCAGCCGTCACGGAGCGCTTAATTAAGGCACTTTCGAGCCGTCAGTTCAATCTCATTATTGAGGGGACAGGAAGGACGGTGGAGGTCCCAAAACGCACGGCAGAACTTCTGAGTTCTAAGGATTATAGGGTAGAACTGGCAGTTTTGGCCGTCCGTCCAGAGGTATCCCTGACCAGTACACTGTTGCGTTTCTACCAGATGAATGAAATTGGAACAATCCCGAGAGCGACCGCTATTGCGTCACATGATGTCGTGATAAAATCGTTGCCGGATAATTTAAATGCTCTTTGTGCCGAACCCGCAATTTCACGCCTTACCATTTGGAATCGGGAACTTCAGCGCTTATATGACAGCACACTTGATTCTATTGCGCCATCCGTGGTTTTGACGCAGTTGTGGAACAGCCCATGGTCTGCGGAGGAGTTGCGGAAGACGGGGGAAACAATTCGTCTTTTGCGCCAGATGGAAGCAGCCAGCCAACTTGGACAGAGTGAAGTCATCGGCGAACTGGAGCGCAGGGTGTCTGTTGTGGAGCTGGAGGAACTCCAGATAAAGGGTTTTGACATAACAATGCATTGAATACTCTATCTTCTTTGCCGACCGTCATGCTTGATGGCCGGCTTATTTTATTTGCATCAACGGACTTTACTGAAAATCTCTGCTACTGTTCCAATTCTTGACCATATCAGCCCCTTTCGCAACGAACAATACCGTAACCAATGGGACAAAGCTACCGAAAAACGGACTGTTATCAAAAAGTTATCATTTGCCCCTCGGAGCCGTGCCGCCTTATCTTTGACTATTGCGGCGCAAATCTTGCGCTGCCGGGGGACGTTCTTCTTTTGTTACAGCGGTGCGATTTTTGAACGGTCAAGAAGCCTTTCCATTGACTACAGCGGCGCAAAATATGCACGATCTGTACCGAAAATTGATCTTGCTTGGAATCACTTTTTTGAGCAGTTGAAAACGGCGGTTTTGCTGATTGACTGCGGAACGTCCGCCCTAAAAAGTCTGCTGCCACGGGCCTTTTCCGTGCCTCACGTTCACCCATGACTGCGAAAACGCCCGCCAAGGTGCACCTTAGACTGCGGTTTCAAAACCTCGGAAAGCCCCGCACTGCGGGGCTTTGAGGCTGAGAGGGGCCCAATTAGGGGCACCTCTCTTTATCTTGCTTTTATCGAACGACCTTCACCACTCGAAAAAACCTCCTGTAAAGTTCGGTTTTTCGCCCAAAACCATTCCCACAAATATCGTCAAAAAGTTGCCGTCACAACGCTGTCCCCAACCGTTCCTCATTGCGTTTTTCAACTTCTCGCACAGACGGCCCCCGTTTGCTTTCACGGGCGAAAGCGGGTACACGCTCGCCTTTCGGAGAAAGATCGCACACAACGGCTCACACGCCGAAACAGGGGGCGTTTCGGACGGGGGTGGCATCTCTACCCTCAGACCGTTTTGCGTGTTTCGGAAACCCTGCGCGGCCAGATGTCAGAACGGCAAACTTTGCCGCTTTGGGTTCTTGGTCAGGTGTATCCTGCTCCCTGAGCATGGAACTGGATACACTATCTCTACATTTTTCGCCGAAGAACACTTTGCGCCGACATTTCGACGCGCATACGAAGTGGTATATGCAATTCCACTTCGTATGCGCTAAACTGTTTGTGTCATTCGTTTTTGAGAGACCTCCCTTTGTTTTGTAGTTTGCAGTTGCCAGACCGCATCTCTACTATAACTGATGGGATTCTATTTCTCCTCATCGGCAGAAGTCTCTTTTGAACCACTCGCTCAGCGAGTGGTTTTCGGAATACAAAAAACAGGCTCCCAGGCACTAACGCCTGAAAGCCTGTTCGTTTGCTTTGTTCTTACACGACGTAACCGAACAGTCGGGGCAGGAACAGAGAAAGCTGAGGAATATAAGTGGTCAGGATCAGAGTGGGAATCCATGCAAAAGCGATGATCTTTGCAGAGGGAATCAGCATATCCTTCACGGGAACCTTGGTCGTGCGGGCACCCAGATACAGCAACGGTGCAGCGGGAGGCGTAATAGTGCCCATGCCCAAGTTCACACCGAGAATAGCAGCAAACTGGATGGGACTGACACCATAAGCTACCACCAACGGAAGCAGAATAGGACCGCAAAGCAGCGTACCGGAGTTGTCATCCATCAACATACCGATGATGACCATGAAGAGATTGACCAGCAGCAGAATGACAATTTTGCTGTCAGTCATGCCAGACATCATGTTGACCATCTTGTTAGGCAGATCCAGCAGGATGTAAAGCCGGGAGAGGATCATGACCATGAACATCATGAACATGACCACGGCAGCAGTTATGCCAGCATCCTTGAAGGCTTCCTTGCATTTTTTCATCGTCAGACCCTTATAGACAAAGAAGCCGATGGGGATCGCATAGATAACTGCTACAGCGGCAGCTTCCGTCGGCGTCATAACGCCGGAATAGATACCACCCAGAATGATGACGGGCATCAGCAGCGCGGGAATCGCGCTCTTGAACCGAGTGCCAAAGGGAATGTTTTCCGCCATAGCTGCTTCCAGCTTTTTGGCATTATACTCCAGATAACTATGATTGTGCTTGCACTCATAGACGTTGATAATGCTCAGAAGCGTAGCCAGAATAATGCCTGGAACAATTGTGGCCAAGAAGCACGCCAGGACAGACTGTCCCGTGACCCAAGCATACATGATCTGAATTGAGGACGGCGGAATCAGCAGTCCTAAGGGAGAAGCGTTGGCGATCAGGGACGCCGCAAAGCCTTTATCGTAATGAGCTTCTTCCAGCTTGGGATACATAATACCGCCAATGCAGGAAAGGGTAGCTGCGGCGGAACCGGAGATTGCGCCGAATACAGCGCTGGACACCACTGCCACGATTCCGAGACCGCCCGGCAGTTTACCGACGAAAAACTCTACGAAGTCGGTCAACGCTTTGCCCAGCTTACCGCGCTCAATCAATCCGCCAGACAGGACAAACAGAGGGATCGCCAGCAAAACGACCGTATTAATCTTATTAAATCCGGTGGGAATCAAGGAGGCCAAGCTCTGACCGTCAAGAAATGCAATTGCGGTAAAAGACGCGCCGAACGCAGCAGGAACGCATAATCCCAGAATCAGGCAGATCAGTAGGATAATAACAGAAATAACAATGACAATCATGCGTTCTCGCCTCCGTTCTTATGTTCGAAAAACGCCTTGGAAATGTAATAAAGTGCCCAGTAGACTGCGAATACAGCCATACCGAAAAATCCGATGGCGATGGGAAGCTGAGAGACCACATAGGGGATCTTCAGGCCCGTAGTACACGGCATTTTTACGAAGTTAGTCTGCAGCATCAGAATCGCCAGATAGGTGCAGAAGATGAACACGATGCTCTCGAAAGCCTTGGCAATACCTTTGACCAAGTCAATGATGAATCTGTTGGAGCAAAAAACCTCCACCATGTCTGCCTTGATTTGGCTGTCCTCTTGGCTGCCGCCAATGCCGCCCAGAAAATGCATCCACAAAGCAAATAAAAGACTGATCTCCTCACTTCCGAAGAAATCGAGTTTGAAGCAGTAGCGCATGACAACGGCGGCAAAAATCACGCAGGTCAGTGCGATTCCGCAGAAGCTGATAAAATAACCGTTTGCGGCATAAAACCCATTCCACAACTTGCTTTTCTGGAATTCTTCCAATTTTTTATACATGTAATCCCTCCATAGCAGGTGATCTTCTTTTATTTACAGGCTGCCTGTGGGGGTACCCGCAGGCAGCCTATAAAATAAAACACTATCTAACTTGATAAAACCCGCAGAAGTAGTTACTGCAGATCCTGAGCAATCTCGTCGATCAGATCCTGACCAACCAGATTAGCCATGGCGGACCAAGAATCCGCACGGACCTTTTCAACGAAAGAATTGAACTCTTCGTCAGTCAGAGGCAACACTTCGCAACCCTGACCAACCATCTTGTCCAGATACTCCTGATCCAAAGCTTCCATGTTTTCGAACTGCTGATTGGTCACTTCGGTCACGGCATCCTGGATGATCTGCTGCAGATCCTCAGGCAGGCTGTCCCAAGTCTTCTGGCTGATGGTGTAATCCAGAGGATCGATGAACACCTTGTAAGGCACCCAATATTTCACCAAGTCACCGAAGGAGGACTGTGCGGAAACAGGAGTCAGGCCGATAGCGCCATCACACACGCCGGTCTGGAGAGAGGTATACAGGTCGGAGAAAGCAATGGTAGTGGAGTTATACTGCATGGATTCCAAGGCCAGACGATAAGCATCGGATGCAGCCATACGGATCAGCAGGTCATGGCGGACATTGGGGTCATTGTAGTTCTTGGGATACTTGGTGTACAGCAGGCCGACAAAGCCGTCACCATGGGTACCCAGCAGCTTGATGTCCAGATCTGCCAAAACCTTGGAATATGCATCAAAATAATGAGAGCCGGGAGAATAAATACGCTTGGCGTCCTCAACGCTGGTTGCCAGATAAGGCAGGGAGTTGATGGCGATGCGTGCATCATAGGAAGTGCCAATAAAGAAGCAGCCCATGTCCACGTTACCGGCCATAATATCTTCGATGACCAGAGTGGAGTCACCCAACTGGTTGGCGGGATAGGTGGTGATCTTCAAACGTCCGCCGGACTTCTCCTCGCAGTATGCCTTGATGCGTTCCATACCCTGGCTGGAGGGGGAATCGGTCGGCATAGAACCAGCCAGTTTCAGTTCATAGACCTTATCGTTGGAAGGTTCCGAAGTGTTGCTGCCACTGGAGTCTTTGGCACCGCCACAGGCCGCCATGGAGAGAGCCATTGCCGTTGCAAGAACAAATGCTAACAACTTTTTCATTTTTCTTCTCCTTTTTCACAGTTCTTTTTAATCGGGACGTGCAAGAGGATAAATGGGATCACGCATTTTTTCTTGTGGAGTTTCCGCGCATATCAACAGAGATCAGGTGATCCACCTCATCTCCGCGGATACCAATGTAGTAACTGGTGAGATTTGCCGTAGAGCAGGAATGATTGGGGATGATCTTGATTTTATCGCCCACCTTCAAGGTTGTCTCACCATGGACATGGAGCTTGCCCACCTCTTCGGACAGGCCCTCCACTACCAGTTCGGGATGTCCTTTCACAGCGCCGTATCCAACGATGGAACTGTTGCCGTGAGCTCCCTGATCCAAACCTAAGCACTTGGCACCGGCGTCGCAGATGAACAAGTCTTCTCTGGGATGGGAAATGACGGAAGCCAATACATATAAAGAGCACTCATCTTCTGTAGCTGTTTCGGTGGACATCTGAATCACATCGTTGAAAATGTAGTTGCCGGGATGCATGACCTGAAGATTTTCGTCCTCCAAGGCGCCGAAGAAAGTAGGAGTAGAACCGCTGGTGACCAACTCGGGTTCGCATCCGACACTTCTCAATGCTTCCACCGCCATATGAATTGCCGTTCTTTCCGCCTCAATGCAAGGAGGAACATCGTTCTTGCTCGCCGCACCGTAGACCTGACCGGGATGGGTGGAAATGCCCTTGAGCACCAGATGATCCAATTTCATCAATTCCTTGGCAAAATCCGCAATGTGCTCGGGTAATACGCCAAACCGATGCAGACCGCTGTCCACAATAATGGTGCAGTTAACCTTGACGCCAGCTTCCTTGGCACCTTCATTCACTGCCTTGGCGGCCTCCAAGCCATCCATGCGGACGATGAAATTGCATCGCTTAGCCAGTGCGGTCACACGCTGCACGGAAACATCTGTAGCCACAGGATAGGCATACATCAGATTATCAAAGCCAGCATCGCACAGAGCCTCAGCCTCATCCAGCGTGCCACATAGGAAGCCGGTAGCACCCGCCTCCACCTGTGCTTTTGCCAGTTCCAGACTCTTGTGAGTCTTGAGCATGGGCCAAATCTGCTTGCCGTATGCCTTAGCGGCATCCCCGTACTTTTTCAGATTGTGTTCCATGGCATCGAGATCCACCAAGATTGCCGGAGTGTAAATTTCATTAATTTTCATAAAAACCTCCGTACTCATTTTGCACAAAAAAGTTTTGAATTCAACGATCTGTTTGTTCCACTTGCACATTCACATGTTAATATAATTTAATGAAAATGTCAACGATTTTAATATAGTTAAAGTGCAACAACATGTTTACTATTTTTTGTATACATTTTCTTGTTTTGGAAAATGTTCTTGGAGAGTTGTTCTTTCTACCAAAAAAGTTTTTATTGAAAAACGCCGATTTTTGTGTATAATGTATTTAGTTCCTTTTTACCAATGCCTTACGAGTTGTAATCTCATAATGGTTCACGTGAGTTTTTATTACTCCACATACCCGGACAGGGGTAAATGCTTGAGCGTTTTGGCAAAGTTTCTGACCCTCAAAATTTAACTATATTAATTAAAAAATATTTAAAAGA
>ENA-OVGQ01004106-OVGQ01004106.1-human-gut-metagenome-genome-assembly--contig:-NODE-4106-length-10543-cov-2.450515_pt1 | contig 10543 bp, 9 predicted proteins | sample MGYA00237774_ERZ505427 | MGnify/ENA primary metagenome ERZ505427 (study PRJEB26158, sample SAMN06016404) | human gut metagenome | biome: human gut; feature: ankylosing spondylitis patient; material... | reverse complement strand
ATAAAAGCTAGTCACAACCGTCAATTTATCTGTTTCTTCGGTTTTATTTTTTTCCGTGCCGCATGCCGTAAAAAGCAAGGCTGACAGCAAGAACAGCACAAGTCCCTTCTTTTTCATATTCTCTCCGCCATTTCGCCTAAATTTCTTATTGCAAATCATTTGCAATTAGATATGATAGCATTGTATACAATCATCTTTCTCTTGTCAAGCGTCCGCTTTCCCGATATGATGAGAATAGCATTTATTTTTTCTTTTGAAAGGAGCTCTCACATGATTCGTAAATATAAAAACCTGATTCCCAAAGTCCCCGCAAGCTGTTTCGTTTTCCCTACCGCAGAAATCATCGGCAGTGTGGAGCTGGGCGAGGATGTCATTGTCTATCCCGGTACGGTCGTACGTGCAGGCTATGGAAAAATCACTATCGGCAACAAAACAAATTTACAGGAAAATGTCACCTTCCATGTAGAAACAGGTTACGATATCCATGTCGGCGCAGGTGTCACCATCGGGCATAACGCCATCATCCATGGCTGCACCATTCAGGATAACGTCCTCATCGGCATGGGCGCAATCATTCAGGAGGGCGCAGTCATCGAGGAGAACTGCTTCATCGGCGCAGGCGCGATCGTCAAGCGCGGTATGCACATCCCCAAGGGGCACATGGCGTATGGTGTCCCCTGCCGCATCGTCCGCCCCATCACGCAGGCGGAATATGATGAAATCCGCATTTCCACGCAGGAATATCAGGAATATAAGGCAGAATACAAAAGACAGGAGCAGGAAAATGACAGACTTCTGTAAGAAGAAACCCTCCTTTTCCTTTCCAAAAAAGCCATGACTTTCTGCCTTTTAATAGCTTTTTCTCATAAAAACATGAAATACACCTTGCAAATTACATTGTTCTGCGATAAAATAGGCATGTAAAAAGATGAAGGAGGTGTTTCCAATGGCTCATAAAATCGGTCCCGAATGCATCGGTTGTGGCGCTTGCGCAGGCGGCTGCCCTACAGGTTGCATCCATGAAGACGGCGGTGTTTACGTTATCAACGCTGCTGAATGCATCGACTGCGGTACTTGTGCAGGCAACTGTCCCACAGGCGCAATCAAAGCTGAATAATTTTTACTTAAAGCGAAAAAGTGAGCCGTCAGGCTCACTTTTTTTGTCTTTTTTTGTCTGAATAAATCAAAAATCCGTTTCGTCTTACTTGAGTATGCTTCCTTTTCCTCTTATGTCAAAAGAATTGCCTTCCCCATCGCAAAGGAATAGAGATAGGTCTCCCGAATAGAAATCCCCATTGCCCGCTCCAATGCCGTCCGGTACAGCTCCAGCTGGATGCGGTATCGCGCCTTCAGTTCTTCTTCATCGTAAATGCGGTCGCTCTTATAGTCAATCAGAATCCCGACATTTTTTTCCGTAAAGTAGCAGTCAATAATCCCGTTTACCAGAATTTCGTCCGTCACCTCCCGATATTCCTCCCCGAAGAATACTTCCTTCGGCTGCATCAGCACAGAAAACGGGCGTTCCTTTTCTATCCTCTCAGCCCCGCGCAGCCGTTCCGCCAGTTCGGACTCGAAAAATTGCAGAAGCTCCCTTCTCCGAAGATATTTTCCTTCTTCCTCCGTCAGTCTGCCTCTCTGCACCAGCTCCGCCGTCAAGCTGTCAATTTCCTCCTTCGTATATTTCTTCCGAAAATCCGCTTCTTCCATAAAGGTGTGCATCGCCGTACCCATTTCGGCACTGCTCAGCTTCCGCTTTTCCGCAAAATCTGGCAGTCTGATTTCCTGATGTGCCGGCGTAATGATTTCGCCTGTCATTTCCTCCTGATATTTCCGCTTGATTTCCGAAATGGAAAGCTTCGCAGGCAGCTTTGTCTCCTTCCCATGGGGATATTGCCAGCTTAAAATGCGGAAAACCGCCTGCCGCTCCTCCGTCATTTCCGCAGGGCTTTCCCATGCCGCAAAGAAATCACGCTGTTCCTCGGCAGTCTTCTGCTCCTGCGCCGTTTCCTGCAAGGCCTCATCCTTTGTCACGCAGGAAAGCCTCCATGCCGATGCCTCCGCAGAAAGCACACACTGCTTAGGCAATATGTCCTCCCATTCTGCCGCAAGCCGCTCTCTCGCAGGATGACGCAGATAGGCAGGCATCACCCAGTCCAGATAGCTTTTCGCACGCCGCAGACGGGATGCAGGCAGAATCTCCGTATCGCAGTCCGCCGTACTGCCCCATTTCAGAAACGCCTTTTCAAAATCCTTCACCGTTCCCGTCAGAATCAGCTTTTCCTTTGCGCGCGTCAGTGCCACATAAAGCACGCGCAGCTCCTCTGCAAGGTTTTCCTCCCTGATTGCCTCTGCCAGCGCACGCTTTGCCAGTGTGCGGTAGGAAACCCGTTTTTCGATATCCGTATAGTCCATACCGCAGCCCCATTTCTGGTGCAGCAGCACCGCACTGCGGATATCCAGCTCATTAAAGCTTTTCCCCATATCCGCCACGAAAACCACAGGAAATTCCAGCCCCTTGCTCTTGTGAATCGTCATCACCTGCATCCGATCCTCGCCCTCGGTCGGCAGCTTTGCGGAAGATGTCTCCGCCTCCGCCGTTTTCATATCCTCCACATAGCGGATGAAATAAAACAGTCCCCTGTGGCTGCCCTTCTCGTATTGCTCCGCCTTTTCCAGCAAAAGCCGCAGGTTCGCCTGCCTGAGCGTCCCCCCTGCCGTCACACTCAGATAATCATAATACCCCGTTTCGCGGTACAGCAGCCGCAGCAGCTCATGCAGAGAAAAATTCCGCACCTCGTTCCGCCAATGCGTTAAATCTGCAAGAAAAGCCGAAATCCGCGCGCGCAGTGCCGCATCCTCACCCTCCTGCAAATAGCGCCGCAGGCAGTCATAATACAATCCCTTGCCGCCCTGCAACCGAATCTGCATCAGCGCATCCGCAGAAAAATCATAAATCGGCGAATGTAAAATCGAAAGCAGGGGAATATCCTGTCTGGGGTTATCCAACAGCCGCAGCAAATGCAGCATGGTTTCCACCTCCGGCACCTCAAAATAGCCCTCCGCCGTTTCCGCATAATAGGGCATCCCTGCCTTGCCGAATACATCATCCAGCACACTGCTCCAATTCTTCATGGAGCGCAGCAGAATCGCAATATCCCCATACCGCAGGGGGCGATATGCGCCTGTTTTCTTATCCACAACCTGATAGCCACTTTCCATCAGCGCGCGAATCCTTGCGGCAATCGCGGTCGCCTCCACCTGCCGTCTGTCCAGCTCTTTCAGTTCCTCCGAAAGCTCGGAATCCTCTGTCTCCGCTGTCGCAATCAGAAGAATCTCATTCTCGCCGCCGTGCGGTTCTGCGCAGTCGGGGAACGTCATTCCTGCATATAACGCTGCCGCATCATCGTATGCAATGTCCCCGAATTCCTTCTGCATGATCTGGCGGAAAATAAAATTCACGCCATCCAATATATTTTTACGGCTGCGGAAGTTTTTGGAAAGCACGATTTTCCGTTCCTTCTGCCCCTCCTCCGCAGGATACCGCTGATATTTCTCATTGAATAATTCGGGCATCGCCTGACGGAAGCGATAAATGCTCTGCTTCACATCGCCCACCATAAACCGATTATTCTCGCCGATGCTTTCGCCCGAAACTGCCGCCAGAATCGTTTCCTGCACTAAGTTACTGTCCTGATATTCGTCAATCATGATTTCATCATACCGCTGCCGCAGCTCTGCCGCCGCTTCTGTCGGCGTACCATCCTCGTTCATCAGAATCTCCAGTGCAAAATGCTCATAATCATGAAAATCTATCATATTCTTTTCCCGCTTTGCCGCCGCAAAGGCATCCAGAAACAGCTTCGTCAGCCGCGCAAGCCCCTGCACAACAGGATACATCCGCCGCACCAGGTCTGCCTGCATTTCGGGGCTGTAGGCGAAGATGGCTTCCTGTAATTTCTTGATAGTATCCTTCGCTTCGTTTCGCAGTGCCTTAATGCGCTCCGCCGTTTCCTTTTCCTCGCCGCGGTAGGCAGGCAGGCGCGCAAAATCAATCGCAAGATACGCCAGCCGCCAGTCGGCATACCCCTTCTGCAATGCCGCCGCAAAATTCTCCACCATCGCGACCTCGTTCGTCAAAAGCTTATGATAGCCGCCAAATTCACCCTCGTCTGCCATCTGCCATGCCTTTTTCAGCTGATAGCGCGCATAGTCCAGAGCAGTCTCCACACTCTGCCGAATCAGCGAAAACCAGCCGCAGACATCTACCGTTTCCCCCTCCGCAAGGAAAAGGCTCTCCGCCAGCTGCTCTAACTGCCGCTTCGGGTTCGGGCTGCCCTCCGCAAAGGTATACAGCTGCAAAACCAGCTCCTGCAAGGGCGTATCCTTCGTAGAGGAGGAAAAGGTTTCCAGCAGATCAAAAAACCACTGGCTATCCTCCGCCGCATAAAGCGTCTCGAATAACTCCTCCAGCACCTCCTTCTGCAGCAGCTTGATTTCCGCAGGGTCGGCAGTGCGCACCTTCGGGTCAAGCTCCAGCAAATGATAATATTCCCGAATCACCTGCAGGCAGAAGGCATGGATGGTCTTGATATCTGCCCTTGGCAAAAACGCCATCTGGTTTTGCAAATGGATATCCTCCGGCGTTTCCTCCAGCTGCTTCGCAATCGCCACGCCAATCCTCTGCCGCATTTCGGATGCCGCCGCATTCGTAAACGTCACCACGAGCAGTCTGTCTATTTCCTGCTCCTCTCGCAAAAGCTTCGTGATAATGCGCTCCACGAGAACCGCCGTTTTGCCGCTGCCTGCCGCCGCCGCAATCAGCAAATCACTGCCCCTCGCATCAATCGCCTGTTTCTGCTCTTTTGTCCATCTGTTTGCCATCGCCGTTCCTCCCCACACTGCCCCCTCGGCTTACTGCGCCCGTTTCAAGCGGATGTGAAAGGGAACATAGCCCGTAAAGGAGCTCATAAAACTACTATAGGAATTATACCAGAAATTCCCGATGAATGCGAAGGAAAAACCACTCAGGGCTCTGTCACCGAATAAATACCGCGCCGTTGTTTTATGAAATAGCTCCTGAAAGCCGCTCTGATACAGCTCCGCACAGCAGTGCAGGAGCTCTGTCAGCTTTCTCTCCTGTCCACTCAGCGAAAAAACCGCCGTTAACCCTGTCCACATGCGTGTCCAGTCCAGTCCACTTTTCCTACGGCGGACCGTGCGAATCGTATGATAAATTGCTGCCAGCTTAAAAAAACGGACAAGCGTTTTTTCGTCCATTCGCCCCAGATTTTCCCGAAAATAGTTATACGCAAGCGGCGTTTCCAGAAAAACCTCATACGCATCTGCCGCCGTGCTTTCCACGCACTGCGCGAAAAATGCCCGCAAAAACGTCCGCATAGTCGGCATAAGAGGTCAGAGGCAGCATCCGCCTCAGCTCATCCAGATTCCGGGGATGACTTCCCCGCAGGAGCTGACGGCCCAGACCGCTTGCGCACCAAAGCGCCAGCTGCTCTTCCTTCTTTCTTTTTTCCCACATAAAAAATCACCTCCCCTTTATTGTAAAAGGAAAGGTGTGGCAGTTCCTGTTTTTTCTCCGCAAAATCAGACAGGCTCCCGCAAAATACGGGAGCCACAGAATATTAGGTCGAAAACAGGGTTTCGACTTGTTGAAACAGCCTTTCTGTCGGGTTATCAGCACCCGCAGGCATTGCCGATGCTGTTGCTCTTGTTGTTGCCGCAGCAGCACAGCAAAATCAGAATCCACAGCCAGGAGCTGCTGTCGCCCCAGCTGCCGCAGCCATCATTATTGCCGCAGCAGCACAACAGAAGCAAGATCCAGATGATGTTTTCGTTCCCACAACCAAATCCACACATAATAAAATACCTCCTTAAGATAAAAGCATTCTTGTTACACTCCTATCCTATGAGGTATTTTGGAATTTCTTGCCTGTCTTGCTTTCGTTTTCCTGCGAAAAAAATTACTTCGGCAGAATCAAATCATTGATGCTGATGTCCACCGTAAAGCCGCCCATTTCATCCGCAATGCTGACCAGCCTGATGCTTTCTTCATCCACAAAATGCAGTACATGTGTCATTTTATTTATTTCCCCCAGAGAAACCAGGTCTGCTTCCTCCGCAATGCCGTAGAAAAATGCCTGCATTCCGTTTCTGCGATAAAGCTCCATGATGGATAATGCAGCATCATAGCCTGCCTCTGTGCAGGTGAAAAGCGCCTTTGTCTGCACCTCTGCCATAAAATCATCCCTTCTTCTTTTCCACAAGCAGCTTTTCCAGCTCGTCAATAAAGGTATTGATATCCTTGAACTGACGATAAACCGATGCAAAGCGCACATACGCCACCTCGTCTACCTCTTTCAGACGATCCATCACCATATTGCCAATCTGCTTGCTTTCTACCTCTCTCTCACCCAGACCCATCAGCGTATTTTCAATATCATCCGCCAGCTCCTGAATTTGCTGTGCCGTAACGGGACGCTTGTTGCAGGATTTCATTACACCGTTGATAATCTTGGTTTTGTCGAAAATTTCTCTTGTACCATCATTTTTAATCACCGTAATAGGAATCATATCAATCCGCTCGTATGTAGTGAAGCGTTTGCCGCAGCTTTCGCAAAGGCGGCGGCGACGAATGACTGAGTTATCCTCCTGTCCGCGGGAATCGATTACCTTTGTATCATTATAATTGCAAAAAGGGCATTTCAAAGCCATTTCCTCCTTTAAATAGCATATAAACAGCATAAAAATCTATTCTTCAGTATAAAGGAGATTCTGCCGCAGGTCAACACCCGTCAGTCCCCATCTGTTCTTAGGATTTCCTCTCCATCCACCTCCACAAGAATGATATCGTCACCGATGCGGCGAATACACCGCCAAGGCACGAAAAATGCCCGTTCCTTTCCAAAGAAATTCCACTTACTGCCACATTCCGGAATAATCAGTGTGCAGATTTTTCCGGAAATCGCATCCATCTCCAAATCGCAGACGCACCCCAACCGCCTTCCGTCGCAGATATTGATGACTTCCTTCTCCTGTAAGCAGGAAAACCGTTCCCATTTCATTTTCTCTCCCCCATTTTTGGTAATCTTTTTTAATTTTATGCGAAAAAAGTCCGTCCGAAGGCTCACTTTCGGCAATCTGTTTAAATTCATATTTTTCACACTGTTCCTCTTGACGAGTTTCTTTGAATGCCATACAATATATATGCTTACCGTTTTAAACAAGACCTACATCTTGTGGTTTATTTGAGATAAAAATTCATTTGGATGGAAATTGGATGGAAATAGAAAAAACAGGGAAAATCGGAAAGAGGGAATGATTATGATTACAACCATCACCAAAAGAGACGGGCGCACTGTGCATTTTGATATCAACAAAATCGCCAGTGCCATCGAAAAAGCCTTTGCAGCAACCATCGGCAAAAAGGATTACGCTATCTGCCTTGCACTTGCACAGGAGGTTTCCGATATTTTTGAAGAAAAACAAATTGACTCCCCTACGGTAGAGCAGATTCAGGATACCGTAGAGCGCGTACTGATTAACCACGGGCATGTACGCACCGCAAAGGCGTATATCCTCTATCGTGCAGAACGTACCAGAGTCAGAAACATGAACGACAGACTGATGAAAACCTTCGAGGATATCACCTACAAGGATGCAACCGACAGCGATATCAAGCGCGAAAACGCAAATATCGACGGCAACACCGCCATGGGCTCTATGCTGAAATACGGCTCCGAGGGCGCAAAGCATTTCTATGAAAGCTATGTGCTGAACCCCGCCCATTCCGAGGCGCACAGAAACGGGGATATTCATATTCATGATTTGGACTTCTATACACTGACAACCACCTGCTGCCAGATTGATTTACTCAAGCTTTTTAAGAAAGAAAATGCTATCATGGTACTATCCTATGATTTTGAAAGGTTTGCCATGAGTCAAGCAACTACTGATACTGATTTTAAACATTTGATAGATTTTGACGATAATCTGCTTCCATTTCGATTGACGGAAACTAAGGTTGAAAATGGGCGCCCGGATATTCTTTTTCATTGGCATCCTGAGCTTGAGATTCAGTACGTTTATGAGGGGACTGCTCGTTATCACATTGATTATGACTATTTTGACAGTCAGGCTGGAGATATCTTTTTAATACGTCCGAATGGCCTTCATTCGATTCACCCCGTAGATAATCAGCCTCATCATACGGACACCTTACATTTTCATTTGGATATGTTGGGGCAGTCGCTGGTGGACCCGCTTAGTCTTCGTTACCTACAGCCTTTGCAGAATTCTAATTTCAAGTTTAAACAATGTCTACGACCATCAGATGAAGGGTATAGGGAAATCAAAGCTCTCCTCTTTGAGATTTTTAAAATGATTCGTCAGAAAGATCGTCACTATGAACTTCTTCTCAAGTCAAAACTTGAAGAATTAATCTACCTCCTCTACTTCTATCGTTTGGTAGAGCGAAAAACTTCTGATGATCATTATCGTAAGAATGAAAAGATTCGGGAAATCATTGATTACATTAACCAACATTATGCCGAAAATCTCACTATTGAAAAGTTATCAGAGCTTATGGGGTATAGTAAGACCCACTTTATGACGATTTTTAAGCAACATACAGGTACCTCTTGTACAGAATTTATCATTCAAGCAAGACTCAATGCTGCTTGCGAGGAGCTTCGTAATAGCGTTAAACCAGTTTTGGAAATTGCTACTAATGTTGGTTTTAATAACCTATCCAATTTCAACCGCCAATTTAAACTATTACGACCAAACACCAAGCCAGTATCGAAAAAACCATAGCAACAAGAAGAGAACAAAAAAGAGTTAGCCAAATGGTTAACTCTTTTTTTATCTGCAAACGTCTTAGTTTTTCTCTTTACCTTTGTGTTTTCCACTAAGTCCAAAGAGAGTGAGCAACATACCAAGTCCAAGGAGACCTGCGTGTGAGCCCTTGTCACCTGTTGTAGGAAGAACTTCAGTTTGAGCAGAAGCTTCTGTCACTTTTTCAGTTTCTTTAAGTGCTTCGCTTCTTGTTGAAATGAAGAATACTTTACCATTAGGAGTCGTCACTACTTTAGATACGACTGGTTTGCTAGTTTCTAAATCTTTAGCAATAGTTGATGGAGTGACAGGTTCCAAAGGATTAAGTGTAGGGTCTGCTGCATTTTCTTTTTTGTTCAAGGCAGCAAAATCAGCACTTGAGATTGAAATGGTACGTGAATTTGGATTGATAACTGCATACTTAGAAAGGTCTGCACGTGTCAAGTAATCCGCAAAGACGGTATCCATTGAAGGACCTTCTTCACGAGGACCGCCCAACATTGTGAAGCCATCACCACCAGCAGCCAAGAAGTCATTCGTTACAAGGTAATAAGTTCCGTTTGTGTTGAGTGGTTTATAGGTACCAGTTTCTGGATCCAAAATGTCAATTGACAAGATACGTTTTTCAGCTGGAAGAGTTGTGTCATAGTAAACACGAGCTCCAGAAACTTGAAGGAAACCACCTGATGGTTCAAGGAGAGGTTGACCATTTTCATCCAGAACAGTTTTACCACTTTCGTCAACTTGGAGAATAGAACCAAGAGATTTGACAAACATATCATGGATATTTTGACCTGTTACTTGAATTTGAGCAACTGAGTTACCAAATGGAAGAACGGCAATGATATCACCTTTAGTGATTGGTTTGTCTTTGGCGATTGTTTCACGAAGACCACCACCATTTGTTACGGCAAGGTTAGACTTGTGTGTGAAAGCAGATTGTCCGTAATCTAAGAGAGCATCGGCGACCACATTACCAAGGTTGGTTTCGCGAACACGAACGTCCATACGGTCACCGCTAAGTTTAACAGGGCTATTTTCAATAACGACTTTTGAAGAATCCGCCTTGTACTTAGCTTGGATATCATCAATCATAGCTTTAACTGTTGGGTTAACTTGATAATTTTTCTTAGCTTCGTCGTGTGAAATCACGCCATGTGACAATACTCGGTCAGAATTATAAACGATGCGGCCAACATTGTTAAGGTAGCTACCAGTTTGGTTGTAAGTAACGTTATCGCCGTATGTCGCTGTGTGGAGAGTGTGTGAGTGACCATCAAGGACAAGAACACGTTTTCCTTTCAAAGGTGCATAATTTGAAAGAGCTTCTGCCAAAGTTGATCCACGCCATTCAACTGGAGTTGTTGTATCAATCCCCAAGTGACTAAGGACAACATAAGTCTTGTATTCCTTACCTTCGGCACGGGCATTTGATTCCACTTGGTCAACAACAGCCTTAACCTCAGTAATAGGATCAGTGAAAGAGACACCAGGAATATTACGTGGGTGTGTCTTAGTAGCTGTCTCAGGTGTAGTGACACCAATAACAACTACTTCATCTCCATCAACACCAGGTGTTTTGTCAACGATTGTAGATGGTTGGAAAAGACGGACGCCATCTACATATACGTTAGATGTGATGATTGGGAAATTGATTTGTTTGCTCAAACGACGCAATTGGTCAAGACCAAAG
>ENA-OVGQ01004104-OVGQ01004104.1-human-gut-metagenome-genome-assembly--contig:-NODE-4104-length-10548-cov-8.351091_pt1 | contig 10548 bp, 7 predicted proteins | sample MGYA00237774_ERZ505427 | MGnify/ENA primary metagenome ERZ505427 (study PRJEB26158, sample SAMN06016404) | human gut metagenome | biome: human gut; feature: ankylosing spondylitis patient; material... | reverse complement strand
ACGACATCACCTATGTGGGCATCATCCAGCAGGCACGGGCCTCCGGCATGAAGGAATTCCCCATTCCCTATGCTCTGACCAACTGTCACAACAGCCTGTGCGCCGTGGGCGGCACCATCAACGAGGATGACCATATGTTCGGCCTGTCCGCCGCCAAGAAGTACGGCGGCATCTACGTCCCCGCCAACCAGAGCGTGATCCACTCCTACGCCCGGGAGCAGATGGCCAAGTGCGGCTCCATGATCCTGGGCTCCGACTCCCACACCCGCTATGGCGCCCTAGGCACCATGGCTGTGGGCGAGGGCGGCCCGGAGCTGGCCAAGCAGCTGCTGAAGAACACCTGGGACACCCCCATGCCCAAGGTGGTGCTGGTGTATCTCACCGGCAAGCCCCGGCAGGGCATTGGCCCCCACGACGTGGCCATCGCCCTGGTGAAGGCCACCTTTGAAAGCGGCTTTGTGAACAACTGCGTTCTGGAGTTTGCAGGCCCCGGTATCCAGAGCCTGCCCATCGACTTCCGCAACGGCATCGACGTGATGACCACGGAGACCACGTGTCTGTCCTCCATCTGGGAGACCGACGAGGTCACCCGGGGCTTCTATGAGGCCCACAAGCGGCCGGAGGACTACAAGCCCCTGCACCCGGGCCAGGACGCCTACTATGATAAGATGATTACCATCGACCTGTCCAGGATGGAGTCCATGATCGCCCTGCCCTTCCATCCCTCCAACGCCTGGACCATCCACGAGTTCCTGGAAAATGCCCAGGAGCTGCTGGCCAAGGTGGAGGCCGACGCCAAGCGCCGCTTCCCCAAGGCCAACCCCCAGCTCACCGGCAAGATCCACGACGGCGCCGTCTGGGCCGACCAGGGCGTCATCGCCGGCTGCTCCGGCGGTCTGTTTGACAACATCACCGAGGCGGCGGACATCGTCCGCGGCCACTATACCGGCTCCGGCGCCTTCAGCTTCGACGTGTACCCCACCTCCGTGCCCGTGTCCCTGGAGCTGATGAAGGTGGGCTCCACCGCCGACCTGCTGGCCTCCGGCGCCATCATCAAGCCCAGCTTCTGCGGTCCCTGCTTCGGCGCAGGGGACGTGCCCGCCAACAACGGCCTGTCCCTGCGGCACACCACCCGCAACTTCCCCAACCGCGAGGGCTCCAAGCCCGGCGAGGGACAGTTCGCCGCCGTGTGCCTGATGGACGCCCGCTCCATCGCCGCCACCGCCGCCAACGGCGGACGCATCACCGCCGCCACCGACGTGGACTATACCCCCGTCCACCACGAGTATCACTTCGACAAGGAAGTGTATGACAACCGCCTGTACTACGGCTTCGGCAAGGCCGATCCCAGCGTGGAGCTGGTCATGGGCCCCAACATCACCGACTGGCCCAAGATGTACAATCTCACCGAGAACCTGCTGGTGGAGCTGGCCGCCGTGATCCATGATCCCGTTACCACCACCGACGAGCTGATCCCCTCCGGCGAGACCTCCTCCTATCGCTCCAATCCCCTGCGCCTGGCGGAGTTTACCCTGTCCCGCCGGGTGCCGGAGTATGTCCCCCGGGCCAAGGACGTGGCCGCCCGGGAGGCCCAGCGCCGCAGCGGTCAGGTCCCCGCCTCTCTGCTGGAGACCCTGGGCCGCGTGGGCGATGCCCAGGCACTGGCCAAGAACACCCAGTTCGGCTCCTGCGTGTTTGCCAACAAGCCCGGCGACGGCTCCGCCCGGGAGCAGGCCGCCTCCTGCCAGAAGGTTCTGGGCGGCTTCGCCAACATCTGCTATGAATACGCCACCAAGCGCTATCGCAGCAACTGCATCAACTGGGGCATCCTGCCCTTCACCATCGACCAGGGCACGCCCTTCGACTATCAGCCCGGCGACTGCGTGTTCGTCCCCGGCATCCGGGCCGCCATCGAAAACGGCGCAGAGGATATCCCCGCCCAGGTCATCTGCCGCGACGGCAGCACCCATGACCTGCTGCTCCACGTCCGGGGCCTGACCCAGGACGAGAAGGAGATCATCCTGGACGGCTGCCTGATGAACTACTACGCCGCCAGAATGTAACGCGTCCCCGCCCGGGAGGCTTCCCGCCTCCCGGGCACCCCGAACCATACAAACCGCCCCGGAATATTGAAGGAGGAAATATCGCTCATGGAAAAAATCAAGATGGTCACCCCCCTGGTGGAGATGGACGGCGACGAAATGACCCGCATCCTGTGGCAGATGATCAAGGACCAGCTGATCCTGCCCTTTGTGGACCTGAAAACCGAGTATTATGACCTGGGCCTGCTGCACCGCAACGAGACCCAGGATCAGGTCACCGTGGACGCCGCCAACGCCACCCGCCGCCTGGGTGTGGCCGTGAAGTGCGCCACCATCACCCCCAACAAGCAGCGCATGGAGGAATATCCCCAGCTGACCCAGATGTGGAAAAGCCCCAACGGCACCATCCGCTCCATTCTGGACGGCACCGTGTTCCGGGCCCCCATCCTCATCGACAGCATCCACCCGGTGGTGAAGAACTGGAAAAAGCCCATCACCATCGCCCGTCACGCCTATGGCGACGTGTATAAGAGCGTGGATATGTACACCACCGAGCCCGGCGAGTGCACCATGACCTTCAAGGGCCAGAGCGGCGAGGAAAAGACCCTGCTGGTGCAGAAGGTGGACGGTCCCGCCGTGTGGCAGGGCGCCCACAACAAGGAAAAGAGCATCCGCTCCTTCGCCCGGGCCTGCTTCCAGTACGCCATCGACACCAAGCAGGACCTGTGGTTCTCCACCAAGGATACCATCGCCAAGGTCTACGACGGCGAGTTCAAGAAGGTGTTCGAGGAGGAGTTTGAAAGCTACAAAGCTAAGTTCGACGAACTGGGCATCACCTATTTCTATACCCTCATCGACGACGCCGTGGCCCGGGTCATCCGCAGCCAGGGCGGGTTCATCTGGGCCTGCAAGAACTATGACGGCGACGTCATGAGCGACATGGTGTCCACCGCCTTCGGAAGCCTGGCTATGATGACCTCCGTTCTGGTGTCCCCCGACGGCACCACCGAATATGAGGCCGCCCACGGCACCGTCACCAAGCACTACTACAAGCACCTGAAGGGCGAGCAGACCTCCACCAACCCCATGGCCACCATCTTCGCCTGGTCCGGCGCTCTGCGCAAGCGGGGCCAGCTGGACGGCCTGACCGACCTGGCCGCCTTTGCCGACAAGCTGGAGGCCGCCTGCTTCGAGACCCTGGGCGACGGCATCATGACCAAGGACCTGGTGGGCCTGGTGGACGAGGGCACCCCCGTCACCGCCGTCAACAGCAGCGAATTCATCGGCGCGATCCACGACCGTCTGGCCGCGAAGCTGTAAAAAAGGGAGGCAGAGAAATGAACCTGCTCATCACCGCCACCGCCGGCACCATGGAGTCCAACGACATCATGGTCACCCTGGAGCCCGCCCAGTCCGGCGGCATCCAGATCAGCCTGACCAGCAACGTTCTTCAGCAGTTCGGCCGCCAGATCGAGGCCGTCATCCGGGACACCCTGACCCACTACGGCATTGAGAATGCCGAGGTCACCGCCGTGGACAAGGGCGCCCTGGACTGCACCGTCCGGGCCCGGGTCACCGCCGCCATTTTCCGGTCCGCCCAGTCCGACGCCTATGAATGGGAGGTCAAATAACATGTATGTGAAAGACAGACTGCGCCGCAGTATGATGTTCGTGCCCGGCAACAACCCCGGCATGATCCGCGACGCCCATATCTACGGGGCCGACTCCATCATGTTCGACCTGGAGGACTCCGTGGCCTATACCGAAAAGGACACCGCCCGCTTCCTGGTGTATAACGCCCTGAAAACCCTGCACTTCGGCTCCAAGGAGACCGTGGTCCGCATCAACGACCTGAGCAGCGGCCTGGGTATCAAGGACCTGGAGGCCGTGGTCCGGGCCGGGGTCCAGGTGGTGCGCCTGCCCAAAACCGACAGCGCCCAGGACGTTATCGACTGCGAGCGGGAGATCGAGCGCATCGAGCGGGAGTCCGGGATCCCCGTGGGCACCACCGGCATGATGGCCGCCATTGAAAGCGCCAACGGCGTGCTTCACGCCGCCGAGATCGCCCACGCCAGCGGCCGCCTCATCGGCATCGCCCTGGGAGCCGAGGACTATGTCACCGACCTGAAAACCACCCGCTCCGACGGCATCGAGCTGCTGTTTGCCCGCTGCATGATCCTCAACGCCGCCCGCTCCGCCGGTATCGCCGCCCTGGATACGGTGTATTCCGACGTCAACAACGAGGAGGGCTTCATCGCCGAGGCCACCCTCATCAAGAAGCTGGGCTTCGACGGCAAGTCCGTTATCAATCCCCGCCAGATCGAGCCTCTGCACCAGGTGTTCATGCCCAGCGAGAAGGACCTGAACAAGGCCCGGGCCATTATGGACGCCATCGCCGAGGCCAACGCCCGGGGCAGCGGCGTGGCCAGCCTCAAGGGCAAGATGATCGACAAGCCCGTGGTCACCCGGGCCAAGCGCCTGCTGGACCTGTACGAGGCCGGCAGCAAGATCGACGAAGTGGAGGAGATTTGACATGATCGAGCTTGAAAAGATCCCGCATATCCACGAGATCAGCAACCACGGGCCGTACCACGGCGCGCGGGAGAAGAACACCGCCACCTTCCAGGCCCGCTCCACCCGTCAGAACAAGCTGGTGCCCTCCCTGGAGGAGGCCATCCGCCGCACCGGCCTGAAGGACGGCATGACCATCAGCTTCCACCACCACTTCCGCAACGGCGACCACATCATCAACACCGTGGTGGATAAGCTGGCGGAAATGGGCTATAAAAACCTGACCCTGGCGGCCAGCTCCCTGGCCGCGGTCCACGCCCCCCTGATCCGCCACATCCAGAACGGCGTCATCACCCATATCGAGACCTCCGGTATGCGGGGCGAGCTGGCCGAGCAGGTGTCCCGGGGCCTGATCGACTGCCCGGTGGTGTTCCGGTCCCACGGCGGCCGGGCCAGCGCCATCCGCTCCGGCGACCTGCACATTGACGTGGCCTTCCTGGGTGCTCCCTCCTGCGACCCCTACGGCAACGCCAACGGCTACAGCCGGGACGACGAGGACGGCATCGCCTGCGGCTCCCTGGGCTATGCCCGCACCGACGCCACCTATGCCGACAACGTCATCGTCATTACCAACCACCTGGTGGCCTATCCCAACGCCCCCTGGGCCATCCCCGAGTTCGAGGTGGACTATGTAGTCATGACCGACGACATCGGCGACCCCAAGGGCATCATGTCCGGGGCCACCCGCTATACCAAGGACCCCAAGGAGCTGCTGATCGCCAAAACCGCCGCCAACGTCATCGAGGCCGCCGGTTATCTGTACGACGGCTTCTCCATGCAGATGGGCTCCGGCGGCGCGTCCCTGGCCACCGCCCGGTTCCTGCGCCAGAAGATGATCGACCAGAACATCCACTGCCGCTTCGCCCTGGGCGGCATCACCGGCCAGATCGCCGCCATGCACGAGGAGGGCCTCATCGACCGCATCCTGGACGTGCAGAGCTTCGACCTGGACGCCGCCAAGAGCCTGAAAAACAACCACTTCCACCACCAGATCAGCGCCAGCTACTACGCCAGCCACATGGTGGCCGCCGCCGTGGACCAGCTGGACTTCGTGATCCTCTCCGCCCTGGAGATCGACACCGACTTCAACGTCAACGTCCTCACCGGCTCCGACGGCGTCATCCGCGGCGCCATCGGCGGCCATCCCGACACGGCGGAGGGTGCCAGCCTCTCCGTGGTGGTGGCTCCCCTGACCCGGGGCCGCATTCCCACCATCGTCAAGCGCGTCAACACCGTGGTCACCCCCGGCGACGTGGTGGACGTGGTGGTCACCGACCAGGGCATTGCCGTGAATCCCCGGCGGCCCGACGTGAAGGAAAAGCTGGAAAAGGCCGGCCTGCACGTGTTCACCATCGAACAGCTCCAGAAGCGGGCCGAGAAGCTCGTGGGCGTGCCCGATCCCATCCGCTATAAGGACCGCATCGTGGGCGTGGTCATGTACCGCGACAACACCATCATCGACGTGATCCGCCAGATCGACGAGGATGCCTGATCTGCGTATTGTAACGGCGCTGCCCCAGTCCCTGCGCCCGGCGTATGAGGCCCTGCTGGCCTCCGCCGGGCTGCGGGACGAGGGAGACGCCGACTGCACGGCCCTGCTGTCGTCCGACGGCGGGGCCCTGCTGGCCTGCGGGTCCGTCAGCGGCCGGGTCCTCAAGCAGATCGCCGTGGCCCCCTGGGCCGAGGGCGACGGGGCCTGCGCCCGGGTCATCACCGCCCTGCTGGAGGAGTCCGCCCGGCGGGGCGTGGCCCACCCGTTTCTGTATACCAAGCCGAAAAATGCCCGCCTGTTCCGCAGTCTGGGCTTCTTCCCGGTGGCGGAAACGGCGGACATGCTGATGATGGAGCACCGCCGGGGCGGCGTGGAGCGATACATCGCCTCCCTTCCGGCGTATGACGGCGAAAGCGGGGCCGTGGTGTGCCACGCCAACCCCTTCACCCGGGGCCACCGGCACCTGGTGGAATATGCTGCCGCCCGCTGTCCCCACCTGTACGTGTTCGTCCTCAGCGAGGAGACCGGGGACTTCCCGGCGGCGGACCGGCTGGAGCTGGTGCGCCGGGGCACGGCGGACCTTCCCAACGTGGACGTGGTCCCCGGCGGGGACTATATCATCTCCCGGGCCACCTTCCCCGCCTATTTCCTCCAGGGCGACCCGGAGCAGGCCCGCTGCGACCTGGAGCTGACCCTGTTCGGAAAGCGCATCGCCCCGGCCCTGGGCATCACCCGGCGGTTCGTGGGCCAGGAGCCCTACTCCCCGGTGACGGCCCGGTATAACCAGCGGATGCAGGCCCTGCTGCCCCAGTGGGGCATCCGCGTGGAGGAAATCCCCCGGCTGGAGGGCATCAGCGCCAGCCGGGTGCGTCAGCTGCTGCGCCAGGGCCGCCTGGCGGAGCTCCATCCCCTGGTGCCGGAGACGACCTATGCATACTGTCGAGATCACTTTGGAGCAGGTGCTCCTTGCCCGTGACCGCCGGGTCATGCGCCAGCGGGAGCTGGCCGCCCGATACGGCGGGACCCTGCTGTCCTTTACCATGAATATCGCCGGTCCCGTGAAGGACGCCCCCCTGGTCCGCCTGGCCTTTCGGGCGGGCCTTGCGGCGCTGGACCGGGACCTGGGAAAGCCGGTGCACCGGGAGCTCATCCAGGCCCCCACCGGCCCCGAGGCTCTGCTGGTCTATGACCGCCCGGCCCCCTGGGTGAAGGAGCGCTGCCTTCTGCTGGAGGAGCGGGACCCTGTGGGCCGCCTGTATGACCTGGACGTGCTGTCCCCGGAGAGGGAGAAGCTGTCCCGGCCCCAGAGCCGCCGGTGCTTGATCTGCGGCGGGCCGGTGACGGTGTGCTCCCGCAGCCGGGCCCACGGTCTGCCTGCCATCCGGGCAAGGACCCGGGACATCCTGGCGGACTTTGCCGCCGGGCACCTGTCCGCCCTGGCCCGGCAGGCCCTGGAGGACGAGGTGGACCTGACCCCCAAGCCCGGCCTGGTGGACCGGCGCAACACCGGGGCCCATGACGACATGGACCGCCCCCTGTTTCACCGCAGCGCCCAAGTCCTGGAGCCGTATTTTTGCCGCTTTGTGTCCCTGGGCATGGCGGCGGCCTCTCCGGAGAAGCTCCAGGCTCTGGGCCGTCAGGCGGAGCATGCCATGCTGGGCGCCACCGGCGGCGTCAACACCCACAAAGGGGCGCTGTACAGCTTCGCCCTGCTGCTGTCGGCCCTGGGCCGGTGCCTGGCGGAGCGCGGCGACCCCTTTGACACCGCCGCCGCCATAGCCGCGGCACTGCCCCCGGCGGAAAACACCCACGGCAGCGCCGTCCGCAGCCAGTGCGGCGGCGTCCGGCAGGAGGCCCTGTCCGGCTTCCCCACCGCCCGGCATATGCGGGGGCTTCTGGAGAGCGCCGGGCCGCTGTCGGCCCTGGTGTGGGCCATGTCCCGGCTGGACGACAGCACCCTGGTCTATCGCGGCGGTCCGGAGGGCCTGCGCTATGTACGGCAGGCGGCGTCGGCACTTCTCGCTCTGCCGGAGAATGCTCTGGCTCCGGCGCTGGAGGCCCTGGACGATGATCTCATCGCCCGGCATTTGAGCCCCGGCGGCAGCGCCGATCTGCTGGCCCTGGCCCTGTTCCTCCGCGCCGCCGCCCCGGAGGCCTGGCTGTAAAGCGCAAAAATTATCCCCGGAAAGCTATGCTTTCCGGGGATGATTTTTTTGTCACGGCAGCGGTCTCCTGAGACGGTTCCTTGGCGGGCTCCTCCTGGCAGAAGGGATACTCCAGCATCCGGGGCAGGCGCATATACCGCCGGAAGTCGTTGCAGAAGGCGGCGTACTCATACCCGGTGCAGATGCGCTCGTCCATCACCACGCCGATGGGCATCATCTTCTTGGTCAGGTCGCCGGATATGTAGTTGGGCACAGGCTTGCCCATGCACACGAACACGCTGGTGGTGCCGAATTCATAGCAGTGGTGGTGGATATAGCTGGTCTTGATGGAGGCCAGGTTGGTGATGAACATGCTGGTGTGGAAGGGGGACAGATCGATGATCTTCCGGGGCAGCAGACCGTGCTTATCCAGGTGATAGGCCAGCCACACCACAAATTTCGGCAGCCCCGGCACGGAGAACATGAACTTCGCAAATTTGTCGGTGCTGTTGGACTGATGCTCCGCCTTGTTGGCGTCGATGGCGTCCTTGATCTTCTGGTTCACGGTGAACACCGTGTCGTTCTCGTCCAGATACACCTTCAGCGTGGTCTCGTTGACCACCCCGTCGGCCTGCTTTTTCAGGATCACGAAGGACACGCAGAAGTGGTTGCGGCGATAAATGCGGCCGTTCATCACAAAATAATTGAGCTTTGGATTGCGCAGCACCGCCTTGTAATAGGCGGAGATGATGACGCTCATATGGTTCAGCCGGACTCCGGCCCGGCGGTGGGTGCGGATAAAGTCCTTGATGACCTCCTCATCGATGTTCTCGGTAACGGAGTTCCATGCGTCGTAGCGCTTGGGCATGATATAGGGGATGGCCGCCACCAGCGGCGGCAGATCCTTTACGCGGGTTCCATCAGGGCGCATTGCGTTGCCCTCCTCTTTTGTCAGATAAAGCTATTATACGGCATCTTTACGGGGATTGCAAGACAGAATGCGCAGCAGACTGCAAGCCTTCTGCCCCAAAAGGGCTTTGCCCTTTCGGGGCAAGCAGAAGCGCCGCCCATCCGGGCGGCGCTTCTGCTATTTATGACATGAGTAAGGTTCGTTGTATGGCTCAGTCGTCGTACATTTCGATGAGCTTCAGCAGGTGATCGTAGCGGGCCTTGGCCTCGGCCTCGTTGCGGGCGAACAAATTCTCCGCACGGTCGGGGAACTCGCGGGTCAGACGGCTGTAGCGGGCCTCGTTCATCAGGAAGTCGTGATAGCCGCCGGCGGGAGCCTTGGAATCCAGGTTGAACTTCTTCTCCGCAGCGGGGTTGAAGCGGAACAGGTTCCAGTAACCGCAGTCCACAGCCTTCTTCATTTCCTTCTGGCAGTTCATCATGCCGCCCTTGATGGAGTGCATCTCGCAGGGGCTGTAGCCGATGATCAGGGACGGGCCGTGATAGGCCTCGGCCTCGGTGATGGCCTTGATGGTCTGAGCGGGGTTGGCGCCCATGGCCACCTGCGCCACATACACATAGCCGTACTGCATGGCGATCTCCGCCAGGCTCTTCTTCTTGACTTCCTTACCGGCAGCGGCAAACTGAGCCACCTGGCCGATGTTGGAAGCCTTGGAGGCCTGTCCGCCGGTGTTGGAGTACACCTCGGTGTCGAACACGAAGATGTTGACGTCCTTCTTGCTGGCGATGACGTGGTCCAGGCCGCCGTAACCGATGTCGTAGGCCCAGCCGTCGCCGCCGAAGATCCACATGGACTTCTTGGCCAGGTATTCCTTCTTGCTGAGGATGTCGGCAGCCAGGGTGCAGGCGGCGCAGTCGCACAGCAGCTTGCCCTGGGCCTTCAGCTGGGCGGCGTGCTCAGCGAACTGAGGAATGGCAGCCAGCTCCTCCACGGTGGCGATGCTCTCCTCCAGGGCCTTCACATAGGCCCGGGCGGGCTCGGCATTGGCGCTGCCGTCCTCCATGGTATCCAGCCATGCCTGAGCGGCGGCCTTCAGCTCGGGACGGGCCCACTCCACGGCGATCAGCTGGCGGGTCTCGTCGGCCAGATCCTGACGGATCTTGTCCTGGCCCACGAACATGCCCAGACCGTGCTCCGCGTTATCCTCGAACAGGGAGTTGCACCATGCGGGGCCGTGGCCCTCCTTGTTGGTGCAGTAGGGGGAAGTAGCCGCGGGACCGCCCCAGATGGAGGAGCAGCCGGTGGCGTTGGAGATGTACATATGATCGCCGAACAGCTGGGTGACGAGACGGGCATAGCTGGTCTCGGCGCAGCCGGCGCAGGAGCCGG
>ENA-OVGQ01004093-OVGQ01004093.1-human-gut-metagenome-genome-assembly--contig:-NODE-4093-length-10587-cov-2.613654_pt1 | contig 10587 bp, 7 predicted proteins | sample MGYA00237774_ERZ505427 | MGnify/ENA primary metagenome ERZ505427 (study PRJEB26158, sample SAMN06016404) | human gut metagenome | biome: human gut; feature: ankylosing spondylitis patient; material... | reverse complement strand
TGCCTATTTTTTTGTACAATCGTACTTAAAATCAATCCAGAAAAGAATGCCTGCAACGCTGCAAGTGCTATAAATCCACTTACGATCAAAGTTGGGAAATTCGGTACCAGACCTGTATGAAGATATGTCATAAATACGGGTATAAATAATCCTGCCGCAATAATCATAAGCAAGAATGCCATACTTCCAAAAAACTGAAATGGTCTATAACCTTTAAACAGTTTTATGATCGTAAATAATACCTTCATACCATCTGTATAAGTATTTAATTTGGATTCACTTCCATCTGGTCTATCTCGATATTCAATGATCACATTATCAACCAACATATTTTTATCTACTGCATGAATGCTCATTTCAGTTTCGATTTCAAATCCCCTGGATAACACTGGAAATGTTTTAACAAACTGATAGCTAAAAGCTCTATATCCAGTCATAATATCCCGGATATTACTTTTAAAAAGATGATTAATTGCAACTCTCACCATGCTATTTCCAAGATTATGAAAAGGTCTTTTATTTTCCTCAAAATAGGTAGATGATAATCTGTCCCCTACAACCATATCCACCTTGTATTCTAAAACTTTTTCTGCCATTTCTCGTCCAAATTGGGCAGGATATGTATCATCTCCATCAATCATGATATAACATTTCGCATCAATTTCTCGAAACATCCTTCGGATCACATTTCCTTTTCCCTGTTGATATTCATTTCTTACAATAGCTCCTGCTTCTTTTGCAATCTCTACTGTACGATCTGTGGAATTATTGTTATATACATAGATTGTTGCCTCTGGAAGTTCTTTCTTCCAATCCTCCACTACTTTTTTAATTGTCTTTTCTTCATTGTAACACGGAATCAATACTGCAATTTTTTCCATTACGCATTCTCCTTTGTTAAAATTCATTATATTCTTTATATATTATTTCATTTACAAATGCTACATATAAAATCGTACTCGCTGTAATCGGAAGCATATATCGCATATCGCCATTTACAGGTGATGCCAAACATATAAGGAATGATGTCACTACTGGCAAAAATGCAATCCAATATCTGATCGTCTTTTTAAAAGAACATACCATGCCAAGCAATCCAATCAAAATCCATAAATACATCATCGGTTTTGTAAATAATGTCAATGGAGTTTTCTGATATATTCTATCTAAAACCCCATGATATATATCTCTGATATATTTTGTTTTTTCTAAATAGTATATTTTATATTCTTTTTGATATATATTCATACTTTCTGGCTGTACATAATATCCATATGGATATCTTATTTCTGTCATATAACCCCAATATCCATATGTCCCATTTAACGTTGCCTGAATATAAGCCGTCGGATGCTTCTTAAGCATTTCAAACCATATGTTAAAATAATCTTTTAAATATTCGTCTTTCTGTTTGTAAGTATTCTTTACTGGGTCAGAAAGATCTGGATCATAATTCTTTCCGATCGTATCGTAATCTAATACTTTTCGAATCACTTTTTCCTCTTCCGTCGAAACATCATTTCCATAATATTTTACATATCTCGCTGTCTGTTGAAAAGGGATGGAGAGCATCTCCTGCTTTCCTCCAGGCTTCACACCTGCCATGGGAAGAATTGCTTTTTGGTAAACCTCCCAAAACGCTACCATTATTATAAATAAAACTATCAATTGTCTTCGATATTTTTTTACACCTACAATACAAAACGGCATCGTAAAAATTAATATATAAAACCCGTTGTGTCTGACCAAACATAATAATAAAGAGACTATTAAAAACAGAATACTCTTAACTTTTGAATCAAATATCTTCTCTGGTTCTAATACTATATCAAATATAAATAACACAAATAAAACAAATATTGGATAAAATAATGTGTCTTTTACTGCTGTCCTTGCATATGCCGACCAGATAGGAAGCAATCCATAAAATGCCAATCCTGTAAAGCGAATCCAATACTTTGTATTCTTCTTATGCATCCAATAAAAACATATTGCGAAAACACCACTTGTAAATAACAATGTAAATAACAGGTACACTGCGATTCCTACATTTTGACATCCAATGATTCTTCCAAATTTGACAAACATCCCTTCAAACAATGTCGTCAATACAGGATGATGATTCGTCAGATTTCCACTGAAAAACTGCTCATACTGTCGTATAATATCATAAGTTAAACAACCCGGAAAATACAAAATATAATTTGGAAGCCATAAAACAATCAGAATGCTCCAAGGAACTGCTATAGGATGATGATCAAATATTTTTTCTCCTATCCCACTGTTTGCTTGAGTCTTTAACCTTATAAAAGACTTCCCCGCTTTTGAATATAATACATTCATGATCATATGTACGATCATTGTAAGAATCATCGTCATGATCAATGCGCTGATCATATGTTTTTTATCGCATATGATCAGTGACCAGTTATCTCTCTGATCATAACTTATAGATATAACCATGCATATTGAAAATAAAAATGATATAATCCATGAAATGATTCGATTATCCCTTAAATAATCCCATCAACTGATAAAATGCCAGGCCAAATACAAATGCCTTTAAATTGTAAGCGGCTGGAAAATATGCTTCTACTCCGCATGCGATAAATCCAATTTCTAAAAGCACCATAGCCCCAAAATATCCCTTTTTATAAAGTACCCATACAGCTATAAGCATAAAAGCACAAAAAAGTCCAAACACAATTGGCCCATATTCCAACAATGTTCTTACAATTCCTAATTCTGTTACGTATCCATCATTGGCCTGTGTATAAATTCCATATCCACAAACCTTTCCACCAATGTTACTTCCAAACAGAGGAATTCCAGCTCCAAGAAAACAGTTCCGTGCAACTGTCAATCGTCCTGTGATCAATTGATCTAATCTCATAAATGTTGGATCTGTCAATTGAGAATAAAGTCCATAATATATAGATAAGAAAATCCCTACAAGATTTCCAATCTCTAATAAAATCAGTGAAATCTTAAACTCATAAATTTTTCTTGCATATCTTAAAATAAAATAGGCAATGATCGCTGCTGATCCACAATAAAATGCTGTTCTTGATTTTGATAGTTGATAAAACTCATAGTTGAAATAGAACATGATCGCAAATGCCCACCATTTCATTTTCTTATAATAAGCATATAAAAAACTAACAATCAAAACCATGATCATAAGATGAATCGTGTTCGCATGCCATGTGCAAAACTTATATCGTACTTCTATCATTCCTCGCCCATAATCTTTTACTGTTGTTAATTTATCTGGTGCATTCACAAAGAACCATGTAAAACCGTAGCTTAACCCAACAAATCCACATGCAAATACTGCTTTCATCACTTTCTTAAGATCTACGTCTTTCATCGCCAGAATGATTAGATAATTTGCGGGGTAATCAATTCCTCCAGAGCTTTTCCAACATAAATACATCAAAACAGCTCCTGCTGCTCCAATAATCACTTCTTTCCATTGATATTTTGTTAATATTATTTTGACCACAAAACAGATTAATCCAATATAAAATAGTCTTTGCACTGGAATTTGTCTTGTCGGATCTTTCTCTACATACCAATAGTAAGCTATATAAAAAAAGTAGTATGTAATATAGAGTATTGTTCCTAATAAAAAGAACAACTCTCCGACCCATTGTCTTTTATTTTCAATTTTCATCTCTATTGCTCCTGTTTATTTTTCAAAAAAGCCATCGTATATTCTACGACAGCTTTTGTCTAATGCTATGATAATGAAATAATTAATCTTCTGTTCTATATCCATCCGGATTCATAGACTGCCATTTCCAGGAATCTGCACACATTTCTTTGATTCCTTTTTCTGCAGCCCATCCTAATTCTTCTTTTGCTTTTGTCGCATCACAATAGCATGTTGCAATGTCTCCAGCTCTTCGTGGTTTGATCTCGTATGGAAGAGTCTTTCCACAAGCCTCTTCATATGCATGTAAGACATCTAATACGCTATATCCGATTCCTGTTCCAAGGTTGTAGATACGTACTTCTGGTTTTTCTTCAAATTTCTTTAATGCCTTCACATGTCCTTTGGCAAGGTCTACAACATGGATATAATCACGGACACCTGTTCCGTCTGGTGTATCATAATCATCACCAAAGACTCCTAATTTCTCAAGTTTACCAACTGCTACCTGTGCAATATATGGTACTAAGTTATTTGGAATTCCCTTTGGATCTTCTCCGATCAGTCCGCTTTCATGTGCTCCGATAGGATTAAAGTAACGAAGTAATACAACATTCCATTCTGGGTCTGCTACATGGAAGTCTGTTAAGATCTGCTCTAACATTCCCTTTGTCTGTCCATATGGGTTTGTGATCTGTCCTTTTGGGCATTCTTCTGTAATTGGAATGAAAGCTGGATCTCCATAGACTGTTGCTGAGGAACTAAAGATAATATTCTTCACTCCATGATTTCTCATCACATCACAAAGAATCAATGTTCCTGTGATATTGTTATGATAATATTCTAATGGTTTCTGTACAGATTCTCCAACTGCTTTTAATCCTGCAAAGTTGATCACAGAATCAATATCTTCTGCATCAAAAATCTTCTCTAATGCTTCACGGTCTAAAACATCTGCCTCATAAAATTTTACTGTTTTCCCTGTGATCTGCTCTACTCTCTTTAAAGCTTCTTCACTAGAATTATATAAATTGTCTACTACGACAACTTCATATCCTGCATTTAAAAGTTCCACACATGTATGGCTGCCGATATATCCAGCACCACCTGCTACTAAAATAGCCATGATCTCTCCTCCATTATTGTATATATTATTTATTTACACTATTTTTTATCATACCACATTTCACGATATCATTAAAGTTTTTCTTGTAAAGCAATTATTGAGCACTCGTCTATCTCTGGATCTTTCGTCCCTCAATATAATAACGTTTCTCACAAGCATGTCCCATGGAAAATGTCTTTCTTGGCAGTGTTCCGTCTGTCATCACACTTGGAAACAGCTGATCTTTCTCCATTGCTGGAAGTTCAATTCCTATCGTCTGCTCTTCTTTTGACAGTTCTTTTAAGACATCTTCTCCGTGAATATAATCAATACATCCTGAATTGTCTTTGAGATATTTATCTAAAAATGTCTGTATTTTATCAACTGCTAATTGATGTTTATGTAAATTCAAATGGAGAACTTCTTCCTTCTTTCCATAATAGCAACGAATTGTTTGTCCTTCTTCGCTGCAACATTCTGTTTTTAATGCATGTATTAATTCTTCTGGATCTGTTCCAGTAATGACTCTGTGAATTGGTTCAAACTGCTGGGAATCATCATGTAAATTCTCGAGTTCTACCAATGCATATCTCGCTGGATGATCTTTGATATGTTCCCATTGATGATTTTTCTTTAACTTCTCGTAACAGGCTTTTGCTGTTGCCAGAGAATGGTTTCCGTCTCCGACAGCATAGACCATTGGATCATCACTTAAATCTTTATATCTTTCTGTCATTTGTTCTTCATATGATCGTAGTTTTTCTAAAAATTGTTCTTTGACCTCTCCGTCTACCAGCCATCCTGCGATATGTCCACCTTCCTGCATCAGATCAAATTCATATAATTTCTCAAGATCTGCCTTCTGCTCTGTTACGATTTCTAATACTTCATTTTTCCAATCATCGCATAGCAAGATCACGTGTGGCAATTCAATCGGTGCCTGATAACGAATCTTCATTCTTGGTGGGATTCGCTCCATAACTGTTTTCTCTGTGGAACGGATCTTTGCTTCGTGTTCTGGCGTATAACTATATTGTTCCAAATCGATCGCACCTACGATCCCTCTTCGAATCTTTCCATTCTGCAAGGTTCTTTCCACATAAACCAATGAATTTTCATAAGTTTTCAACAGATGATCATCTGCATAATTCTTCATTGTGGATTGAATCTTTCGGATCTTTTCATCTTCTTTCTCACTTCCAAGATATGCTTCTGGAAGCATTAGATGTAACGTTGATGGCGTATTTCCTACATACTCTTTTACTTCATCCCAGTATTCTGGCTGGGATGAAAACTGGTCACAAGCGATCACGGCCCATTTCTTCATAGAATCTACCTGTGGCATTAAAATATTTGCTGGTAAAAATGTTTCGCTCATGTTTCTTGTTCCTCTTTTCTTATATTTTTCTGATCATGCAGCGTTTCTTGTAAAATGAGATTCCATAACAATCAATCTCTTCATACTCATCTTCATAATCTTTTGCATACATTTTATCTTGAATCTGTTTTAAAGCTTTGGCACACTGCGATGACATATCATTTAAAGTTTTTGCATATTTGACTTCAAAAACAGCAACTCTTCCCTGTTCCACATCGTGAACCACTACATCACTTCTTCCTTCCCCATGTTCTTTATTCGACTCAACCGAATATCCTGCTCCAGCAAAAATTCCCAGTAAAAATGCATGATAGAAATCTTCTTTGTAATCATGGTAACTGATGGTCTTTCGAAGTAATTTTGTCATCTCAGCTGACAATGATTCTTCATTTCGATCCCATACTGCCTGAAATAATTTCTTTCGTTCCCATCCTTTGACACTGTCATCAAACCATTTTAGGATTGTATTCTGATAAATTTCTTTCACTTCAAGATTCGGAATGATCAAAGCAGTTCTTTCTTTTTCCAAGCTGTTTTGGCTGTCTTCTTGTGCCTTCGTTAAGTATCCAGTTAAGCATAAGATACTCCATAGGTTTTCTTCTGAAGAATGGAGATAATCATATGTTAGATTCTCTTCAATCTTTTGTTCAATAGAATTTCCCGCCAGTAAAGTTTCTAATTTTCTCGTGATATTACTTCCAGCAAGATCAATGAATGACCTTATGATCTCATTTCCGCTCGTATTTTTCCAATAGCTTACTGCTTCTTTTTTCCCTTCCTGACAGTAATTCAATGCATAATTCATCACATCCCATGGACAATATACATCCACCGATCCAAAATGATAACCATCGTACCATTCTTTTACCTCTTGTGCATATGCAGATGCCCCGATATCTTCCAGTATCTGATCCACTTCTCTCTGTGTAAATCCAAAGTATTCATTAAATTTCTCTTCTGATGCCATAGTATATTCCAAAAACATATTTAATTCCGAGCCGCTGGAATATTTAGCAATTGGCAAAATTCCTGTCATATAAGATAATTCGACATATCCATGATCCTTCAATAAATTGCTTAAAAACGATATATATTTTTGTTGATCTTCTCTTGTGATAAACGCTTTATGAAATACACAATCCCACTCGTCCATAACAAAAATAAACTTTTGTCCATCATACATATCAAAGATACAGTCTAATATATCCCATAATGCATCCTCTTCCTCATAATCTGCATCTGGATACTCACGTATTAAATCTTTCTTTAAACGATTGATGATTCTACTGATATACTGGTCATAGTTATCACAATCTTCTGGCATTTTACTGAAATCAATATAAATCACATCATGCTTATTTCTGTGTTTTTCATACTCTGGACTTTTTGAGATTTTTAATTGATCAAATATTTCTTTCGTATCTTCATCTTTTTCAAAAAAAGCCCCTATCATATTTGCCATCACTGTCTTTCCAAAACGCCTTGGTCTTGTAATACAGATATGGGAATTTCCTGACTCAATTAACGGAAACAGTTCTGATAAGATTAACGTTTTATCTACAAAATATGGTCTTTGCATTTCGCTTTTGTATAATGATACCTTTGATTTGTTATTTAAATAAAAACCCATCTTTTAACTCCTTCCTGTCATTTTGTAAAACTCTCTTCATTATACAAAAAGATTTCTATATTATCAACGAAAAACGAGCCGGCATATCGCCGGCCCGTTTTCGGAGAAAACTATGAATAACAATAAAGGCTTATTTACATAATTTTTCCATCTCATCTGCAACAAACTGAACTTTTGGTCCAATGATAACCTGAATGTTACCTTTTCCTGGACGAATGATTCCTGCTGCTCCTGAGGATTTGATCTTCGCTTCATCTATTTTGTTATCATCATTGATTTCCAGACGAAGTCTTGTGATGCAATTATCAATACTCTTAACATTGGCACTTCCGCCTAATCCTTCAAGGATGACTGCTGCCATTGCTGTAAAATCATCATTGGCTAATGTAATATTTTCTTCATCAAGATCGTCATCTTCACGACCTGGTGTTTTCAGATCAAATTTCGTGATCGCGATACGGAATACTACATAGAATACGATAAATGCTGCGATTCCTAAAGGAATGATCATCCATGTCTTCTGTGCTGCTGGTAAGGAAGATGAGAATACAAGGTCAGTTGCTCCTGCTGAGAAACTAAATCCTGCTCTGAATCCTACCAGTGTTGTGATCGTTGTAAAGATTCCGTAAAGGATTGCGTAGATAACATATAAACCTGGTGCTAAGAACATAAATCCGAATTCAAATGGTTCTGTTACACCACAGACAAATGCACAAAGAGCTGCGGATCCTACTAAACCGATGGCAATCTTTTTCTTGTTACTCTTTGCTGTCTGGATCATTGCTAATGCTGCTCCTGGAATACCGAACATCATACATGGGAAGAATCCGGACATGTACATTCCAAGGCTCCATGATACATTCTTAGATGTTTCTCCTGCCCAGAAATGAGTTAAATCTCCGAGTCCGATCGTGTCAAACCAGAATACATTGTTCAATGCATGATGTAATCCTGTTGGAATCAACAGACGGTTTAAGAATGCATAAATACCAGCTCCAACAGCTCCCATCTTGGCAATAGACTGACCAACTGTGATCAATGCTGTAAATACAACTGGCCATACAAACAGTAATACAACTGATACAATGATAGATACAACACCAGCGATAATTGCTACGCAACGTTTACCACTAAAGAATGATAACCAATCTGGTAATTTAGTATCTTTGAATTTGTTATAACACATAGATCCGATCACACCGGCTAAGATACCAATAAATGGATTGGAAATCTTATCAAATGCAAGTGTTGCATCTGCATTCTTTGCAATAGATGGCATGATTGTTGTTACTACTGCTGTAGATAACAAATTTGTGATCATCAGCCATGATGCTAAAGCTGCCAGGCCACCCGTTCCATCATGTTTTTCTGCCATACCAACACCGACACCGATAACAAACAGTAATGCCATGTTGTCGATCAATGCTCCCCCTGCCTTTACAAGGAAGAATCCGATCTGGTTTCCAATACCTGTGATATCACCACCCTGCATGGTTGCAGGACACAGTGCATATCCGATTCCCATTAAAATACCACAGATTGGCAAGCATGCTACTGGAAGCATTAACGCTTTTCCTAATTTTTGTAAAAATTTCATATAGATTGTCCCCTTTCATTTTTACTTTAAGTTTTTCATGTTCTTTTCCTTCTCTTTTAGTTACTCATCTTTGTTATTGTTTTGTTAATTGTATCACCTCTTCCCCTGCTTTTACTTGTTGTCCTGTCAAACACTTCGTGATCTTATAATCACCTAAGTTCGTTATTACGATCGGCGTTGTGACGTCATATCCCGCCTTTGTAATCTCTTCAAGATCAAATTCCAACAAAACGTCTCCTGCCTTTACCTGATCTCCAATTTCTTTATATGTCTGATAGTACTTTCCATTTAATTCCACGGTATCAAGTCCTGCATGAACGATCAGCTCTAATCCGTCTTCTCCCTGAATACAAACTGCATGTTTTGTATCCATTACCGTGGCGATCGTTCCATTGATCGGAGAAACGACTGTTCCATTGGATGGAACAATTGCGATTCCTGGTCCTAATAATTCCTGAGCGAATGTCTGATCATTGACTTCGTCCATTGGGATTGTTCTCCCATCTTCTACTGCTTTTAATGAAATGGTCTTTGCGTTCTTCTCAAACATCTTCTTTAATGAATCAAACATCTTCTTCTCCTTTTTCTATACTGCTTTTTCTGATCCTCTCGATATGCATCGTTAAATATGCAACTTCTGCTGATGTCATATCTTTTTTGTATCTTTCTTTAATAAAAGTCTTAATATATCCTGCACACTGATATTCTTCCGGACAGATCTTCTGGATCATCTCCTGTACATCATCGTTCATATCATCCATTCGTTCTGACGCAAATAACTTTCTGGATAAAAACTTCAAATGTGTGATAAACCGTTCATAACTCAATGACTGGGTATCGATCTCCAAATGGAAGTAGTTCTTTATCTGTTCCATAACATCTTCTAAAAATTCAGTGATCTTTAAAGTATCTTTGACTCTTGTATCAAATTCTGCACTCACGATGTGTAAAGCAATGGATGCCGCATCATCTAATGGGAGTGATATATTCAATCGCTGTTTGATCATTCCTAACGCGTATTCTCCAAGTGCAAATTCTTTCTCATAAAATAATCTTACTTCCCTAAGCATCGGGTTTGGAAAATTCATATGATCTTCATATCGCTGAATCGCAAAATGAATATGATCTGTTAATGTCACATAAATATTCTCGTTTAATTCTGTTCCTAAACTTTGCTTTGCATGTTCTATGATCGCTGTTGAAATCTCAAATTGTTCCATCG
>ENA-OVGQ01004074-OVGQ01004074.1-human-gut-metagenome-genome-assembly--contig:-NODE-4074-length-10648-cov-3.283489_pt1 | contig 10648 bp, 5 predicted proteins | sample MGYA00237774_ERZ505427 | MGnify/ENA primary metagenome ERZ505427 (study PRJEB26158, sample SAMN06016404) | human gut metagenome | biome: human gut; feature: ankylosing spondylitis patient; material... | reverse complement strand
TTTTACTTTTGATACTGACATTATCATTGTATAATTAAAGAAAGATTCTAAGCAAAACAGACGAAAGTCTGTGACGCAAAGCTAAAGGGCCTGTAAAATGGCAGCCGGTTGTAGAAAATGATAGGCACTGTCTGTTTGGCAGTGCTGTTTTATTTCATAGAGATTTCATAGGGAATTTGTAGGGGATTTTTATGAATTGAGGGAGGATACAGTTATGAAGTTAAGAAAATTATTGAGCCTGTCTATTGCAGCTATATTACTATGCTTTTCAGGCTGCGTGAATAAAAATACATTGAGTAAGCATGAGCCGATCACAATTCTGGCCCCTTATTTAGAATGTGATCGTTTAGTTGATCTGGTACATAAAAAATACCCAGAAATAAATTTGAAAGTTCTTTCTTATTCTGGTGCAAATACAACGACATATTTACAAAATATGTTAGCAGCAGATGATCTGCCGGATATTTGTACACAGACTATTTATGATCCTAATATTGACGATGTGAGTGACAGGATGATCGATCTTGCTGGTTATGATTTTACAGATAATTATGTGGAATCTAGATTGCAGGATATTTCAGATGATGGAGCTATTTATATGCTTCCATCAGCCTATAGTTGTATAGGTATCACATATAATAAGACCTTGTTAGAAAAACATGGATGGAAACTTCCAAAATCTTTTCATGATCTTGAAAAGCTGGCGAAAAAGGCGAAAAAAGCAGGGGTACAGTTGTGTCTGACACAGATTGAATATCCAGGCTATGGCTTTCAATATATGTGTAATATTGCAGATACGGCATTTTTAGGTACATTCCAAGGCAAGCAATGGCAGAAAGATTATCTGACAGGAAAGGCTAATGTGAGTGATACAAAGAAAATGATGGATTGTATGGATTATATTCAGAAATGGAAAGACCTGGGTATGTTTACTGCCAATAAAAAGAATCCACAGAGTGATGACGAGACTATAAAAGAATTTATGAAAGGTAATACATTATTCTTACTGGGAAGTAAAAATGGAATTGGAGAAACAGATGGCACAAAGGATAAGTTTGGGTTAATGCCATATCTTTCTGAAGATGGAAGCCAGAATGTATACATTTTGAACGTGACACGTTTTCATGGACTGAGTAAAAAATTAGAAAAGGATCCGCAAAAGCTTAAAGATGCATTAAAAGTTATGAAAGTGATCTCTTCCGTGGAGGGAACAAGTGCATTATATGAAGAAGCAACTTTAAAAGCGAACCTTCTTCCATTTAAAGATTGGAATGCAGATAATACGTATTATGGGGATATTGCTGATGAGATCAATGCCGGGAATACGGCACCGCTTATCTATGTAGGGTGGGAAAATACATTGGTCAATACAGGATACCGTATGCTAGAATACATTCAGGATAAGGCAACGATAAAAGATGTTGTGGATCAATTGGACAAGGATCAGGATCGTGTGGTCAACAATAAGCCAGAAGTTATCACAACTACGACAGAAGTTATCTCTCAGAAGAGTTGTGCAAAACTGATCGGCAGATGTTTTATGGAAGCAACAAAAAGTGATGCAGCACTGATTTCTTTAGGAAAATGGATCAAAGGAAATGGAAAAGAGCAGAATATGGCTGGTGTGAATGGAAAACTTTATGCACAGGATATTACGGAAAGTGATATTTGTTCTATTCTTCCAACAGGATGGTATGATACGATACAAACCGTACAATTATCAGGAAGAGAAATCAAACAATTATGTAAAGATGGTTATGATGCTGCTGGTACGGGCAATACCTATCCATATGTATTAGTGAAGGATAAAAAGCTTGAAGCAGATCAAACTTACAAAGTCGTGATCTGCGGAGCAGGTAAAGAACTTACATTAAATGACAGTGGCATTGTGGGAATGAATGCAGCAAAAGATTTCTTTTCAAAATTTAAAACCCTAAGTGAGGCGGATGTGAAATGAGATTCAGTCAAAACAATATGTTAGAGAAGACAAAGAAATACAAAAAGATCATAGTTGTCTGTATTGTTGCAATCTTATTTATGGTCATTTCATTTATTTTCATATATCAGACATACATTCAAAAGATTATTTATGAAGAACGGTTAAATCAGATGGATGAAGTTACTCATCAGATGTTTTTAAATTTGGAAGATGTAATGGAAACAAAATGGGATTATGTCAAGGTGCAATGTAATATCATAGAAGCTGCTGATATACGGACTACCGAGGATTTGAGTCTGCATATGAAAAGAATAACTGATTTGTATGAATTTGCAGATTCAAAAATAACATTGCTGGCTGTTGATGACAGTGGAAAGTACTATACAGAAGAAGGAAATCAGGGGATGGTAAGGGATACATATCATTTTGAACATAGTCCTAAAAAGATCAACTATGTATCGAATTTTATGACGACAAATGATTTTTTTAAAGAAATTAGAGCATCCGATCAGGCTTCAAAGTGGACAGACTATCAATTATTATGGATTATATCAGGATATGCATGAACTGAATGAATATTTTGGATGTGATGCCTATGAAAATAATAACAGTGTCTATATTCTTGATGATAATGGTTTTAAACTGTTCAATAGTAATAAGGTGGAACTGATCAAAGGACATAATGTGTTCACGGTATTAAAGAAGATGCAATATCTACATGATTCTTCATTTGACAAAGCAGAAAAAGAATTAAAAGAAAAGGGTGTGAGTTATTCTAATGCCATACTCGATGGGACGGAATACTTTTATGTTTTAAAGAAAATGGATCATGCGGCATGGAACTTGATCTTTCTCGTTCCTGCAAAATATGTAGCGACCAATACGGTAAGGCTTGTGAAGTTGATCATATGGTTTATTATCTTGTTTGCAGTTGTTGCTGCTGGTTGTATGATCAAAGGAATCGTTACAGTTCTTAGAAAAAGCCAGAGCGAAGCAATTGAAATCGAAAGAGAAAATAATACAAGACTGGAAACAATAAATACAGAACTCACGCAAGCTAAACGGGCGGCTGAGCAGGCTTTTGAAGTCGCTAACAATGCAAGTCAGTCCAAAAGTGATTTCCTGGCTAGTATGTCTCATGATATCCGTACACCGATGAATGCGATCATGGGTATTACATCCTTGATCAGACATGATGCAGGGAATAAGGATAAGGTGATCGAGTATGTTGATAAAATAGATGTTTCTGCACAGCATCTTTTGGGAATCATTAATGACGTTTTGGATATGAGCAAGATTGAAGCAGGAAAAACTGTTTTCAGTTATTCTGATTTTTCTATTCTGGAGTTTATGCAGGAGATTCAAACGATGTTCTGTCCACAGACAGAGGAAAAGCATCAGTCTTTGGTGATTCATCATGAGAACATCGTGCATGAATGGGTCAATAGCGATTATGTTCATTTGATGCAGATTTTCAGCAATCTGCTTTCAAATGCAGTAAAGTATACACAGAAGGGTGGAAAGATCCAGTTTCTTGTAGAAGAATGTGAAACGAAATCCAGTGCGTATGCAAAGTATCATTTTGCAGTTATTGATAATGGTGTAGGTATGTCTGAGGATTTCAAAGACAAGATCTTTGATACTTTTACCCGTGAGGAAAGTTCCTTGACAAATAAGATACAGGGAACAGGGCTTGGAATGGCGATCACCAAGAATCTGATTGAAGCAATGGGAGGAACTATTGATGTCGATAGTGAACTGGGACTGGGAAGTTGTTTTGAGGTCTTTATGGATCTTAAAATTGCAGAAGAGTCTGTTTCGTCAGCATTGCAGGTAGAAGAAAGTGAGACATATGATGATATTATGAAAGGAATGAGGTTCTTGTGTGCAGAGGATAATGAGCTGAATGCGGAGATCTTGACGGAACTGTTAAAGATCAAGGGAGCTGAGTGTACTGTCTGTGAAAACGGTGAAAGGATTCTCGAGACATTTGAGCGATCTGCTCCTGGAGATTATGATATGATCCTGATGGATGTGCAGATGCCAGTTATGAATGGCTATGAGGCAACAAAGGCGATCCGCAAGAGTTCACATGAACAGGCAAAGACGATCCCGATCATTGCAATGACCGCTAATGCATTTTCAGATGACATTCATCATTCCCTGACCGTCGGTATGAATGCGCATATTTCCAAACCAGTTGAGATGAAGGTATTGGAAAAAAAAATAAGTAGCATAAAATTGGGGGGGGGGTGAAGCGCAGATTACTGAACAATAAGGATGAGATATAAAAATGAGGTTATAAGATGAAAAAAAGAAAAATTTTTACTGTTGTATTGATATTTTCTATATTAATGGCAACTTTGGCAGGATGTGATAAGGCAGATAAAGTGTCTGACACAACAAAAAAACCTGTTATAAAAATTGGAAGTGACAATTATCCGCCTTATAATTTCCTGAATGAGGATGGTATCCCGACAGGTATAGATGTTGAACTGGCAACGGAAGCATTTAGAAGGATGGGGTATAAGACGGAGATTGTTCAGATCAATTGGGAAAAGAAAAAAGAGCTGGTAGAAAGTGGAAAAATTGATTGTATCATGGGATGTTTTTCAATGGAAGGACGACTTAACGATTATCGTTGGGCCGGACCATACATAGCAAGCCGTCAGGTGGTTGCTGTAAATGAGAACAGTGACATTCATAAACTGAGTGATCTGAAAGGAAAGAATCTTGCAGTCCAGTCTACAACCAAACCGGAAGGTATCTTTCTGAAGCGGACAGATAAGAGAATTCCAAAACTTGGCAATCTGATCAGTCTTGGACACAGGGAATTGATCTATACATTTTTGGCAAAAGGGTATGTGGATGCTGTGGCTGTGCATGAGGAATCCATCATCCAGTATATGAAAGATTATGATACAAGCTTCCGCATTCTGAAGGAACCATTGATGGTCGTCGGGATAGGAGCTGCTTTTGCAAAGAATGATGACAGAGGGATCTGCGAGCAGATGAACCAGAAGCTGGAAGAAATGCACAAGGATGGTACCTCCCTGAAGATCATAAAAAAATATATGGATGATCCAGAGAAATATTTGGAGGTGGATGATCTTGGATATTAATGGAAGAGAAAAAGCAAAACGATTCTGGATAGTTGCTAGTTTGCTTGGTATCTGTATGTTTGTCACTGCAATTTTTTGTTTTTTTCATACGGAAAAAAACGAAGCTGAGAAAAGAATGGTGGAGATTGTAAACTATGTCAAAGTACAGTGCTCAACCTATACTCATTATAATGAATCTTCAGAATCAAAAAGTCTCCTTCGTGCGATCGAAAGTGCCAGACAGATGAGTACAAATATTGATATGGAAGTAAAGAATAGAAAGCAGTTAGACCGAAAGTTTCTGAAAGAGAATCTGCAGTCACTCTGGGTGGATGGTATTCTTGTATTGGATGAAGAAGGAAAGAAAGTCTGTGAATACAGTATGGATGAAGGTTTGATGGATGAGATGATTGATTATCTGCAAAAAGATATCATTATGGATTACACAGGATATAAAGAAAGATCTTATTCAGAACGGATTGTCAGAGGAGATGGATCACGTATCGATATCGCAGCCTGCGCCAGAAAAGATGCCCCAGGGATCGTTGCAGTTTACTATTACACATCTCCGAGATTTATCAGAAATTATACTTTAACGATCCAGAGTCTTTTAAAGGGGTACAATACTGAGAAAGACGGGACAATCATCGTTGCAGACAAAGGGAAGATTATTGCCAGTAACGATGAGAAATTATTGGCACAGGATGTCGCAGACAATGAGATTATTCAGAAAATGAAGAAGCATACAGATAGTCGGCATATCTTTCATCTGAAGAATAAAGGAACTGGATGCTATGGTATCATGCTGAAACAAAGGGATTATTATATTTACATGTATTTACCAGATAAAGAGGTATTCAGTAATCTGCCACTCAGTGTAACAGGTGTTGTATTCCTTTATCTTATCATTCTTAGTTTTTCATGGTCCTGGATATATATAACCAATCTGGCACATCAGAAACAGGAACAGGAAAAAGATGAAAAATATAAAGCAGAACTTCTGAAATCGGCAAAAAAAGCAGAGGCAGCGAACGAGGCGAAAACTGAGTTTCTCCAGAGGATGAGTCATGATATCCGGACACCGATCAATGGAATATGCGGTATGATCGATGTGGCGGAGCATTATGCAGATGATATGGAAAAACAGACAGAATGCAGGGCAAAGATCAAAGAAACATCTCATCTGTTACTGGAATTGATCAATGAAGTTTTGGATATGAGTAAGCTGGAATCGGACGAAGTAGTTCTGGAAGAAATTCCATTTAATCTAAGCAATATTTCCAAGGAAATCTTTGTTGTGATCGAACAGATAGCTGCAGAAGAAAATATTCGGATCGTGTGGGAGAAAGAGGAAATCACACACTGGAATCTGATCGGGAGTCCAGGATATGTAAAAAGGATCATGATGAATATTTTGTCAAATGCGGTAAAATATAATAAAGAAAACGGATATATCTACATCAGCTGCCAGGAATTTACATCGGAGCAGGAGGGAAGAGTGACGATTGAATTTATCTGCCGAGATACAGGAATTGGTATGACAAAGGATTTCCAGAAACGCCTTTTTGAACCGTTTGCACAGGAGCATACTGGAAGCCGTACAAAATTTTCCGGAACAGGGCTTGGAATGCCGATCACGAAAAAACTGATCGAAAAAATGGGAGGAACGATCACGTTTGAAAGTAAGAAGGGAGAAGGCACAACCTTTGTGATCAGGATTCCATTTAAAATAGATCAGGATGCTGATCAACGTGAAGAACAGGAAGCTATATCAGAAAAATCTATAAAAGATCTGAAGATCCTTCTGGTGGAAGATAATGAGCTGAATATGGAAATCGCAGAATTTGTGATTCAGAATGAAGGTGCATCTGTGACGAAGGCATGGAATGGCCAAGAAGCTGTTGAGATATTCAAAAAAAGCAGACCAGATGAATTTGATGTCATTCTGATGGATATCATGATGCCGATCAAGAATGGTTATGAAGCAGCAAAGATGATCCGTGCACTGGACAGAGATGATGCAAAAACGGTTCCGATCATAGCAATGACGGCAAATGCGTTCACCGAGGATAGATTAAAGTCAAAAGAATCGGGAATGAATGAACATATCGCGAAACCTATAGATGCAAAATTATTAGTAAAAGTGATCAGTGAATTCGTGGAAAATAAAGAGGAGGATTCATAATGAAAAAGAGAAAATGGAATAGAGTTCTTTCTGTACTTTTGGTGATGGTGACCGTCATATCACTTATGTCAGGATGTGGAAAGAAGAGCGCAAAAAATGAAGAGAAAGATACGATCACAGTATATTTATGGAGCACAAAGCTATATGAAAAATATGCACCATATATTCAGAAACAGCTTCCAGATATTAATATTGAATTTGTAGTAGGCAACAATGATCTGGATTTCTATCGGTTCCTTAAGGAAAATGGCGGATTGCCAGATATCATAACCTGCTGTCGTTTTTCACTGCATGATGCAAACCCACTGAAAGACAGCCTGATGGATCTTTCCACAACCAATGCAGCAGGTGCTGTTTATAATACATACCTCAACAATTTTATGAATCAGGATGGCAGTGTAAACTGGCTTCCAGTGTGTGCGGATGCGCATGGGTTTGTAGTTAACAAAGACCTTTTCAAAATGTATCATATTCCTCTGCCAACAGATTACAAAAGTTTTGTTTCTGCCTGCCAGGCATTCAATAAGGTAGGGATCCGTGGATTTACGGCAGATTATTTTTATGATTATACTTGCATGGAAACACTGCAGGGACTATCTGCATCAGAGCTGTCTACAGCGGCTGGACGTAAATGGCGTACTGCCTATAGTGACCCTGATAATACAAAGAGAGAGGGGCTGGACAGTAAAGTCTGGCCGGAGGCTTTTGAACGTATGGAGCAATTCATTCAGGATACAGGGTTGAGCAAAGGTGATCTGAATATGGATTATGATAAAGTGATGGAGATGTATAAAAGTGGTAAGCTTGCTATGTACTTTGGCAGCTCTTCTGGTGTAAAAATATTTCAGAATCAGGGCATTGATACAACATTTCTTCCATTCTTTCAACAAAATGGCGAAAAATGGATGATGACGACACCATATTTTCAGGTGGCACTGAACCGTAACCTGACAAAGGATGAAACACGCCGGCAGAAAGCAATGAAAGTGTTGAATGTAATGCTGTCAGAAGATGCACAGAACCGGATTGTTTATGATGGTCAGGATATATTAAGCTATAGTCAGGATGTAGATACACATCTTACAGAATATCTCAAAGATGTCAGACCTGTGATCGAAGAAAATCATATGTATATCCGAATCGCATCCAATGACTTTTTCAGTGTATCCCAAGATGTAGTCTCTAAGATGATTTCAGGAAAATACGATGCCAAAGAGGCTTACCGGTCATTTAATACAAAGCTCCTGAAAGAGAAATCTGCTTCTGAGAAGATTGTGTTAGATTCAAAGAAAGCTTATTCCAACCGTTTTCATACCAATGGTGGGAATGAAGCATACTCTGTTATGGCACATACTTTGCGTGACATCTATGGTACGGATGTCTTGATCGCAACAGGAAACAGCTTTACAGGAAGTGTACGGAAGGCAGGATATACTGAAAAAATGGCTGGTAATATGATCATGCCAAATGGTCTTTCAGCTTACAAGCGGAAGATGAGCGGAGCGGAGCTGAAAAAGACGGTCAGAAATTTTGTAGAAGGTTATCAGGGAGGTTTCAATCCATTTAACCGTGGCTCTCTGCCTGTGGTCAGTGGTATTTCTGTAGAGATCAAGGAAACGGATGATGGTTATACATTAAGTAAAGTTACAAAGAATGGAAAATCAGTTCAGGATAAGGATACCTTTACTGTAACCTGTCTTGCGACACCACAACATATGGAATCGTATCCAGCGGGTAAAAACATTGTATTTGATGGAGAGGTGAAAGATACCTGGACAAAATGTGTTTTGAAGGGTGATGCCGTTCTCGCAAAGCCTGAAGACTATATGACTCTGAGGTGAGAAGAATGGATGTTAAGAATCATAATATGAACAAAGAGAAACCTATCATGAGAAAACGACTCAAGGTCATTGCTTTTCTTGCATTCTTTCTTGGAATCGTTTTGGCTGTTTCTCAATATTTTGGATTTGTATCGAAAACTGTATATGAGGAAAGTGTTTCTCATCTAACAGAAGTTTTCCATCAGTCGGATAATATGTTAAGGGAACTCTCAAATAAGAATCTGACGTATCTTCATATGTGGAGTAAGTATCTGCAAGATGCTCCAAGTGAAAGCAAAATTCGTGATTATATAGATAAAGCGCAGAAAGATGCGGGATTTTTATATTTTTATTTTCTATCAGCTGACGGTAACTATAAGATGACAACAGGTGAAACAGGGTATCTTGGATTACAGGAAAATATTGAAGATGAGATTCAAAAAGGTAATGATATCATAACCAATGCAGCAGTTCCCGGAAAATCCCAGATGCTTGTTTTTGCCAGCCCGAAGGCTCATGGAAGTTATCAGGGATTTAAATATGATGCAATTGCTATTGCCTATGAAAACGCTGATATAGTAAATGTACTCGATATCTCTGCGTTTAATGGAAAAGCAAAGAGTTATGTTCTTCATCCAGATGGTCGTGTTGTGATCGATCATTCTTTAGAGTCATGGGGAAACGTGTATAACTTTTTTGGCATTTTGAGAGAACATACAGATATCTCCGAAAAAGAGATCCTTGAAATTTCGAAGAAATTTAAAGAGGGACATACAGGTGCGATGTTACTAAATCTGGATGAAAAGGATTATTATCTTGTTTATGAAAAATCAGGCATTCAGGACTGGGTATTTCTGGGACTTGTCCAGGCAGATATCGTCAATGCCAGTATGAACACTTTGCAACTTAGTACGATGCTTCTTGTGGGTGCAGTCGTGCTTTGTATTACAGCAGTCCTTATAGGATTTATTTTACGAAAAAACAGTGTAAGACTGAAGAAAAAAGACACAGAGATCTTGTACAGGGATGAGATGTTTCAAAAGTTGTCAATGAATGTAGATGATGTATTCTTAATGTTGGATGCAAAAACGTATCAGGCAGATTATGTCAGTCCGAATGTAGAAAAACTGTTGGGGATTACCGTAGAACAGATTCGGAAAGATATTTCTGTTTTAGGAGAACTGCATTCTGAGGATACGAAAGATCCGAAGAAGGATCATCTAAAGGAGATTCAGGTTCATGAACAGCAGGAATGGGATTTTGAGTATGTTCATCAGAAAACAGGAGAACGACGCTGGTTTCATAGTGTTGCAATGGGTAGTGAGGTGAACGGAGATAAGAAATATATACTGGTTATGTCGGATCGTACTGCTGACAAGAAAATGAATCAGGCACTTTCTGATGCAGTCCATGCTGCGGAGAATGCCAACCAGGCAAAGAGTACTTTTCTTTCTAACATGTCTCATGATATCCGGACGCCAATGAACGCTATCATTGGGTTTACGACACTGGCTGTGAGCAACATTGATAACAAGAAAATGGTCAGAGATTATCTTGGAAAGATTCTTTCATCCAGCAATCATCTGCTTTCACTGATTAATGA
>ENA-OVGQ01004067-OVGQ01004067.1-human-gut-metagenome-genome-assembly--contig:-NODE-4067-length-10667-cov-3.537599_pt1 | contig 10667 bp, 6 predicted proteins | sample MGYA00237774_ERZ505427 | MGnify/ENA primary metagenome ERZ505427 (study PRJEB26158, sample SAMN06016404) | human gut metagenome | biome: human gut; feature: ankylosing spondylitis patient; material... | reverse complement strand
GTGGTTATTGTGATCAATTCGAGGTGCTGGGCAATACGACTGAATATATATGTGCGGCTTTCTCCGGAGACAAGGAGAAAGAACAGACAACAGTGGTCCGGTTAGATGATAAAGGGAAGCCTTATTATGTAACTGTTATTCCGGCTAAGCGGTTCATCGTGACAGGTATGAATGCCAATATCAATGACGGTTCGGTGATTGTTACCGGTAATTCATCGACTGATGGAGGCATCATTTATAAAATACGGCCGGAAGGTGATATTGTTTTTGCCAAAACACTGATACCCGCCAATCAGGGATCGGTGATGCTTAATCAGCTTCAGGTGGCTCGCAATGGTAATATATTGGTAGGTGGAAGTGGCAGTAAAGGATACTATGCCTTGTTGAGAAATGACGGAACAGCTTTATATTCCGGTACCTCGAATGGAGGTGTGAGAGGTGTGGGTATGAACCGGACTACGGGTGAATCGGTGGTAACAACTTATGATGTCAATGCACGCAGAGGAACGTTTGTCCGTATATTGCCGACGGGTAAAGCTGAGTTTGACCGCACTATTGATGGTAATTTTGATAAGGTTAAGGTAACTAATAACGGTGAAGTGTTACTGCTGTCTTCGGATGAGGGTCGGGTTTGTATGTATTCTGCTACGGGTGAAAAAGAGTTTGACCGTTATGTGACGGACAATAAACCTACTGTTTATCGTCAGGCATTGACTGCATCGTCCGGTGAGTTACTTTTTCTGGGCAGTGGCAGTCGCCTTGTCAAACTGGGACATGGACTCTATGTTTCGGATGTGAAAATAACCAAGCCGGTAAACGGAACGGCTACTGCGGTATTTACTGTCACGCTGACAGGATATGCCACTACAAAGGAAGGGGCTCCTGTTCCTGTAAGTGTAGGATATGCCACTCGTGAAGCATCTGCTACAACAGCTAATAATTTTACTCCGGTAAAGGGAAAACTGTCTTTCACCCCTTCACGCGGGACGGCGGATCGCTATCTGGTGAAACAGGATATCGAGGTTCCGGTAAAAGCGAATGATCTGATCGAAGGCGTGAAAGACTTTGAACTGCTATTGTCGGATGTTCAGCAGAGTTATCTGGTGAAGCCTGTAGGGAAAGCGGTTATCGAAGATCAGCAGGCAGTTGTGAAGTTGGTACGTACCGAGCGTGGAGAAGAGGGATCCAAAGATATTTTATATGAACTGGGATTATTTAAAACCGACGGAACTCCTTTGACCAATGCTACGGGGGCAAATATTATAGTAGATGGTATATATGGAGAAGGCACAGCCGATGCGCTCGATTTCGATATGGGATTGACTCCTAGAGTGATATTTGCCAATGGTTCGCAAAAATCATCTTTTAATGTCAGGACATTGGAGGACACCCGCTATGAACTTCCTAAAACCGTGGTAGTGAATTTTAATAAAGTACATAGCCTGAGTGGTTCTAATGTTGCTTTTGATGGTGAACTGTTGAGTTGCAGTGGAATTGTCGTCGATCAGCCGGCACGTCTGGCCATTGCTTCACTGGGTGACCACAGAGTGAATAATAATGTGGTGTCGGGCTTCTTCACTGTTTCGCTGTTGCGTGCTTCAGACGGAGCTTTATTGACCAATGCCACAGGTAGTGATATCATTGTTAACTGTGTGACATTGCCCGATGCTACGGCAAAAGAAGGAAAAGACTTTGTCTTTACCAACCTGCATGACCTACGTATCAGTGGAGACGGTAACCATAGCTCCGCCAATGTGAATGGAGTGGTATTGTTCAGTACGGATACTTTGGAAAAACAGGTAAAACTGAAAATCAAATCTGTAAACCAACCTACAGGTGCACAGCCGATCAGTGTATCGGATGCAGAACGTACGGCAGAGTTTACGATCCGGAAATAAAATGATTCTTGGGGAGAAGAATGCCTTGCATCTCGAGTGTAAGGTATTCTTGTCCGCTCAGAAGAAAATGGATGAAAAAAGAACTATGACAGGAAAAAGAATATATACAGGGTTGATGGGCTTGCTGCTTTTTCTGGCGTTTGCTTGTACGGATGACAGGGAATCGCCGGGGGGAACCAATGGTAATCCTTCATTGGTTTTCAGGATGACAAGAGCTTCAGCAGACATTATCAATAATACGCAAGTCTATCTGTTTGATGGAGATGGAGCTACTGCCGGACAATTCAGGCAGAAAGTGCCGGATGTGACTTACGCTGCAGACCGCCTCACTATGCCGGTTGCGGCGGGGACATGGGATATTACATTGGTCAGTGCTGACGGAGATGTAAACAGTGGATTGATACAACCTGTCCGTGGACAGGCACGTTCGTCACTGAAAATGTGGGAAACACGTTCTGTCGGTGGGAGTTTGCCGTCTATGCCTGAGTTGCGTACGGCTTATATTACCGGACAGCAGGTTATTGCCGGTCAGGATAATGTCGCTTCCGAAACAGCATTGCTTTCACGGAACGTTGCATTGGTCAAAGTCGTGATAGCCGATGCCGGAGGACTGGATATTAATGGCACTCACACGATGAAATTGACTAATGTGCCTACGACTCTTAACTGGGAAGGAGGGTTATATCCCAATAAAAACAATCCTACTGTGAGTGCGGAGCCTATGACCGGTACTTTTACTATACATAATAATACTGCAATGGCCGGTCATCAGTACAGTGATACGCTTCGGTTTATTGTGCCGGCTCATAAAGGAACTGATTATCTGAATGCACTTCCGACCGACACAACTACCAGTCATCTTAAACTGAGTGTCGATCTGGCCAGTGAAGGAGGAACACGTTTTGAGAAGACGGATGTGGTAATCCCTCGGGTTCCACGAGTAAACGGAATTTTGTTGGTACGCATTTTCCTTGGTGGAAAGCTCGATGTCTCCACTGAGATATTGAACTGGCAGGATACACAGTTGGAAGCTGATTTGTCACAGACCCAACTTTATACGGATAAAGCTTCGGTGGGGATGGCATTTAAAGATACAATACATGTAAATACCAATGCTCGCGAATATACAGTGGAGAAGGCACCTGAGGCCACGTGGATTACTTCGGTGAAAAAGTTGGATGGGAATGCGGTGGAAATTACTGCCGACTTGGATAGCTATGTGGATAATCATCCGCGTACTTCGTATATTACCATTAAAGCCAATAATGTGACCAAGAAAATACCGGTAACACAAAGACCGGATAGAGGTACGATTAAAGTTAGTGTCAATAAACTACAATTTAGTCCTCCTCATCCGACAGCTTCACTTGATGTTCGGTCTGTTGGGGGAAATTGGAAATTACTGTCTCAAAGTTCCAAAGCGACCGCTGCTACTACCCAAGGAACAGCAGGAAGTACATCTGTAACTTTTACAAGAACCTCTACCAGTGATGACTCATTGTATGATGAATATTATGGAGAAGGGCAGGCTGTTTTTAAAAATATGATGACTCTTGATACGGATACTGTCCATTTAAGTAATTTATTTATTGGTATTATTGATGATTTAATTGAGGTTGCACAGCCAACTGTGCATCCGGATACTACATGTACTGTGAACAATGTGAAAGTATATGGTGGAGATACCCGTGATTTGACTATTATCAATAAGCCAAGTTGGATACATCCTGCTCCAGAGACGGATTATAATCCTGCAACCGGTATTTTTACTTTTGTCTGTGATCGTGAACCCAATGAGGAAGAACGTTATGGAGAAATAACCCTTGGACATATTGATGATCCTGATTATACAGTTAAAGTGTCGGTGCTTCAAGCTATAATTGTTCGTATCCCAGAGTTTAATTATTTTGTCGTGCAGTTTGTGTGGAGTGCGAATGACGTAGATGTGAAAGTTGGCTTCACAGGAAATCCTACATCTGTTGTGGTAAATGGTATTACTTACAATACAAGTTCGGTAGATGCATTCCAGAATCAGTCGGTTGGCTGGAGTCAAGGTAGTGTGGTTAATTATGATAATAAGGAGTTGTTGAAATGGGGTGGTGATGCTCCATCTGGACAAGGAGAAACTGCATTCTTTAATGCCCCGGTAATCAATTCTGCACCTTATCCCGGTCAACATGGCATAGATCCGAGTGCTCCGGGGTTATTGCCACGTACAGTAACCTTGCAGGTGAATGCCGGGTGGTATAGAGGAGGCGGTATTCCAATGACTTGTAATATCTATGCTTATTTGGGTGGTACGATGAGTCATGTCGGTACGAATTTTGTCAATCAAGGTGGAACACTGGTTTACACTTCTACAAATAAGTTTAATGTGCAGGCTTCCGGTAATAAGCAATATGACCATATTTGTGATATTGTATATGACCGTAAGAAACACACTGCAAAAATAAATTGGAAGGGAACTTTGTGGACAGGTACTCGTTCGATGCGGGTTCCTATGAGAAGTGTAGAAGAAACTCAGAAACCTTATTGGACTCCTACTATAGTTGATACTTATTCTAACAGCTATCGAGGACAAGGGAAATAGCTTTAATGCGTATAATGAAAATGAAGAGTATAATATGAAAATACAATATATAATAGGTATACTGATTGCTTTTCTGTTTGCCTCGTGCAGTCATGAAGAGGAGGAACAGAAACCCGCTTATGGAAAGATAGATGTTGCTGTTTCGGTAACCCTACCGCAACCGGAGTCAGTAAATACTCTTACTCGTGCCGGTGGTCCGTATACGGATACCGATATTAAGAACGCAGACTTGTTGATATTCGACAAAGACGCAAAGTTTATGGAACGCGTCAAAGTAGAGAGTGACAGGTTGGTGGTCACCGGAACGGGGATTAATTTCACAGTCCGTTTGGATGCCACTTCAGAACGGCGTATCATTCATCTGGTTGCAAACGGTCGGAGTGCTGATGGCACTTCGGATCGCTTGAACTTTGGTGATATAACTCCCGGTATGACAGAAAATGCGGCTATCTCTTCCTTGCAGACAGCCTCGCTCGAACATGTGGATGAAGGAGAGAGCACATTGTTAAACCATGTAATGCCTTTGGTCATGTGGGGACGTTTTGCATTGAACGGAATCAATATCGTAACGAAAGCAGAGGGTGTGAAACTGTTGCGTTCCACAGCATGTATACAAGTGAAGAAGGGTAATGGAGGTGGGAATACCGGACTGGGTGATTTTGTCATTGAGGGAATTACTGTACATCAGGGAGCCTGTCATGGCTTCCTAGCTCCGACCGATTGCACAGGAGAAGTAAATACTCCCGTTGTCGCAAATCCGGTTACCGGTGGAATCTATCTGGATTATCGTAAGGGTTGGGTTAATGGTGCGGAGCCATCTTTATACATTTATGAGCGCAATTGTTCGGCTTCCGACTATATGGGAGTAGTGATTGCAGCCCGGTATAAGGGGAAAAAGGGCTACTATAAGGTAGTGATGAACGGTAATGACGGAAGTCCTTTGAACATTGTACGCAACCACCGCTATATTGTTACAGTGGTGGGAGTCAATGGTCCGGGATATGAAAGTCCGGATATTGCTGTGGCTTCTGCACCTTCGAATGCTTTGAAAGTGGAGTTGACGGATGAAGACACGGATCTGCCCTGTATTGTGGCCGACGGTCAATACCGTATGGCATCGTCTAATAATGTATTCAGCCTATATGGAAAAACAGGTGTGACTACATCGGCAACTGGTGTGGATATTTGTACCGTATATTCCAGTCGTGGTATTCAGCCGGTTCTGACCCTTCCTGACGATTGTAATTGGTTGACAAACCTGTCTGTCCAGGCTTTGGGAAGTAACAAATATAAAATTACGGGGGATTTTACCTCAGCGGCTAATGATGCCGTAGCTACAACCTTGACTATGACGTGTGATAATCTGTCTCAGCCGGTTCGTGTCAGTTGGAATCCCATCATATCGGATCAGAAAGATACCGATTCGTTTGTCCTCGATTTGGTCGGTTCAACCGATCGTAACTGGACGGTACGGGTGTTGAATCCGACATCTCCCGGCTGGCTCTTTCTACACCCATCCGCCGCATCTCCCGGAGCTCTTCCGGGAGACGGCATGGTGTCGGAACTCAGTAGCAAATACAGTTCGCATGCTTATTTGCATGTAGCTTTCGGAGCGAGCAGGAGAGGGACTGTACAGATGACTTCCGCCTCCGGCGGGGAAACTGTAGCCCGTAAGATAGTAGTTATTCAATAGAACGTTGCGGTAGTATGACCCTGGAAGAGATATTGCAAATAGAAGCACAGAATGTTGATTGTATTTTTCTGTATCAGGAAGAAGGAGCATGGTATGCTTATGAACATTCTGCTTTTTATTGTTATTCTCTTCTGGGCATACTTGATATCGACTGGTTGCCTTGCCCCGATGGAGTCTCTTCCGGGCAGAAAACAATCAGGGTACGTGTTTCCGAACCGGATAAGTTTTTGTGTACTCCTTTGTTACGTCTGATGCGGAAGCGTAAAACAGAATATGTTGTTTTGTGTAAGATTTCGTGTGGAGGTTTTTATTATTGGCGGGAACAGCAACAAATGAAATTTCGTGTATTACAGGAAAGAGAAAGCTCTTGTACGAAGATAAATGAACATGCTGAATGATTAATCTTATCCTCTGCAGCCTGGAAAGGCGGCTTTTTCACGAGCATATTCTTTATATGCTATCTTTAGTGATATTCATCGGTATAGCCTGTGAAGGCTGTTGATGAATTATTGTTTGTTTTGTTTGTGTGCGCCCCTTCCGTATTTTAGCGAAAATATCGGAAGGGGCTTTTGCACAGATAAGTTTTTAATGAATTTCTATTTGTCCAGAGTAATCATGAAGCGGCGCAGGTAAACTTCTTGTTCCGCATTGCCGACATTACTGAAACGTACAGCTTTCACAGGTGTTTGTTTCAAGTTCAAGGTGATGCGGTTCTTTTCCTGTTTGAAATCGACCTTCTGCCATTCTTTGCCATCAGCCGAAATTTCAAGTTGTCCCCAGGCAGCCACGTCCGGTTTACCGAAATCTATATCCAGATTTTCTCCCGGATAAGCTTGATCCAGTTCGATGGTCAGCGTGCATCCGGCTCCCCATTTAATTACTTCGTTGGCAGGTGATACCAATACACGGTTGGTTTTGATCTGTAACGGCTGATTACGTAATTGCTCTACGTCACTTACCAGTTTGTGCGGCATATAGTCTGTTGCGGCATCCAATTGCGTACCGTGCTCCTTATTATAGCGTTCGGTGACCGTGGTAAATGTTTGATCTATCAGTGGCTTGATCACTTTAGTTGCTGTTTTTACACCCGGTTGGTAAGGATTCTGGTTATAGGTTTGATCTACTTGGAACATTTGCTGTTGCAGTGCTTTCACATGACGGTATTTCCGGATAAAGAGTGAGTTGTCCCCTTCTTTATAAGCTTTGGCCATAGCCAGAACTTCTTGCCCGGTTTCGCCCAATAATTTAAACTGACGGAGCCAAGGCATCATTTCAACAATGAGGGGACGATTCCCTGTGTTGGTCATCAAAATGTCACCGGACTCTACCATCTTTCCGAAAGTTGCTTCCAAAGCGTTGAAGTCAGCTTCGGTATATGAACCGTTTTTCAGGTAGCTATCGAGAAAACGTTGTGATAACGGCTGCAATTCGACAGATTCGTCCCGGCGGTATTTATGTCCGTTCGGTCCCAAGTCGGAGTTATGTGCTGCAAAAAATTCCAATTCGTCTGCGGCACTTGGCAGAATGGTACGGATAGCATCTTTCCATGTCTGTTCACTGTTGTATTTTTCAGGATTCCATGCATAGCCGGCTACACTGTAAATTGCAATTTTGGATGCTTCGGCATGTTCCATGGGATTGGTGACAAAGCCTGACATCTGATCGGCAATCTGCGTGTCGTTGCCATAGACCGGTCCGAGTAAAAGATGGTCGCGTACGTAATCTGATACCGGAAAGTTCCACCAAATATACACCGGACGTTTGATGCGTGCGTTGATCCAAGCTATGCCGTCTTTGGTTATATCAGAAATGACACGGTCACCCGTCCACATTATTTGGATAGAAGGGTTCAGCTTTTCTCCCAAGGTAGTCAGATAATTTCCCTTGGGATTCGACCAGCTTTTATTGTATTCTGTAGGACACATGACCAAAGGAGTGACATCCGGTTTTACCTTTACGAATTTCTCGTCGATATAGTTCAACAGTTCGGCTTGCTTGTTCGGATTGGTGCCTTCTCCCGAGATATCGTCAAAGAATACAGCGAACGAACGGACTCCCAGATCGTACATTTTTTCGAATTTTGCCAGTAGCAGATCGCGGTCTTCTTGATTCCATTTGATGTCTTGTCCCGGATGAATAGCCCATACAAAGTCCACTTCGTTCTCATTGGCTACTTTTACCAACTCCTGTAATTGGAGGGCCTCTTTTTCGGGATATGGCAGGCGCCAGTTGGGAGAACTGTGGTATGGATCATCTTTAGGCCCATAGATATAGGTATTCATTTTATTCTCTCCGTAGAACTTCAACTGACGGAGACGGGCTTCGTGGCTCCAGGGGGGGCCGTAAAATCCTTCGACTACACCGCGGAAACGGACTGAAGGGTAGTCTTTGATTTCTACTACAGGAAGTTGATTGTCATTCAGTAACTGTGCTAACGTCTGCAAGGCATAGAAAGTTCCCCTTTCGTCCTGGCCGGCTAAGACAATCTCTTTATCATTGATGGCCAAATAATAGCCTTCTTTGTGATTAGGAATCTGTCGCCTTTTTCACCGATATAGATGCGAAACCCGTTCTTATCCGAATGCTTTCCGGCAAGCAGGGTTTTCAGGGCACTGACGGCATGTGTGTTTGCCTCTGTATCTCCAACAATCAGATAGGTGTCCGGTAAGCTCAGGTTTCGGGCTTGTGAAAGGACCTGCTGTGGTTGTGGTTGAATACTTGTGATTTGGGCCGAAGCACTGACGCCCAAAAGGAGCCAGGCTCCCAGTAAGTAGAGTCGTTTAATCTTCATTTTAGGTAAAATGTTAGTTTTTCAGGTTTTAGTGACTGCACAAAAATAAGAAAAAAAGTGCATACTGCCGTTTTTCTATTAATTTTGTTCCTTTGAAACATTGAAATAAGGAAAAATGCCTATGCTGATACTTTTATCTTGTGCCAAAACTATGAGTGACGTTTCGAAGACAAAAACGCCTCTCACTACATTTCCCGGCTTCCGGAAGGAGGCAGCGGAGGTTGCTCTGCAGATGTCACAATTTTCAGTCGAGGAGTTGGAACGGCTGTTAAAGGTGAATCCTAAGATTGCTGTTGAAAATTATAGACGCTATCAGGCTTTTCACTCGGAGGGTACACGGGAATTGCCTGCATTGTTGGCTTATACAGGGATTGTTTTTAAAAGAGTTCACCCCCAGGACTTTTCAGAAGAAGACTTTTGCTATGCCCAGGATCATCTGAGATTGACCTCATTCTGCTATGGGTTGTTGCGTCCTCTCGATATGATTAGGCCTTACCGGCTTGAGGGAGATGTACGGTTGCCTGAACCCGGCAACAGAACGATGTTTGATTATTGGAAGCCAATCCTTACAGACCGGTTTATTGCAGATATCAAGAAAGCCGGTGGGGTGCTTTGTAATCTGGCAAGTGACGAAATGCGGGGACTTTTCGATTGGAAGCGGGTTGAGAAGGAGGTTCGTGTGATAACTCCCGAGTTTCACGTCTGGAAAAACGGAAAATTGGCTACGGTAGTGGTTTATACTAAAATGTCGCGGGGCGAGATGACTCGTTATATTCTGAAGAACCGGATAGAATCTGTTGAACAATTGAAGACATTCGCCTGGGAAGGGTTTGAATTTAACGAACAGCTTTCGGACGAGACAAAATATGTATTTACAAACGGAAAAACAGAATGAATCGAAATGACAGAAATAGAAAAAATGCGTAGCGGTGAATTGGCGGATATGTCGGCACCTGAATTACAGGTGAGATTTGAACATGCCAAGAAGTTATTGGCACGAATGCGGTGCTTGAGTACGTATGACGAAACTTATCGGGGACTACTTGAAGAATTGATACCTGATCTTCCGGCTACTTCCGTTATTTGCCCGCCTTTTCATTGTGATCATGGCGATGGCATCCGTTTGGGTGAGCATGTATTTGTGAATGCCAATTGTACGTTCCTTGACGGAGCATTCATCACCATCGGAAGTCATACATTGATAGGTCCGTGTGTGCAAATCTATACTCCACATCATCCAATGGACTATCTGGAACGCCGTAACCCCAAAGAGTACGCTTATCCGGTAACTATTGGCGAAGACTGTTGGATTGGTGGCGGGGCTGTCATTTGTCCCGGCGTGACGATAGGTGACCGTTGTGTGATCGGAGCCGGCAGTGTGGTGACAAAGGATATACCGGACGATTGTGTGGCGGTAGGTAATCCTGCACGTGTTATTAGGTGTCGGATGTAATCCTGTAAGTCAAGCCTCCATTGTATTTCCGGACATACGTTCGGGGAGACTCTGTATGCTTGTTTTTTATAATTGAAAATCAGTTTGTTATTATACCAGTTGAAAACTTTTTGAAAAAAAATATCGCAAATAATTTGTAGGTCTCAAGAAAAGCCATACCTTTGCATCGCTTTTGAAAAGAAAGTGTAAGGGCGTTTAGCTCAGCTGGTTCAGAGCATCTGCCTTACAAGCAGAGGGTCGGC
>ENA-OVGQ01004063-OVGQ01004063.1-human-gut-metagenome-genome-assembly--contig:-NODE-4063-length-10675-cov-14.424765_pt1 | contig 10675 bp, 10 predicted proteins | sample MGYA00237774_ERZ505427 | MGnify/ENA primary metagenome ERZ505427 (study PRJEB26158, sample SAMN06016404) | human gut metagenome | biome: human gut; feature: ankylosing spondylitis patient; material... | reverse complement strand
AGACCGAGGTCTTGTAGATGTCGGTCACCTCAAAGCGGGTGGGGTCCATCTTGTTCCCTGCGCCCATGGAGCAGATGATGGGGGTGCCCGCCTCCTTGCACTTCATCACCAGCGCCAGCTTGCCGGTAACGGTGTCGATGGCGTCCACCACATAGTCGTACTGGGTAAAGTCGAAGTCGTCCTGCGTCTCCGGGCCAAAGAAGCACCGGTGGGTGGTCACCTTGATGTTGGGGTCGATATCGTGGATGCGCTGTTCTGCCACATCCACCTTATACTGCCCTACCGTGCTGCGGGTGGCGATGATCTGACGGTTGAGGTTGGTCAGGCAGACCTTATCGTCATCGATCAGATCCAGTGCGCCCACGCCGCTGCGTGCCAGTGCCTCCACCGTATAGCCGCCCACGCCGCCGATGCCAAACACTGCCACCCGGGCGTGGTGCAGCTTTTCCATAGCCTCTGCACCCAGCAGCAGCTGGGTACGGGAATATTGATCCTGCATTTCGTTCTCCTTACTTTTCTACGCGGGTGATGGTGCCGCCGCCCAGCACCACATCGCCCTGATACAGCACGGCAGCCTGTCCCGGGGTGGGGGCACGCTGAGGCTGGTCGAATTCCAGCCGGAAACCGTTCTCTGCGGGGTAAACGATGGCCTGCTGCTCTGCCTGATGATACCGGGTGCGGGCGGTGACCCGCAGCGGCTCGGTCAGCGCCGGAATGGCGATCCAGTTCACATCCTCTGCGTAGACGATGCGGTCAAACAGTTCACTCTCCGGCCCGACGGTGACGGTATTGGCCTGCATATCCTTGCCGCAGACGTACACCGGCGCACCCAGTGCGAGGCCAAGCCCCTTGCGCTGCCCCAGCGTGTAGCGCACTGCGCCGCTGTGGGTGCCCACTACCTTGCCGCTCCGATCCAGAAAATCCCCGGCAGGGTAGTGCTTGCCGGTAAACTGCTCCATAAAGCGGGCATAGTCGCCGTCCGGCACAAAGCAGATATCCTGACTGTCGTGCTTTTGGGCGTTGATAAAGCTGTGCTCCTGCGCGATCTCTCGTACCTCAGTCTTGTGCAGCGCACCCAGCGGCAGACGGATATGCGCCAGCTGCTCCTGCGTGAGGTTATATAGCACATAGCTCTGGTCCTTGCCCTCGTCCAAGCCCTTTTTCAGCAGCCAGCGGCCGGTGGCTGCATCCTGCTCCACCCGGGCGTAGTGGCCGGTGACCACATACTCCATGCCGTGTTCTTCCGCCCAGTCCAGCAGGTGGCGGAACTTCATATATTTATTGCAGTCGATGCATGGGTTGGGGGTACCGCCCGTCTCGTAGACGCGGATAAATTTTTCAATGATCTGTGCCCGGAAATCGGCGGTGAAATCCAGCACCTGATACGGCATATCCAGTGCAAAGGCCACCTCAGCGGCGTCCTCGATATCCTTTTCCGAGCAGCAGGTCTGGTAGCCGGACTGTCCCAGCGTTTCGTTGTGAGTGAGCCGCATGGTGATGCCGGTGCAGTCGTAGCCTGCCTGCTGCATCAGGCAGGCCGCCACCGAGCTGTCCACGCCGCCGCTCATGGCAATGAGGGCGCGGGGACGTTTTGCAGGGTTCTGAGTGGTCATAGGTTCTCCTTTTATGGGTTCAACATACTAAAGCAGTAGTATAATACTACCGCAGCATAAACCGCTTGTCAAGACGCTATAATTTTCTGCGCCGCAGCCAGTAGCACCGGTTTTTCGTTGGGATATTCTGCGCGGATGACGCCGTCCAGCAATGCTTCCAGCACCCGGCGCAGCGCAGGCCCTGCCGGGATGCCCGCTGCCATCAGGTCGCGTCCGTTCACCGCCAGCTGGCTCACCCGGCAGCATACGCCGTCCGCTTCCAGTTGCCGTGCCCGCTGCGCCGCAAGGGCGCAAGCCGGGGCAGCTTGCGGGTGCAGCGCCGCACACAGCGCACACAGCCGCTCCACGGTGCACAGCCCGTACCGCCCTAAAAGCTGCCGGATGGCAACCTCTCCCGCGTGTGCGGGAGTTTCTCCGAGGACCGTCCGCTGGGGTGGGACCCTGCTGCCGCAGGCAGTAGGGCGGGCGATGGAATGGCCCGATTCGTGTCCGAGGAGAAAGCTCCCGCACACGCCCTCCCCTGCCGTTTCCCGCACCAATACCGCGGTCTCCTCGATGCAGGCGTTGGAGCAGCGCAGCCGCTTGAGCACCCGGCGGGTGTCGGCCTCGCCCAGAGCGCCCAGCAGCGCCGCCCAGCGCACCGGCAGGTTTTCCTCCCCTGCCGGGCAGGCATCCACCACCGGCTTTGCGGCGGTCAGTTTTTCCGGGGTCAGCTCCGGCAGCACCACCGCCAGCACGGCGGGTTCCAGATACGCCCCCGGCTGCGGAGCAGCCAGCAGCTTTGCCAGTTCCTCCTGAATGCGCTCGGCAGAGATGCAGTCCAAGTGCGGTGCCAGCTGCCGCGCCGCCCGGGCGGTGGCTGCGTCCAGTGCAAAGCCGAACCTTGCGGCAAAGCGGTACAGCCGCAGGATACGCAGTGCATCCTCGGTAAACCGCTGCTGCGGCTCACCCACCGCCCGCAGCAGACCGTTTTGCAGGTCTTTTTGCCCGCCAAAGGGGTCTACCAGCCCCTCGGCTGCATTATACGCCATAGCGTTGATGGTAAAATCCCGCCGGGCAAGATCCTCCCGCACGTCCGGTACGAACCGCACTTCGTCCGGGTGACGGCCATCGGTATAGCTGCCCTCGGTGCGGAAGGTGGTAGTTTCGTACAGCTGCCCACCGTATTTGATGGTGACCGTGCCGTGCTGCAAACCGGTGGGGATGCACTGCTCTGTCCCGAACAGTTCCATTACCTGTTGCGGCAGGGCGCTGGTGCACAGGTCCCAGTCGTGGGCGGTGCGTCCCAAAAGGCTGTCCCGCACGCAGCCGCCTACGGCATAGGCTGCGTAGCCCGCCGCGTGCAGGGCGTCCAGCAGGGCAGCTGCCCCGGGGTCAAGTGTCAGCTTCATTCCTCGTTCTCCTCGTAATGCAGGGTGATGCGTTTGCCGTCAAAGCCGCATTCTGCCGCCGGGAAGATGCTTTGCGCCTGTGCAAGATGCTCCTCCGGGTCGGTGACCATGGGGGAATAGTGCACCAGCCACAGCCGCTTTGCCCCGGCTTTTACCGCCAGCGCTGCGCTTTGGCCAAAGGTGCTGTGCCCCCACTGCGCCGCCTGTTCCTGCTGCTCCGGCAGGGCATAGGTGGCATCGCAGAGCAGAAGGTCTGCCCCCTGCGCCGCCTGTTCCAGCGCCGGGCAGGGCGCACTGTCGCCGGAAAAGACGAACCGCAATCCCTTGCGGGGCGCGCCCAGCACCTCGGTGGGCTGCACCATACGCTCTGCCAGCGGCACAGCCTGTCCCCGCTGCAAAAGCCGCCACTGGGTCACCGGTACGCCCAGCGCCCGCGCCTTTTCCGGGTCGAACCTACCCGCCCGGGGCAAGTCCAGCCGGTAGCCCAGACTGCGCACTCGGTGCTTTGTTGCCACCGGCAGCAGCGTTGCCCCGGCGGGCCATCCATCCGAAAGAGCATCCAGCGCCACAGGCTGCCCGGCGCGGCAGACCAGCGGCTTTACTGCGTAGGGCAGCGGCCCGGTCAGGGCATACACTGCCCGCCAGACCTCCAAAAGCCCCTCCGGCCCCAGCAGCACCAGCGGACGAGTGCGCCCCTGCGCCCCAAGGGTCTGCAAAAGCCCGGGCAGACCAAAGATATGATCCCCGTGATAGTGGGTCAGACAGATGGCATCCGCACGCATCAGGTTCACCCCGGCGCGGCGGGCAGCGGTTTGGGTGCCCTCGCCGCAGTCCAGCAGCAGGCTGTGCCCGCCGCACTCCGCCACAGCGGCGGTCAGGGCGCGCTCCGGCAGCGGCATGGTGGCAGCCGTGCCCAGCAGTGTAATGGTCAGCATAAGCAGTTCCTCCGTGGTTCTTCCCTGTTATCTTACCACAAACCCCGCCGGTGCACAATTCTTTCTGCCGCGGCATAAGCTGGGCAGAGCCTTGAAAAAGGAGGGCGCAGCCTATGCAGCGAGACCGCAGAAAACGCTATTCCCCCACCCGGCATCCGGTGCTTTTGCGCAGGGTGCTTTTGGTGCTGTGCATTCTGGCGGTGCTGTGGCTGGGGTACAGCTGCATGATGCCGCAGCTGCTTTTTTCTGCCCGGGGCACCATGATTTTTGTGCCAGACCCGCCGCTGCGGGGGTAGCGGGAAAAATTTTCATTTCATGAAGCACCAAACGCAAAAACAGGGCTGCTGCACATTGCTTTGTGCAGCAGCCCTGTTTCCAATTTATAAACTTTCCAATACCTTTTTTCCGGTCAGCGGGTCGGGGATACCCAGCAGCGCCAGTATAATGGCCATGCGGATATACACACCGTTATGCACCTGATCGAAATAAGCGGCACGGGGGTCGTTGTCCACGTCCGGCTTGATCTCATCAATGCGGGGGAGCGGGTGCAGCACCGGCATGGTGGGCGGTGCCATCTGCAGCAGCTTTTCGTCCAGTTCATAGCAGCCCTTCAACCGCAGATAGTCCTCCTCGTTGAAAAAGCGCTCCTTCTGGATGCGGGTCATGTACAGTACGTCCAGCCCGGGCAGCTCGGCCTCAAGGTCGGCGGTCTCTTTATAGTTCTGATGCAGCGGAGTCAGGGTCTCGTCCTTGACGTACTGCGGGATGCGCAGTTCCTCGGGCGAGATGAACACGAACCGGTTGCCCTCGAACTGGCTCAGCGCGGCGGTGAGGGAGTGCACCGTCCGGCCAAACTTGAGGTCGCCGCAGAAGCCGATGGTCAGATGATCCAGCCGCCCCTTGCGCTGGCGGATGGTCATCAGGTCGATCATAGTCTGGGAGGGGTGGGCGTGGCCGCCATCGCCTGCATTGATGACCGGCACCCGCGCATACATGGACGCCCGCAGCGGTGCGCCCTCCTTGGGGTGGCGCATGGCAATGACGTCTGCATAGTTGCTCACCACGCGGGCGGTATCAGCCACCGTTTCGCCCTTGCTGGCGCTGGAAAGCTGCGCCCCGGCAAAGCCCAGCGTCTTGCCGCCCAGCCGCAGCATGGCGGACTCGAAGGAAAGGCGGGTGCGGGTGCTGGGCTCGTAGAATAAGGTGGCCAGAATGCGGCCGTCACACAGGTGGGCGTAGGGCGCGGGGTCGGCCTCCATCCGGTCGGCAAGGTCGAGCAGTGCCAGCTGCTCGGCCAGAGAAAAGCTGCCGGGCTCAATAAAATGTCTCACAGCCATTCTCCCTTCAGCACAAACTTTTCGCGCTCGGCACCGGTGGAAACAAACTGGATCTCGTGCCCCAGCTGCTTTTCAAGGAACTCCACATAGGCCTTGGCTTCCTTGGGCAGCTCTGCCCAGTTGCGGCAGCCGGAGATATCCTTGTTCCAGCCGGGCAGCAGCGTGACCACCGGCTGCACACGGTCAAGGTCGGACAGGGTGTCGAAGCGGGGGACTTCCACGCCGTCCAGCTTGTAACCAGTGATCACCGGGATCTGCTTCATGCTGCTCAGCACGTCCAGCTTGGTCAGCGCGATCTTATCCGCGCCCTGACATTGCAGGCCGTAGCGGCTGGCAACGCAGTCAAAGGGGCCCACCCGGCGGGGACGGCCGGTGGCTGCACCGTACTCGCCGCCGGCCTTGCGCAGCTTTTCGTTCCACGCCTCGCCCATTGCGTTCTCTGCTGCAAAGGGGCCAGCGCCCACACAGGTAGAGTAGGCCTTCAGCACACCCACCACATGGTCCAGCTTGCAGTTCGGGATGCCCGCACCCAGCGGCGCGTAGGCCGCCAGCGTGTTAGAGCTGGAAGTGAACGGGAAGATGCCATAGTCGATATCCCGCATTGCGCCCAGCTGCGCTTCCAGCACGATGCGCTTGCCGCTGTCGTGCGCCTGCTGCAAGAAAGCGCCTACATCACAGATGAAGGGCGCAAAGTACGCTGCCTGCTGCCTGCACCAGTTCAGCAGGGCATCGTAGCTCATGGGCTCCTGATGATAGCAGCCCGCCAGCTCCATGTTTTTGGCGTCCAGGATCATGTGCAGACGGTTCTGGGTGCGCTCCTCGTCCAGATGCAAAAGGTCACCCAGACGCAGGGTCTTTTTGCGGTACTTGTCGCTGTAAGCGTAAGCAATGCCGCGCCGGGTAGAGCCGAACGCGCCGCCCTTTTTGGCAAGGCGGTCCTCTTCCAGCCCGTCCTGTACCTTGTGCCACGGCATGGAGATGGTAGCTTTATCGGAGAGTTTCAGGTTCTCCGGCTCCACCTTCACGCCGCGCGCCTCGATGGCCTCCATCTCCCCGGCCAGATGCTCGAGGTCGATCACCATGCCGGTGCCCAGCACGCAGGTCACCTCCGGGTGCAGGATGCCGGAGGGCAGCAGGTTCAGGATGAACTTGCCCTTCTCGGTGACGACGGTGTGTCCAGCATTGTTGCCGCCCTGATAGCGGGCAACGATGTCAGCATGTTCGGCCAGCAGGTCGATGACGCGGCCCTTGCCCTCATCGCCCCAGTTGATTCCAGTAACAGCGGTCAGCATAAACTTCATTTACCTTCTTTTCATTCTTGTTTCCTGTTCGCGATGTTTATTATACGAGCGTGCAGAGAATATGTAAAAAGTATCCTGTGTATAGCAGCAATATGTTTTTTACATTGCAGAGGCTGCTGCCCGCATCCGGCACAGCCAAGCCGTAAAAAGCGCTTGCAATTCCAGCGCGCCGTGCTATGATACAAGAAGAACATAAAGCCGCTTCTGCCGCAGGCCGCGCCGGAAGCCCGACAGGAAAGAGAGGCTGCACCCATGTATGTGGACTGGGAATACTACAAAATCTTTTACTATGTGGCAAAGTATCAGAACTTTACCCGCGCGGCGCGGGTGCTGGGCAACAACCAACCCAACATCACCCACGCCATGAACCGGCTGGAAAGCCAGCTGAACTGCGTGCTGTTCATCCGCTCCAACCGTGGCGTCACCTTAACGCCGGAGGGAGAGCTGCTGTATTCCCGCATTGCCTCGGCAGCGGTGCAGATACAGGATGCCGAGGAGGAACTGAGCGCCACCGCCACGCTGGAGCACGGTGCCATCAGCATCAGCACCACCGAGACCGCTTTGAACATCTACCTGTCCGAAAAGCTGCGCGCTTTCCACACCGAGTACCCGGGCATCCGGCTGCGCATCTCCAACCACTCCACTCCGCAGGCGGTGCAGGCGGTACGCAACGGCGAGGTGGATTTTGCCATCGTGACCACCCCCGCAGAGGTGGAAAACGGGCTGAAAATGGTAGAGCTGATGTCCTTTTACGAAGTCCTTGTGGGCGGCAGGACCTTTACGGCACTGGCCAGCCAGACCCTGAACCTGAAGGAACTGGCCGGTTATCCCCTGATCTGCCTGAACGAGGAGAGCATGACCCGCAGCTTTTACCGGCAGTTCTTTCTGGAGCACGACGCGGTGCTGAAACCGGACACCGAGGCCGCCACCACCGACCAGATGCTCACGCTGGTCAAAAGCGAGTTGGGCCTGGCCTTTATGCCGGAGCCCATGGCAGCACCCCTGCTGGCCAGCGGAGAGCTGGTGCAGCTGCACTTGCAGGAGATCATCCCCTCCCGCTCCATCTGCCTTGTGTACGACCATCACCGCCCGCTGAACACCGCCGCCCGCAAGTTCCAGCAGCTGCTGACCAAGGCCGGGGCACGGAGCGCAGAACACAAATAAAGCCGCCCCTCCGGGCGTTATTACACGACTGCAATCCTAACGGTTTCTGCAAAAGGCTTTCCCCGGTCGGGGGAAGCCTTTTGTTCCGACAGCTTTCAGCCAAAAGGGGCTGCTGCACGTCATTGGTGCAGCAGCCCCTTTTTTGTTATTTCCGGGCGCTCTGTTTCAGTTCCCGCTGCTCCTCCTGCAGTTCCTGCTTCAGGGTGCGGTCGATCTCCCGGGTCTCCTGCCGGATGGCGGTCAGATCTTTTTCGATGATCGGGTTCTCTTCCAGTTCCTCCCGGATGAACATCAGCGCAAAGCTGACCAGCAAAAAGCAGCAGGAGATCCAGATGGCTCTGCCACCAAGCTGCGCCGCGCTCTTGCTGCCCAGTCCTGCCCCCAGCGCGAACAGGAATATGATGCCAAAGTACCGCACCATTCTGTCCTTTGCGCGGGGCTCGTGGGTCTTGCGCCAGATGCAAAAGGCCTCCACGCCGCTGCGCAGGTCGCCGATGCACATGGTACTGGCAAAGGCGTAGCCGTTCACCTTGCGGAAAGCCTGCACCTGCATGGCGCAGGAAAAAGAAACGATGGCGTTGGCCAGCAGGTTCTGCGATTGCGGCAGAAAGCCCACCGCGAACAGCAGCAGCACCTCGCCCAGCACCACCAGCTGCCGCCAGTGCAGCCGCTGCATTGCCTGAAAGTGCTCCCGCATTTTTTCCGCAGCCAGCACCCCCAGCGCAAAGGCGCACAAAGGCACCAGATAGTGCAGCACCTTGTCCCACCGGCCATCCATGATATTGGCGCTCAGCAGCACGATATTACCGGTCTGGGCATTGGCAAACACCTTGCCCCGGAACAGATAGGTGTAGGCATCCTGCAAGCCGCCGGACAGCGAAAGGAACACCGCCGTAAGAAAGGACTCGGACATTTGTCCGTGATGCTTTGTTTTCATACTTGTACCCTCTTTTCGGGCTCTATTATAATACATTTTGCAGCAGTTTCTGATATCATTTTTACATACCGGCTATGTTTTCCGCCCCAAAAGGCACAAAAACCGCGGGTGCCCTTCCCTATTTCAGCGCAATCTGTTAGAATAGGGATAGAAAATCTCGTACACAGGGAGGAGTTTTTAGTATGAAGATCGCAATTCCTTATGAAAACGGTCAGGTGTTCCAGCACTTCGGCCACTCTGCGCAGTTCAAGCTGTACACCGCCGAGGAGGGCCGCATCACCGGTGCCGAGGTGGTCTCCACCGACGGGCAGGGACACGGCGCGCTGGTGGGCTTTCTGGTGCGCAACGGCGTGAACGTGCTGCTGTGCGGCGGCATTGGCGGCGGGGCACAGATGGCGCTGGCACAGGCCGGTATCCGTCTGTGCGGTGGCATTACCGGCGAGGCCGACAGCGCTGCGGCGGCTTATCTTGCCGGCACGCTGGTCTTTGACCCCAACGCCCGCTGCACCCACCACGACCACGAGGAGAGCCACAGCTGCGGCTCTCACGCCTGCCACGCCGACAAGGGCGGCTGCGCCGGCAATTGCCATTAAGAGCCGTTCCGCTTTCCGGCGGGACGATTTTGAATGCCCTCCGCTTGCGCTCTGGGCATAAGCTAAGGAAAAAATATTTATAATTTCGGAATACCGGAGCGTCTGCGGACGCTCCGGTATTCCATTTTCACAGGTGGGTCGTGGCTGAAAACGGCATTCGCAGCGCCGCTTTCTGCGAAAGCGCGGCACTGCGGGTCAGCGTGCTAAATTTTCTTTACTGAAATCAAAAGCTTTGCACCATCCTGAGAAGAGTGCTCCTTTCCCGTGAAAAAGGGGCTCAGGAAAGTCCGCAGACTTTCCTGAGCCCCAAATTAAGAATAATTTTTCCGCTGACTATGCGCAAAGCAGCGCGGCGCGCATTTCAAATCAGTCTCAGACATTCTCGATGGTGATGCTCCACTCGCTGGTCATGGCCTCGTCCGACTCCAGCACCTCGTGCTTGCCGTCCTCGTTCACGCTATTTGCCCAGCCGTTCCAAGGCTCCATGCAGACGAAGCTCTCGGCATCCTGCTGCCACAGCACGCCGTTTTCAAAGGTCTCGTCGGCGTCTACGGTCACCTTGTGGCCGTTGCCCTTGTCGGTCAGGGTCATGGGGAACTGCACGCCGGTCAGCAGACGGACAGAGTTGTCTGCGCCCTCCTTGCGGGTGAGGGTGATCTTTTCCGGGGCGGCGGGCTGCTCGCCCTTGGCGTTTTCGGAGCAGGTGGCGCACTTGATGTCGAATTCCACGTTCTCCAGCTTGGAGGCGGTAAAGTAGGGGTGGTAGCCAAAGCTGAATGGCATATCGGTGTTGCCCTCGTTGATGACGGTCAGACTGACCAGTGCCTTGTTGCCCTCCAGATTATAGTTGAGCAGCAGGGTGAAATCGAACGGGTACAGGAACTTGGTCAGCGGGGTGGACTCCAGTGCCAGCGTCACGCCGTCCGGGCCAACGCTGTCCACTTCCCATGCGCACAGGTCGGCAAAGCCGTGGGTCTCCATGGGGTAGGCCTTGCCGTCAAAGATGTGCACGCCGTTATCCGGGTTGCCGCAGCTGGGGAACAGCACCGGCACGCCAAAGCGGGGACGGTTGCACTCGGAGAAATTGGGGCGGCGGGTCCAGACAAACTCCTCGCCGTCCAGCGTAAAGCTGGTGATCATGCCGCCGCGCTCCGGGGTGATGGTGAGGGCGGTCTTTGCCTCGGGGTCGGTGATGACGTACTGCTCGTAGCAGGCGCCGTTCTCGGTGATGTACCGGGTGGTGATCTGATTCATAAGTAAAAGCCTCCTATTATTGCCGCCGGGTCGCCCCGACGGGTCATTCCTTGTGCTCGGTCTGCCGTACATCCAGCTTTTGGAAGTAGTAATCTATGCCGTAGCGGATAAAATACTTGATCAGACGCACAGCACCGTAGATCAGCGCCG
>ENA-OVGQ01004057-OVGQ01004057.1-human-gut-metagenome-genome-assembly--contig:-NODE-4057-length-10688-cov-6.311671_pt1 | contig 10688 bp, 9 predicted proteins | sample MGYA00237774_ERZ505427 | MGnify/ENA primary metagenome ERZ505427 (study PRJEB26158, sample SAMN06016404) | human gut metagenome | biome: human gut; feature: ankylosing spondylitis patient; material... | reverse complement strand
TGTAAATCTGCTGCTTAATGCTTCGGTGGTTCGAATCCACCAGCTCCCACCAAAAGAGATCCGCAACTGAGGTTGCGGGTCTTTTTTTGTGCTGGAACTGTAAGGGTTCGAACAGGTCGGCCGCCCGAAGGCGGCAAGCAACAGTCCTGCGGACTGTTGCTTAGACCGTGGCTTGGCGAATCCACCAGCTCCCGCCAAAGTGTTGAACGTTAAAACGTATGTTTTATCGTCTAGTTTTTTTATCTGACCGCACTTTTGACCGCATTTATTATAAAACCCATATCAAAGCGCCCCTCTGTTCCTATCACAGAGAGGCGCTTTTCTTCATTTCAATTTTATCAGGTTGCCTCCCGGCGGGCAAAGTAGGAGCCTACTGCGGTGATCTGCTTGGGCAGGTCAGGGCGGTAGAGGGGGGAATCCGGGTAAAAGCTGTTGATCACAACACCATTATCCCCTGCTTGCGCGGTGGAATGAATGTACTCTCCATTGCCAAGATAGAGCGCCACATGGCCGGGGAAATACACCAGATCTCCCACGCGCATATCCGAAACATGGGCCGGATGGATGGGGTAGCCCTCTTTCAGCTCGGAATCCCGCCAGATGGAAATACCGCACAGCAGGTATGCCATGCTGCACAGGCCGGAGCAATCAATGCCCGCCGGGGTTTTGCCGCCCCAGCGGTAGGGCGTGCCCAGGTAGCGCTTGGCTGCCTGGGCAATGGCTGCACGCAGCTTTTCCTGGTCCTGCTCGCAGGGCTGGGTGTACAGCGGGGCCAGCGCGTCCGCACGCAGGTAACCGGTGCGGCCATCCGGCAGCGTTACGGCCTGCCAGCCGTCTTCCGGCTCCCCCTGCACGGCCACGCGGGCGCCCAAGGGCAGGCCAGCAGCCACGCAGGCCCCCTGCACACGGGGTTCCGCCAGCACATCAGCCCAGCGGGCTATGACCACCATCTGCGGCTGAACCAGCCATTCTTCCGCCTTGGGGCCAGCCAGCAAAGCATCCTGTGCTACCCAGCCGGTATAGCCGTAAAAGGTGCGTACCGGTACCATGTGCTGTTCGGCTTCGCCGGTAATTTCCACCGGCATGCCCAGCAAAAGCTCATCCACCAGACGGGATTGCTGCGGGTTCTGCGCCCAGAGGGCCGGGTTTGTGGTAAGCGGCGCTATGGCCACGTTGATTACTGCCTGCATTGTTATTTCCTCACTGTGTTATCTCAGTCCCAGTTTTCGCCCGCGCGGTGGCAGGCAACCATACGGCCATCCCATTCCCGCAGCTCCGGAACCTCGGTGCGGCAGCGCTCCGTTGCGTAAGGGCAGCGGGTATGGAAACAGCAGCCGGATGGCAGGTTGACCGGGCTGGGCACTTCGCCCATCAGCACACGGCGGTGCTGGTTGCGGCGGTGTGGATCCGTCTGCGGGATGGCATCCATCAAAAAGGCGGTATAGGGGTGCATGGGGCGGCTGTAGAGCTCTTCCTTGGTGGCAACCTCGCACACATGGCCCAGGAACATTACGCAGACGCGGTCCGCAATAAAGTTGATGACAGAAAGATCATGCCCGATGAAGAGATAGGTCAGGCCGTACTGCTTTTGCAGGTCCTTGAGCAGGTTCAACACCTGGCTCTGCACCGAAACATCCAATGCGGAGACCGGTTCATCGCAGACGATCAGGTCCGGCTGCAGCGCAATGGCGCGGGCAATGCCGATGCGCTGGCGCTGGCCGCCGCTGAACTGGTGCGGGTAACGGTTCAAAAACTCTGCCGGTACACCAACAGCCTGCATCAATTCCAGCACGCGGTGGGTGGTTTCGGCTTTGGTTTTGCATACATGATAGGTTTCCAGCGGTTCGGCAATGATATCCCGCACCTTCATGCGCGGGTCAAGGCTGGCATACGGGTCCTGGAAGACCATCTGCATCCGGCGGCGCAGGGGGGCAAATTCCTTATCCTTCATGGCGGTGATGTTCTGCCCCTCAAAGGTCACGCTGCCCCTGGTTGCGGGCAGCATGCGGATCAGGGTGCGTCCCAGGGTGCTTTTGCCGCAGCCGCTCTCCCCCACCAGGGCCAGCGTTTCGCCGCGGTACAGGGTCAGATCCACATTGGTCAGGGCATGGACGGCCTGGTCTTTTTTGCTGGTTTCAAAGTTTTTATAAATACCTTTTGCCTGCAAAAGAACTTCGTGTTTTACCTCGCTCATTGATGTTCCTCCTCACAGCGGAAGCAGCGCACCTGATGATCCGGTGCAACGGGATGCAGCTGCGCTTTTTCCGTGCGGCATTGGTCGGTGGCATATTCGCAGCGGTTGCTGAACGGGCAGCCCTGCGACAGGTGCAGCAGGTTGGGCACCACACCTGGGATGGTGTGCAGCCGCTCGGCGTTCTGGCCAATGCGCGGGATGGAATCCAGCAGGCCCTTGGTATAGGGGTGCATGGTATGGTCAAACAGCTCAAAGGTTTCGGCCTGTTCCATGATCTTGCCTGCGTACATGACATACACATAGTCACAGATTTCCGCCACAACGCCCATGTTATGGGTGATGATCAGCACGCTCATGCCGGTTTCGTCCCGCAGCTCCTTCATCAGGCGCAGGATCTGGGCTTCAATTGTCACATCCAGTGCGGTGGTGGGCTCATCGGCAATCAGCAGCCTGGGCTTGCATACCATGGCCATGGCAATCATCACGCGCTGGCGCAGGCCGCCGGAAAGCTCGTGCGGGTAGCAGTCATAGCGCTTTTCCGCTTCGGGGATGCCAACACGCTGGAACATTTCCACCACGCGCTGCTTGGCTTCCGCCTTGCTCATGGTCGGGTTATGCACCAGCAGCGTTTCGCGCACCTGGCGGCCCACCTTGAGCACCGGGTTCAGGCTGGTCATCGGCTCCTGAAAGATCATCGAAATATCATTGCCGCAGATCTTGCGCAGCTCTTTATCCGAAAGTCTGGTCAGGTCCTGATCTTCAAACCAGATGCTGCCGCCCGCCACGCGGCCGGGGTATTTCAGCAGGCCCATAATGGATTTGGCGGTCATGCTTTTGCCGCAGCCGCTCTCCCCCACCAGGCCGATGATCTTGCCCTTGGGAATATCCAGGTCCAGGCCATCCACCGCCGGGGCCACGCCTTTTTCGGTAAAGAAATAGGAGTTCAGGCCGCGGATTTCCAGAACATTATTATTACTTTCCATCTTTTACTTCTCCCCCGCCGTTACTGGTTCTTCATGTAGGGGTCCAGCACATCGCGCAGACCGTCACCCAAAAAGTTGAACGCCAGCACCACGATCATAATGGCAATGCAGGGTGCCAAGGCCAGCCAGGGCTGGGTGAACAAAAACTGCTTGGACTGGTTGACCATCAGGCCCCAGGATGCTGCCGGGGGCTGTGCGCCGATGCCCAAAAAGCTCAGCGAGCTTTCAGACAGAATGGCAGAGGGAACATTCAGGGTAAACAGAACGATCAATGAGGGAATGCAGTTGGGCAGGATATGCTTGAGCATGATTTTGCCGTTGCTGACGCCGATCGAACGGGCAGCCTCAACATATTCGCTCTCCTTCAGGCTCAGGGTCTGGCTGCGCACCACGCGGGCCACACTGGCCCAGCTGGTGAGGGAAAGCGCGATAAACAGGTTGACGGTGGACTGGCCCAGGGTGTACATAACCACCATGGCCAGCAGCAGGGACGGGATGGACAGCATGATATCCGCCAGGCGCATGATGACATAATCCACCCAGCCGCCAAAGTAACCGGCCAGCAGGCCAAAGAAGATGCCCACCACCAGCGAGATGATGCTGGGCAGAATGCCGATGGTAAGCGAGAGGCGCGAGCCATACAGAATACGGGAGAACACATCGCGGCCCAGTTCATCCGTGCCAAACCAGTGGGCAGCGCTGGGGCCCTGCAAACGGCTGATCAGGTCCTGCTCAGCCTCACCATAGGGGGCCAGAACGGGAGCAAAAATAGCCATCAGGATGACAACCAGAATCAGCACAGCCGAAAAGGCAGCCAGCTTGTTCTGGCGGCACATGCGCAGCAGCTGTTCTTTCAGGCCGTCCTCTTCGCCGATCTGGCTTTCCAATTCCTGCGGCTGGGCATTTTTCAACATTTCGTCTGCCATGGCTTATGCCTCCTTTCTGATGCGCGGGTCCAGCACAGAATACAGCAGGTCCGCAATCAGGTTGCCTGCAATGACCAGCACGGTGGTAAACAGCACGGTTCCCTGCAGCACCGGCATATCACGGTTCTGGATTGCTGTGGTGGCAAGGCGGCCGATGCCGGGAATGGCAAAAATGCTCTCGGTGATAACTGCGCCGGACAGCATGCCGGAGAACTGCAATGCCATCATGGTAATGACCGGCAGCATGGAGTTTTTGAGCGCATGGCCCAGAATAACCGCCTGTTTGCGCAGGCCTTTGGCACGGGCGGTATCAATATAATCCGCCTGCATCACTTCCAGCAGGCTAGAGCGCGTCATACGGGCAATGCTGCCTGCGCTGTTCCAGCCCAGGGCAATGGCGGGCAGAATCATGGAAAGGAAGGTACCATCCAGCGTAAGCGGGAATGCCTTGATTTTGAAGGCAAACAGGTATTGCAGCAGCAGCGCCACCATGAAAATAGGCATGGAAACGCCAGCCAGCGAAACGCCCATGAACAGGTGGTCCACAAGGCTGTTCTGCCTGATGGCTGCTATAATACCGGTGCCAAGGCCCAGCACCCAGGCGAACAGCGCCGCCAGCAGGGCCAGTTCCAGCGTGTAGGGGAACGCCTCCATGATCATATCGGTAACAGCGCGGTTATATTTATAACTGATGCCCAGGTCCCCATGGATCGCCCCGGCCAGATAGTCAAAGAACTGCACGATCACCGGCTTATCCAGCCCCATCACTTCAGTCAGGCGGTCAATGGTGGCCTGGTCCACATGTTCACCCAGCAGCATAGCCGCCGCATTGCCGGGAACAATGCGCAGCATGATGAAGATGAGCAGTACCACGCCGATCAGCACCGGAATGGTGCCCAAAATGCGCTTTATCACGCTTTTCACACGGAGTCACTCCCCTTTTGTCCCTCACAGCCGCTGTTTCCAAACTGCCAATCGGTTAAAACCATGCTCTGTGCAGGTGAACATCATTTTCCCTGCAGGCGTTGCTTCGGCACAGCGCTTTTATAAAAAGCGCTAAGTTTTCAGGTTCGTGGGCGCACAATGTGCGCCCCTACGGTTCCTGCCAGGCAGAATGCAGTTTTACCTTATGGACAGTCTGTTTGAGCGGCTGTATATTTTTACACTTTTATGCTGTAAAATATACAAGCATTAAAATTATAACATAAAAAATGCAGGCTGCAACCTGTGGTCGCAGCCTGCATTGCATTATTTGTAACTTTTTTTGTCCAAAAATTACTTCAAGGTAACGTTGATATACTGGGTATCGTTATAACCGGCCCAGTGCGGGGTGAAGGAGGCGATCCGGTCGCCCTTAACAAACAGGTGGGAACGGCTGAACATGGGTACCCATGCAGCGTCCTCTTCCACGATCTGCTTTTCCAGCGCGGCGTACTCGGTCAGGCGTTTGGTGTCGTCCACAATGCCGCGGGCGGCAGCAACACGGCTCATAACGTCGGTGTTAAAGTAGTTCAGGCTGCGCACATTGCCCTTTTCGGGGGTACCGAAGAACGTGTAAATGAAGTTATCCGGGTCGTTATAGTCGGCCGTCCAGGAGCTGACAAAGCTGACCATATCGCCGCTCTTGCGCAGATCCAGCCAGCTGGCGGGGTCATAGCTCTTGATCTCGGCGTTAATCCCGATCTGCTGCAGGTACTGCTGCACGATCTGGATGACCAGCAGAGTGGAATCGCTGCTGGAGTTATCGGCAGCAATCTCCATGGTAAAGCCATCCGCGTAACCGGCTTCGGCCAGCAGGCTCTTGGCCTGTTCGGGGTCGTACTTCAGCCAGCCCTCGTTGTCCTCGGTGTAGCCGATCAGGCCTTTGGGGTAAATGCCGTCCACCAGGCTGCCATCGCCGTTATACACGGTATCCAGGATGGTCTGGCGGTCAATGGCCATCTGGATGGCCTTGCGGACCTTGACATCGTTCAGCGGCTCCACATTCTCGTTCAGAGCCATGTAGGTGGTGCCCAGACGGTTGGAGGTTACGATATCATCGGCATACTGGGTCTTGTAGGTAGAGTTGACAACGGCAGCGTCAATGTAATCGCAGTCCAGGATATCCAGCTCACCGTTCTGGAACATCATGCTCATGGTGGAAGAATCCGGCACGATGGAAATTTCCACATGCTGCACGCTGGGCTTTTCGCCCCAGTAGTTGGGGTTGGCATCCAGCACAATGCTGCTGTCGCGGGTCCAGCTGGTGACCACATACGGGCCAGAGCCGATGGTCTTGGAGCAGTCCATACCAAACTGGTCGCCTGCTTCCTCCACGTTCTTCTCGCTCATGATGGAGCAGGAAGCGGTTGCCAGCTCATACAGGAAACCGGCAAACGGATCCGACAGGGTAACGGTAAAGTGGGTGTCATCAATCGCCTGAATGCCTTCCAGGTCGGTGGCGGTGCCATCCATCACAGCTTCCGCACCGGCAATGGCAGAGCCATAATCCGTCTGCACGCTGTCCGGCAGGGCCAGCATACGGGTAAAGGTATACTTGACATCGTTGGCGGTCAGCGGGGTGCCGTCAGAGAAAGTAACACCGCTGCGCAGGGTGAAATCATAGGTCAGGCCGTCGTCCGAAACGGTGTAGTCTTCCACCAGGCTCTTCTCCAGCTCAGTGGAGCCGTCCGCATTGGTTTTGATCTCAAACAGGCGGTCAAAGATATTCAGCGGCACCATGTAGTCGTTGTTGGTCTTGTGCACATCCATCGTCTGGATATCGGTGTTCATGGCAACGTGCAGCGAACCATCTGCTGCAGCCCCGGTGGAAGCGGCAGCTTCGGTGGAAGATGCCCCGGTATCGGAGGATGTATCAGCGGAGGAAGCCGCTGGGGTGGTGGATGCGGAGCTGCCGCAGGCAGCCAGCATGCTGGCCAGCAGTGCAGTGCTCAGCGCAGCGCAGGCAAATTTTTTCATAATTCTTTCCCTCTCTTAATTGGCGCAGCCATTCTGCCGCGCCCCTGATTGTTTTGGGGCTGAGCCCCCGGCCCCAGGCGGTTAAAACGCACAATGTTACCGCCTGAACCCGCAAAAGTGCAAAAAAGGGCAGCTGTATTGGTAGCTGCCCCTTTGCATCTCATGTTGGTTATAATACCACAAATCCTATCAGATTGCAAGCGCAAATTCTGCTGGCCGTGGTGCCCCAACCCGGAATAGCTTAAACATTGTTCGGGTTGTTTTTCAGGATAACGTCATGGCTGCCGCCTTCCACAATGGAGGTGGAAGAAACGACCGTCAGGCGGGCTTTCTGCTGCAGTTCCGGGATGGACAGCGCACCACAGTTGCACATGGTGGAACGCACCTTGTACAGCGTGGTCTGCACGCCATCGGCCAGCGGGCCGGCATACGGAACGTAAGAATCAACGCCCTCCTCAAAGCTCAGCTTCTGGGCACCGCCAAGGTCATAGCGCTGCCAGTTGCGGGCACGGTTGGAACCTTCGCCCCAGTATTCCTTCACATAGTTGCCGCCAACGCGCAGCTTGTTCGTGGGGGATTCATCAAAGCGGGCAAAGTAACGGCCCAGCATAACAAAGTCAGCGCCCATTGCCAATGCCAGGGTGATGTGGTAGTCATGCACAATGCCGCCATCGGAGCAGATAGGGATATAGATGCCGGTCTGCTCATAGTATTCATCGCGGGCTTTGGCAACCTCGATAACAGCGGTTGCCTGGCCGCGGCCAATGCCCTTGGTTTCGCGGGTGATGCAGATGGAGCCGCCGCCAATGCCGATCTTGACAAAGTCTGCACCGGCTTTTGCCAGGAACAGGAAGCCCTCGCGGTCCACCACGTTGCCTGCACCGACCTTTACCTTGTCGCCGTAATGCTCACGGATCCAGGCGATGGTACGGGACTGCCATTCGCTGTAACCTTCGGAAGAGTCGATGCAGAGCACATCCACGCCGGCATCCACCAGGGCGGGCACGCGCTCGGCATAGTCGCGGGTATTGATGCCGGCGCCGACAACATAGCTCTTGTTGGCATCCAGCAGCTCATTGGCATGTTCCTTGTGGGAATCATAATCTTTGCGGAAAACCATATACTGCAGGTTGCCCTGCTCGTCTACCAGCGGCAGAGAGTTGATCTTGTTATCCCAGATGATATCGTTGCAGTCATGCAGGCTGGTGTTGGCCGGTGCGGTAACCAGCTTGTCCAGCGGGGTCATGAACTCAGTCACTTTCAGATCGGTGCTCATGCGGGACAGGCGGTAGTCACGGGATGCCACAATGCCCAGCAGCTTGCCGTGGGGGGTGCCGTCAGCCGTGATGGCAACGGTGGAATGGCCGGTACGGGTTTTCAGGTCCAACACATCAGCCAGGGTAGCCTCCGGCGGCAGGTTGGAGTCAGAGGTGACAAAGCCCTTTTTGTAAGCCTTGACACGGCGAACCATATCAGCCTCGGACTGAACGGACTGGGAGCCGTAAATGAAAGAAACGCCGCCCTGCTTGGCAAGGGCAATGGCGAGCTTCTCACCGGAAACGGACTGCATGATAGCCGAAACCATGGGGATGTTCATGGTCAGGGGGCAGGCTTCTTCGCCCTTGCGGTACTTGACCAGCGGGGTTTTGAGGCTAACTGCCGTGGGGATGCACTCCGAAGAGGAATAGCCGGGGACGAGCAGATACTCGCCGAAGGTACGGGACGGTTCACTAAAATAATACGCCATTTCGCAATTCTCCTTTACCCTTTTCGTTGCCTGATTTGCTTATTGGTTATTGTACCACATTCGCGTACAATATGCAAAATTTGTTGTATTAAATCTTTTTTTGGCCTTTGGGGCAAAAGTTGTATAAACTGCACCATGGCCAGGCGCAAGAGTATGACTAATCAAAACATTTTGCACATCGGCACCCGTCCGCCGTTTGGAACGGGCTCCAAACGCGTTCCGGCATGCCGCACATGTGATGCTCTTTTCCCCGCTCATTCCTCAAAGTTCAGGGTAATATCCCCCAGCGCGGCATCCAGAATCACAGCGTTGGCTGCTTTGCTGTTGGCGCTGTAAGGGCTTGCCTGCTTGGCGCCGCTTACCGTAATGCTGCCCAGGCCGCATGCAGCCTGCACGCTGTAACCGTCTGCCTTTTCCCCCAGGGTCAGGGCAATATTGCCCAGCTGGTCGGTTACCTGCACCTGGCTGGCCCCCACCAGGCGGCTAATCGTCACATCGCCCTGCGCGTTTTCAATCGTCACGCGCTCTGCCTGCACGGTGCCAAGCTCTGCACTGCCCAGGGCAAGCGTTGCATCCAGCTGCCCGGTTTGCAGCTCATCCGCATACAGGCTGCCGAGGGCAAGGTCTGCCTGTATGCTTTTGGCTTTCAGTGTACCAAGGTCGGCGCTGCCCAGGTTCAAATTCAGCTCTATCTGTTCCAGTTCTATCTCCGGCAGGGCGATGCTCAGCGTGGGCGTGGGGTCACTGCCGGAAATATAGTCTTTGGGCAATTTGTACTGCACCTTAAAGCTGTCCTCGTCCACGGTACGCTCCAGCCAGTCGGAATAGAAATTTTCAAACCGGAGTGTTATCTCATCCGCTGCATTGCTGCGCACAAAAGCAACCTCACCGCAGTCCAGGTCCAGGTCCAGTACCATCGTTTGGGCCTGCTTTGCATCCAGCGTCATCGTGCTGCTTTCCAACCGATTGGTGCTTTCGCTTTTTGCACTTTCCTTTGTGATGGCTGTTTCGGCATTTTCATCCGTGCTTTCGTCCATATTTTCGGTTGTTCCCCCGGCGGCTTCCCCATTGGCTTCCCCGGTGGTTTCCTGCGGGGGAACCTCTTCTGCCGTTGCGCTCTCTGCAATGCTGTACTGATATTTTGTCACAATTTTGAAAGAGCCATTGAACACCAGCAGCACAACAATCAAAATTGCAAGGACAGCCAGCACAATCCACACCGGGCTTTTTCTGCGTCTGCTGCCCTGTTCTGGCATGCTGTTATCCGGCATCGGCGTACCGAACTGTGCCCCGGTGCCCTCCCATATCTTTTCCGCCACATTCTGGGGGCTGCCCAGTTCCTGGATGGTCTGGGCCTCTTTTTCGGGGCCTGCAGCATCAAAGTATTCTTCGTAATAATCCAGGGCATCCCGGCGTTCGGCTTCCGGCATTGCGGCCAGCAGAGCTGCCAGCTGCTGCATATATTCCTGCCTTGTCATTTTGCATCCTCCCCAAAAATATGGTCAATGTTGGCGGCGTAAACTTTCCACTCTGCCTTGTAGCCTGCCAGCTGCTGCCGCCCCAGCGGGGTAATTTTGTAATAGCGGCGGTTGCGGCCATTGAACGGTTCATCGTAAATGGTCAGGCAGCCATCTTTTTGCAGCCGCCGCAGCACCGGGTACAGTGTCGATTCGCTCAATTCCAGCGCCTGCTTGATCTCCTGGGTGATCTTGTAGCCATAAGTACCTTCTTCCTCGCGCGATACGACCGCCAGCACCACGGCATCCAGCAGCGCCGCGCCTGTGGTAAAGCTCATTCGGGGGCCCCCTTCCCTGTTGTATTAGCCCGGCAGTGCCGCTGCGTGTGGCGGCGGCTCTGGCGGTATTATTTTGTTCTGTATA